>OKRW01000170.1_pt1 | contig 66783 bp, 61 predicted proteins | sample 1601151 | NCBI WGS metagenome assembly OKRW01 (sample SAMEA3541471, study PRJEB24748) | human gut metagenome | biome: human gut; feature: human-associated habitat; material: faeces | place: China | collected 2012 | reverse complement strand
GCAGCAGGGCGCCCTCGGCGACCTTGAGGGAGATGACGGCCGTGCGCGTCTGCCCCTGCGAGGCGAACTGCGCCACGGGCAGGCCGTTGATGACGGCCTCGAAATCGTCCTTATGCGGGCCAGACAGGCACTGCGCGCTCTCGAGCTCGGCGCGGGCGTGGCTGCGCTGATGCTCCTGCAGCTGGGCGCAGAGCGTCTCGGGCGGGGCAAAGGGGTCCGTCACGGTCGAAACCGTGCGGTAGGTCAGCTCGAGCGACTCGCTGTCGCCGGAAAATTCGCGGTGATAGCGCGCGGCCTCCTGCGCCAGCGCCTTGACATAGCGGGCGCGGTACGAAATGACGAGCGCGCCTGTCTGGGCCATGCGGAGGTCATACTCCGGCAGGACCTGCAGGAGGGAGGGATTGTCATAGCGCTCGCGCAGCAGGGCAGATTTCTGGTCGAGCAGGCGGCCGTATTCCGCAAGTGCCGCTTCATAATTCGGGCGGAGCTGGCAGATGACGCCGTCCATCAGTCTGCGGCGGCCGGACGCGCCCTTTTTGAGGATCATAAGGTCCTCCGGGCAGAACAGCACGCTCGTGAGCACGCCGGAAAGGGCGGCGCGGCTGCGCTGCTTTACCCCGGCGAGCCACAGCTGGCGCGGCCGCCTGCCGGAAAACAGCACGGCGCGCAGCTCGCGCATGCGCTCCTGCGACTGCACCTGCGCGCGCAGCTCCGCAAAATCTGCGCCGAAGCGGATGAGCTCCGCCTCGCGGCGGGTGCGGAACGAGCGGCCCGTGGAGAGATAGCTGACGGCCTCGAGCAGATTCGTCTTGCCGTTGGCGTTCCCGCCGACGAGGAGATTCACGCCGGGGACGAACTGCGCCTGCGCATCCTCGTAATTCCGGAAGCCGCGCAGGCTGAGGCGGTCAATCTGCATGCGCGGCGCGGACGCAGTAGGTCACGCCGTCAAACCGGACGTCGTCGCCGGGACGGAGCTTTTTGCCGCGCATGGTGCACGGCTCGCCGTTGACGAGCACCTCGCCGTTCTGGATGAAGTTTTTCGCCATGCCGCCGGACGGGACGGCGTTGGCCAGCTTCAAAAAGCTCTCCAGCTTGATAAATTCCGTGGTGATGGCCACGGGGACATCCTCGGCGGACACCCGCCGGACACGAACTTTCATACGGTTGTTTCTCCTTGCTTTCGGCTCCGCAGCAGGAAAATAACCGCGGAGGCCGAGGTGATAACGTTCGTCAGAACGTAGACATAATTGCGGATAAAGAGGCTGTAGACCGCCCACATCATCGTGCAGACGGCCGTAGAGGCCTTGATCCAGCGGGCATTGCACCGCGGGTGGACGACGACGGCGGAATAGAGGGCCGTGGCCAGCACGGGAAGCAGGCCGTACCACTGAAAGCCTCCCGCAAACGTGACCGCCGCGCCGAGTCCCAGCGCCGCCGCCACAAAGAAGCTCTGCCAGAAGCGGTTCAATTTGCCGAACTGCAGAATGGCGAGGTCACGCACGAGGTTCACGGCCTCCTGCACCGCGCCGCTCCAGCCGCGCAAAAGCGAGCAGGCCGCCATGGAAAGGGCGTGGTTCACGGACTGGACCGCGAGGATCTTTCTCCGGCTGCGCAGGGCCGTGCTGGCAAGCATGGCGAGCATACCCACGCCGGAGAGAATATTGCTGACGAGAAAAGGAACGTTCATCCGGTCTTAGCTGTTGCTGCGCAGGCGGACCGGCAGGACCATATAGGCAAAGTCATATTTTTTGTCGCACGGGGTGAAGACGATGGGACTCAGGCCGTTCTGCAGCTCCAGCGTGACCTCCTCGCTCGGGATGACGCGCAGCGCATCGAGCAGGTAGCGGCTGTTGAAGCCGATCTCCAGCTCGCCGCCGTTCCCGGCGATGGAGCAGGTGTCGTGCGCGGAGCCGATGGTGTTCGCCGTGCGGAAGTCGGCCATATTGTCGCCGAAGACGCAGCGGACGGGGCTTTTGACCTTTTCGGAAATGATGAGGCTGACGCGCTCGATGGAGGAGGTCAGCTCTGCGACGTTCGCGGTGAGGACGGTGCCGCAGTTCGTGGGGACAACGCGGCGCCAGTCGATGAATTCGCCCTCGAGCACGCGGCTGACGAGCAGCGCGTCGCCGATGGAGAAGAGGATGTGCTTGTCGCCGAGCGTGAACGTGACGGACTTGCTGTCGTGGGTGAGCCGGTAGGCTTCGCCGCTCTCGCCCTTGCCCAGCAGATCGGAGAGCAGGAACGCGGACGCTGCGCCCTTGGTGACAAAGACGATCTTTTCCACGCCCTGCGCCTTGAGAGTGCGGATACCGCTGAGTCTGCCCGTGAGAATGGCGAGGTCCTCGTCAACGGTGACGGTCAGCACGCTGCCCTTTTGCTCGGCCGTATAGGCAATGTCCTTGCCGTCCTTGGCGGTCACGCGGTAGAGGGGGGGAGCTATTAACCGGCTTCCCTCATCCGGCATGGTGTGGGTCTCCCCGCACTGGTCATACCGCACGCACTTTGCCGTCTTGGTGCCGTCGTGCTCATAGGTCGCATCGTTGTTGGAAACATAGTCCTCAAAGAGATGCCCGAGCTTGCTGTCCGTGTCCGTTACCGTGTCCGTTTCCATGCAGTCGCCCGTGCCGTAGCGCACGCACTTTGCCGTCTTTGTTCCGTCCTGTTCGCAGGTGGCATCGTTGTTGGAAACATAGTCCTCAACCTCAAAGAAATGCCCGAGCTTGCTGCCCGTGTCCGTTACCGTGTCCGTTTCCATGCAGCCGCCCGTGCCGTAGCGCACGCACGTTGCCGTCTTCGTGCCGTCCTGTTCGCAGGTCGCATCGTTGTTGGAAACATACTCCTGCCCGTCAAAGCTGTGGTTCAGGGCGGGGATATCCTCGGTTTTTGTATGGGAGGAGCTGGTGCAGGTGTAAGTCCTGACCCCCTTTTCCGTGCAGGTGGCGGGCGTCGTCACCGTGCCGCTGTCCCATACAAAGTCTCCGGTGGGATTGGTGACCGTTTTGTTGGGAGTTCCCGACATGGAACTGCGGGGCGCGTAATATTCGATTTTTCCGCCGGGGTTCAGCGCGCAAATATCCGGCTCCACCTCTGCGCCGTCGGTGCCATAGCTGCCGCCGCCGCCGATGCCTGCGCCCGTTCCGTAATTTCCGTGGACACTGCCGCCCCGCACCTTCAACTGTGCATTGCCGGAAACGGTGATGCCTTCTCCCTTGCCATCTACTCCGCCGCCGATGCCCGCACCGTTCTCGCCGCCGCTGGCACTGACCTCGCCGCCGGAGATGATGATGTCGCTGCCATCTCCTGTGTGGCCGCCGCCGATGCCCGCACCGCTCTTGCCGCCGATGGCGCTGACCTCGCCGCCGGAGATAGTGATGTTGCTGCCGCTGCCGTGCTGTCCGCCGCCGATGCCTGCGCCGTTGAGGCCGTTGGTGGCCCCGACCTTGCCGCCGGAAATGGTGATGTTGCTGCCGTTGCCGCCGAGGCCGCCGCCGATGCCTGCGGCGGCGAGGCCGCCGATGGCGTTGACCCCGCCGCCGGTGATGAAGATGTTGCTGCCGCTGCCGTGCTGTCCGCCGCCGATGCCCGCACCTTGTTGGCCGCCCCAGGCGGTCAGCTTGCCGTTCTTGTCCTCGTCCGCAATGGTCAGGCTGCCGCCGTTGTTCTTTTCAAGGCCGGCATGCTCATAGCCACTCCTGAGCGTGCTTCCGCCGTTCAGCTCGATGCTGACATTGCCCTCGCCGGTGGTGGAAACGGCGGCCTTGCCCTTATCGCGCACGTCGATGTTCACACCGGAGAGGGTGACGTTTGCGGTCTGATCCTTCTCCGCGTTGATGGTGACGTTGTTTTCCTTAGAGGTTCCCGTAATGACGGGCGCGCTGTCCGGTATAGCGGCTCCGCCTCCCTGCCTGACCGTCTGCCCGCCGCTCTCGGCGTTTACGGTGATGTCGCCCTTGCCGATGTCCCAGGTCGCCGCGTGCGCCGACACGGGCAGACTGGCGAGAAGCAGCAGCGCAAGGAGCGTTGATACGATTTTCTTTCCCTTCATGTGTAAAAGCCTCCTTCTTTGTTCTGATTGATCGCCTCGATACCGTTTTAATGCTTAGACACAGTAATTTTACCAGACGATACGGGGAATTTCAAGTGCGCATTTGTACAAAATCCTGTTTTTGATGCGCCGCCGATAACGTTTGAGGCGGAGCAGCCGCTCCTTGCCCTGATGTACTTTGCAAAGCAGACCAAAAAAATCCTTCGGGGCAGACGCTCCGAAGGATTTTTTGTTACGCCAGGATCATTTCCCCGAAAAACTCCGGCCGGTGGAAATCGGGCGCTGCCGTTTCCGCGGCGTTCCGCGCGGGAAAGTGCGGCCGCGGCGTTGTGATGTATGCCTTATGCGCGGGAGAAAACGATCGCAGTACCGGCGATGTCTTCGTCAACGACGGAGAGCGTACCGGCGGCCTCGTCATAGACGGCGGAGCTCTGCGTTTTGCCGATGGTCAGAACGATCTCACCGTTTTTCACGGTATACACGCCGTTGACGGTGCCGCTGTCGAGAAGCTCCTTCAAAGTCTCCTTGGGAAGCAGGCTGGCCATAAAGTCTTCCAGAGGCATTTCCAGCATGGCATCAATGAGTTCGCGCGTCGTTGTGCAGCCGTAAGTCTGCATAAGTCCTTCCATGGTATAGCCGTTGTTCGCAGCGTCCTGCTCGATCTCTTTTTCCAGATAGGCGGTGAGACCGTCCGTAAAAGCTGTATAGAACGTGTCGATCATCGAGGCGGCAGATTCGCTGTCAGCCGCCAGAAGAAATGTACCCTCGCCGGTGAACTCGATGGTGTACTTCAGGGGAAGAGCGCCGAGCTCCATGCAGTCCAGAAGCGCTTTGGAGGATTCGTCGTCATCAATGGCGTCGTATAGAGAATCGATGAAGATCGACGATACATCCATTTCGTTCGATACCCAGCTTCCGAGCAGCTTTTCGGCAAATACTCTGTCGCCGGCCTGCGCGGCGAGAGCGGCGCTGTTTTTATAATCGCCGAGGGCAGTGAAGAGCTCCGCGGCGTGCGCGTACTCTCCGGCGTCATAGGTGTTCTGCGCGATCGCATAGTCGCATGCGGTGACGAGCGAAGCACTCTCTTTATAGTCGCCGAGCGCGGCGAAAAGCGCGCGGGCCTGCTCGTAGTCTTCGGCAAGGCAGGCGTCCGTCGCGATCGAGTAGTCGCACGCCGAGGCGAGCGCCGCACTATCCTTGTAATCGCCGAGCGCTTTGAACGCCGCGGAGGCCGCGGCCGCGTCGCCGCTGCCCATGAGCTGCACGGCTGTCTGGTAGTCATTGGCGCCGCAGCCGGTCACAGTCAGCATAAGAGCGGCGGTGAGAAGTATCAGAGCCAGTTTTTTGATCGTCTTTTTCATTCTTTCTTCCTTCTTCCGATACGTTTTTGCCGGAGATCGTATAAACTCAATATAGCATCTATTTTGTCGGTTTGTAAAGAAAAAAACGCCCGCCGCGCGGCGCATTTCGCCGTGAAAAGATGCAATTCTACCTTCAGGGGGTGTTCTTTTCGCCGCGGTTCTGCTATAAAGAAACCGATCAACACAAAGGAGAACGGTTTTATGGATCTCATCAGGATCGGACAATACATCGCGGGCAAGAGAAAGGCGCTCGGCCTCACGCAGAAACAGCTCGCCGAAAAGCTCGGCGTGAGCGATAAATCGGTCTCCAAGTGGGAGCGCGGGGTATGTCTGCCGGACGTGTCGCTCTATACGGAGCTGTGCGCGGCGCTGGGCATCGGCATCAACGAATTCCTTTCGGGCGATGATATCGCGGAAAACGATCTGCCGCGCCGGGCAGAGGAGAATATCCTTCAAACGGCGGCGGACGGAAAGCGGCGGCAAAAGCGGCTCAGATGTATGGTCGCTGCGCTGCTCATCGTTTCCGCTGCGGCGCTCTCGATCATCGGGGCGTACCTGATCCGGACGATCAGGCCGGAGAACGTGATCCGCCCCGTGGAAAAAGAAAGCACGGAGATGCAGACACTCAAGCTCCTCGCCGGTCTGGACGGAGCCTATATGTACCGCTATACAGCCTCGGACGATTTTCTCTCCCTGCGTATCTATCTGACGGAGTATCATTTCGGGAAACAGGTCAGGAAAGAGAACTGGGAGCTCGGCTACCGGGACATCGGTTCGCCGAAGGAGGGGACGATCCTCATCGTCCCGGATTTTGAAAATTTTCAGGTGAAGCTCATCCTCGCCGACGGTGGGTCAAAACTTTCGACGAGCTTTCCCATACTGGAGGGCGAGGAAAATCGAAAGTATTTCGCCAGAGCTGGGGCGTCCATTGAGGACGAAACGCCCATAACGTTTGAGGCGGAGCAGCCGCTCCTTGCCCTGATGTACAGCGAAAATGACCTTCAGGTCAGAGCCGTTCAGGAGTTCGCAGCCGGAAGCGTGTCGCCTGTAAACGACTATGCCTACTATATTTCTCTCGAATTTTGCAAAGCAGAGCAATAAAAAAATCCTTCGGGGCAGACGCTCCGAAGGATTTTTTGTTACGCCAAAATCATTTTTCCGAAAAACTCCGGCCGGTGGAAATCGGGCGCTGCCGTTTCCACGGCGTTCCACGCGAGAAAGTGCGGATGCACGGTTTTGTCGCCGCACTTATAGCAGTTGGCACGGAAGGAAACGCCCGAGCGCAGGGAAAACTCCGGATAGAGGATGCGCAGGAACGAGAGCGGGATACGGTATTCCGCCGTCCAGCCGTCCGGCGTCCGGGTACAGACGGGACGGAACGTTTCCCGTTCGGACTTGTGGCAGAGCCGGACGCGCTCACGCCGGTTCTGGCCGAAGCCCAGCTCCATGCAGGCGTTGGGGTTGATCTCAAAGTTTACATAACGTCCGTCGTCCGTGAGAGAGAAGAAAAATTCCATGCAGCTGTCCTCATGGACGGGGCTGAGCGGGGTGCTGCACTCCGCTCGGATGTCCGATTCCCAGGCACGCTGGAAAACATAGAGCGCGGTATCGTCGTAGCAGAGCTTCTGCTCCATGCGGACGCCGCAGTCCGGCTCCCACAGCACGCAGTCCGCGCGCAGCGGCTCGATCGCGTCCCGGCCGGGCGCGCCGGATGCTTTTGCTATCGTATAGCTTTTCATAGCGCCTGTCCGCCGAGATATACGGCGCTCCGGTTCAGTGCGGCGTCGCACACAACAAAGTCGGCGAGTTTTCCGACGGCGATGGAGCCGATCTCCGCATCCTGACCGATCTCGCGCGCCGGGATGATCGTTGCGCTCAGGATCGCCTGTTCCGCCGGGATACCGAAGGATACGGCGCGCTGCATGCATTCATAAAGGTTGGCGGCGGACCCGGCGATCGTCCCGTCGGCGAGCTTTGCAACGCCGCCCTTGAGGAAAACGTCCTGCCCGCCGAGCGTATACTGCCCGTCCGGCATGCCGCAGCAGCGCAGCGCGTCGGAAATGAGGCAGATGCGGCCGGGGAAGAGCCTGAACGCCATCCGCACGGCGCTGGGGTGGATGTGGTATCCGTCGCTGATGAGCTCCGCAACGACGTTTTCGCGCTCGGATCCCGCCCCGATGGGGCCGGGCTTGCGGTGGTGGATGCCGGGCATGGCGTTATAAAGATGCGTCAAATGGGAAGCGCCGGCGTCGAAAACGGCGCTGGCTTCCTCATAGGTGCAGTCCGTGTGCGCGATGGACACAGTGCAGAGCTTCGAGGCCTTTTCCGTGAACTCGACCGCGCCGGGCAGCTCCGCGGCAATGTCCGCAATACGGAGCAGACCTTCGGAGGCATTATACAGGCGTTCAAACGCGGCGTAGTCCGGCAGGCGGAGATAGCTTGCGTTCTGCGCGCCCTTTTTCTTCTCGGAGAAGAACGGCCCCTCCATGTTGATGCCCATGAGCCGCGCGCAGCCCTCGGGCGCGGCTTTTTTGAGCGCAGCGGCAGTTTTGTACGCGGCTTCGAGCACGTCGTAGGGCAGCGTCATGGACGCGGGGGCAAAGCTCGTGACGCCGTTCGCGGCGAGATACTTTGCCATTTTTACAAGACCGTCGTAGTCGCCGTCGGAAAAGTCCGCGCCGGAATTGCCGTGGCTGTGGATATCCACCAGACCGGGGATCACATACTGCCCATGCAGGTCGATCCCGTCTCCGGCGGCATCGGTGAGAATTTCCGCAAAACGCCCGTTTTCCACGCGGAACGCGCCGCGCTGAAAGCACCCGTCAAGAAATAGATTAGCATTGGTAAAAAGCATGATGTCATCCTCCTGTGAACGTTGATCTCCGGTGGTATGTTTGAATTTACGCCTTCGTTTCCTCGGCGACGATACGCTGCATATCGTCCCATTTCTTTTCCATGTCCGCCGCGAGCTTGAACTGCGCCCGCGCACGGTCGAGATTCTGCCCTTCGCGGTGGACGGCAAAGTACAGATCGCCGTCGATATGGTCGGTCAGAAACCGCATGCCGCACTCCACCGTGATGGTTTTCGCACCCAGCGGAAGAAGCTCCAGCTCCCGGGCGGTCAGATTCGGGCAGGCACGGACATATCCGCGCGTGAAAACGCGGAAACGCTCCAGACTCATTTCCACCTTGGAGAGATCGCGCTCGTCCTCCGCCGCGGTCGAAGCACCGTAGCGGATGGCGTCGCCGAAATCAAAGAGGCTTGAGCCGGGCATCACGGTGTCCAGATCTACAACGCAGAGCGCCTTTCGTGTCTTCGCGTCCAGAAGGACGTTGTTGAGCTTTGTGTCGTTGTGCGCAACGCGGAGCGGGATCTCTCCGGCAGAAAGAAGGTTCTGGAGCGTGGACATCTCCGCTTCCCTTGCAAGAGCAAAATCGATCTCCGGCTGAACGGCTGCGGCGCGGCCCACCGCGTCGCGCTCGATCGCCTCGCGGAAAAGGCGGCAGCGGTCGGGCGTGTTGTGAAAATTCGGGATGGTCTCGTGCAGCTTTTCCGCCGGGAAGTCGGAGAGCAGCTGCGCAAACGTACCGAAACCGACGGCGGCCTGATAGAAATCCTCGTCCGTCTCCGGCTGCTGGAGGCAGATCGTCCCGTCCACATAATCGTATACGCGCCAGTATTCGTCCCCATACCGGGTGTGGGGCGCGCCGTCCTTCGTCCGAATGAGGGACATGACGCTGCGCGGATCGCTGGACTTGGAGCGCAGAAAATCCGTCACCACCGCAATGTTTTCCGAAAGCGCCTGTACATTGCGAAAGGCGTGGTGATTGATTTTTTGCAGAATATACCGGCGTCCGGTGTCGGTCACAACGAGAAATGTGACGTTCACATGCCCGCTGCCGTAGTCTTCGCAGGAGACAGGCGTTCCGTCCAGCTGAAAGATGCGCAGAATATTTATCTTATCCTGATCCATGGTAAATGCTCCCTTTGCAGTGTTCCCGTCTATTTTAGTCAGTCCGGCGGAAGATAGCAATCCTTTTGTAAAATTTCCGCAGGATTTTTCAAAAAAGCCAAAGCGCGGGCATCCGGAGATGCGCGGAGGCAAAGAAAAAATGTCCTTACGGATTATTCCGTAAGGACATATCAGTACCCGGTATATCGTCATTTCGCGCGATATACCGGGTGATGTGCAGAAGCGTTATTGCTTAACGATCGTTCCCGACTTGCCGGAGAGGGCAAGCGCGGCCTTTTCAAGGGAACAGATGACCGCTTTTCTTCCTGCCTTGGAGGCGGCAAACTTCATGCTGGCCTTGACCTTGGGCAGCATGCTTCCGGGGGCAAACTGCCCCTGCTGAGCATATGCCTCTGCCTCCCGGCAGCTCATCTCCTTGATCTCTTTCTGATCGGGCTTATTGAAGTTGATGCACACTCTGTCAACAGCGGTGAGAATGTAGAGACACTCTGCGTCAATGATCTTCGCAAGGCACTCGGAGGCATAATCCTTGTCGATCACGGCGGGAACGCCCACATAGCTGCCCTCGCCCTGCTTCATAACGGGGATACCGCCGCCGCAGGCGATCACGAGAAAACCCGCATCGACCAGATGCAGAATGCTTGCCTTTTCCACCACATCCACCGGAAGGGGGGAGGCGACGACCTTGCGCCAGCCGCGGCCGGCGTCCTCCTTAAATGCGCACGTGGGATCTGCCGCCGTCTTCTCTTTGGCTTCTGCTTCGGAATAGAAAGCGCCGATGGGCTTGGTGGGGTTCTTGAAGGCGGGATCCGCCGCGTCAACTTCGACCTGCGTGACCAGCGTCACCACATTTTTTGCCAGACCCTGGGCATGGAGCTCATGGGCAATGGCGTTCTGGAGGTGGTAGCCGATATAGCCCTGACTCATGGCGCCGCACTCGGGGAAAGGCATCTCCGCCTTGATAACGCCGTCGGCGGCGCTGTGGCTCAGCCCGAGATTGATCATGCCGACCTGCGGGCCGTTGCCGTGGGCAATGACCAGCTCATGACCCCGTGCAAAAAGATCGACGATCGTTTTGGCGGCGTTGACGACCTTCGCTTTCTGTTCTTCCGGCGTATTGCCGAGAGCATTCCCGTCCAGTGCTATTACGATTCTCGCTATGGCGCTCAGTAGACGATGCCCATGCTGTCGAGCACGGATTCAAGCTCCGCTTTCGCAGCAGCCTTGGCGATCTCGGAGAACGATTTCTTTTCCCGCGTGAAATATACGAGAAGGCCGCGCATGGCGGTGAGACGGTTCCAGGCTTCCTCCCAGCACAGGGAAGCGGCGGAGTCTGCAACCTCGTCGGTAACGTCCTCGCCGCGGGTGCAGGGCAGGCAGTGCAGGAACTTGCAGCCGAGATTGCCGAGCTGCATCATGTCACGGTTGACCTGATAGTCGCCGAAGAGCTTAACGCGCTCATCTTTCGGCATTTCGTTCTCGTAAAGGCCGTACCAGACATCGGTGTAGATGAAGTCCGCACCCTTGACGGCGCTGCGGTCATCGGTGACTTCCCATGTGCCGCCGGAGAGCTTGCAGTTTTCCTCGAGAATCTTCTTGTGGTCTTCGTTGAGCTGGGCAGACTTGGGACCATAGTGGACGAAGTGTGCGCCGAGCTTGCTGCAAATAAAGCCGAGAGACGCGCAGACCTGCGTGCCGTCGCCGGTGAAGACGATCTTGCAGTCCTCAAACCTCTTGCCGGCGGGCAGATGCTCCATCATGGTGATCACATCGGCGATCGCCTGCGTCGGGTGTGTGTAGTCGGACATGGCGTTGATGACCGGGATCGTGCAGGCGTTTGCCAGGCTGACGACGGTCTTGTGCTCAATGACGCGCGCCATGACGATGTCCATCAGACCGGAGAGAACACGTCCGGTGTCCTCGATCGTCTCGTGTCCGCCGAGCTGGATCATGCCGGGCCCGAGATACTGCGCGTGACCGCCGAGCTGTTCCATGGCGGTCTCAAACGAGCAGCGGGTACGGGTGGAGGACTGCTGGAAGATCATGCCGAGCGTCATGCCCTTCATGAGCGGGGGATTGTAGCCGGAGTTGATGGACTTTTTGATGGCAATGGACAGATTGATGATGTCCATCAGTTCTTCCTTGGTAAAGTCATTTACGGTGAGAAAATCCTTTTTCATTGTTGCGACCCTTTCATGGTTGTTTTCCGAATAGCAGAATGATGGCCGAGAGGACCAGTGCCCCCAGCGCGATCGTATATACGGCGCTGAAGCCGAGAGTTGCGGAAATGATGCAGAAAATGCTGACCAGTGCAACGGTGAAAGCATATGGCATCTGCGTGACGGCATGATCCATCACTTCGCAGCCGCTGCCGAGCGCAGCGAGGATCGTGCAGTCGGTCATGGGGGAGCAGTGGTCGCCGAATATGCCGCCGGAGAGGACGCACGCCACGCACACCGGCAGAAAATGGCTGCCGATGCCGGGAGTGTTTTCCATAACGGCGCAGGCGATGGGGATCGCCATCGGCATGACCATAAACATGCATCCATAGCTGCCCGCAGCGAAAGAGACGGCGCAGCAGCAGATGAAGATGATCGCCGGAACAAGCTGCCACGCGGCTTTCGATGCGATCAGCTCCACAACGAAATACACGGTGCCGAGCTTTTCAACGATCGAGGCGAGTGACCACGCGAGCAGCAGAACGATGATCGTCGGGACGATGTTCGTTACGCCGTCAAGCCATGCTTTGAGTCCGTCTCCGGCGGGCAGAACCTTCGTTACCACGGCTGCGGCCAGGGCAGCGACGCTGCTGAGAAACGCCGAACGCAGCAGAAGCGTGATCGTGTCGCCGCGGTTCGCGAGAAGCGAAGCAACGAGATACAGCACGAGCAGAGCAATGCTGCCGAACGCGACCCAGATCGAAACCGACTCTCTTTTTGAGCCGGTATCGGCGGCTTCCGGAGCAGAACTCTCCGGGCAAACGCTGCTTTGTGCGGCTCTGGCGCGGCGTTCCGCTTTGAGCATGGGGCCGAACTCCCGGCCGGTAATACTGGTGATGAACATGAACACGAGAGCGAAAATGCAGTAGAAGCAGTAGGGAATGGAGCGAAGGAAAACCTGGAAAGCCGAATCTGCGATTCCGGCAGTTTCAAGACCGCTGGTGATGACTGCCAACTCTACGGCGACCCAGCTGGACACCACGGCGATGCCGGCTACGGGCGCGGCGGTTGAATCGACGATGTACGCGAGCCGTTCCCGCGAGAGCCCGACTTTGTCTGCAATCGGGCGGAGGACGGGGCCGGTGATCAGGGCGTTTGCGTAGTCGTCAAAGAAGAACAGCACGCAGAAGAGTTGCCCAAGCAGATTGGCTCCGCGCGGCGTTTTCACTTTTTTTGTGATCCGCTTTGCCGCGGCCTCAAAGCTGCCGGTCTTCATAAGCACGCCGACCAGTCCGCCGACAAGCGCGCACAGAATCAGCACCTTGGCGTTGTCCGCGTCGGCAGAGACGCCGACCAGCTCGTCAATGATGCTCGGAACGATCTGCAAAAGCTGCGCCGCGGGCTTTCCCCCTGCCATGAGCAGGAGCATAAGCTCTCCGACGGATAGTCCGATGAGAAGCGACACAACGACATCGCCGAGCAGAAACGCCAGAGCGACGGCGAGCACCGTCGGGAGCAGGGAGAGCGCGCCGAGGGCGCTCCCCAGTTCTGCGGCGGTAACAGTGTCGGTCAGCGGAGCCGATATGAGCCGGAAGCAAAAAATGGCAACCACGGAAAGCACGCAAAGCACCACCGCGGCGATCTTTCTGGTTTTCATCCGCAATCCCCCCGGAAGCGAAAGCCGCCGGTTTTGTCCTTAGTTCTTTTTCTTTCCGGCGCGGTAGAGCCAGTAGCCGACGGCAACGGTGAGCAGCACGCCGATGAGCTGCATCCAGAAGGCGTAGCCGGTCACATCAAAGTCGATGAGGAAGTAGCACGCAAGCGCCACGCAGAGGAAGCAGATAACGCCGCAGACGACCATACCGACCTTTCCGCCGGGCACGGCGTACTGGCGGGGCGTATCGTCGGTGAATCTCAGCTTGATGGCGGCAGGGAACATGAAGAGGTAGTTGAGCATGAACACGATCGACGAGAAGGAGAAGAGCGTCCAGAAAACGTCGTTCGCGTTGCCGCTGAGCGCGTAGTTGAGAATGATGAGGGCGGAGGAGATGATGCCCATGAGATAGTAGAGGATATCGGACGTGCCGTACTTCTCGCTGCGGTGGCCCAGGAACTTGGAGCGCTTGTCAAGCTCGGCAGCCTGGAAGGACTCGTTTGCGCCGAGGCACCAGGTGATCATGTTGGCGACCAGCGTGGAGATGGCAAGAACGATGAGGATGTAGAACACAGGCATCTGTGCGCTGCCAAAGACGGAGCAGAGCTCCTGCAGGGCGTAGACGAAGCCGTCGACCTCGTCGACATTGGCGGCGTTGATCGCGGCGAGAACGCCGAACGTGCCGAAGCAGTAAAGGAACGTGATGGCCGCGCCGGCGATGATCGTCATCTTGGGAACGGTCTTCTTGGGATTTTCGATCTTGGAGCCGATGGAACCGATCAGCTCAAAGCCGAGGAGGTTGTAGACGATCGCGCCGACATAGGTGACGGTGTTGTCCATGGTGGGAACCCAGTTCGTAATGGAGAAGTCGTTGGCAAAGCCGTTCTTCACACCGTAGGCGATGCCCATGAAGCCGAAGATCACGAGAATGCCCATCTTGACAATGGCCATGATGTTCGACACGAGAACGGAGAGCTCAATGCCCTTCACGCCGATGTAAACGATGACCCAGCACATTGCGACGGCGATGATCGCCTGCACGATGATGCTCATCTCCGGGAACAGGGCGAGACTCAGCCAGCCGGAGAACGCGGTGAAAACGGCGGGCATCCAGAACGCCACGTTGACCCAGTACATCCAGCCGACAAGGACGCTGGGGAATTCGCCGAAAGCCCGGCCTACCCAACTGACGATACCGCCGTCATCCGGGTAGGTGCTGCCGAGCTCGGCGGACAGGAGACCGTAGGGGATAAAGAAGATGATCGCGGAGACGATCCATACCGTGATGGAGGAAACGCCGATGATTGCCGGAGCGACGAACGAGTCGAGCACGAGAATGCTGCATACGGTAAACAGTACCGTACCGACAAGGCTTACCTTTTTACTGTTTTCCATGGTATTTCTCCCTCTTATTTATTTTTTCCCGAAGGCTGTCCCGCGCGATACGGGACAGCCGGACGGTTTTCAGCCCTTGGGCTGCTGCTGGGTGATGCAGTGGATGTTGCCGCCGCCGTAGGCCACTTCCTCGGTGCGGACGCCGACGACCTTGCGCTCCGGGAACATGGCCTGGACCTGCTCGATGGCGAGCGTGTCGTTCTCGTCGCCGTACTGCGGAAGGATGATGCCGCCGTTGACGATCAGGAAGTTCATGTAGGAAGCAATGGAGACCTCGCCCTCTTCACGCGGGATCGTGCCCTCAATGCACTCGATGGTGTCCGCGCCCTTGAGATAGCAGGGCTCCTTGGTCAGGCACAGCTTGTGGACCTTGAGCTTGCGGCCCTTGGCGTCGGTCGCCTCGCAGAGCGTCTTGTAAGCGTCCTGCGCCTGCTGGTAGAACGGATGATTCTCATCTTCGGTCCAGATGCAGGCAACCTCGCCCGGACGGATGAAGCAGGCAACATCGTCGATGTGGCCATTGGTCTCGTAAGGATCGATACCGTCCTTGATCCAGATGATCTTTTCGAGATTGAGGTACTCCTTGAGCTTCGCCTCGATCTCTTCCTTGCTCATGCCGGGGTTGCGGCCTTCGGAGAGCAGGCACATCTCGGTCGTGAGCAGCGTGCCTTCGCCGTCAACATGGATGGAGCCGCCTTCGAGCACGAAGTCGGGGGTACGGTAGGAGTCGACGCCCTCGATCTCGCAGACCTTCTGCGCAACGAGATTGTCCTGATCCCACGGGAAATACAGGCCGTCGACCAGACCGCCCCAGGAATTGAATTCCCAGTCAATGGCACGGACATCGCCCTTGTCATTGACAACGAACGTCGGGCCGCAGTCACGGATCCAGGAATCGTTGCTCGTCATTTCTACAACGCGGACCTCGGCGGGAAGCATGTAACGCGCATGCTGATACTGCGCGGGGCTGACGCACATCGTCACCGGCTCAAACTGAGCAATGGCCTTCGCAACCTCGGTAAAGACCTTCTGCGCGGGCTTCGCACCGTTGCGCCAGTTGTCGGGGCGTTCCGGCCAGAGCATCCAGATCTGTTTCTGCTCCTCAAACTCACCGGGCATTCTGAAGCCGTCAGCCTTCGGGGTGCTTACAATTCTCTTCGCCATTTTTTCGTTCCTTTCTGAAATAATTCATAAATTCGCGGTGGTTATATTGCCGTTTCTTGTACAAGCTATACCCGAATCGTACCATAGATTTTTCCTGCTGTCTCTATTTTGGGGAACGAATGTAACGCCGGAAAAAGAAAAGTGCTGTGTTACAAATTGCGTAACACAGCACGAAAATCAATCAATAATTGTACTGGAATCGGCGGAAAGACGCTTGTACAGGAGCGTTTCCATTATGGCAATCATGCCGCATCGCGACGTAACATCCGCACCCTGACAGTCGATCTCGTCGGCAAAAACATAGAAATTCAAATCGCTCATATTCTGGATCGTATTGTTGTCGGCACGTGTGAGCGAAACGATGGTCGGCGTGGCGATGGCGAAAATGCGCTCGATCTTCTGTATGACGCTGCGGTTGTTTCCGGTATAGGAGAGAACAAGCAAAACGTCATCCCGCTTGATGCGGTGCAAAACGGAGACGAACTCATACTCCTCGTCCGGCATCTCCGTGTTGAACCCCATCATGGTCAACAGCCGGTAAAGATACCGCCCGACCTCGTGGCTGAGCCCCTCGGCGAGAATGAAAATATTGGGGTTTCGGTTCATGATAGCGTTGAATTTATTGATTTTTTCGTCCGTAATGACCTTTACCGCCTCGATCACATTTTTCAGATAGCTGTCGCGGTAATTGTCGGCGGAGACGATGCTCGGCATATGGATCTTTCGCGATTCTTCCTCTGTATCACGGAGCGCCTGAGAAAACTCAGCGTAGCCCTGATAACCGAGCTTCTTCACCAGACGGAAGATCGATGTCGTGGAGACAAAACACTTTTCCGAGAGGTCACGGATGCTCATATCCTTCACGATATGCAGGTTTTTGATAATGTAGTTAAACAGGTTCTGCTCTGTGGGGGACAGCCGGGATACACAGCTGCTTGTCTGCTCATAAAAGTTCATACAAATCCTCACGTTTCATGTTTTGTTACGCATTTTACCGTATCATGTAACGAATGTCAACAAAATGCCTTTTTTACATTCTTTTTGATTCACTTTTTTGCCGATTTTCTGTAAAAAAACGGGAATATGTGTTTGCGTAACACGCTGCATCATGTTCCGCGGGTGTTACACCCAGCGAAGTTTTGACATTTTTCGTGGATATGACTGCGGCATGGGGATTCCCTATCACGAGGTAAAGGCTCTTGCCTGCGTTCTGCTCCCAGAAATTCAAACGTTCGTTGTGAGCGAGGATGGGCAGCGAGAGTACGCCGAGTGGAAAGCAAAGCAGCAGGCCGAACAAGAGAACAAGGCATAACAAGGACTGGAATATCTGCATCGGCGCCTTTGATGTGCCAGATCGCCGGAAGATCCCGGAGGCCGACATTATCATTGGAAACAAGAAAAGGCGTAGCACTCAGCTACGCCCCGGAACGCCTTGCAGTATGAACTTTTCAGAAAAAAAGCAGAGTGTCCATTACAGGATACTCAGATCCTATAAGGACACTCTGCATGGTCCGAGTGACTGGACTTGAACCAGCGGCCTCCTGAACCCCATTCAGGCGCGATACCAAACTTCGCCACACCCGGATTTCTAACAGCTTTGTTATACTACCACAAGGTGTGAGCAAATGCAAGTCTTTTTTTACGATTCCTGCGGATTTTCCGCGGTGCCGATGTCGCGGTAGAGCGAAACGAAGGTTTCAAAGCAGATATTGTTCTCTGTAATATACTTCGCGGCCTCTACGCCGACATAGCGGAAATGAAACGGCTCATACATTACGCCTGTGATCGGCTCCATGCCGTCGGGGAAGCGCAGGATGAAGCCGAACTCCTGACAATGCGCGTTCATGTACTGGAACATGGCGGTGTTCTCGATGGAGCGGTTTTTCGTCGGATAATAGATATCCGTGATATCGCAGCAAAGGCCGGTCTGGTGCTCGCTGTGACCGGCGGGCATGGTGATATAGTACCCCTGACTGTCCTTGCCGTCGGATACGCCGTTGTTCCGGCAGACGCGGAGGAAGTTCGCGGCCTGATCTGCATAGCTCCGGTAGCCGGAGGAGAGATAGACGGAGAGACCCTGCGCGCGGGTGTCCGCTGCCATCGCGGCGAGCGCATCGGCAATACGGCTGTCCACGAGCTGCCCTTCGAGCGTCACAAGCTCCGGCGGGGCGTACTCGGCGATGGAGTTATCGGCGTTTGCGAGGATATACTCCCAGCTGTTGATATCGATGTCCGGCGGCTCGGGCAGACCGAGCGCCGCGGCGCGGCCGGCAGGGGAGTCCGGGGCCGGCGTCGGCTCGGGCGTAGCGGTCGGCTCCGGCGTCGCCGTGGGTTCCGGCGTGGCGCTCGGCTCCGGGGTAACATCCGGCGTTGCGGTCGGTACGGGCGTTGCCATGGACTCCCGGAGCGCTGCGGCGTCGGACGCCTTGGCTGCGCTGAAACGCAGAACCATCAGCACCGCGCAAAGTATCAGCAGAAGGACCATGAGAATGATCCCGATCGTCTTTCGCGTGTTCATATTATTCCTCTTCCAGTTTTCTTTTGAGTTTTTCGAGCGCCTTTTTCTCCAGCCGCGATACATAGGAGCGGGAAATGCCGCAGCGCCTGGCGGTCTCGCGCTGCGTGAGCGCGGCGTCTCCGTTCAGCCCGTAGCGAAGGCGGAGGATCTCGGCCTCGCGCTCGTCGAGCACATTGTCGATCAGCTGCGACAGATGCTGACAGAGATCGGTCTGCACGACGCGCTCGGACATGTCCTCCTCGTCGGCCAGAACGTCGATCAGTGACAGGGAATTGCCGTCGGAATCCGTGTCGATGGAGTCGGAGAGCGAGAGATCGCCCGCGCTTTTCCGGCTGCCGCGGAAGTGCATGAGCACTTCGTTCTCGATGCACCGGGAGGCGTAGGTCGCAAGGCGCACGCCTTTGTCCGGGCGATACGTCGAAACGCCCTTGATGAGACCGACCGTTCCGATGGAGATGAGATCGTCCTGCTCGCTCTCGCTCGTATAGTATTTCTTGATGATGTGTGCTACAAGACGCAGATTATGCTCGATGAGCGTGTTCCGCGCTTCGAGATCGCCCTGCATCCAGCGCTCCACGCAGCGCCGCTCCTCCTTGGCAGGCAGCGGCCGCGGAAACGAGCCGGAACCGGCACCGAGCCGCAGCGAGAGAAACGCGCCGTTGAGCAGCAGTAGAAACGCACTTGCCAGCATACAGCAAACCTCCCTTAACGGATGGTTCATTGTATTCCGGCGCGGCAAGTCCCTATGTGCCGGGACGATCGGGCGTTATTTTCCCGTTTTGCTGTTGAGCCAGCTCAAAACGTCCTCGTATACCTCGGCGCGGTTCGTTTCGTTGAGCATTTCGTGCCGTCCGCCGTGATAGAGCTTCATGGTGACATCCTTCATGCCGGCCTTGAGGAAGCATTTGTAGGCGCGGATCACGCCGCGTCCCTGCTCGCCGACGGGGTCGCAGTCGCCGGAGACGAACAGGATCGGCAGATCCTTTTTCATCCGGGCGATGTTCTTCGGCTGGGTGACGAACGCGATGCCGTTCATCATGTCATGAAGCAGGCCCGCCGTCGGGACAAAGCCGCAGAGCGGGTCTTCGTTATAGAGATCCACGGCGGCCTCGTCGCGGCTGAGCCAGTCGCTCGAGGTGCGGGGATTTTCAAACTTGTCGTTATAGGTGCCGAACGCCATCTTGTTGAGAAAATCGCTCTTGTGCATTGACCCGTTCCGGCGAATATCGATGGCGCTCATTACCTTGCCTGCCGATACGAGAGCGGGACTCTGGTGGCCGGTGCCGCTGATGACCGCGCCGTCCAGCCCCGTGCGGAAGCGGATGAGATACGTCCGGGTCAGGAACGAGCCCATGCTGTGACCGAAAATGAAATACGGCTTTCCGGGATACTTCGCCGCCGTCTTGTCGTGCAGCGAGCGGATATCCTGCACCGCCTTTTCCCAGCCGTTTTCCTCGCTGAAAAAGCCGAGATGCGCTTCGTCCGGCGCGCTCTTTCCGTGGCCGAGCTGGTCGTGCAGCACCACGATGTAGCCGTGTTCGGCGAGAAACGCGGCAAACGCGTCGTACCGGGCGATATGCTCGGCGATGCCGTGCACGATCTGAACGATGCCGACGGGGTCTCCCTCCGGGAGATATTCACGCGCGGAGAGCGCCGTCTGCCCGTCCGAAGATAAAAATGTAAATTCCGACATACGTGCCATAGCCAAAGATCCTTTCTTGTGCTATAATGCCTATATTATAAAATATATTATATACAATTCCCAGCGAAAATCAAGGAGGTTATCCCATGAGCCAGCACGTTATCGCCCTTGACCAGGGGACGACGAGCTCCCGCGCCATTATTTTCGATGTGAACGGGAAGGTCGTGTCGCTCTCACAGCACCCCTTCGCGCAGATCTATCCGCAGCCCGGCTGGGTGGAGCACGATCCGATGACGATCCTCTATACGCAGCTTGAATCGCTCTCGGAGGCATTCCGCACGAGCGGCCTTTCCGCCGCGGACATCGCCGCCGTCGGCATCACCAACCAGCGCGAGACGACGATCGTCTGGGAAAAGGAAACGGGCCGCCCTGTGTATAACGCGATCGTCTGGCAGTGCCGCCGGACGGCGCCTCTGTGCGAGGAGCTGCGCGCCGATGGCTGGGAGGAGAAGATCCGCGAAAAGACCGGCCTTCTGATCGACGCCTATTTCTCCGGCACAAAGCTGCGCTGGATCCTCGATAACGTCCCCGGCGCGAGAGAGCGCGCCGAGCGCGGCGAGCTGCTCTTCGGCACGGTGGACACATGGCTCATCTGGAATTTGACCGGCGGGCGCGTCCATGTGACCGATTACAGCAACGCTTCCCGCACGATGCTCTTCAATATACATACGCTGCAATGGGACGCTGAGCTCTGCGAAGCGCTCCGAATCCCGATGTGCATGCTCCCGAAGCCAGTGTCCAACTCCGAAGAGTACGGCACGATCGACTCGCATATGCCGGGGCTCGAGGAGCTCTCCGGCACGCCGATCTGCGGCGCGGCGGGCGACCAGCAGGCGGCCCTGCTCGGACAGGGCTGCATCCATCCGGGCGAAGCGAAAAACACCTACGGCACCGGCTGCTTTGCCATGATGAACACCGGCCCGACCGTCCCGGTGAGCCGAAGCGGGCTTCTCTCGTGCGTGGCGTGGAGCATCCGCGGCGAGACGAATTACTGTCTCGAGGGCAGCGTATTCAATGCTGGCAGCACCGTGCAGTGGATGCGCGACGAGCTCCATCTCATCTCCTCGGCGGAGGAAACGCAGGCGCTTGCCGAGTCCGTGCCGGACAACGGCGGCGTGTATCTTGTCTCGGCGTTCACCGGCCTCGGCGCGCCGTACTGGGATATGTACGCGCGCGGCACGCTCGTCGGTATCACCCGCGGGACGACGCGCGCGCACGTTGTCCGCGCGGGACTTGAAGGCATCGCCTATCAGGTGCGCGATCTCATCGACGCAATGGAAAAGGACGCCGGCGCGCCCATGCAGATCCTGCGCGTGGACGGCGGCGCTTCCGTCAACCGCTTTCTCATGCAGTTTCAGGCGGACGTCCTCCGCTGTCCCATCGACCGGCCCGTTATGGTGGAGACAACGGCGCTCGGCGCGGCGTTCCTCGCCGGGCTGCACGCCGGTGTGTGGTCGAATGTCGGCGATATCGTCCGCATCCGCGAATCGGCGCACATTTTCCGCCCGAAAATGGACGCGGAAAGCGCGCAGGAGCTCTGCCGCCGCTGGCATAAGGCCGTGGAGCGTGCCAAAGATTGGGAATAACTTGTTTTTTCGTTGGAGATATAGTATAATCCCTTTTCAGGCAATTTGAACTTGGTTAGGAGAGTATGTCCATGCCATCGTTTTCGGAATATTACTGGGCGGGACGCCGCGGTCATCTGATCGGCGTCGGCGGCGTATCCATGTCGCCTCTGGCGGAGGTCCTCGCGGAAGCGGGCCTTGTCATCACCGGTTCGGACATGAACGAGGGGGCGAACGTGGCGCATCTGCGCTCGCTCGGCATTCCCGTGTTCATCGGGCATCGCGCGGAGAACATCCCGGCGGACGCCGAATTTGTCGTCCGCACCGCCGCCGTGCACGACGAAAACCCGGAGATCGTTGAGGCGCACCGCCGCGGGCTTCCGGTGTTTGAGCGCACGCAGGCGTGGGGCGCGATCATGAAGGATTACCGCAACTCGCTCTGCATCTCCGGCACGCACGGCAAGACGACGACGACCTCCATGTGCACGCACATCCTCATGGCCGCCGAGCGCGACCCGACCGTTATGATCGGCGGAACGCTGCCGCTGCTGCACGCCGGCCACCGCGTCGGCGCGGGCGACACGATCGTGATGGAGGCGTGCGAATATTACAATTCCTTCCACGCGTTTTCACCCACCGTGGCGGTCATTCTGAACATCGAGGCGGACCATCTCGACTTCTTCAAGGATCTCGAGGATGTGAAAGCGTCGTTCCGGAAGTTCGCCTCGCTCGTGCCGGAAAACGGATACATCATTGCGAACGCCGAGGATAAAAATACCATGGACGCTCTCGCGCCGCTTGGCCGCGATATCTTCACGTTCGGCCTGAACAAGGGGGCGGATGTCTACGCCGCCAATATCGTGCAGCACGGCGCGGAGACGGAGTTTGACGTCATTTACTGCGAAGAGGTGTTCACGCATGTAAGCCTCCGCGTCCCCGGCATCCACAATGTGAAGAATGCGCTCGCGGCTTCTGCGGCGGCGATCTGTCTCGGGTGCAGTCCCGCGGCCATCCGCTACGGTCTTGCCGGATTCTCCGGTGCGAACCGCCGGTTTGAGTTCAAGGGCAAGTACAACGGCGCGGATGTTTACGACGATTACGCCCACCATCCGAGCGAGCTCAAGGCGCTGCTTGACGCGATCAAAACGCTCGGCTACAAGCGCACGATCGTTGTGTTCCAGCCGCATACATACTCCCGCACGCAGGCGCTCTTCAGCGATTTTGTTGAACAGCTCCGCCGTCCGGACGTGTGCTATCTTGCGGAGATCTATGCCGCGCGCGAAAAGAACACCATCGGCATCTCGTCCGCGGACATCGCGCGCGAGCTTCCGAACGGCATCTTCTTTGCGGATAACGCAGAGCTTGAAAAGACGCTGCGCGCAACGGCCAGCCCCGGCGACATTATCCTTACCGTCGGCGCGGGTGATGTGTACAAGATCGGCGAACGCCTCGTCGCCGAGGGAAAGGATAAGGTATGACGCGAGGAGAAATGAAGCTGCGCGCCCGCAGCCTGATCCTTACAAATCCGCCGCGTCCGCATCCCTGCCTCGTGACACTGGCGCTGTTGGCATTCATCTGGATCGTCAACTATCTGGCGCAGAAGATCGGCGGTCAGCCGATCCTCATCGATCTCAACGCAGTCCAGAAGCTCGATTACCAGAACATGATCCGTATCGACTTCGCTAACGCGGAGCTCGTCCCGACGGCGATTCTGATCCTCTTTCAGCTCGTCGATATTGTCCTCTCTTACGGCTATATCGCCTATCAGCTTCGCGTCGTGCGCGGAGAGGCATCCGGCTTCGGCAATCTGCTCGACGGTTTCGCCATCACCGGGCGCGCCATCGCGCTCACGCTGCTGATCGATGCGCTCGTTATGGTCGCATCCGCGGCGCTCCTTGTCCCCGGCCTCATCCTGTCGTATGCCTATGCCATGGCGTCGTATTTGCAGGTCGATCATCCCGACTGGTCGCCGGTACGCTGCATGCGGGAGAGCCGTCTCATGATGCGCGGGCATAAATGGGAGCTTTTCGTGCTGCAGCTGAGCTTCCTCGGCTGGCAGATCCTTGCGACGATCCCCGGTGTGTCGATCTTTGTGAAGCCCTATGTGGCGTTCACCGAGACCGTGTTTTATGAAAACCTCCGCGCTCCGGCTGCTCCGCAGCCGCCGCAGGAATTCTGAAAGAATAACGCAGAAAACCGGCTGGCGGTCACCAGCCGGCTTTCTCGTAAAAGGGAGAATGGATATGAAAAAGATCGCTGTCATCACAGGCGCTTCGAGCGGCATGGGCCGCCGCTTTGCGGAAACGGTGCAGGAATTCGGAACGTATGACGAGATCTGGGCGATCGCCCGGCGGGTCGACCGGCTCGAGGAGCTCAAAAATCATACGGCTTTCCCGGTGCGTACCATCTCACTCGATCTTTCCGACCCGGCGTCGTATGAGACGTATGCCGCCCTCCTGCGCGAGGAGCAGCCGGAGGTCGGACTTCTCATCAATGCCAGCGGCTTCGGCAAATTCCGCGCCGTGATGGATACGCCGCTCGAGGTCAATCTCAATATGGTCGATCTCAACTGCAAGGCGGTCATGGCGCTCTGCCAGCTCACGGTGCCGTATATGCCGTCCGGCAGCCAGATCATCAATATTGCGTCTGTTGCGGCGTTTCAGCCCATCCCGTATATCAACGTTTACGGCGCGACAAAGGCTCTTGTTCTGCACTACAGCCGTGCGCTCAACCGCGAGCTGAAAAAGCAGGGGGTGCATGTTATGGCGGTGTGCCCGTTCTGGACAAAGACCGAATTCTTTGACCGCGCCGTGGCGTCGGACGAAAAGCCGGTCGTCAAGAAATACATTGCCATGTATAAGCCCGAGGAGATCGTCGCGCAGGCCTGGAAGGACGCGAAAAAGGGCAAAGACATGAGTAAATGCGGCTTCAAGGCGCGCCTTCAGGCGCTCGGCGTGAAGATCCTGCCGCACAGCATGGTAATGGACACCTGGCTCCGCCAGCAGGAACTGGAGTAAAGTAAATCAAAAACCGGGGCTGCACGGCATTATCGGCTGTGCGGCCCCGGATTTTTGTTTCAGGAATTTTCGCTTCTGCGGCGGCGATGCCCACGCCCGCGGCGGCGGCTCTGCGTCGCTTTGTCGCGGTAGAATTTCTCCATCTCGTCGTCGGCGCGGTAGACGATGCGGTTCACCGACCAGCTGTCGTTCTCCGTTTTGCGGAACTTGAGCCGGACAAGAAATTTGCGGTGCTCCTCGCATGTGCCGATCGTCATATACCGTCTATCGCCCTGATTGACCCAGCGCGTCAGCTCCAGCGGCTCGCCGCAGTCGGGACAGACGGCGCTCGTGACCTCTTCGTCGAGAAACGCCTCAGAGCGGGAATTATATCCGGTGAAGGCACGGTGCTCGAGCGCATCCGGTTCATCGGTGTGGTGCTTATCCTCCGGCAGACGTGTGGCGAGAAGGGAAGTGGCGTTGTCGTACTGCTCCAGTCCCTCGGCAAAGTCGAGCTTGGAGCAGACGAGCGCCGTGTTGTAGGCGTCGCCGAGCGCGTCGTGCGCCACGCGGGTCTGCTCAATGGCAAAGTGCTCCATCGCCGTGGCGAGGGATTTCTGGTTTTTGTCGCCGCCGGTCTGGATGTTGTAAATGAGCTGGAGATTGATCCAGTCTGCGATCCAGTCCCAGTCAAGATCGTGGATGATGATGTTCTGTTCCATGATCCGCCGGTCATCGTAGCCCCAGGTGACGAACACCGGGTCCTCGCCGCACCATTCGCGGAAATGCTCAAATACCGTGGGGAACGTGTCGCCGTGGCTGAGGCGCTCCTTGTCAATGCCGGTCAGCTTTTTGACTTTGTAATGCATGCTGCGGAAGTATATGGGCCGCACGTCGGACTGAAATTCCTCCGCGGGGCAGAAATCATCGTCGAGCTTTACCGCGCCGATCTGGATGATCTCGCCGCTCAGATGGATGGGGAGACGGTTGAAGACGGACGCGTTGGAGCTCATAGCCTGGTTCCATTCCAGGTCAAGGACAATATAGGACATTCGGATTACCGACCTTTCTTATAACCAAATCATTATACCAATGCATCGGGGAAATAACAATCCCTTTTTTCCGGAAAAATCACAGCTGCGGCGGACAGTTTTCGCAGAACACACTTTTTGCAGACCAAAAAGCAAATATTGTGTTTCCATTCTCCCGCAGGTGATGTATAATAAAGAGAATTGCAAACATGGGAGGCATGACTCTTGTACATAGCTGTTATCTGCGGCGGATTGAGCGCCGAGCGCGATGTTTCCATCAGCTCCGGCACGGGCGCGGCACGCGCGCTGCGTGCGCGCGGACACAAGGTCGCGCTGGTCGATCTTTTTCTCGGAAACCCCTCGGCGGTGAATGATCCCCGCAGCGTCTTTACGTCCGACGCCGGAGACTCCGTTTACTCCGTGCGGGAGACCGAGCCCGATCTTGACGAGATCCGCGCCCAGCGCGGCGGCAAAGGGCTGATCGGCCCCGGCGTGATCGAGATCTGCCGCGCCGCGGATATCGCGTTCCTCGCGCTGCACGGCGCGGAGGGCGAAAACGGGAAGCTGCAGGCGTGTCTGGATCTTTACGGTGTGCCGTATACCGGCAGCGGCTATCTCGGCAGCGCGCTCGCCATGGATAAGGAATTAAGCAAGATCCTTTTCCGCAGCAGCGGCATCCCTACGCCTCCGGGCGTCACGCTCCGCCGCGGCGACGCGGTGCCGGAGAGCATCGGCTTTCCGTGCGTCGTGAAGCCCTGCTCCGGCGGCTCCTCCGTCGGCACGAGCATTGTCACCGAGCCGGAAAAGCTCCCCGGGGCGCTCGAAGAGGCGTTTTCCTGCGATGAGGCGGTGCTTGTGGAGAAGTATATCCGCGCCCGCGAGCTGACGGTCGGCGTGATGGACGGCCGCGCCATGGCGGTCATTGAGATCATTCCCAAGACCGGGTTCTATAATTATAAGAACAAGTACCAGGCGGGCCTTACCGAGGAGATCTGCCCCGCGCCGATCAGCGCGGAGGACACCGAGCGCGTGCAGCGCCTTGCCGAGCGCGTATACGAAGCGCTCCATCTCGATGCCTATGGCCGTGTCGATTTCCTGATGGATAAAGCGGACGGTGAGCTCTACTGTCTGGAAGCCAATACGCTCCCCGGCATGACGCCCACAAGCCTCATTCCGCAGATGGCGGCGGCCGAGGGCATGGATTACGGCGAGCTGTGCGAGAAAATTATCGAAGTATCTTTGAAGAAGTATAAGAAATGAACGGAATGACGATCGGCGAAATGCTCCGCGCCTGCCGCGGTGAATGGCAGGGAACCGAAGAGACCCTCACGAAAGCGCCCTCGTCCATCGTGACCGACAGCCGGCAGGCGGGGGAGGGAAGTCTCTTTCTCGCGCTGCGCGGCGAGAAAACGGACGGACATAAGTACATTCCCGACGTGCTGCGGAAGGGCGCGCTTGCGGTGCTGTGCGAGGAGCGCGGCGCGGCGGGCGAGCCGCGCATCGTTGTGCCGGATACGCTCGCAGCCATGCAGCAGATCGCCGCGGCAAGCCGGAAGCGCTGGGACATTCCGTTTATCGGCGTCACCGGCAGCGTCGGCAAGACGACGGCAAAGGAAATGCTCGCCGCCGCGCTCTCCGGAAAATACGAAGTATTCAAAACGCCGGGCAGCATGAACGGGCAGATCGGCATTCCCGTTTCACTCATCGGCCTGCACGGAGAGTATGACGTTGCCGTGATCGAAATGGGCGTTTCCCTCTTCGGGGAGATGACGCGCCTTACGAACATGGTGCATCCCGATATGGCGGTGTTTACGAACATCGGCGACGCGCATCTGGAGGCGCTCGGCGACCGTCCCGGTATCCTGCGGGCCAAGTCTGAGATATTGCAGGGTATGGGGCCCGATGCCGTCATCTTCGCCAACGGCGACGACGCGCTCCTTTCCGCAGCGGACTTCGGACGGAAAACCGTCCTCTTCGGTCTCGGTGAAAACTGCGCTGTCCGCGCTGCGGATGTTCAGCACTGCGGCGAGAGCCTTTCCTGCTGCATTCTTGCAGGGGAACGCAGCTTTCCTGTGACTGTCCCGGCCTACGGCACGTATATGATCTACTCCGTGCTCGCTGCGGCGGCGGTATCGCTTGAGCTCGGCCTTTCGGACGCGGAGATCGCGCGCGGGCTCGCCCGATATGAAACGGTGGGCCGCCGCTCTCGTGTCGTAAAAACCGGGTACTGCACGCTTGTGGACGATTGCTATAACGCCAACCCGACGTCCGACCGCGCGGCGATCGACTCGCTTGCCTCGCTTTCCGGACGGCACGTATGCATTCTCGGCGATATGCTGGAAATGGGCGGAAACGCCCCGGAGCTTCACCGTTCGGTCGGTGAATACGCCGCGGCGCACGGCGTTGATCTTGTGATCACGCAGGGGGAGCTGGCAAAGTACATTGCCGAAGGCGCGGGGACGGCCGGCGCGCATTACGCCGACCGCGCATCGCTTCTCGCCGCACTCCCGGAGCTGCTGTATGAGGGCGACGTGGTACTTGTCAAAGCCTCCCACGGCGCGCATTTCGAGGAAATATCGGAAGCCGTCAAGAAGCTTTCTTGAAAGGCTCAAAAATCCTGTGCTCCGGCACAGGATTTTTTGTAACGAAACAGGAAAAACGCGCACTTATATACGACAAAACGGAAAGGAGAGCGGTACGGATGCAGAGCATGGAAGAGATCTACCGGCAGCACACGCAGACGGTGTACCGCTATCTCCTTGCCCAGACGCGCAGCGCCGATCTTGCGGAGGAGCTGACGCAGGAGACGTTCTATCAGGCCGTGCGCACCGCCGGACAGTACCGCGGCGAAGGAAAGCTCACCACATGGCTCTGCGGCATTGCGAAGAACGTCCTGCGCACCTATCAGCGCCGTCATCCGGTTGAGGAAGAGCTGGATGAAACGGCGGCTGCTCCGGACACGCCGGATGAAGCGTTTCTCGCGCGTGAATCGCAGCTGGAGCTGCTGCGGAAAATGCAGACGCTCGGGAACGATGCGCGCGAGGTGATGTACCTTCGTATCTTCGGCGCGCTCTCGTTCCGAGACATTGGCGAAATTCTCTCCCGCACGGAGAACTGGGCGCGCGTCACATACTACCGCGGCAGGGAAGCACTGCGAAAGGAGCTGGAAAAAGACGATGAAAAATGATCTCAGCTGCGAGGTCGTCCGCGACCTTCTGCCCTCGTACCTTGACGGCGTAGCGAGCGGCGAGACGAAGGCCGCTGTGGAGCGGCATATGGAAGAATGTCCGGACTGCCGCGAAACGCTGCGCCGGATGAAGGAACCGGAGGACGCCGCGCCGCCGGAGGAGAAGGAGATCGATTATCTCAAAAAGGTGCGCCGACGCAGCAGCCGCAAAGTGGCCGTAATTCTGGCGATCGTCGTGCTTCTCTCGATGGCAGCGATGCTCCGGCTGTTTTATATTGGCTTTCCTGTGGACTCGCGCGCGATCGCCGCGGTCGTCACCGTAAGGGACGGTACGGTGCGTCTCACCGGCACGCTTACCGACAGCGGCCAGAGCGTGTGCCGGGCGAACATCACGCAGAACGAGGACGGCGGCGTAGAGGTGCAGATGTATGCTGCGCTCCCGCTCTTCGCGCATAGCGGAGACTTTACCTGGGAATACCCCGCGGCGAAGGATGTCACCAGCGTCTCGGTCAACGGCCTTGTTCTCTGGGAAAACGGCGAAGCGATCGACTCGCTCACGGCGAGGCTCTACGAGGCGAAGAACCCCTATGTCGGCGATATGAGCGCGAACGCCAATATTGCCTCGCTCCTCCGCGTCGGAAACCGCGTCGGCAGCTTTACGAATGAATTGCAGACGGACGCAGAGCCCTACGGCTGGACGCTTATTCTGGACGATCCCATCGCGGCGGAGAACGAGAAGAGCACAGAAGAAGAGATGCGCCGCTGCTCCTGCGTGCTGCTCGCGGAGATCGAAAATCTCGGCACCGTTTCATGGAAGTATGAGACCGAAGCAGGAGAGAAGACCTTCACCGTCACGGCCACGGACGCATCAAAGCTGGCGGGACAGGATATCAAAACCTGCGCCGCCTCCGCCTCGGAATTGCAGAATCTCTTGAATGACCTCGGATTTTAACACAAAAGCGCCCGTGCCGAAGCACGGGCGCTTTTGTGATATTGCATCAATCTTTTTCAAATACGACAACGCCGCACTCGTACGGATGGTCGTAGTATACGGCATCGCGTCCTTGCTGCCTGTGGAGCAGCATTTTGAGTATAATGGCAAAATCCCCGCCGCCGCCGAAGATCATGGCTATTGCCAGAATGAAGACCCAGAAAATCCCCGTCCGCGCCGCGGCGGCCGTCAGGCCGATACCAAGCACGAGCGTCGGCATGGCCGCGCCGAGAATATACTGCCCGCGCTTCATCGGCTGCGCACAGGTGCAGTAAGGTGTAAGCGCTTTCCAGATCACGCCGAAGCGGATGGATTTCCAATGATCTTTGGCAAACATTGCACATGTAAGGGCGTGGATGCCTTCATGGACTGCGGTAAGAAGCAGCATTACAAGAAGGAATAAGAGAAAATCGAAAGGCGACATCAATTCGGCCATCGAGAGGAATGAAACGCGGGATAGAACAACGGCTCCGGAGAGTACGGCAAACGGCAGCATGACGATAAGCGCCAGGAGATTCGCCTTTACTACGCCGATGGTGAGATCGGTCTTTCGGTATCCCTGCCGTTCCATTTCCTCACAGACGAGCGCAAACTGTTCCTTGCGTTTCTGCTCGGCGGGGGTGAGCTTTCTCTCATTTTTCGCCATTGTACCTTGCTCCGATCCAAAGATTTTCATCATTGTACCACGGCAGACGGGCGATTGCAAGAAAGTATAAAACTCCGGCATGACCCTGCGGATCATGCCGGAGCTTATCGCTATATGCTTAGATCAGGTGGAAGGCAAGGATCAGGCCGGAGAACACGATGGAGACCGTGGAGCACAGCTTGATCAGAATGTTCAGGGACGGGCCGGAAGTATCCTTGAACGGGTCGCCGACGGTGTCGCCGACAACGGCAGCCTTGTGCTGCTCACTGCCCTTGCCGCCGTGGTGGCCGCCCTCGATATACTTCTTCGCGTTGTCCCAGGCACCGCCGGCGTTGGACATGAACACGGCCATCGCAAAGCCGGTGACGGACACACCGCCGAGCAGACCGACAACGCCGGTGGGCCCGAGGATGAGGCCGGTGGCCAGAGGAACGACGATGGCGAGCAGAGCCGGAGCGACCATCTCGTGAAGAGCGCCCTGCGTGCAGAGCGAGACGCACTGCGCGTAGTCCGGGTCAGCCTTGTATTCCATGATGCCGGGGATCTCCTTGAACTGACGGCGGACTTCCACAACGATGGACTGCGCCGCGCGCTGCACAGCGCTCATGGTGAACGCGGAGAAGACGAACGTGAGCATTGCGCCGATGAAGAGACCGACCAGAACGGTGGGGCTCGTGAGCGTGAAGTTCAAAATCTCTTCCGTGTTGTCCTGCACGATGTTGACGTAGGAGACGAGCAGCGCAAGAGCGGTCAGAGAAGCAGAGCCGATCGCAAAGCCCTTGCCGGTAGCGGCCGTGGTGTTGCCCAGAGAGTCGAGAGCGTCGGTGCGCTCGCGGACTTCCTCGGGGAGACCGGCCATCTCGGCGATGCCGCCGGCGTTGTCGGCCACGGGGCCGTAAGCGTCGGTCGCGAGAGTGATGCCGAGCGTGGAGAGCATGCCGACGCCGGCGATGCCGATGCCGTACAGACCCTTGTTGAAGGCCTCGGTGAAGTGACCGGCGCCGTCAACGATCGTCTTGGAGCCGCCCGCGGCAAAGTAGCTGATGAGAACGGCGGCAGCAACGATCAGAATGGAGGTCAGCGTGGACTTGAGACCGAGGGAGATGCCGCCGATGATGATCGTGGCAGAGCCGGTCTCGGAAGCCGCGGCGAGCTCCTGGGTGGGCTTATAGGTGTCGGAGGTGTAATACTCGGTGAAGTAGCCGATGGCGCAGCCGCCGATCAGACCGCAGAGGATGGCGACGTAAACGCCCCAGCCCGCCTTGCCGAGAAGGAGATGGCAGAGGGGAGCGGCGAGCACGGCGGCGAGAATGGCCGCGGTGTAGGTGCCGGTACGGAGACTCTTGAGCAGGGCCTGCTGGGAAGCATTTTCCTTCGTCTTGACGAGGAAGGAGCCGATGATGGAGCAGATGATGCCGACAACGGCGAGAGCCATGGGCAGCAGCATACCGGCGAAGCCGTAGCCGCCGACGGCGCTCAGCGCGAAGGTGGCGAGAATGGAGCCGACGTAGGACTCGTACAGGTCAGCGCCCATACCGGCAACGTCGCCGACGTTGTCGCCGACGTTATCGGCGATGGTGGCGGGGTTGCGCGGGTCGTCCTCGGGGATACCGGCTTCGACCTTGCCGACAAGGTCAGCGCCGACGTCCGCGGCCTTGGTGTAGATACCACCGCCGACGCGGGCGAAGAGCGCCATGAAGGAAGCGCCCATGCCGTTCATGACCATGATGTTGCCGAGCTGCACGGGATCATCAATGCCGAAGGCATAGCGAAGCAGGAAAAACCAGATGGTGATATCCAGCATGCCGAGGCCGACGACGGTGAAGCCCATAACGGAACCGGAGGAGAACGCCACGCGGAGACCCTTGTTCAGGCTCTCGGAGGCGGCCTGCGCGGTACGCGCGTTGGAGCTCGTGGCGATCTTCATGCCGACGAGACCGGCGAGCATCGACCAGATGCCGCCCGTGACGAACGCGAACGGGGTAAACTTGGAGAGCATTTTGCCGCCGGAGGCAAAAGCGATCACCAGCAGAACCACGAACACGATGGCGAAGACCTTGAGAACGGTGGTGTACTGACGCTTCAGATAAGCGTTGGCACCTTCACGAATGGAAGCGGCGAGCTTCTGCATCTTTTCGGTGCCTTCGGAATAGCCCATGACTTTCTTTGCCTGAAGAACAGCAAAGAGACCGGCAACGACAGCACCGACGAAGCCGATCCAAAACAGTTTGTCCAATTACTTCACTCCTCAAATTATTTTTTGCTTGGGGTATCAGGGCAGAGGTAAATTTTACAGGAAAAAACATTTTTTTTCAATACCGTTTTTTATGAAAAACAAGTCTTGACAAAAAATTGACCCGCAAACCAATTGCGGGCCATTCGGAAACGTTTCACTTGTTTAAAATGTATACCGATATATTCAACACGCCGGCGAAAACAAGCCACAGAAGGTACGGAATGTTCAGTTTCCCGGCCACGGAACGGATCTTTCCAAACCGAATCGCCATCGCCGCGGCGAGAGCGAGCAGCAGAAGCAGCCAGAAAAAGGCCGTGAGCCGAAGTCCCCAGGCAAAGAAAAAGATGGACCACCAGAAGTTAACGAAGAGCTGCGCACAATAGGTGAAAAGCGCGTCGCGCGACTGCTTTGTTCTCTCTCCGGCGATCATCGCCGCGGAGACTGCCATCAGGATGTAAAGAAGCGTCCACGCCGCCGGAAACACCCAGCCCGGCGGAGAGAAGGACGGCTTTTTGAGATGGGCGAAAGCCTCCATGCCGCCGCGGGAGAGAAGTGCCGAAAGTCCGCCCACGCCGAGAGTACCGGCGACATATCCGGCATAGCGCATGATAGCCCGTTTCTTTTCCCTTCGCAGATCCATGATAGCTTACCTCCGTTTTATTCCGCGACAAGTATATGCATGGCGGCGGATGCTTATGCCGAAAAGATCTTTTCCAGATGCTTCTGCTCAAACCGTGTCAGCGCGCGGAAATCCACAAACGGATGATATGCCGCCTCCAGTTCGTCGTGCAGCTCCTTCGCCCGCCGCAGCGCGGAACATGCCTCCGCCGCGAGCGAACGGCGCAGCGCGGCGGCTCGGCGGACTTCCTTTCGCTGCGCATCGGAAAGCTCCGCTGCCGTGTCGAGCCGGAAATGCCGCGCGGCCTTGCCGTCAAAGCGGAAATCGTCGGACACCGCGACGAGCGACAGTCCATCCTTCGGCAGGATCAGCGCTGCGAGCTTTTCCGGAACGACCGGATCGGGACAGACGATGCGCGCCGCGCCGGCCGAGCGCGCTCGTTCAAGCACTGCCTGCAAAAAATCGTCCGCAAGCCCAAGCTCGTTGCCCAGCGTGTACACCCGCCCGAACGACGCGGCGGTCGCCGAGAGCAGCACCGCGCCGCGGCAGGTATAGGCCGAGAGAAAGCGCCGCTTTTCGTATTCTGTCTCCGAACGATGAACGGCCTTTTCTGCGAACGCTTCGGCGCGTTTTCGCACGCGCGCTTTAGCTTCTGCCGTAAGAACGCCCGGAATGCCGCCGGGGGAGACGAGCCTTGCCGCATGCAGCATGTCATAGGCGCGCGCATACTCGCGCCGGTACGCGGCAAAGAGCCGCCGCATTTTCTCCGCCTCCTCCGGCGGAATGGGACGGTAAAACGCGCCGAGGTCGAGATACTTTCCCGAAGCGCCCGGAACGGCAGGCTCCTGCACATGCGGAGACGTGGCGTCCACATACCCGAGCTTCTTTTCCGGAATGTATATCCCGTCGAGCGAATCCGGATCGCCGGAGCACAGAATGGATTCAACGGCGAATCCCGCTTCCTCCGCGCGCTCGGCGGCGCGGCGCATGAGCGTGGATTTCCCGTTGCCGGGGCCGCCCTTGATGTACCAGACAAATGCGCCGTCCTCCGGCGCGGCAAACGCCGGATAGAGCGAGACGAACCCCGCGCCGGTGTTTGCGCCGAGGAAAAACTGCTGGGAATTTTTTTGTTCCATAACGATGCACACCCTTTCCATGTATCAGGATATGCGGGAAACCGAAAACACGACGCAAAAGACACTTGATATTTTTCCGCGCATCCGATATAATAACGAAGCGGTCTTTGGCAAGGCTGCACTAGTCGGGGAGCCAGCGGTGCCCTGTAGCCTGCAATCCGCTATAGCAGGGATGAATTCCTCTCCGAGGGTATGCGATGTGTCGTCTGGCGGCAGTAAGTGGCGCTGACGGTCTGGTCTCGCGCAACACAGCCCCGTGAACCATGTCAGGCGGGGAACCGAGCAGCATTAAGCGGAACGCTGTGTGTGCCGTGAGGGTGCCGGACCTGAGCCGGCTGCTGTTGCACCGGGCATACCGCATCATTCAAGGAAAGGTGTGCAGTCTTGCCAAGGATCGCTTTCTATTTTCCCAAAAACGGAGAGATGGATTTTGTACGAAGCTCTGTACCGGAAATACCGGCCGAAAACCTTTGACGATGTGGTGGGGCAGCCGTTCATCACCGAAACGCTCAAGACCCAGGTGCGTACCGGACGGCTTAGCCACGCCTATCTTTTTATCGGCACCCGCGGCACGGGCAAAACGTCCTGCGCGCGCATTCTCGCCAAGGCGGTCAACTGCGAGCACCCAGTGGACGGAAACCCCTGCAACGAGTGCGACGCCTGCCGCGGCATTGAGGACGGCTCCGTTCTCGACGTGGTCGAGCTGGACGCGGCGTCCAACAACGGTGTGGACGATGTGCGCATGCTGCGCGACGAGGCAATCTTCTCTCCGACCACGGTTCGCAAGCGCGTGTACATCATCGACGAGGTACACATGCTCTCCAAACCGGCGTTCAACGCGCTGCTGAAAATTTTGGAGGAGCCGCCGCAGCATCTCATGTTCATTCTCGCAACAACGGAGCTCCATAAAGTTCTTCCCACGATCCTCTCCCGCTGCCAGCGCCACAGCTTCCGGCGGCTCGACGGCGACACGATCGCCAAGCGCCTCACCTATGTCGCGGAGCAGGAGGGCATCAGCCTCACGGCGGACGCGGCGCAGCTTCTGGGCCGCCTTGCCGACGGCGGCATGCGCGACGGCCTTTCGCTGCTCGACCAGTGCTCCGCGGCGGAAACGGTAGACACCGCGGCGGTGCTCAACGCCATGGGACTGGCCGGAACACTCCGCACGCAGTCCATTGCGGACGCCGTTCTCGCCGGGAATACCGAGGAAGCGCTCACGCAGTTTGAATCGCTCTGGCAGGACGGCAAGGATCCTGCGGCGCTGCTCGGCGAGCTCTCCGGGCTCTTCCGCGACGCGCTGCTGCTCCGTCTCGCCCCGAAGGGCGGGCGGACGCTGATCTCCGGAGCTTACGGGGAAAACGTTCTGCGCGATATCCGCGCGGGCGACGGAAACCTTCTCTGGCTTCTCAATACGCTGCAGAAGCACCAAGCGCTGCTGCGCGAAACGGGCAATCCGCGCCTGCAGACGGAGCTCTGTCTCGCGGAGCTCTCCGGCGGCGGAGAGATCGCGCCGCCGCGCGCGGCCGCTCCCGCGCAGAGACCCGCCGCGCCCCGGCCGGAACAGCGGGATATCCCAACGCCGCCTCCGGCGCCGCCGGTACAGGAAACGCCGGCTCCGGCGAAGAGCGATCCCGTATATGCGCCGCCGATCACGGCGAGTGAGCCTGTCCCGGCAGAAGAAGCAAAACCGGCGCCTCCGGCGGAGGAAAGCGTCCCGGTGACAGAAGCGGAGGAAAGCGTCCCGGTGACGGAAGCGGCGGACAGTGTCCCCGCGGGCGGCGTCAGCTGGGAATACGCGCTCTCGCAGCTTGAAAACGAGCTGCCCATCGGCGTTCGCATCGTTCTGACGGACGCCACGCAGTCCTCGGGCGAGATCCGCGGGAGCGAACTGATCCTGCATCTGCTTCCGGGCTTTGCGAAAAACGCCGTCAACGTCCCGGACGTGCTCAACAAGATACGGCAGAAGGTGTCTGCGCTCTGCGGCGCACCGATGCAGATCCGGCTGGAGGAGCTGCAAAGCGGCGGCGCACAGGGGGAAGATAAACTTGATTTTCTCGGCAAATTCGGCAATGTAACCATCCAATAAAAAGGAGACAGGAAACTATGGCAAAAGGATACAGAGGCGGCAGCTTCGGCGGCGGTATGAGTATGGGCGGCGGCATGAGACAGAGCGATCTTATGAAGCAGGCACAGAAGATGCAGCAGGACATGCTGAAAATGCAGGAGGAACTGGACGCCAAAACATACTCCGCTTCGGCGGGCGGCGGCGTTGTCACGGCGGAGGTCAACGGCAAGCGTGAGCTCATCACGCTCACGATCGACCCCGAGGCCGTCGATCCCGACGACGTGGAAATGCTGCAGGACATGGTCATCGCGGCGGTCAATTCCGCGCTCAAGGCGGCGGAGACCTCCCGCGAGGAGAGCATGGCGAAGGTCACCGGCGGGCTGAACTTCGGCTTCTGATTTTAAATTTTATCATGCAGAAACGGCGCGGACAGGGGAACTGTCTGCGCCGTATTGTGCTGTAAGCGGTATTAGAGATGCTTTACCATCTGCATTTCACGGTAAAGATGGCCGGAATAGGAGTATTCTGTTTCTTTTATCTCCCGAAAGCCGAGATCCGAGTACATTTTCCGCGCGACGGCGTTATCGAGAGATACGCTGATATAAATTCTGTCTGCGCCGTGTTTCTTTTTGAAATAATCAAGAAACTCCCGGACGGCCCGCTTGCCGTACCCATTACCCTGAAACTGACGGCCGATCATAAACCGGCTCATCGACCAGCCGGGATAGGTGTCGTCGTAGTCGTACAAAACAAACCCGACCATGGTATCGCCATCGTATACCCCGAGCGTGTACAGCCCGTCCTCATAGGCGGCTTCAACGAGGGAGCGTGTATTGTCTGCGACAAAGTATTTCTGACTTTCCTCGACCTGCAGTTCCATGCATTCCCGGTAGTTTGACTTATCGATCGTTTTAAAATTCATGCCCCTGCTCCTATACATTTTCCAGCGGCAGATGCACGATCTGGATATCGCGCTCGATGGCATAGCGCAGCGTGTTGAGCGTGCCGCCGGATTTACCGTCGTAGCAGACAGATTCGTTGCAACTTTACCACAAAACATGCTAAATGTACAGATTAATGGGTTGACTTACGTTCGTGCTATGATAGACTGTATATAGATAATAAAATCTATGGGAAAAGGAGTTGTTCTTATGGAATTGAAATCTTTGTATTGTCCTAACTGCGGCGCTGCGGTCAAGCCGGTAGATGGTTTAGATACGTTCTATTGCCAGTATTGCGGATACCAGATCCATTTGGACGGCATGAGTGACGAGGCCTACAAAGCCCGTACGAAGGTGAAGCAGATGGAGCACGAGGAGCGCATGCAGGATAAGAGGGCGGCAAAAGAACTTAAGGACGGCGAACAAGACTATAAAGAATTGAAACTCGGGCTAATAGCCATGTTTGGGTGCTTTGGGCTTGCAATCATTCTGGGCATCATCCTTAGTCTTATGTAATTGAAGAGAGTCTTAACCGGCTCTCTTCTTTTTGTTAAACCGCGAAAAAGATTTACTCTTTTATGGAAAGAGAGAACAGGCGATGCCTGAAGGATAAAGGATCTAAGAAATTAGATCGTCCGTGAACCTAAACGGACTTCTCTCTTTTTTATTCCGCGAAAAAAATTCGCTCTCTTATGGAATACAGGTAAAACTGTATTAAAGGAGAATGAATTATGTTTAACGTTATTTGCGGTATTGCGTTCGACGTAATATGTCTATAGTTTCTTTTAGTAAATACGTTTTTTTGAAGTTTCTATAGGCGGAAGTGTAATCTTGCGTATTTCAAACACAGTCTTTTTTCGGACTTCTGTAAGCTCTCCATTGGCGCTTCGTGTCCATGAACGCCCCAGAGAATCCCTGAAAGAGATTGAGGCGTTGAAGATGTGGTTCATATAATGGTCGATAGGATGAGTTAAAACTAAATAATGCCCACTTGGAATTACGCTGCAATATGAGCATCTATCATCTCCAACACCTATTTCGGATGATAGTATGTCATCGACGGACACAATAACGTCATAGATGGGGAGATTTGAGTCATTTAGGAGAGCAATCCATGTTTCTGACTTCTTATCCAAGAGATTATCTGAACCCGTGGGGTTATCTGCGTCTATCCAGCAGCTAATATTTTTGGCTTGCGAGAACTGTTCGTCCTTTCGGTTCTTCCTTATTTGAACAAAAAGACCTATAAACGCTGCAATGGTTCCAAAGGAAGAGAGCACAGGGGCAAATTCTATTAAAAACTTTATAGCCTTTTGAAATGCTTTTTGAATAAAATCAAGAATCAATATGGTCACCTCTACTTTTTGAAACGTATCATGGTGTCGCTGAATTAGATTTCCAGCGGCAGATGCACGATCTGGATATCGCGCTCGATGGCATAGCGCAGCGTGTTGAGCGTGCCGCCGGATTTACCGTCGTAGCAGGCGATGATAAGATCGGCGTGATCGACCATGTACCGGTTGCGCTTCATCATGCAGCCGGGGGAGTAGTGCTCCTGCAATACGGTGACGGTGTCGCAGCGCGCGAGAAGGGCTTCGTACCGCTGCCGCTGCGCCGCGCCCCAGTGCTCCGCCTGTCCGGCGAACGGGACGGCGGCTTCAAGCGTTATATCGGGGTAATCCTCGCGCAGCGCGAGAACAGCCTCGCAGAAATAGAGATCGCACCCCTCGGCCATACCGCAGATGAACCGGTGAAAGCCGGATTCATATACCGCTTCCAGCGTATCGTACAGCGTCCGTTTCAGTCTCCGGCAGCGCGGATCGTTTTCGTTATAGCCCCATGGCAGCTTTTCGGCCCGGTGGCCCGTAAAGGTGCAGGTCGGCTCGCCCATGCGCATCACATCCTTTTGCCGCTATTGTAAGGTTTTTCGGCCGGATTGTCAAAGCTCTTGATTTTTTTGCGGGGCGTGCTATAATACGGCTATCTGAATATGGAACTATTCTTCAGGGCAGGGTGAAATTCCCGACCGGCGGTAAAGTCCGCGAGCCGTAAGGCAGATTCGGTGCAACTCCGAGACCGACAGTATAGTCTGGATGGAAGAAGAAGCGGTAAGGCTCTCCTTACATTCTTGTGCTGCGCCCGGAGAATGGCTTTCTTCGGACGAATTTTTTTTAAGGGGGCCTTTCCCATGACAAACACCCGTAAACTGACGACGATGGCGATCCTGACGGCACTCTCCGTCTGCTTTGTTGCGCTGATCCATTTTCCGATCTTTCCGGCGGTCGCGTTCCTTGAATACGACCCGGCGGATATTCCCATTCTGATCTGCGGCTTTGCGTTCGGCCCGGCTGCGGGATTCATCGTCACGCTGATCGCCGCATTCATTCAGGGCTTTACCGTGAGCGCCCAGAGCGGGATCTACGGCATCATCATGCACATTGTCGCAACGGGCGCGTATGTGCTCTCGTCGAGCCTTTTCTACCGGAAACACAAAACGAAGAAAATGGCCGCGGTCGCCATCGGCATCGGCACGCTGACGATGGTCGTGTGCATGTTCTTTGCCAATCTCGTCATCACGCCGTATTTTCTGATGGGCGCGGTGAACAGCGGTACGGTGTCCGCCGTGCTCTCGCTCATGCCGTTCATCCTGCTTTTCAATCTTATCAAAGCGGGCGCCAACGGCGCGATCACGTTCTTTATCTATAAGCGCGTCAAGCACCTGTTCTTCAAAGACTAAGAAACCGAGGATATTTCTCCATGACCGAGGACTTTTCCCGCCGGTTTGCCGCCGCGCGGCGGCAGATCATTGAAAAAGAATATGCCAATCTGAACCCGGAACAGCGCGAAGCTGTTCTGACGACGGAAGGCCCGCTGCTTCTGCTCGCGGGTGCCGGCAGCGGGAAAACGACGGTCTTGATCCACCGCGTGGCCAACATCCTGCAGTTTGGCCGCGGCGCGGACACGAGAGAGCTTCCGCCCGATGCGGACGAGACGATGCTCACCGCGCTCGAGGACGCCGCAGCCGGACGCACGGACGTGACGGACAATATCCGCCGCCTGTGCGCCGTCGATCCCGCGGCGCCGTGGCAGGTGCTCGCGATCACGTTTACGAACAAGGCTGCGGACGAGCTGAAAAACCGTCTGGAAGCCAAGCTCGGAGAGATCGGGCGCGATGTCTGGGCGCTCACGTTCCACGGCACGTGTGTGCGCATCCTGCGTCGCTGCGCCGACCGTATCGGTTTTCCGAACAGCTTCACGATCTACGATCAGGCGGACAGCCTCTCGGTTATGAAGCGCATTCTGCGCGATATGAACATGGACGACAAGGTGTTCCCGCCGAAGACCATGCTTGCCGCGGCGGGCCGGTACAAGGGCTCGCTCGTCTCGCCGGAGGAGGCCGTCGCCGCCGAGGAGCGCTCCGGTGATATCCGCCGCATCCGCACGGCGAAGATCTATGCAGCCTATGCCAAACACCTGCAGGACGCCGGAGCTATGGACTTCGACGATCTCATATACTATACCGTCCGCCTCCTGCAGGACGAGCCGGACGTGCTCGCATATTATCAGAAAAAATTCCGATACGTCCTCATCGACGAGTATCAGGACACGAACCATTTGCAATATCTCTTTGCCGCGCTCATGGCGAGCGGCAGCCGGAACATCTGCGTTGTCGGCGACGACGACCAGAGCATCTATAAATTCCGCGGCGCGACGATCGAAAATATCCTCTCCTTTGAAAAGCAGTACCCGGACGCACGTGTCATCCGGCTCGAACAGAATTACCGCTCGACCGGCAACATTCTCGCCGCGGCGAACGCCGTCATCGCAAACAACCGCGAGCGCAAGGGCAAAACGCTCTGGACGGCGCAGTCCGGCGGCGACCCCGTTACGCTCTTCGAGGCGCGGAATGAGGATGACGAGGCCGACTTTGTCGCGCGTACCATCGCCTCCGCGCGCCGGCCCATGCGTGATTTCGCCGTGCTCTACCGGACGAACGCGCAGTCGCGCAGCATCGAGCTTGCGCTCAAGCGCCGCGCCATCCCGTACCGCATTTTCGGCGGCACGCGCTTCTTTGACCGCGCCGAGGTCAAGGATATTCTGGCATATCTCAGCGTGATCGCGAACCCCACGGATGAAACGCGGCTTCTGCGCATTGTGAACGAGCCGCCGCGCGGCATCGGGGCGACAAGTCTGGAAAAGATCCGCGAGATCGCCGCGGCGGAGAACATTTCCGTTTTTGAGGCGATGACCACGGCGTCTCACCGCACCGGCATCGCCGCCGGAAAGCGGATGGAGGAGTTCTGCCGCATGATCGCGGAGCTGCAGGAAGCGGTTTCTGCGCTGCCGCTTGATGAGTTTTATGACGCGGTGGTCGAGCGCACCGGCTACGCGCTGGCACTCGAGACGAAAGGCGGCGACGAAAATGTCACCCGCCTTGAAAACATCGCCGAGCTCAAGTCCAGCATCGTGAAGAGCGTGGAAGCTAACCCCGACCTCGATCTCTATTCGTATCTGGACGAGGTAGCGCTCTATACCGATCTGGACAATTACGACCGCGCCGAGGATGCCGCCGTCATGATGACGATGCACGCGGCGAAGGGTCTGGAATTTCCGGTCGTGTTCATTATCGGCGCGGAGGAGGGCCTGTTCCCGAGCATGCAGGCCATCGGCCAGAGCGAGGATATGGAAGAGGAGCGCCGTCTCTGCTATGTGGCGATCACCCGCGCGCGGGAAAAGCTCTATATCACCTGCGCCGCGCAGCGCATGCTCTATGGCCGCACATCGGCCAACCTTCCGTCCCGCTTTATCGAGGAGATACCCCAGACGCTGCTCGACCGGCAGGGACTTGCGAAAAAGAAAGCAAATCTCTGGGGTGACGACGGCACATTCATCTCCGGAAGAAGCGGAACATGGGGCGGAGGCGCCTCCGGCTATTCCGGCGGAGGGGTGTCCTACCGGCCCGGCAGCTTTGGCACGAGCTATGCTGCACGCACCGGACGGACCGGCGCGGCAAAGCACGCGGCTCCGGAAAAGCCGAAGACCGTCCTGTCCGCGCCGAAAGCGCCGGACTTCAAAAAGGGCGACCGCGTGGTACATAAGGCGTTCGGTAAGGGCGTGATCGAAAAGATGACGCCGATGGGCGGCGACGCGCTGGTCGAGGTAAAGTTTGATTCCGGGGAAACGAAACGAATGATGCTGCGCGTTGCCGCGCAGCACATGACGAAGGGCGAGTGAGAAGTTATGGAACATACGGAATCCATGCATACCGCGGAGGAGCACGTTCACGTCCATGCCGACGGAACGGTGCATTCTCACTCCCACGCGCATACGCACCAGAACACCAAAACCGTAAAGAACCGTCTGGCGCGCGTGATCGGACATCTGCACGCCGTTGAGCGCATGATCGACGACGGGCGCGACTGCGCCGAGGTGCTCGTACAGCTTGCCGCCGTGCGCAGCGCGATCAACAACATCTGCAAAATAATTTTACGCGACCATATGAACCATTGCGTCATCGACGCCGTCCAAAAAGGGGACACCGAAACGCTTTCTGAACTGGACAAGGCGATCGATCTCCTGATGAAATAATGATAGGGAGGTATTCTCCATGAAAAAATCCGCGGCTCCCATTCTGATCCTCGTTTTCCTGCTTGTCGCTGTCGGCATTTTTGTTGTGTTCCGTATATCGAAAAACAATGCTTCGGATACGCAAAATCCCGGGACGACGGCGACCGCAACGCCCGAACCGACGGCCACGACGCCCCCCACGGCGACGCCGGAGCCGACCGGGACACCTGTTCCGACAGCCGTCCCGACCGCTGTTCCTACAGCAACGCCCGTCCCGACCGAAACGCCGGTACCCACTGTGCAGCCGACAGCGGTGCCCGTCCAGGACCAGAGCGGCGAGTTCCGCTCGGACACGGGAACGTACATCAACATCGTCGTCAAGTGGACGGTGACCGGCAGCGGCGGCACGAAAACGCTCAAGCTCGACACTTACGTCGAGTCGTACGCGCTCGTAACGGGTGACCGCACCAGCGACGTTGTGTTCAATGTCGGCGGCAATGTGTCGTACGCGTCCTCCAAGGCCATCCGCCTTGACAATGTCCCCCTGACGCAGACCTTCCTCGGCAGCACGAGCGTGGATGTCACGTCCGGCACGGACGTACCGGTGAACGTGACATGGCACTTCAACGGCACCTACAGCAACCAGAACATCGCCACCATCGTGGCGGAGGACACCCTTCACATCAATTAAGGAATAGTAAAAGAATGCGGCGCGGTTTGCAGAACCGCGCCGCATTCTTTTGTCTATATGTCGGATAGTTCGGGGACGCCGTATTTACGAAACCGGGGAATTCCCGGCGGATCGCCTTGTCAGCAGAAGCGCCAAAGCCGTACCCATAAGACCGCCGGTCAGCTTGGTGACAAGCAGCGGAAAGATCAGGCTCCGCTCGACGGCCACGGTAAAGCCGAGATGCGAGGCCAGCGCGGAAGCGCCGCAGACAAGAAAAGCGGCATTCATAACTTTGCCCCGCGGATCCATTCCCTTGATCATGCTGATGGCCGGAGTGGCACTGACAAAGCCGACGAGCAGGGCGGCAAAGCTGCGGTCATCCATATGTAGCTTTCTGCCCAAAGCAGAAAACGGCCGGGAAAGGCCGCGCCGGAGAAGCTCCGCCGCAGGGAGACTCCCCAGCATGACGATCCCGATGGACGCGACCACCTGCATTGCCTCTTCCAGCGGCATCAGGGAAGGCAGCAGCTTTATATTGCCGATGTACTGCACCGCGCCGAGCGTCAGCCCGATCAGGGAAAGAGCCCGAAGGAACTTGGCAAAGCCGCCGAATACTTTCAGACTTTTCTCCGGGGCAAAATGGAGGCAGAGCATCAGCGCCGCGGAGAAAAGCAGGATCGGAATGCTCTCTTTCAGAAGGGGGAGAAACTGCATCCCTCCGGCAAGACCGCCGAGTATCTGCGCCGCAGGCATGGGAATAAGACCGATCAATATCCCTCGGGAAAAAGCGTTCGTGTCCTCCGGAGAGAGAAGCCCCATGCCCATCGGAATGGTAAATGCCAGCGTGCATCCCGTTGTGGCGGAGACCAGAATGCCCGCGTAAAGCCCGATGGTCGGATCGGAGGCAAGATCGACTGCCGCCTGGTAGCCTCCCATATCGATGGGAATAAAACCGCCCAGCATTCCCGGGTCCAAACCGATCCTTTGCCAGAGCGGAGAGAGCGTCAGGGAAAGTACCCGGACAATGAGGGGAGAAAGACAGAGAATGCCCGCCATGGAGAGAGCCGTGGGACCCAGCAGACGGAAACCCTCCTCAAATCGTTCTCCCAATCCCAGCCGGTTGCCGAGGAGACGGTCGATCCCGCCGATAAGCGCTTCGGCGGCCAGAAGCCAAAGCAATATCCGCTCCATAGATCAGATGCGGCCGATCTCCGCTTCGATATCGGCAATGGTGCGCGGAATACCGGCCGAAAGGTTTTCGCAGCCGTTTTCCGTCACGAGGCAGTTATCCTCCAACCGGAAGCCGATGCCCCATTCCTCGTGGTACACACCGACATCCACGCAGAAGACCATGTTGGGCGCGAGGACGGCAGGACGCTCTACCACATCGTGCACATCGTAGCCGATGTGATGCGAGCCGCCGTGCCACATGAGCTTCCCGATCTCGTCCGCGCTCCGGAGAACCCCTGCTTCCACCAGACGCTCCGCGTTGTAGCGGCGGATCGTGGCATCAACCTCTTCCATGGGCATACCGGGGCGAATGATCGAAAACATATAGTCCGAGGTGGCCAGCACGCACTCGTACAAAAGCCGCTGACGAGGCGAGAACCGTCCGTTGCACGGCCAGCCGCGGGATACGTCGGTGATCATGTTGTCGTACTGCGCGCCGACGTCGTTGAGGATCATGTCACCGTCCTGCGCCTGCCCGGTGTAGCTGTAATAATGGATGCAGAAGTTGTTCTTCCCGGCGGAAATGATGGAGGGAAATCCGGGACCGTCCGGACCGAACTGGGCCAGCGCATGATCAAAATCTGCTTTGTACTGGTACTCATATTTTCCGGGGCGTGAAGCGTGCATCATGGCCAGAATGCCCGCCTTGGTGATCTTCTCGGCTTCACGCAGCGCCTCGATCTCGCAGGGCTGCTTTATAAGCCGCAGCCGGCGGATCAGTATGTTGGCGTTTTCCAGACGCAGGAACGGATATTCCCGCTGGATCACGTTTCGCCAGCTGTGCGCCGGGCGGTCAATGTCAGCAGGGGAGATGCGGTAGAGGTCGAGATACACGGCTCCGTAGTTTCCGCTGTTCGCCAGTGCGGAAAAATCCGTTTCCAGCGCGCCGACGAAGCGCACGTCCTTAACGCCGGAAACGCTTTCCGCTTCCTGCGGCTTGATCCGGGTGCCGGTCCAGCGCTCGGCAATAGCGTCCGGCGGCAGCAGATACAGCCGCTCCGCGACACTGCCCTCGGCGTCTTTCAGCGCGAGCAGCACCGCCTGCCTGCACTTCAGCCCTGTAAAGTAGACAAAGCTCCGATCTGCGAAAAACGGGTAATATTCGTCGTTCGTTTTCCGAACTTCTTCGCCGGAAAAAAGCATCAAAAGCGAACCCGGCTGCATCATGGCATAGAGCCGTTCCCGGTTTCCCTGATAGTATGCGGTATTCATGGTTTATTCCTCCTTATTCAGACGTTCTTATTATAATGACTTGGGGAAGGTTTGAAAAGAAGAAAACACACAGGATATCTATACGGCATACTCAGCCCCATTGACAAATTTTCCATAAGCGGCTACAATGCCGCCTACCCGCGAAAAACGCGGGATATCAAACGAGAAAAACGAGGGATACCAAAGTGGAACACAGCGAACTGTTCCGAACGGAAAAAATCAGCAGAGTTCTGTTGCGTCTGGCGCCGCCGGTGATGCTCGCGCAGCTGATTCAGGCGCTTTATAATATTGTGGACAGTCTGTTTGTGGGCCGGTATTCGGAATCCGGCCTGACGGCTTTGTCCATCATCTATCCGATCCAGCTTTTGATGATCGCTCTCGCCGTCGGAACGGGCGTGGGGATCAACACGGTGATGGCGGCAAAGCTCGGCGTGGGCGAGGCGAAAAAGGCGGATGAGTATGCCGGTGTGGGAACACCGCTCGCCGCCGCGCTGTGGCTTTTGTTCGCTGCGGTCTGCTGGGCGATCATGCCCGCCTATGCGAGAATATCCACCTCGTCTGACGCGGTGATACGCGATGTGACGGTATATGGCCGGATCGTATGCGTATTCAGCTTCGGGCTGTTCCTCGAGAGCATCTGGACAAAGGTGCTGCAATCGACCGGCGATATGAAAACGCCAATGATCGCCCAGATCCTCGGCGCGGTCACGAACATCGTTCTCGACCCGCTTTTAATCTTCGGCCTTTTCGGCCTTCCGGAAATAGGGATCGCCGGTGCTGCCGTTGCTACTGTTGCGGGGCAGATCGTGGCGGCGCTCGTCGTGATGAGAAAGGGCTTTCGCCGCTCGCCCGCGGCAAAGGCGTATCCGCACCACGTCGCAAAGATCTTCCGTCTCGGCATACCGAATATCCTGATGCAGTCGGCGTACACTTTTTATATATTCGGCCTTAATCTGATTTTAGCGAGTTTCTGCGACGAGGCAGTCACCGCTCTCGGCATTTACTATAAGTGGCAGACGTTCTTCTTTATCCCGCTCGGCGCGATGCAGACGTGCATCGTTCCGGTCATCAGCTACAATTACGCCGCGCGAAACATCGACCGCTGCAAAAAGACGCTTTCGGCCTCTGTCCTGTTCGGCGCGGCGCTGATGGCCGTCGGCACGCTGATCTTCGTTTCTCTGCCGTCACAGCTGCTGCGGACATTTACCTCCGATGCGCTCGTGATCGAGATCGGCACGGTCGGCTTCCGCATCATCGGCCTCGGCTTTATCCCGATGGTCACATCGCTGATCTTTCCGGTGTTCTTTCAGGCGGTGGGCTCAAGTCTGAAAAGCTCGGCGCTTACGGTGATACGGACAGTCGTGCTGTTCGTCCCGCTCGGCTATCTTTTCTCCCGCTTCGGGCTGAGCCGGTTCTGGCTGACGTACCCGGTTACGGAGATCCTGACGAGCATCGTGGGGTTTGTATTCTACCGGCAGTTCCTCAAAAAGGACTATGTCAGCGAGCCGAAGCCGCTGCGCGCGGATGACGGAGACGCCGTGGCGCTCAAACCCTCGAAGCCGGGCGTCATCATCACCATCGCCCGCGAGCACGGCTCCTCCGGCAAGCAGATCGGAAAGCTCGTTGCGCAGAAGCTCGGCATCCCGTTTTACTACAAGGAGATGGTGGCGCTGGCCGCGCATGAGAGCGGACTCGACCGCGAATTCATTTCCGATATCCACAAAAACGCTCCGGACGCGATGCGCGATCTCTATCTCAGCTCGCAGGTGGTCCAGAGGGCCATCGCGGCGCAGGATCGGATCATCCGCCGCATCGCCGACAACGGTTCGTGCGTTATCGTAGGGCGCGCCGCGGATTATGTTCTGCGGGAGCATAAAAATGTTGTCCGTGTGTTCGTTCACGCGCCGCTCGACTACCGAACCCGTCGTGTCATGGAGGTATACGGGGACACGCTGCGGGAGGCAAAACGCAATATCCGCCACTCCGACAAGGCGCGGGCGTCGTATTACCGGCACATCTCCGGCCGCCGCTGGGGCGATGCCGAAAACTATGAGCTGACGGTGGATTCCTCCGCGGGACTGGAAGAAACGGCGGCGATCATCGTCGCCTACGCCCGCGCCGCAGCGGGGGAAAAGTGATCTTCCGTTTATACCCGATAACAGATATAAATTATGACGCCGTATCCGGAAAAACCGGATACGGCGTCATTTTATGCGCTTATGCAGTTATCGGATCAGATGTACTGCGCAAGGTTGTAGGCGGCTTTGGTAGCGCCCCAGACGAGGCCGGCCTGGAAGGAGTCGCCGATGTTGTAGATCTCCTTGGCGACATGCTGCTTCACGCCCTCGAGATACTGGCTCTCGTCGGCGCGGCGGCCGAGCGCGTTGACGAACAGCTCCGCGTGGTGCTCTTCGACGACCGTTTCGGGACCCATCTTCGGCGCGAGCGGGTTGACGACGTTCTTCGGCAGAACCGGTGTCCAGGTGCAGTAAACGTCCGGCGCGCCCTTGGAGATGTTGCGGCTGACGAGCACCTTGCCCGGTTCGAACGACTTGATCGTCGCGCAGTTGACGAGCTTCGCGCCGTTATCCTCAAGATAGTGGATGATGTGGCCGCGGTTGGCGGTGCAGGCGCCGTCCATGAAGTTGCCCAGCATGTCGATCACGGTGATCCTGCAGCCGTGCTCATAGCTCAGCCAGTAGGCGGTCTCCATGCCGACCGCGCCGCCGCCGAGAACGACGACCTTCTTCGCGCCGCCGAGCTTTTCGGGATTGCGCAGAAGCTCGGTCGCTTCGACCATGTTCACGGTGTCGATGCCGGAAATGCGCGGGTTGATGCGCTTGGCGCCGACGGCATAGATCACGGCATCGTAGTTCTGCGCCTTGAGATATTCCGGCGTGGCCTCTACGCCGAACTTCACCGCAACGCCCTTCTGTCCGAGCGTCTGGCGCTTGAGCCATTCGATATAGTTGTGCATGTCGTACTTATTTTTGGGAACGGCGGCGGCGTTCGCAATGCCGCCGAGCTCGCTCGTTTTCTCAAGAATCTCGACGGTGTGGCCGCGCTGCGCGGCGTAGATGGCAAAGTTCATGCCGGCGGGGCCGCCGCCGACGACGCCGATCTTCTTCGCCGTTACAGCGGGCGCGGACTGCTTGGGCAGCACGTCCTCATGGCCGGTGCGCGGGTTGACGGCGCACTGCGGGTGACCTCCCTCGACGAACTCGTTGACGCAGGCTTCCTGACAGCCGATGCACGGACGGATCTGGTCCACGTCGCCCGCATAGGCTTTCCTGCACCAGTCGGGATCGGCGAGCACCGGGCGGCCGAGCATGATCATGTCGCACTTGCCGTCACGCAGGGCTTTCTCGTCCATATCGGGATAGTTGAGCTTGCCGACAGCGACGATGGGAACCTCAAATCCGGCGTTGGACTTCACGCCGCGCTCCTTGAAGTATTCCTTGGCCACCTTCGCCACATCGAGGAAGCAGCCGGCGGGCATGTACGCGGGCGGATGGGGGAGCCACCAGTTGTCGTAGCAGCCGAGGTCCACGTCGAACATATCCACGCCCGCCTTGACGAGGTTTTCCATATAGTCGAGCGTTTCATAAATGGAACGGCCGTTCTTGAAGCCCTTGAGAGAGGAAACGGTGTCCATGCGCTCACCGTAGGTCTCTTCAAGAGCGCAGCTCAGATCGATGCGGTACATGATCGGGAACCACGGACCGGTGCGCTTGCGCATCTCCTTGACGATGTTGATGCCGAAGAGCTGCCAGTCGGTGTATTTGCCGAGCTTGCGGTGGTTGAACGCGGTGTTGGTGAGCTGATCGATGAGATAGCCCTCGTGGCCGTGCAGATACACGCCGTCGATGCCCATCGTCTTGGCGTCCGCTGCGCCCTGACCAAAGTTGCGGACGATCTGGTCCAGCTCAAGGTCGGTAAGGGGACGGCAGGGAATGCTCGGAATATAGAAGTTCGGATTCCAGGAGGCGGACACGGGCAGTGCGTACTTCGTCATAAGGCACTGCGGGTTGCCGACACGGCCGAGACCGGCGGTGAGCTGGATGAAAATGCGGCTGTTGCGCGCGTGGACACCCTGCGCCAGATCGCGCCAGCCCATGAAGTTGGTGCGGGTGTTGTCGATGCGGGGGAAGTAGGAGAAGTTGCCCTTTTCCGTCACGGAAGAGTCGATGTGGTGGCTGATGGGGATGAGGCCCGTGGTGAGAAGGCCGACGCCGCCTTCGGCGCGGGCAAAAAAGTACTCGCGCATTTTGTCGTTCGGGCGGCCGGTCTCTTCCGCCATCTGGCAGTTGCCCATCGGCGCCATTACAAGACGATTCTTGATCGTCAGACGGTTGACCTGGATGGGGGAGAACATCGTGTCATACGGCCAGAGCTCCCTGGTATAGCGTCCGGTACCGCCTTCGGTATTTTCGCAGTCCTTCTGCACCCAGCTGCCATAGCTGTTGACGAGTCTTTCGACCAACGCATCGGTTTTCAAATCCAAATCCCTCTTTCATACTTTATTTGTAATTGTTCTCAATTTCTTAATGATTTGTTCACAGCCGTTGTGAATCCTACACCAACATCATGTTCAATTTAACACAACCAGCACAGATAATCAACAAAAAATAATAAGAAATCCTTGATTATTTTAGTAGAAAGTGATACAATGATTATGTGGTTAAAATCTATAAAAGTGTCTAAAAACGCACACAAATTCATCAAACTGCGCGAAAGGAAACTTGCGATGGAAACAACTGCGAAAGTGATTGCCGTATCCGGAAAGGGCGGAGTGGGAAAAACGACGCTGGCGGCGGCCATGGTGCGTCACCTGACGGAGTGCAAACCGGACGCGAGGATCCTCGCGATCGACGCCGATCCCGCCGTCGGTCTTTCAACGTGCCTCGGCGTGGAGGTCACGCTCACGCTTGACGAGATCCGCAAGCAGATCATTGATAACGTGGAAGAGGGCCGCACGAAGGAAGCGATGGATCTCGTGGAGGAATCCCGTTATCGCATCTTCGACGCGCTGGTGGAAAAGAACGGTTTCGCCTTTCTCGCCATCGGCCGTCCGGAAGCGGAGGGCTGCTACTGCCGCATCAATGCCTATCTGAAGGACGTTATCACGATGCTCTCCCGCGAGTTTGATTATGTTGTTATCGACGGCGAAGCCGGTATCGAGCAGATCAACCGCCGCGTGCTTGAGAAGGTCACGCACCTTCTGCTCGTCTCCGACCAGAGCCGCAAGGGCATTCAGGTCGTCGGAACGATCAAGCAGGTCGCCGATGAGCTTGTCATGTACGACCGCATCGGCGCGGTGATCAACCGCGTGACAAACCCGGATCTCAACAAGTTCATCACGATTCCGGGCGTTGAGATTCTTTCCTATATCGAGTCGGACGACTACCACGCCGCCAACGACATCCAGGGCAAAACGGTGTACGATCTTCCGCCGGAGTCGAGCGTGTACCGCGGAACGAAGGAAGTTCTGGAAAAGTTCGGCATTCTCTGAAAGGCGCGCAATTAAACTTATAAATAAAGGGCAAACAACAAGAGAAAGAAATCAAAAAAGGGGTGTGACATTTGAAGGATCTCAAGCATCTGATCTACTTTGAGCAGCTTCTGGATAATGCCGACAACGAGCTTGTGCGAAAGGCAGCCGCGGAAGGGAATCTGGCCATGGGGTACACCTGCTACCATGTCCCCGAACCGATCCTCAACGTTGGCAACTGCTTCTCCGTCCGTCTCCGCGCTCCGCACACCGGCTCCATCGACATTGCAACGTACTACATGTCGAACTACACATGCGAGTTCGCCAGAGCGCTCACCGAGCGCGCCATCGAGGGCGGCTACCAGTTTCTGGACGCCATGATCGGCGTGGACGCCTGCTCCATGATGAACCGTGCCATGGAGCACTTTGAAATCCTGCAGGTAAACGACAAGCCCAACTTCTTCGTGACCCACGCGGACATTCCCTTCAAGATCGCCGACTACACGCTCGAGTCCTATGTGAAGCAGATGCGCTACCGTGTGCTCGACGTTATGAAGGAAAAGCTCGGCGCGGACACGTCGGACGAGGCGCTGCGCAAGGCCGTGGAGGAGCACAACGAAGTCTGCCGCATCCTTACCGAGATCGGCGAGATGCGCAAGATGGAAAATCCGCCCATCACCGGCTACGAGTACCACGTTCTCAATCTGGTTTCCTACACCTGCCCGAAGGCGCTTATCCTGCCGTACCTGCGCGAGACGCTTGCCGAGATCAAAAAGCGCAAGGTCGATGCGAAGCCCTGGTACCGCGCCCGTGTTTCCATCGTCGGCAGCGAGATCGACGATCCCATGCTCACCAAGCTCATTGAAAACTGCGGCGCGTTCGTAGTTTCCGACCGCTACTGCTTCGGATCCACACCGGGCCGCGAGGTCATTGAGCTCAACGACACCGACGACGTACTTACGCAGCTCTGCCTGCACTACATGCAGCATTCCGAATGCGCCCGCTACATCTCCGATGAAAAGGTCCAGCAGCGCCGCGATACCGCCGACCGTCTTGCCCGCGAGTTCGGCGCCGAGGGCATCATCTATGAACAGATGAAGTACTGCGACTACTGGGGCTTTGAGCGCGCGCTCGTCAGCCACATTATGGCGGAGGAGAAGAACTGGCCGGTCCTTTCGGTCGACCGTCTGTACAACAACGGCAATTCCGGACAGCTCCGCACCCGCGTGCAGGCGTTCGTTGAATCGCTGGAGATCAAGCGCATCCGCAAAGAGGGAGGGGAGAACTGATGGCGAAAACTCCGAAATACCCCAATCCGGCGTTCTTCCGCACAAAGAACAACATGGATTGGAAGGCGCAGGGCGAAAACCTGAAGGAAGTCTTTGATATCGCCAAGGATATGCTCCTTGCCACCGACTGGAAAGCCTTCGGCGCGCGCCAGAAACAGGGCTGGATCGATTTCGGCAAGCGCGTTGCCGAGGAAGCCGCCGAGATCGCCGCCATGTCCTGCGCCGAGCGCCGCGAGCTTTTGCTCAAGGGTGAAAAGAAGCTCGGCCGTCTCTACAAGAAGGGCGCTATGGCTACCGTTCGCCGCGAATGGCGCGGCGTCGCCGACACGGCGTACGATTTCTATGAGTGGCTGCGCATTTGGGGCATGCTGCTCGGCACGTTCTCCAAGGATCTCATTCCGGCGCTCAACTCCGTGCTGCACTATCGCTGGATGATGTCCTATCTCTGCTGCGTCGGCTTCATGGATAAGAACACCATGGGTCAGCACGGCGCGGCTCTCAAGATGAGCCACCTTATGATCTACGACATTTTCCGCTACGTTGCCGAAAACCTTGTCCTTCAGGCGAAGGGCGACGCGAAGAACGGCAACAGCGCCGAGCTGAACAAGAAGGTCGTTCTCTTCGACGAGATGACGATGGGCCAGCTCATGGCGGGCTTCCCCGACCTGATCGGTATTCCGTATCAGCTCTTCGCGGTGTTCCTGGTCTCCGAGATCGACCAGCTCACCTGCGTGCCGTACATCGACGCGGTCGAGAGCTTCGGCCTGCCGGCGGACTGCTGCCCGGTGCCCTCCTCCGAGTGCGGCGCTCTGGTGCTGGATGCGCTGCCGCATATGGGCAAGTGCTTCATCTCCAGCTCCATGCCGTGCGACGGCTCGACCATGGCGTCCTCCTACATGTCCCGCCGCTTCCCGGATCTCCCGGTGTTCCATCTGTGCTTCCCCGTCCGCTACGAGGACGAGGAGACCGTGCAGTGCGCCGCCGAGGATATCAAGGCCTGCATCAAGTTCATTGAGGAGCAGACCGGCGCAAAGTGGAGCTGGGATGCTTACTTCTCCGCCATGAAGCGCTTCAACACAGAGACGAGCTACGAGCTCGAAAAGTGGGCGGTCAACCAGACGGCGTATCCGCAGATCATCGGCCCGTGCTACGAGCTGTTCCGCAAGTGGAACTACGAGATGGACGGCGGCATCGACCCGCGCATCTTGAAGACCTTCAAGAAGGTCAACAAGATCATGCTCAAGGCCTACGAGCGCAAGGAAGAGGCGTGGCCCGGCAAGATGAAGTACCGCGCGATCGTGTGGTCCTGCCCGGCGCACTACTATGCCAACTTCTCCAACTGGCTGGCCAACTGCTGGGGCGTCAACGTTCTCGTTGAGATGGAGAGCCTTAACTTCACCAAGCAGCTCGAGACCGAGGACAAGGAAGAGGCGCTGCGCGATCTCGGCCGTCTGTACGAGCGCATGGTCATGCGCCGTCACACGAACGGCGGTTATCAGCACGTTGTTGACGAGCTCTGGAAGCAGTGTGAGATCTGGAACGTCGATCTCATCATCATGTATCAGAACGTTGCCTGCAAGAACATGGCCACCGTGCAGGGCATTCTGGACGATCAGGCGCGCGAGCAGAACCGCAAGATGATCTGGATCGAGCACGATCTGATGGATCCGCGTACCGTCTCCCGCCGCCAGATGCGCGACAAGGTGAGCGAGTATATGCGCACCGTTATGCATGCCGAGCCTTTGGATCCCACGCTGGTTGATTTTGAAGACGAGATCTGCCTGTAAAAAAAGAAATAGAATCATTATTGGAGGGTATTTAACCATGGCCAAGAAGTATTTCGCCGGATGCGATGTCGGTTCCACTTACACCAAAGCAGTCATCCTTGACGAGCAGGGAAACATTGTCGCGCACACCACCATCCGCAGCAAGATCAACTCCGAGCAGTCCGCCCAGATCGCCATGCAGGAAGTCATCGATCAGGTCCCCGACCTGCATTCCTCCAAGGACCTTGAGTATCTCATCGGCACCGGCTACGGCCGCAACAAGGTCCCCTTTGCCGACGAGAACGTCTCCGAGATCAGCTGCCACGCCATGGGCGTCCATGTCACCGACCCGACCGTCAAGGCCATCATCGACATCGGCGGCCAGGACGTTAAGGGCATCAGCATCGACACCGACGGCACCGTCAAGAACTTTGCCATGAACGACAAGTGCGCTGCCGGTACCGGCCGTTTCTACGAAGCGATGGCGCGCTCCTTTGAGATGACGCTGCCGGAGTTCTCCAACCTGTCTCTCGGCGCGAAGAACGTCATCCCCATCACCGCCCAGTGCACCGTCTTTGCCGAGTCCGAAGTCATCACGCTCGTCGGTGAAGGCAAGCCCATGGACGAGATCGCCGCCGGCATCCAGATGGCCGTTGCCAAGCGCTGCTTCGTTATGGCGAAGAAAGCGGGCGCGACCGACAGCATCACCCTGACGGGCGGCTGCGCGAAGAACGCCGGCCTGAAGCAGGCCATTGAGCATGTCCTCAAGCTCAAGGTCATCGACCTCAAGACCGACCCGCAGCTCATGGGCGCTCTCGGCGCGGCAGAATACGCCCGCCAGAAGGGACTTTCGAAAGGAGTATAATTCCCTATGAAAAAATTCTGGAAAGTGTTTGGTAAGATCGCCGGTATTCTGACGGCAGTCATCGGCGTATTGTTTGTGGTCTATTTCTGGAATCTTGACCAGAAGCTGCTCTCCTGGGCGTATGTACAGGTCAACCGGATCTTTGACCGCAAGAAAGCGGACATCAAGTTCTGATGGAGCTTTTTAACGGATGTATCCATGAAACGGAGGAGCTGCTCAGCGGCTCCTCCGCGAAAAAATGGGCGTATGACCCGGCGGCCTGCTGGGCGGAGACGTCCCGAAACGAGCTCGTCATGCTCCGCGAAGCGGCGTATGAGCTCGGCGGCAGCGCCAAAAGCGCTGTGTCCTATAGCTGTTTTACGACCGACGAGCGTCTTGTCGGGCCGGACGAGGTCTGGCTGTACGGCCCCGATCTTTCGGAGATCCGCGGCGACTGCGCCTTTGCCCGCATCGTTCTGTTCTCCATTCAGGACGTGGGAGAAGAGGACGAAGCGTACCGCGCGCTGCAGGATATCGAATTTGTCAAATACCATGTCTTCCCGAAGGGATACATGATCCGCGCGCTCTCGGAGGATAACCGCGAGCAGGTGCGCGTCAGCCGCGACGCCATCCGCGGCGGCATCTCCTTCCGGAACGTCGGCTTTGACTATATCCGCAGATTCCGCGAGAAGGAAAATGTTCGCGGTGTGCGCGTGATCTTCGTCACGGCGCCGGAGGCGGATTATCCCGGCCTTCGTGCACAGGCGCGCAAGGTCACCGACATTACCCGTTCTCTCAGCACCATTCTGGACGGTATACCCACCGACTGCGACTCGTGCGGACTGCGCGAGATCTGCGACGAGGTTGAGGGTATGCGTGAGCTTCACTTCCAGCAGGCGGGGAAAAAGTCCCCGTCGGAATAAGAAAGCATCAACGGAGGAAGCCCCATGCGCGATTTAAAAAATGTGTTCTTCTTCGACGATCTGCTGCAGGAGTCCTATAATGCTCTTGTCCGGCAGGCGAAGGAAGAGGGAAAGTATGCTCTCGGCTACACCTGCTATTTCATGCCGGAGGTCCTTCTGGATCTGCCCGGCTGTTTCAGTGTTCGCCTCCGCGCCCCGCGCTGCACCTCCCCGGATATGGCCACCTATTATATGTCCAGCCGCGTCTGCCACTATGCCCGCAGTCTTCTCGAGCGTGCGCTCGAGGGCGGCTACAACTTCATCGACGCGCAGCTCGGCACGGAGACCTGCGCCGGCACTTGCCGGTTTCAGGAGCATCTTGCCGAGCTGCCTGACCTCATTCAGAACGAAAAATTCTTCGTCACCTTCACGGATGTTCCGTTCAAAAAGAACGAGAACAGCATCGAACACTTTGCCGCCACACTGCAGAAGCACGTTCTCGACGAGCTGCACGAACATTTCGGCATCGACACGTCCGACGAAGCTCTGCGCGCCACGATCGAGGCGCACAACGAGATCTGCGACATTATCACGCAGATCGGCGAATTCCGTAAGCTCGATAAGCCCACGATCACCGGCACGGAGTTCCACATCATCAATCTCGTCTCGATGGTCTGTCCAAAGTATCTGATCCTCCCGTATCTGCGTGAAACGCTCGAGGATCTCAAGACCCGCGAAGCCGATGCAAAGCCCAACTACCGCGTTAAGGTCGTTCTCGCCGGTTCGGAAAATGACGATCCCGATTTCACCAAGCTCATCGAGAGCTGCGGCGCGCTCGTCGTGGCCGACCGCTACTGCTATGGTTCTCTGCCCGGACGCGAGAAGATCGAGATCCGAAAAGGGGAGACGGCGCTTCGCGCTGTCGCCCGCCACTATCTTGAAACAAGTGTTTGCCCGCGCTCCATGGAGCAGAGCGCCATGCGTCAGCGCAAAAAGTACATCGCCGATGTCGCCAAAGAATACAAGGCGGACGGCGTGATCGTCGAATCCAACAAGTTCTGCGAGTACTGGAGCTACGAGCGTGTGGCGGATACGATCATCCTGCCGCGCGACTTCGGTCTGCCCGTGTGCTCGATCGAGAAAGAGTACATCAACTCCGCCTCCGGCCAGCTCCGCACGCGCTTCCAGGCGTTTGTGGAAAGTTTGGAGATCAAGAAGATCCAGGAGAAGGAGGGCGCAAAGAATGGATAAGGCGAAAATGAAAAAAGCCCTGAAGGATTTCTGGTACGGCAAGCCGCACGGCGAGCGTCGTCTCGGTGATATCCTGGAGGACAAGACCGGCCTTTACAAGCACCGTGAGTGGCGCGGCGTAAAGGACACGATGTACTACTTCAACAACATCTGGCTGTACAACTACGCGCAGATGGTGGCGGACATTCTCAAGAGCGAAGAGCCTCTGGCCTTCTTCAAGGGCGTGTGGCGCTATCGCTGGGTCGGCCAGACTTATCTTCCGGTTCTGCACTGGTTCGACCGCGGCCTGCAGGGACTCCGCGGCGAGGCGCTGCGTGCCTCCGCGTGGCACTACCGCGCCATGGTCAGCATGACCATTCAGCAGTTTCAGCGTATGTTCGCCGCCGACACGAAGCTGCACAACGGCAAGCAGAACGATTATTACGACCATACCATCGCCCACAAGGAGACGGTATGGGGCGGCGTGTTCTATCCGTGGGCGGATAAATTCAAACACGTTCCGCTCGAGATGATCCCGTATTTTGTCACCTGCCACGTCAACAGCCACACCGTTCTCCACTACATCGACGCCGTGCAGTCCATCGGTCTGCCGGGCGACCCGTGCCCGATGTGCCAGGCGGAAGCCGGTATCTTTGTGCAGGACGATGTGCCCGATTACTCCCCGATGTTCATCACGTCCAACGAAGCGTGCGACGCTTCCGTTGCAAGCACCGCTCTGCAGGACTGGTTCTTCAATAAGCCGCTCTACGCCATGCCGCAGCCGATGCAGTTTGACGATCCGCTCGTCAAGAAGCACTGCGCCAAGGAGATCGAGGGCGCGTGGAAATTCGTTGAGGAAATGACCGGCGTGCCGTTCAACTGGGATCAGCTCGTCAAAAATCTGGAAGCTCAGAACGAGCTGCAGCGGTTCGAGTGGGAGAAGTGGGACGTTGCATCGAACACCGATTACTATCCCATCAACGGCGTCGCGCAGGCACTCTACCGCATCTACCAGTCGCAGTATGGCGAAAACTTCATCTGGCATGAGGTCGATGCCCGCGTCCGCAAGATCATGGAGCGCTGCGTGCGGAACAAGACCGTGACCTTCCCCGAAACCCGCCACCGCATGATCGCGTGGTCGTGCGCGCCGCTGTATTACTCCAACTGGTGTACCTGGGCGTACAACTGCTGGGGTCTCAACGTCATCATCAACATGGACTCTCTCATGTTCGACATGACCATCCGCACCGACAGCTACGAGAACACGCTCGAGGATATGGCGCAGTACCACATGTGGGCCCCCATGCGCCGTATGGCCGTCGGCGGCATGCACCACTTCTTTGAGCTGTGGAAGTATATGGAGCAGTTCAACTGCGACATGGTCGCCATGTACGACCAGCTCCAGTGCAAGGGCGCGCAGGGCATGCACGGCGTGTTTGAGGATGAGTTCCGCAAGCGCAACATCCACGCCATCTGGATTCCTCACGCTCTGCCGGACAGCCGCACCGTTTCCCGTGCGGAGATCCGCCGCATCATAAACGATTACATGACCACTGTCATGCACGAAGAGCCGCTCGATCCGTCGCTGCTTGAGTTTGACGATTCCATGAGCTGGTAACAGGGAGGAAGAAAGAATGCGTAAACTGTTTAAGATCCTCGGCAAGATCGCCGGCATTCTGGCGGGGCTTTATGCGCTGCTGTTTGCGGTGTTCTATTTCGACCTCGACGGCAAGCTGCTGTACTACGTGGTTGAGCCGTTCCTCTGCAGGCATTACGATAAAATGGAACGCGAGGACGTCACCAAGCGCGCCTATAAGATCGACTGAGCAAAACGGACCCTCCGGGAGTTTCCCGGAGGGTCAGCTTTTTAACACCCCAAAAGAGGGAGAAGCCGCGTGAGCTTCTCCCTCTTTTGGGAATCATACCGGCATTTCTCTTTTCAGTTTCCACTGCATGGCGCTGCACCAGTCCGGGACGGCGGTCGAATTTTCGCGGAGAAAATTCTCCAGCTTTTCGCAGGCCTCGATTGCTTCCCTGTGCTGTAAGACGGTGATCGCGCCGCTTTGCAGCGCCTCGTCCAGTTCATCCCGGTCAACGACCTCGATCGAGCCGTCGGCGGATACGACGATATCGAGATACATATCCTCAAACGTCGGGTTTTCCGGATCGTCAAACCGGCTGCCGCCGGTGATGTCAAAATAGATCTGTATGAGCCGGTCACATTCGTCGAACATCGCCGTCAGCCACCAGCGCGCGCCGGGGACCGCGGCCTGAAACCACGAATAACCGGCATCAGCGATGAGAACGGCGCGGCTGTGATAGTGCACCGTGAGTGGGCCGGTCACCTCGTCGATCAAAGTAAGGGAAATTCGTCCGACACTGCCGAAAATGTCAGCTTCCCCGCGGGAAACGTACCGCCGCTTCGTGATGCGCTTCCAGTCGGTGCGGCGCATATCGCGTTCCTTGCTCATGGGTTTACCTCCCGAGATACTCACCTTCGGCGACAACGACCGTCGGGCCGGTAAGAAAAATGTCGCAGACGGCATCCTCCTCTACAGAGAGCGAGACCTGCAGCTCGCCGCCGGGGAAATCCAGCCGTAGTGTTTCATCTCTGATCTCGCCGCGCAGCCGCATGGCGGCAGCGGTGGCTCCCGCGCCTGTACCGCAGGCGAGTGTGAAGTCCTCCACGCCGCGCTCATAGGTGACCGCCTTTACATGATCCCGACCAAGGCGTTTGCGGAACGTTACATTCGCGCCCTTCGGAAAGGCGGCGTAGCTGCGGATGTAAGCGCCGAGCGAGCGCAGCTCATCCTCTGGCATCATGTCCCATTCCGGCAGCTCCAAAACGGCATGCGGGATACCGGGATCGCCGAGTTCCAGATACGATACCGAGAGGATCTGTCCGTCCCACGGTATGCCGATCTCGGTCTCCACAGCGGTGGGGTCGTTCAGCCGGACGCAATAGAGATCCTCTTCGATGCGCTGTCCGACGACGATCCCGGCGGTCGTTTCAATGCGCTGGATGTCTCCGGCGAGACCGCGGTCATAGCCGTAACGCGCGATGCACCGCGCGCCGTTGCCGCACATTTCGCCGAGTGAGCCGTCGGAATTGTAAAACCGCATGGCGTAATCGCCGATGCCCTGCGCGGGGAGGACGATCATCAGCCCGTCCGCGCCGATCGAGAGACGGCGGCGGCAGAGACAGACGGCGAGAGCGGAGTATTCGTTCTCGCGTATTTCGCCGGACCGGTTGTCCAGAACGATGAAATCGTTCCCGGCCCCCTGCATTTTTGTGAATTTCATAGGATGCACCTCTTTGCCTGTCATTCGTCAAAGTCGTCCGCGTGGAGCGTCTGCACGATGCGTCCGGTCGGCGTGGCGCCGAAGAGCTTTCCGTAGGCGCGGGAAAAGGCGGAATAGCTGCGAAAGCCGCAGCGGAAGCAGGCGTCCGTGGCGGAAAGTCCGGACTGGATAAGATCGCGCGCCGCCAGAAGCCGTTTGTCGGAGAGATAGTTGTGGATGGATGTGCCGGTCTCCTCGCGGAAGCGGCGCATCATATGGTATTTGCTGATAAAAAACTGCGCGGCCAGATCGTCAATGGAGATGTCTTCGGCAAGATTGGCTTCCAGATAACGCAGAATGTCCAGAATCTTGCCGTCCCTAGGTACGACCGGCTGCGGGAGCTCGGAGCCGGTTTTCTGCATTGCACGCCCGATTTCCACGAGAAGGCGCAGCAGCGTACAGCGCGAAAGGATCGCATTCTCGCCGCCGCTCGAGGCCATTTCGCTCTCGAGCTGCTCTGCCAGCGAGCGAAGCCGCCGCCGGACGTCCTCCGCCGGGCGAAGCACGTGGCCCGGCTTACCGGAGAACACGTCTTCGAGCGAATAGTCCGGCACGGAATTTTCCGCGAGCAGGGAAGGGGAGATATAAAGGATCATGCGCTCATAGGAAATTCCCTCTTCAAATTCGGGCTTATGTACGCACCGGCTGCCGACGAGCACGATGTCGCCGGGCAGCAGAAGATAGCGCCGCCCCTCTACGGTATAGCTTCCGCTGCCCGAGAGAAGAAGCACGATCTTGCAGAATTCGTGATAGTGGTAATCAACCTTCGTGCCGCGGTCGTCTTTCAGGTGAAAGAGTCGGAAATCCTCCAGCAGGTATCCGCGCTTTTCATAGTTTTCGTCCATGACGGCCTCCATAAAAGCATCTTTTGCAAAGAGTATAGCATAGATTGCGTTTACTTTGCAAGGTGTGCGCAGTAAAATATAGCACGAAAATACTCAGTGGAGGTTATGTGCAATGAAGAAGTTTATGAAGAAATACGGTTTCATTACACTGATGCTTCTCGGCATCGTCGCCGGCTGTATTGTCGGTGCGGCATGGCCGGGGGCTACGGCTCTCGAACCGTTCGGGACGCTGTTTATTAATATGATGTTCTGCGTCGTTGTGCCGATGGTGTTCTGCTCCATCGCCTCGGCGATCGCAAACATGAGCTCGGCAAAACGCGCGGGGCGCATCATGGGTATCACGGTCGGAACGTTCCTTTCCACCGCTGCCATTGCTGCGATTTTGATGTACATTATTGTTCATTTTATTCCCGTGTTTACTGCCGCGCCCAGCTATGAAGAGTCCGGCGTCGGTACCGTAGATATCGGCACGCTCATCGTCAACTTCTTCACGAAGCCCGACTTCACCGAGCTCTGGAGCCGCCGCGCTATCCTTCCGCTGATCGTTGCGGCGATCATCTTCGGCTTCGGCATTCAGATGTGCGGCGGCCGCGAGTCTCGCGTGGCGCTGCTGCTCAATGACCTCACGGACATTCTTCTGAAGGTCATCAAGCTCATCTCCTACTATGCGCCTGTCGGCTTCTTCGGCTTCTTCGCCTCCCTTGTCGCGACGCACGGCTCGGACTTCGTCTCCAACTACGCCCGCGCCATCGGTATTTACTATGTCGTTTCCGTGATCTACCTGCTCATTTCGTCCCCGCTGTATGCCCGCTTCGGCGGCGGCAAGGGCGCGGCTAAGGTCATGTTCCGGCACCTCTTCCGCCCGGCGGCGACCGCGTTCGGCACCTGCTCCTCGGTCGCAACGATCCCGGTGAACATGGAAGTCTCGGAGGATACCGGCATTTCCAAGGAAGTTTCCGATATCGTCATGCCCCTCGGCGCTACGATGCACATGGACGGCTCGGCCATGGGCGCCATCATCAAGGTCGCGTTCCTCTTCGGCATGTTCGGCAAGGACTTCGGTACGGGTGAGGCGATCCTGGCGATCGTTGTGGCGGTGTTCTCGTCGGTTGCCATGTCCGGCATTCCCGGCGGCGGCGGCACGGGCGAGCTGGTGCTCTGCTCGATGTTCTTCCCGGATCACCTCAATGTGGCGTTCCCGATCGCTCTTGCCATCGGCGAGCTGATCGACCCGCCTGCGACGATGGTCAACGCTGCCGGTGACTACGTGGTGAGCTTCATCGTCTCCCGCTTTGTAGACGGCAAGGACTGGCTGCAGAAAAAGCTGCATGGCGCGAAAACCGACGCTGTCAGCGAATAAAATATAGCTAGACAAAGGCTCCGGACGATCCGATCGTCCGGAGCCTTTTCTCATATGCCGGTTATCGCTTCGCGGCGCGCATCGCGCGGCCGCTCGTGCGCATGGCGTCGGCGTTAAGCTCTTCACCGTCAAGAATGAGCTGGCCATTGATAAAGACTTTTTCTATGCCGAAGGAATGTCCGCGATCCTCTTCTCCGGCTTTGAGCTTATCTTCGTTGAATACGGTAAGGTCGGCGAAATAGCCTTCGCGGACGTATCCCCGCTCCGGAATGGAGAACCGGTCGGCTACGCCGCCGGTCATTTTGCGGATCGTCCGCGGCATAGTGTCGCCGGTGCCGTTGAGGGAGTATTTGAGAAATTTGGGGAAGCAGTCGTAAATGGCGGGGTTCTGCACGCCGTGCGGCTCGACCCAGGCGTCAGTCATATAAAGGCACACATCGTCGCGGGAGAGATCGCTGACGATCTCCGGCGTGCTGTACGGCCCCATGTTGACACGGCCCTTGAAATCGCTCATTTCGCAGAGATCGAGATAGGCGTCGATGTCGGTTTTTCCCATTTCCCTGGCAATTTGCGCCACTGTCTTTCCCTCGTATCGCTCGTTCCCCTCGCCGACGTAAGCAATGGTGATGTCATCCCAGCCAAAGCCGAGAAGCGCGATGCTCATTTTGGCGAGCAGGGAAAAGCGGAGCTTGTTCACAGGACGGCGTTTTTCTTCCGCACTGAGCGCCTGATACCACGTCGGCATAACGACCGTGATGACGGATACGCCGAGCAGCTCGCTGTATATATCAAACTGCGCGTCCACGCCGTTTTCCCGCATCCGATAAATGATCTCCTTGAGCTCATCCTTACAGCGGAACGAGCGGCGTCCAACGAAGATCGCGTGGGAGTACTGGAGCTTCATGCGCGTGCCGCGTGTGATCTCTTCCAACTCGTCGAGCGCGCGGAGAAGGTGCGGCCGGCCAAGCAGGGGATAGGTCATGGAAACGGCGCTGCATGCTCTCGGATGCACGGTCATCGGAAGGTCATACCGCTCGGCGAGACGAGCGACCTTTTTCAGCTCTTCGATCGAAACATACAGTCCCGGTTCGTACATCAGCCCGAGCGACACGCCGCAGGCGCCTTCCTTCAGGCTCTTCTCCATGGCGCCAAGCATCTGCTCCTCTTCGGCGGGCGTCAGATCGCGGCCGTCAAAGCCGGTGATACCGGCGCGCGCGGAGCAATGGCCAACGAGAACGGCGATATTGCAGGGGGAGCGGCCGTCTGCGGCGTCGAGCAGCGCGCCGGCTGACGGGTACACGCTGGTCTCATCCCCGCGGTAACCGAAAAGCCCGCCGCCGATCTTATCAAGATACGGCGTATCCGGAGTGAACCCTGTGGCGGAAAGACCGCAGTTGCCGGTGATGAACGAGGTGATGCCCTGTCGGATAAACGGCTCAAAAAACGGCCGGGGATCCTTGCGGATAGCGAACCAGTCGTTGTGTGAGTGAGCGTCCATAAACCCGGAGGACACGGATAGACCCTGAAGATCGATCACCTGCGCTCCGTCGCAGATAAGTCTCTCGCCGATCTTTTCAATGCGGTCGCCGCGGACGAGAATGTCGCCGAGAAAAGCATCAGCACCTGTCCCGTCGTAGATCTTGCCATTTTTTAAAAGAATATCCATAAGCGCCTCCGTTTCCGGAATAAACTTTTTTGTAATTCGGCCAGTCCTCGTCAGAACAGGCTTAGCTGGGTCTCATCGGTCTTGTCTGTGAATGTGCGCAGGTAGGGGAATATTTCCGCATTATCATGCATCATGCCGTGCTCCTCGCAGAAGGCGTGATAGAGACGCATGAGCTCGGCATTGCGCGGGCTGGTGTTTTCATAGGAAAGACCGAAGGTGCGGATGTACTGCTCCTTCATGCCGGGAAACAGCCGGTCGAGCTGCGCAAAGAAGTATTCGCGGTTCCCCTCGCGGAGCGTTACTCCCATGCCGAAGCAGATGACGCCCTTGACCTTTGCTTCGGCGCAATAGCGCAGAATGCCGAGAATGTTTTCCTCCGTGTCGTTGATAAACGGCAAAATGGGGGAGAGCCACACAACCGTGGGGATCCCGGCCTCGCGGAGCTTTTGCAGCGCGGCGAAGCGGGCGGAGGTGGTGCAGACATTCGGCTCCAGCTTCCGGCAAAGCGCCTCGTCGTATGTTGTAAGCGTCATCTGCACCACGCATTTTGTCCGCTCGTTGATGGCCTGCAGGAGATCAATATCGCGCAGCACGCGGTCGGATTTTGTTTGCAGCGTGAAGCCAAAGCCGTACCGGAGCGCGAGCGAGAGCGCGCCGCGGACATAGCCGAGCTCCGATTCAAGCGGGATGTAGGGGTCAGTCATTGCGCCGGTGCCGAGCATGCAGGCACTGCGCTTGCGTCGGAGCGCGTCTTCCAGAAGCGTGAGAGCATTTTCTTTGACTTCAATATCCTCGAAAGCGTGATCCATATGATAGCAGCGGCTTCTTGAATCGCAGTAAATGCAGCCGTGCGTGCAGCCGCGGTAGAGATTCATCCCGTTTCCGGCGGAGAGAATGCCTTTGGCCTGAACGTAATGCATCTGTCTCAGGCGTTGTTTTTCAGGGGGAGCACCATGTAATCAGAGGCAAAATCTGCCCCGTTGACCTTGAGAAATGCGGGGATCGTTCCGATCTTTGTAAATCCAAACCTTTCATACAGGCGAATGGCGCGGCCGTTATCGGAGCGCACCTCGAGCTCCAGCTGTTCTATGCCGTTTTTCCGGGCGAAAGCAAGGAGCGCCTCCATCAGCGCCGTACCGACGCCGCTGTGCCACGCGCACTGCCGGACGCTGATACCGATCGAGGCACGGTGGCTCATGCGCCGTTTCAGCCGGCTGACGTTGGCGATGCCGATGATCTCGCCATCCGCTTTTGCCGCGTACATCACGTCGTCGGACGAATCGAGCATGGAACGAAGAAACGTTTCTTCAACTTCCACGGCAATGGGGATACCTTCCGCACCCATGTTGAGATTGTCCGTCTCCCCGCCGACGATTTTCAGGTAGTCCAGTATTGCCGCGGCGTCCTCCGGACGGGCGTTTTCTATGATAAAATCGTTCATGGCCATGCTCCGTTTCTGATTTACATTTAATTATTTATATTTATAGCATATCCAACAGAAAAAACAAGAGAAAATGTGAAAAGCCGCCGCAATCCAAAACGAATTGCGGCGATCCAGGCGAAGAACACGGAAAAATATTCTTTGATGAAAGGCACCGAGTCAATTTATCGCGGAAAAAACAAACTGGTAGCCCTCTCAAACTATGCCATAGCAATAGAAATACGTTGCTTTTCACCACCAGATAGTGTTGAACCACCTTCACCAATAATTGTCTGATATCCATTTGGTAATTTTTCGATAAATTCATGGCAGCATGCTCGACGTGCCGCTTCAACAACTTCTTCATGCGTGACAGTAGGTTTCCCAAATTTTATATTGTTTTCTATAGTATCGTGAAACAGATAGGTACTGTCAAGATTTATGCGCAAAAATGTTTGCAAAACTCGGCTGAATGAAGTCAGCCGGCAATGAAGGCGTCGTCCAGAGCTGCCTCCAAATGCTTCATATTCATGTATTTCTTGTTACCCCACTGGGTGCCCGCC
>OKRW01000163.1_pt1 | contig 67884 bp, 70 predicted proteins | sample 1601151 | NCBI WGS metagenome assembly OKRW01 (sample SAMEA3541471, study PRJEB24748) | human gut metagenome | biome: human gut; feature: human-associated habitat; material: faeces | place: China | collected 2012 | reverse complement strand
GGCTCCCATCCGATCCGTTCCCATCCTTGCCCCTGCGGGGGTAGGGGGATTTGATTGGATAGGATTTGATATCTCCGTACTTGATAAATCAGTTCTTGATGGATAGTTACTTGATTCTTCTTTATTTAATTGGGCGGGTTCTTCCTGAACAGGCGTGACCAATGTTGGATTTACCTGTACGGGATTTTCCCGTATAGGTTTTTCCTGTGCAGGTGTTGGCTCTTTAGGCTGCTCCAGAATGGTGTACTCGATCGAACCAAGCTGACCGTTTGCGCCTCTCACGCGCTCACGGATCAGATAGCCGTGTTCCTCCAACTCTCGGATGCCGCCGCTGATACTGTCGATGCCGTCCTTGCAGATACGGGCAAGCCCCTTCATGGTGTAGTCCCAGTTCTCTGGCAGGGACAGCATGAGGGATAGAAGTCCCTTTGCTTTCAGCGACAGGGACATATCCCGCAGATGGTGGTTTGACATGACCGTGTAATCACGGGTCTTTTCGATACGGAAAACTGCCATGCCTGATACCTCCTTCCTCATGGTTTGAAAAGTGTTGATTTTCGGTGTTTCCTCCGTCTGTATCTCTCCCATACCCTTCACATGGGAAAACATCCATGCCCCTTTCGGTTCGTGGCACAGAGGGGAAGGAACAGCGGATTTTCCACCTTTTTTGATACAGTTTTCAGTTCCCTACAATTCACGGTCTTTGTGGTCATAGCGGAGGTTGCCAGCTATGACCTTCGCATGGTTCTTTATTTTGATAAATCCCTTGTCCTGGTTCTCCAGGGCCTTTCCGTATCCGGCTTCGGTCAGGAACAGGCGCATTTTATCACCCTTGTATCCCATGGGGGACTCATGGGAGAGGACGTCAAAGACGATCATGTGGCGGGTATCGGGATCGAACCGCTCCAGGGCCATGATATCGTGACCGGCCATCTTCTGGGCACCGGATTGCTGCCTGGCCTCCGCCAACATTTCCCCGATAGTCCTTGCCTTGCCGGGCAGACGGTAATTCTTCTGAACATCCCGGATCACATCCATGCACTCCTTATCGGAGAGAGGACGGAGCTTTTTCAAAAGGCCTTCCGCCGTGTCCTTCATGGCCTTGTCAGGTGCATAGCGCCAGGTCATGTAAATTTCATTCAGAGCGGCCCCCTGGCTGGTGCCCTCGACCTGATAGATCATCCTTTTTTCAGCTTCACTTAAATTCATTTATCCGGCTCCTTCCTAAAATGGGCAACAAAAAAGCCACAGGTTTTTTATGCCTGCGGCTTGTGCCATGCTTCGCTTATGTGGGAGCGGAAGACAACAGAAAAGGGATACCATTCGTGAAAATAGTATCCCTGCTCTGTAAACTTATTCAATTTTTGATGGTTGCATTGTCTGTCACTGTCCACAAAGCCTTGATTTTACTTGTTTTTCTCAACCATCCTTATCAAAGCCTTGCATTTCAAGGGGTTTTGAGCTTTTTTCTTTATCTCGCCACGCCCTTTTTCGATAGCCGCCGATTTCAAATCTTTCAAATATTTCAAATCTTACATTAAAAATCACATTAAAAATTTTTGCGTTGTTCGTAGAAAGAAGAGGGCGAAAATCGCCCCCTTTATTTTAAAAATCTCTCGATTGTCTTTCCGGCGCGCCCAAGCTCTTGCGAAACGTACTGCGGCGTACATCCAAGTGCGTCGCCAATATCATAAACAGACAGCTCCGCGCTGCGCATAGTAACCATAAGCCTTTGTGTAGGCGTAAGCCGCTTCATCATGTCTTCGAGTGCCTGGTGCTCGTCCTCCTTCCCGACAGTTTCCTCGACAAGTAATCGGCTATTCGGCGAAACGAAATCATCTAACGGCAGTGCCGCGATCTGCGGCTTGCAGCAATCTCGAATATATCGGCACACCGCCATGAAAATGCCCTTGACCGCAAATGTTGAGAATTTAGCGCCTTTTTCCGGATAGTATTCCGCACACGCCTGCCATAGCCCTATCCTGCACACTTGTAGAACATCTTCGTCAACTTTAAGACTCGGGAAATGCTTTTTCAAGGTAAACCAAACAAGCGACTGATTTTCTTCATACAGCTCCTGTGGCGTCATATTTGAAGAACCTCCACAAAACAATAGATTCGCGACGGGTGCTTGATACGGTGACGACACCCGCTCCACTCGTTCCAGCAGGGCCGGATGCTTATCATTACGGATTCACTCATCGGTTCTCCTTTCTCCGTAGCTGCAAAAGTCATCCGGGCCGACAATTCCCATTCGTGCAGCTCCGCATTCTCCGTAACAGTCACTGAATATGACGTGTTTGCAGTCCTTGCAATGTACGACCGGCTCATACCCCAGCTGCACCGCCATGCGCTTAAACTGGCTGTGGGTGGGGTGGTCAATATCACCCGTTGGAGCGTCTGCAGGAAGCATTTGGATTTTCTTGTGGACGACCTCGTTCACGAGCCTTGTTGCCATGTCCGTGATCTTCACTTGGGTGGAAATGAATGCGGCGGTTTCATCTTCCGCCATTAAATCGGCGTCAATCAGTCTTGCCATTCCGAACGCCCTCCATTCCCCCGCCCCATACAGCGAGGAACGGCGGAGAGCTGCCAGCGAAACGGCGAAAGCTGCTGCGAGCAACTGGACAAAAGGTATAGAAACTGCTTAGATGGTTTCAGCATATATGGTAGATTTATTCAAAAGTTCTTGATATAATTATTCCAGATGAGATGGGGTTGAAGCAAAATACATTGGACAGAAGGGAGATGCTAAAAAATGTTATCTTTTTATCTGAAAGAATCTTTGGACATTACAAAGATTAAAGACCCTGAACATTCTAAAGAGTCCGAAGTCGACTTTTCTGGTAATTTAGGTCGAGGAGTATTGTTGTTGTCCATCCTTTTTGTGATTGTATATGCAATTCTACTGGTCAAATTTCGTAGATATATAGGAGCCTTTGAAGCATCTTTAACACCAATGATAATTGGGTTGATTAGCTCAATTTTAATATTACCACTTCATGAATTGCTCCATGCCATTTGTATTTCTTCAAAAAATAATGTTCAAATTTACAGGGTCAAATCCGGTCTTATGACGTGGTTTACTGCACCTATAACTAAGAGAAGATATTTAGGAATGCTGTTGGTTCCCGTGTTACTGTTGGGATTTATTCCTTCAATATGCACTTTTGTCATCCCGGAAACAATGCCAGGGTTTATCACCTTTGTATTGATTTTTTCACTTGGCAATATTGGAATGTCGTGTGGAGATTTGACAAATTTTATAATAACAGCGATTAAAGTAAAGAAGGGGTATAAAGTCCTTCCGTGTAAAAACGGGATTTTCAAAGTTCAGTAATCGCGGAGTTGCTCAAAATGCTGTTTGCCACCAGCAAGTTTTGAAAAACTGAACACCGATTATCGAAAAGAGTGATAAAACTTATTTATTGGAATGGTTGCGATTTGTCCGTCTGCCTAGCATATATGGTAGAAAGGAAGTGTATAAGATGAATCTGAAAAAACTTCTGGCTGATGCTCTTTTCCTCGATGCGAGAGTATATCACTATCGCTCCTGCGGATACGACGAGGCCTCGGCTTATGCGCTCGCATCACAGGATTTAGCGGAGCAGCAGCGCGCCTCTGCAGCCAGCGCCGCAGCGATGGAACGGCTGGAAAAATCAAGAGAACACTACAGAGAATCGATGGCCGCGCTGGAAGAACGCCGCCGCAAACTGCGCGAGGAAAACCCATGGATATATGAAGAAGCCGAAAAATTCCGTCAGGAAGCCGCCCGGAGGCGCGAAGAAGCAAGAAAGAAGAACCGTTAACCTGTCTCTCCTCCGTTGGTATGCATATTTATCCCCCTTACGGTTTTTTGGCTATTCTACTCCCATCGAATCAAAAGAAGTCCGATCCGGAAAGGCCGGGTTTCTTCGGACAAGGCAGCGCAGCAAAAACGGGAGGACGATCTGTCCTCCCGTTTTCAGCATATTGAATTGCTTATTTCATCTTATATTTCCCGCGTCCCGCGCTGGAAAGCCCCATCTCCGTGCCGTTCCAGATGCGGACAAAGTTTTCGCGGTGCTTGATGAGTATGGCAAGCGTCGCCACACAGAGGATGACGAGCGGCAGCCAGCCGCTGCGGATGGCGGTATAGATCGGGAACGAGACAACGCTCGTCACGGTGCCGACGACGATGTAATCCGTCAGCACAGTGAGGATAACGACCGCCGCGAGAATGCACAGCGCAACCTTCCAGTTGATGGCAAGGATCATGCCGAGATACGAGGCAAAGCCCTTGCCGCCCTTGAATTTGAGATAGAACGGGAACATATGCCCCAGCACGCACGCCACGCCCGCAATGAAGCCGAGCAGCGGCACGGCCGGGAAGATCCACTTGGAGAGCTCGACCGCGAGCACGGCCTTGCCGATGTCATGGACGGCGACGAGCAGCCCCGCCTTCCATCCCATGAGCGCAAAGGCGTTGGAAGCGCCGAGATTTTTCGACCCTCCGGCGCGAAGGTTCACGCCCTTCCACCGGGAGAGATACAGTGCCATGTTGGAACAGCCGATGAGGTATGCGCCGAGAATGGTGACGATGTAGGGAAGCATAGCCGCCCCCTTTCTGCGGAAGGCCCGCGGGAAAATTTGGTTTTTCTATCGAATCAAGAAATCCTTAACCTTTTTTATATTACGCGCAAGCGGCGCAGGTGTCAAGCGTTGGTTTCCCGCCGGACATCCTACGCCGCGTGCGCGTAATATTCTATTCTCCCGGAAATGTTCAGATCACGCGAAAATCGCTTTGCATCGCCGGGATATTGCCCTTAAATTCTTTGAAACAATCCAAGATCAGATCCGCCATCTCCGTGCCGATCTCGCGCACGACAGGGCAGCCGACATAAAAGTCGTACCCGCCCGTGCCGCTGGCGCGGTAGCTGTTGAGGCAGATGGTAAAGGTGTCCTCTTCGTGCACGTCCTGCCCGTTCACGCGCATGGATATCACCCGCTCGCCCACGGGCCGGGAGATATCGTACACATACGAGACGCCGGCATAGTAGTCGTAATTATAATGCTCCACCTTCGGCCGGAGGAAAACGTCCGAAACGCAGAGCCTCCCGTCCTCACCGCGCGAGAAATACTCCGCGCTGCGCTCGAGCGCCGCTTTGAGAACCTTTCCGGTGATCTCCAGCACCGCAAGCGTGTTCGTGTACGGATACGCGATGAGAAGATCGCGGCGGCGCACGGTCCTGGGCAGTCCCGCCACATCGTTTGCAAGGCTCGTCGCCGAGAGCTGCGCTCCGCTCGCCCAGAGCTGCACCGCATTGAAGAGATCGGCGAGCGCATTTCCCTCCGACGCCATACGCAGCGGCGTGTCCGGCGCGAGAGCATGCGGCAGCGTGCCGATCACCTTATCGAGCCAGTTCTGCGCGCCGTGCTCCATCTCGGAAAATTCCTCGAGCCATTCGCGGCGGCACACGCCGTGCGCGGGGACGGTCTCGCTCGTGATGCGCTTTTCTTCCCCGGAGAGCACCGCTTCGACGCGGATGAATTCCTGCCCGCGGTCGGACGGCTGCACGACGAACGTGCCGAAAAGCGTCTGCCCCGGCACGGACATATGCTGGTGGCCGGTCAGCAGGATATCAAAATCCAGTTCCTGACAGATGCGGTAGGCGACATTTTCGTGCGTGGCGGAAAGGACGCGCCCCGTGGCAAGATCGCGCTCAAAGCCGCCGTGGTAGATGCAGAGCGTAACGTCCGAAATGCTTTTGAGCTTTTTGAGCGCCGCAGCCGCCGCCGGGATCGGGTCGGAAATGCGGATGGAGGCGATATGCTCCGGCCGCTCCCAGATGTTCACATAGTCCGTCACGATGCCGACAATACCGACGCGAAGGCCGTTTTCGAGCGTGTGGACGCGCGCCGGGTAGAGCGGCGCGCAGCCGTTTTTCGCGCTCACATTTTCGCACACGCACCGCGCGTTCAGATCCCCGAGATATGAGCCAAGATAGTCCGTGCCGAAGTTGAAATCGTGGTTGCCGAGCGTCACATAGTCGTAGCCGCAGCGGTTCATGATCCCGGCAAAGGCGCGGCCGTCGCCGATCGTGTCGTGGCAGAAGGCGCCCAGCGGCGAGCCCTGCAGCAGGTCGCCGCCGTCGATGACGAGCGTGTTGCCGTCCTTTTCAAAGCGGCTCGCGCATTTGAAAAGGCCGATGTCCCGCTCGTCGCGGCTGCGGTAGTCCGTGGGGTAAATGTATCCGTGCAGGTCGGAAGTGAAGTAAACAGTCAGCTTCTTATCTGCCATAGCGTCTTATCCCCTTGCAAGTTTCGTGCGGATCTTCGCGGAGATCCACTCGATGATGAGCACGAGCACGATGAGTCCGAGCAGTATCGCGCCCACCTCGTTCCAGCGGTAGGAGCTCATCGCAAAGATGAGCGGCGCGCCGATGCCGCCCGCGCCGACAAGACCGAGAACGGTGGCATCGCGCAGGTTCATGTCAAAGCGGTAGATGATCGTGGAGGTGAAGTCCGCGGTGAGCTGCGGCAGGATACCGTAGCGGATCTTCTGGAACGTGGTGCATCCGGCGGCGTCGAGCGATTCGAGAATGCGCTTGTCGAGATCCTCGATGCTCTCGATGAACATCTTCGTCACCATGCCGATCGAGCAGAGCGACATCGTGAGAAGCCCCGCGAACGGCCCGGGGCCGGTGACGCGGATGAACATGAGACCATACACAAACGCCGGGATCGTGCGGATGGCGGCGATCACGGTGCGCCCGATGAGCGCGATCGGCTTCGGCACGAGATTGCTCGCCGAAAGGAACGCCAGCGGCAGCGAGATGACCGCGCCGACGATCGTGCCGAGAAACGCGATGCAGAACGTCTCCAGCAGCAGATACGGCACGCCGTTCGTGCCGAGCGTGAAAAGGAGCTTTCCCGACGGGTGGAAAATGCCGGAGAGGATGTTCCCCGCCACGGCGATGCCGTTGCCGGTGGGGTTGCTCACGCGCACGGCGCTGCCCGACCACGCGAGCAGGCACGCGACGATGAACGCCGCAAGGAGCTGCCGGATCCACGTTTTCGGCGCGGATTCGTAGGCCCTGAGAATTTTCTTGTCCATAGCTTCCCCCCCTCAGGTCAGGCGCTTGCGCAGCCAGTGGCTGAGCGCCTCGATGACGATGACGGTCACGAAAAGAACGATGAGGATCATGCCGAGACTGTCGTACTCGCGCCAGCCGATCTTCTCATTCATAATGAGACCGAGACCGCCCGCGCCCACGTAGCCGAGGATGGACGCATAGCGCACGTTGCCCTCCAGACAGAAGAGCGAAACGGAAAGATACGTCGGCAGCACCTGCGGGAACACGGCGGTCGTGAAGGCCTGCAGGCGCGTTGCGCCGAGCGCCTCCATTGCCTCATACGGCCCCATATCGACCGTTTCGATGATCTCAAAAAGCTGCTTGCCGACATAGGCGAACGTGAAAACGGCGATGGCGCACGTACCCGCCATCGTGCCGAGACCGAAGATGTAGGTGGCAATCAGCGCGCACACGAGCGTCGGCAGCGTACGGACAAGGCTCAGAAAGAGCCGCACAATGAATACGACGACGCGGTTCGTAACGATATTGCTTGCCGCGGCGATAGCGAACGGGATGGCCAGCACCGCGCCGATGAACGAGCCGAGAAACGACATTTTGATCGTGTCCCACAGCGGCGTCCAGATTTTGGAGAGATAGACGGTGTTCGGCGGGAACATGGCCTTGAGAATGTCGAAAAACTTGCTGCCGCGCTTTACGAGCACGGCGAAATCAAACCCCGTCACGCGCACGGAGACCGCCGCGAGCGCCACCACGATGAGAATAATGATCGGCGCGCGGCTGCGTTTTTCCTTCACGACCGTTCCGTCAGAGAGCGTGTAGGTGCGGGGCTTGAACACGCGGTCGTAGAGACTCATGCGGGTTCCTCCGTTTCATCCTCGCCGTAGATCGCGGCGAGAACGTCCTTATCAACGTTGGCGGACGGCCCGTCATAGACGATCTTTCCCGCGCGGATGCCGATGATACGGTCGGCATATTCCAGCGCCAGCTCGACATGGTGAATGTTCAGAAGGATCGTGATGCCCATGTCCTTGTTGATATGCACGAAGTCCTGCATGACCTGTTTGGCCGTGACAGGGTCGAGCGCCGCGACCGGCTCGTCGGCAAGGATGATCTTCGGGTCCTGCGTGAGCGTGCGCGCGAGCGCCACGCGCTGCTGCTGGCCGCCGGAGAGCTGGTCGGCGCGCATATACGCCTTATCGAGAATGCCGACCTTGTCGAGCGATTCGAGCGCCTTGATCTTGTCCGATTTCCGGAACGCGCCGAGCAGCACGCGCCAGAACGGCATATCCGGCACGCACGCGGCCAGAACGTTCTGGATAACGCTCGTGCGCGTCACGAGATTGAACGACTGGAACACCATGCCGATGCCGCGGCGGAAACGCCGCAGGCTCTTGCCGGAGAGCGAGCTCACATCCGTGCCGTTCACCGTCAGCGTGCCGGAGGTGATCCGGTGCATCCGGTTCACCGAGCGCAGCAGCGTGGACTTGCCCGCACCGGAGCGGCCGATGATCGCAGCGAATTCGCCGTCGGCGATCGTGAGATCTACATCGTCCAGCCCGACCGTGCCGTTGGGATATACCTTGGAAACGTGGTCAAATACAATCATACGGACTCCTCTTTCTTATATAGCGCGCGGGGAGGGCGGCACAGCGGAAGGTTTGATGCTGTACCGTCCTCCCCGCAGTTGGGAAAGTGTCTCAGTTGGCGGCGGAGAGCTCCTGGATGAGCTTCTGCGCGGCGCGCTCGTTGTCATAGTCGGAGGACTGCGCGATCTGGTAGCCGTTGTGGCTGTAGATGGCGATGACCTGCTTGCCGGCATCGGTATTGCCGATGTTGATGAACGCCTGCTGCAGCGCGGCGATCAGATCGGCATCCATGATGGGCGAGTTCTTGCTCACGGAGATGGTGTCGTTGTAGATGGGCGCGGTGACGCCGATGACGCCGGTCTCCTCCCAGATGGAGCCTTCACGGCCGAACTCGCTGTTCCAGCGCTCGGCATAGTCGCGGCGGGCGTCGGCATAGGTCACGAGAACGTCGACCTGGCCGGAGGCGAGACGCGCGAACGCGCTGGCGTAGGAGTCAGACTGCACGGCGCTGGAGAGATCCGAGATGCCCTTGCCGTAGTGGTCCTGCAGCCAGAGAGCGGGGTAAATGTAGCCCGCGGGAGAAGACGTGCCCATGACGCTCCAGTTGGCGCCGTCGAGGTCTTCCCAGGTGAGCTCTTCCCCGGCGTTGACCTTGTCCTGCAGCTCCTTGCCCTTTTCGGACGGGCCGGCGATGAACAGAGCGCGGTAGGAAACCGCCTGACGGTCGGAAGCCTCGGTGGGCTGGCCGTCGTTCCAGTCCTTCGCGTTGTCGGAATCCTTGCTCAGACCGTCGCGGGTGGCGGTGAGAATGACCTCGGCGCCGTCGTCATAGAGAACGTAGGTGCCGCCGGGGATGAGGCCGACGTCGATCGTGCCGGCTTCAAGACCTTCGCCGACCGCTTCATACGTCGTGCCGACGGTGATCTCCACCTCGCCGACCTCGTAGCCGAGAGCGGCAAGCTCGTTCTTGAGCATCTCCTTGAGAGGCTCGGTGACGGTGATGATCTCCTGCGGCTCGCGGGACGGGACGAACGCGACCTTCAGGGTGTCGATCTTCTTCGCGGTGGGTTCGGCGGCGGGCTCTTCCGCAGCGGGAGCCTCGGTAGCCGGGGCTTCGGTGTCCGGGGTCTCGGCGGCGGTGCCGCAGCCGGCCAGCAGGCCGAGCGTCATGACGACCGCGAGCAGGAGCGCAAAAATCTTTTTCATCCTTTTTCCTCCGATAATACTCTTCTTATTTTTTTCCGGCGCATACGCAAAAAGCAAGGTGCGCCGTTCCTCAAAGCGAGTATAGCACACCCCGATAAAGAAAAAATTTCCGATTCAGTAAAAATGTTAGTTCTTTGTGTCCTGCTCGAAATAGTAGGCCACGAGCTCTTCAAACGCAAGGATCACATGGCCGAAAAAGGGGTTCGGCAGGCTCCCGGCGAGCGTCTGCTTCGAGCCGTCCACCACGATGACGAGATCCGAGAGCCGCGCGAGCGCGGAATCGGCACGCTTGGTGAACGTCACGATCTTGTGGCCGTTCCGGCGGGCGTGGCGCACGTCGTTGAGCACCGGCTCGGTCTCCCCGCTCTGGCTCACGGCGAACATGACGCTCGGCGCGGCCTCCTCGTCGGTGAGATCGTGCGCCGAGCAGAAGAGCATGTGGTCATAGAAATGGACGTTATTATAGACCATGAAACCGCAGATGGAGAGCCGCTGCGCGATATACTCGCCCACGATGCTGGAAAAGCCCTCGCCGGTCGTGAACATTTTCGCCTGGCGCGAAGCGTCGAGCAGCGCGCAGAAGCCGTTCACCAGTTCGTCCGAATAGTTGTCCACGAGCGTTTTGAGATTTTCCGCGCTGCGCTCGCCGCGCCGGTCCATCTGGCGGCTGAGATAGTAATAGAGCTCGCTGTAGCCGTCAAAGCCGAGACGCTTGCACATTTTCACGATCGACGCGGCGGAGAGGAAATTCTCGCTCGCGATCTGCTGGATGCCGACGCGCTTCTCGCCGCGCTCGATGTGCGCGGCAATGCCCGTGATGACGCGTTTTTCGTCCTCGGACAGGAGGTTGGTCAAAAGAAAATAACTGCCGTTCATAGCGTATCAAGAAATCCTTCCCCACACCGTTTTATCCACTATACCAGACCCGCCGCCAAAGCGCAACGCCCCTGAAACGGCCCTCTCGCGAAAGTCTCTCTATGCCGGCAGGGAGGGGCTCGGCCCCTCCCCTGCTTTTTTATCTGCCGCTCTTCACTGCCTCGCGGATCTCGCCCATGAGATAGAGCGAGCCGCAGGCGACGACGGGCGTTTCCCCGCCGCTTTCCTCCAGCGCGCGGCGCACGCCCTCCGCTGCCGTATCGCACGAAACCGCGGGCGCGCCCTTCGCGCGAAGATACGCGCAAAGCTCGTCCGCACCCAGCGCGCGGGGCGAATCCGGCGTCAGGCAGATAAACTCCTTCCCGTACGGCAGCAGCCGGGCAAGCATCGTCTCATAGTCCTTGTCCGCGAGCACGCCGAGCAGAAAGACGACCTTCTGCCCCGGCAGATACACGTCCAGACTGCGCGCGAGCGCTTCAACACACTGCGGGTTGTGCGCGCCGTCGGCGATGACGGGCGGATCGGAGCGCAGCAGCTCGAACCGCGCTTCCCAGCGCGCCGCGGAAAGTCCCTCGCGCAGCGCGCTCTCCGGGATGCTCCACCCCTTTTCGCGCAGCACGTTCACCGTTTCGATGGCGAGCGCCGCGTTGCGGAGCTGATGCTCTCCGAGCAGATGCAACGTCAGGTCTTTTTCGTCCTTATAGTTGAACCGCTGCCCGGCGAGCGAGTGGGCGCGCTCCTGCAGCGTGTCAAACACCGCGCCGCGCCACACCGCGCCGCGTTCGGCGCATATCTCCCGGTACACCGCGTCCACGGCGGCGTTTACCGGGTACGTCACGGCCGTCGTGCCGGGCTTGATGATCCCGGCCTTCTCGCGCGCGATCTCCGGAAGCGTATGGCCGAGAATGGCGGTGTGCTCGAGCCCGATGTTCGTAATAACGGCGGCCTCGGGCGAGGGTATCACGTTCGTTGCGTCGAGCCGCCCGCCGAGACCGACCTCGAGCACCACGGCATCGCATTTCTCCGCCGCGAAATACCGGAAGCCCATCGCGGTGAGGATTTCAAACTCCGTGGGTGCGTCGGATATGCCGCCGGCGGCCTCCTTCACGGCTTCGGCGGCGCGGCAGAGCGCCGCGTCGGGGATGTCCGCGCCGTTGATGCGGAACCGTTCGTTCACGCGCACAAGGTGCGGGGAGGTGTAAAGCCCCGTCTTATACCCCGCCGCCGTCAGGATCGAGGCAAGCATCGTGCTCGTCGAGCCCTTGCCGTTCGTCCCGGCGACGTGGATAAATTTCAGGCTGTCCTGCGGGTTCCCCAGCCGGTGCATCAGCTCGCGCATCCGCTCCAGACCGAGGCGGCTTCCCTTCCAGTCGGTGGCGTGGATAAAAGCGAGCGCTTCGTTAAGCTCCATGTGTTTTCTCTCCCTCTCCGGGCAGCGCGCGGCGCACGCGCGCGCACAGCTTCGGCAGTACGAGGCCGAACACAACGGCTTTCACAACGCACACCGCGCCGCGCGGCAGCAGCATGGCCGAGATGAAGCCCGGAAACCAGTAGCCGTAGAGCTTTGCGTCGATGTACATGACGAGCGTGTTGAGCGCCGTGACGAGCACCTCGGCGGCCACGACGATGCCGACCGTCTGACCAGTCGTGAGCGAAAAGCCGCGGCGCTTGGCGTAAAAGCCGGTTACGAGCCCCGCAAGCGCGTAGGGCAGGATCCAGAGCAGCGTCGTGGCCGAAACGCCGTAGCGCAGAAGCTGGTACAAAAGCGTCCCCACGAACCCGACGGCAAGGCCGTCCAGCGGGCCGAAGAGCAGCGCGCCGAGCAGGATGGGGAAGCTCTCAAAGGTGATCTTGATGCTGTTGAGATCGAGCGCGAGCGCGCCGAGCGCGGCGCACATTGCCGCCAGCACGGCGTTCAGGGCGAGTTTTCTTGTTTTCATGGCGTAAAAAGACTCCTTTCGTGACAGTTGCCACGGAAGGAGCGGTATCCTCGGGTGGCAGCGGATGCGGAGCAAAACCGCGCGGCTCTCGCCGCTTCGTCCACGGACAACATCCCATCCCGCGGCACTTTACGCTTTGCACCTACTCTGTCATGTGTTTTCTGAATTGAATTTATTTTATTTTATCCGGCGCGCCGCGGCTTTTGCCGTGTGCGCGGCCAGTACCGCCGTGGTGAGCGCGCCGACGCCGCCCGGCACGGGCGTAACGGCGCGAACGACGCCATCCGCTTCGGCGAGAGCAACGTCGCCGCAGAGCTTCTGCGTCTCTTCGTTATAGTGTATGCCGACGTCGATGACCGTCTGTCCGGCGCGGAAATACGCCGCGCCGACGCTCTCGCGCCGCCCGGCCGCGGCGACGAGGATATCCGCTTCGCGCGCAAGGCCCGCCGCGTTTTCGGTCTTTGAGTGGCAGAGCGTCACCGTTGCGCCGCGGTGCAGCAGCAGCATTGCCGCCGGGCGTCCGACGACGAGGCTCCGCCCGAGCACGACGGCGCGCTTCCCCTCGATGGGAATTTCATAATAGTCCAGCAGCTCCAGCACCGCCTGCGCCGTGCAGGGGGCAAAGCCCTCGTCCGTCCCGGCGTACACCGCGGCGAGAGAGCCCTCCGCCGCGCCGTCCACGTCCTTTTCCGGCGCGATGGCGCGCAGTATGCGCGCCTCGTCCAGCGCCGCAGGCAGCGGGCGCAGCAGCAGTATGCCGTGTACCGATGCATCGGCGCTCAGGGCGCGCAGCGTTTCTTCGAGCGCTTCGCCGGAAACATTCTCCGGCAGAGAGACGCACCGCGTTTCGATGCCCACGGCGGCGCAGCGCTTCACCGCCGCCCGCTCGTAGGAGAGATCGTCCTCGCGCGCTCCAAGGCGCACGATGGCGAGCGTCGGGACGACGCCCTTTTCGCGCAGGCCGGATACGAGCTGCGCCGTTTTTTCATTGAGCGCGGCAGCAGCGGGCGCGCCGCGGAGAAGCATGCTCATCGCGCGAGCCTCCCGTATACATCGTTATAGATCTTTTCGGCCTGCCGCGCGTATTTATCCACGAGCGCGTGAGCCTTCGCGTCGAGCGCCGCGGCGCGCGCCCGATCCTGCATCAGCCGCGTATTGACGCGCACGTTGATCTCCGCGCCGCGAAGCGCCGCGAGAGCGAGAGCCGCGCCGACCGCGGCGTCCGAGACCGCGATGGGGCTTCCCATGTCGGCAAAGCCGCGCAGCAGCTCCACCGTCCGCCCGGTAAGCTCCAGCACCTCCATCGGCGGCGCGGCGGCGGCGGCGAGGCACGCCTCGAGCGTTTCGGCCCGCTGCGGATCGTCCTTCGGTATCGCATAGGCCTTTGCGAGCGGCGCGAGCGCCGCGGCGTCCTTTTCCACACAATCTAAAAGCCGGCCCCGGAGCGTTTCCGCCTCGTCGAGCAGCTCGCGCAGTATTGGCTCGACGGCGGCGTATTTTTCCTTTCCGACGGTGAGCTCCCCCACCATGCCGCCGAGCGCGGCGGCGAGCGATCCGGCGAGCGCGCTTGCGCTGCCGCCGCCCGGCACAGACGCCTTGGACGCGAGCGAGGCGGTAAAATCATTCACGCTTTTGCGGAGCATTTCCATTCTTAAAACATCCCCGTAATGACGCCGTTTTCGTCCACGTCGATCCGCTCGGCGGCAGGTGACTTCGGCAGGCCCGGCATCGTCATAATATTGCCCGTGAGCGCGACGAGAAAGCCCGCGCCCGCCGAGACGCGGATCTCCCGCACCGTCACGGTGAAGCCCTCCGGCGCGCCGCGTTTTGCCGCGTCGTCCGAAAAGCTGTACTGCGTTTTGGCAACGCACACCGGCAGAGCCCCGAAGCCGAGCGCCGTGAGCCGCGCGGCCTGCTTTTTTGCCTCCGGCGTGAGAACAGCGCCGTCCGCGCGGTACACGTTCCGGCAGAGAGCGTTCAGCCGCTCCTCGATCGTGCCGTCAAGATCATAGGCAAAGCGGAACTCGTTTTTCTCCTCGCAGAGCCGCACGACCTCGGCCGCGAGCGCTTCGCCGCCCGCGCCGCCGCGCGCCCACACGTCGCTCCGCACGGCTTTGACGCCGAGCGCGGCGCATTTCTCCGCCACGAGCGCAAGCTCCGCTTCCGTGTCCGTCGGGAAGGCATTCACCGCCACGACGCACGGAAGGCCGAATACATTCTTAATATTGTCCGCATGGCGCAGAAGGTTCGGAAGGCCCTTTTCGAGCGCTTCGAGATTTTCCGTGCCGAGCGCGTCCTTCTCCGCGCCGCCGTGGTATTTGAGCGCGCGCACCGTCGCCACGATCACGACGGCGTGGGGGCGCAGATCTGCCAGACGGCACTTGATGTCAAAGAACTTTTCCGCGCCGAGATCGGCGGCGAAGCCCGCCTCGGTGACGGTATAGTCCGCGAGCTTTTGCGCCATGCGCGTAGCGAGCACGCTGTTGCAGCCGTGGGCGATATTCGCAAACGGGCCGCCGTGGACGAGCACGGGCGTTCCCTCGAGCGTCTGGACAAGGTTGGGGCAGAGCGCATCGCGCAGCAGCGCGGTCATCGCGCCCTCGGCTCTGAGATCGTGCGCCGTAACAGGCGCGCCGTCATAGGTATACCCCACGATGATGCGGCCGAGCCGCGCCCTGAGATCCGAAAGGCTCTCCGCGAGACAGAACACCGCCATGATCTCGCTTGCCACGGTGATGTCGAACCCGTCCTCGCGCGGGCAGCCGTTCGCTCTGCCGCCGAGCCCGTCCACAACGTGCCGCAGCTGCCGGTCGTTCATGTCGACGCAGCGCTTCCACGTGATCTGCTTCGGGTCGATCCCGAGGGCGTTGCCCTGCTGAATGTGGTTATCGAGCAGCGCCGCGAGCAGGTTGTTGGCAGCGCCGATGGCGTGAAAATCGCCGGTAAAATGAAGGTTTATGTCCTCCATCGGGACGATCTGGGCATAGCCGCCGCCGGTCGCGCCGCCCTTGATGCCGAACACCGGCCCCAGCGACGGCTCGCGCAGCGCGGCGAGCGCGTTTTTTCCGCAGCGGCGGAGCGCATCGGTAAGGCCGATGGAGGTCGTAGTCTTTCCCTCGCCCGCGGGTGTCGGCGTGATGGCCGTGACGAGAATGAGCTTTCCGTCCGGCGCGGCGGCCTTTTCGCGCAGCAGGTCGAGAGAAATTTTCGCCTTGTGTCTGCCGTAAGGCTCAACGTATGCTTCGCCGATGCCCGCAGCCTCGGCGATCTCGGAAATTTTTTTCAGCGCGCACTTGTGCGCGATCTCGATATCGGTCATCCAAATCCCTCCCCATATACAAACAGAGTTATTATACCGTATCCCCCCGGCTTTTTCAATTCCTTTCCGCGCGGGAGGCGGGGCTCTCCTGCCGTTTGCATCCGGCGGAAAATCTGGTATAATGCTATTCGGTGATAGTATGGACACAAAGGCAAAGAATAAGAAGCCGTCAGCCATTCAGCCGGGGATGATCCTTTCGCTTGTCCTCTGTATGGGTCTCGGCGCCGGCATCAGCTATGCACTTCCCGAAAACGAGAACTTTTTCACTGCCTTCCTCTTTGGGTTTGCCGGGCTCTGTATCTCTTTCGTAGTGCAGATCATCCTGCACGAGACCGGCCATCTGATCGGCGGACTGCTGACAGGGTATAAATTCTGCTCGTTCCGCATCGGGAATTTCCAATTGCAGCGCGAAAATGGCGCGCTTCGCTTCCGCCGCCTGAAGCTTGCCGGGACGGGCGGGCAGTGCCTGATGACGCCGCCGGAGCCCGTGGACGGAAAAATCCCCGTCATGCTCTATAATCTTGCCGGGCCGCTCATGAATCTGCTCACGGCACTTTTAGCGCTCGGCGGGTATTTCCTGTCCGGCGACAGTCTGGGGGCCTCCCTGGTCTTTATGTTCGCGCTTGCGGGGATTTATCTCGCGCTCACGAACGGCATCCCGCTCCGGCTCGGGCCGATCGACAACGACGGCAAAAACGCCTTCTCCCTGCGCCGCGATCCGGAGGCCATGCGCGCCTTTTATCTGCAGATGGCCGTAAACAGCCGCCAGACGGAGGGCGAGCGCCTGCGCGATATGCCGGACGAGTGGTTCGTCATGCCGTCGGACGAGGCAATGCAGAACGCCCTCATCGCCGCGACCGGCGTTTTCTGCTGCAGCCGCCTTATGGACGAGCACCGCTTCGCCGAGGCGCACGTGGCGATGTCGCGCCTGCTCTCCGGCGGGGCGAACCTTGTCGGGCTCTACCGCGCGCTTTTGCTGTGCGACGAGATGTATCTGGAGCTCCTCGGCGAAAACCGCCGCGGCACGGTCGATGCGATGCTCACAAAGCCGCAGCGCCGCTTCATGCGCCAGATGAAGGATTTCCCGAGCGTGCTGCGCACGGAATACGCCCTCGCCCTGCTGCACGACGGCAACAAAGAGCGCGCCGCCCTGCTGCGCGGCCGGTTTGAAAAGATCGCTGCGGCCTACCCGTATCAGGGTGATATCGAGCAGGAACGCTCGCTTCTCGCGCTCGCGGACGGGAAAATTCAAAATATCGGATAAGGAGAACGCCATGTCACAGGTAACAAAGCGGGCGCTCGAGCAGTCGCTCAAAAATCTGCTGCTCAAAAAGCCGCTCACAAAGATCACCATCAACGACATTGCCGAGGACTGCGGCATCAACCGCATGACGTTTTACTACCACTTCAAGGACATTTACGATCTCGTGGAGTGGTCATGTCTGGAAGACGCGCGCCGCGCGCTCGAGGAGAAGAAAACGCACGACACCTGGCAGCAGGGCCTCCTGCAGATCTTCGAGGCCGTGCGGCAGAATAAGCCGTTCATTCTGAACGTCTACCACTGTGTGGACCGCGAGCAGGTCGAGCGGTATCTCCGCCCGCTCGTGGACCATCTCATTCTCGGCGTGATCGACGAGCAGTCCGCCGCCATGACCGTCCGCGATGAGGACAAGGCGTTCATCGCGCAGGTCTACGGCTACATTTTCATCGGCATCATGCTCGACTGGATCCGCGACGGCATGGCCGAGGAGCCGGAGAAGATCGTGGACCGGCTCGCGCTTCTCATCCACGATTCGATCCGCGAAGCGCTCGCGCGCTTCAAGATTTAAGCAAATTCTCCGTTTTGATGAAAAACTTTACACTTTGCGTCCCCGTGATAAAACCCTTATCACGGGGGCGCTTCTGTTTATGGAAAAAAGTATTTCCGGGGGATACTATAGGGCCATCAAGAGAAAAACAAATCTCACAGGAGGTCAATATTATGTATTACTCTGCCGGAACGTATGAATCCTTCGCCCACCCCGAAAAGCCGGAGGGCGTCGACAGCAAATCCGCCTATATCATCGGCACCGGTCTCGCCGGTCTGACCGCGGCCTTCTATCTCGTCCGCGACGGCCAGATGAAGGGCGAGCACATCCATCTTCTCGAAAAGCACGAGCTTGCCGGCGGCAGCTGCGACGGCTACCGCGACATCACCAAGGGCTTTTACATGCGCGGCGGCCGCGAGATGGACAACCATTTTGAGGTCATGTGGGACGTGTTCCGCGATGTGCCGAGCATCGAGACGCCGAACGTAACGGTGCTCGACGAATACTACTGGCTCAACAAGCACGACCCCAACTACTCGCTCTGCCGCGCGAGCGTCAACTGCGGCGAGGACGCTCACACCGACAAGAAATTCGCTCTCGACAAGGCCTCCGCCATGGCGCTCTCCAAGCTCTATCTGACCCCGGAGAAGGATCTTGAGGACAAGAAGATCTCCGAGGTGCTGCCCGAGAGCTTCTGGAGCACGAACTTCTGGCTGTACTGGCAGACGATGTTCGCCTTCCAGCGCTGGTCGAGCGCGCTGGAGATGAAGCGCTATCTCTGCCGCTACGTCCACCACATCGACGGTCTGCCTGACTTCAGCGCGCTGCGCTTCACGAAGTACAACCAGTACGAGAGCATGATCCTCCCGCTCGTGAAGTATCTTGAATCCCACGGCGTGCGCATCGAGTACGGCATGGACGTGAAGAACGTCGTCATCGAAAAGCACGGCGATAAGAGAGTCGCCAAGGCCATCGTTTACGTGAAGGACGGCCAGGAGCAGACGCTCGATCTCATTGAGGACGATCTCGTGTTCATCACGAACGGCTGCTGCACCGACACCTCCTGCTACGGCGACCAGACCCACGCGCCCGACCTTTCCGGCATCGAGAACGGCAAGGGCGAGAGCTGGGATATGTGGAAGAACATCGCTGCGCAGGCCGAGAACGGCGAATACGGCAACCCGGACAAGTTCTGCTCCGACGTGAACGCCACCAACTGGATGAGCGCGACCGTCGCCACGGCGAACGAGGAGATCATCCGGCACATCATCAACGTCTGCCACCGCGACCCGCGCGAGGGCAAGGTCACGACCGGCGGCATCGTCACGGTCAAGGACAGCACTGAGAACTGGTACCTTTCCTGGACGATCAACCGTCAGCCGCAGTTCAAGTCGCAGAATAAGGACACGGTGCTCGTGTGGCTGTACGCGCTCAACACCGACCGCCCGGGCAACTACGTCCGCAAGCCCATGCGCGAGTGCACCGGCGAAGAGATCTGCCGCGAGTGGCTCTATCACATCGGCGTGCCCATCGACCGGATCGACACGCTCGCGAGCGTAGCGTGCAACACGACGACGTGCTTCATGCCGTATATCAACGCCTTCTTCCAGCCGAGAAAGGAATCCGACCGGCCGCGCGTCGTGCCGGAGGGCGCGGTGAACTTTGCCTTCATCGGTCAGTTTGCCGAAACGCCGCGCGACACCATCTTCACCACCGAGTATTCGATGCGCACCGGCATGGAGTCGGTGTACACGCTGCTGAACGTAGACCGCGGCGTGCCCGAGGTCTGGGGCAGCAAGTACGATGTGCGCGAGCTGCTGCGTGCGTGCTACTACGCCATCGATAAAAAGCCTCTCTCCGAGGCCGAGCTGAACTTCGGCGAGCGTGAGCTCATGAAGATCGTGCTCAAGAAGATCCGCGGCACAGACATCGAGCTGCTGCTCAAAGAGAGCGGCCTCATCGAATAATTCCGAAAAAATCCGCAAAACAGCTGCCGCCAGTCAGAAAATCTGACCGGCGGCTTTTTGCCTTGACACAGGCGTTTGCCGTGTGTTATATAGAAAGTATATCTGATTTTAAAGGAGGGACTACCATGGACAGCGGCAGTAACGGACGAATATGGGGCATGGCGAGACGCATCCCAGGGACTTCGTATGGCCGCGCAGGCCGGTGAAGTCTCTCTTTTCCGCTGCTCACCATTGCCCGGATCGACGTGCGCCGCACGCCGGGCAGCGGTGATATTTTTTTGCCCTGCTCCGGCGCGGTTATCAAAAAATCGTTGAAACGGAGGGCAGAAACATGGAAAACAAAACCGAACTCATGCAGCTCCGCCACCCGGATTACGACCGGGAGCTGACGGAGCTCGTCCGCAGCAATCTCTCGCCGAAGGCGTTCCGCGAGAAGCTGCTCGACTATCACGAAAACGACATTGCCGCCGCACTCGAGGCGCTCACGCTCTCTGAGCGGCAGCGGATCTATCACGCGCTTGACGCCGCGGAGCTCTCGGCCGTGCTCGAATACGCCGAGCCGATGACGGCGTATCTCAATGAATTGAGCCTCCGGCGGCGGGTGAACGTGCTCTCGCGCATGGACGCCGACGCTGCGGTGGACTATCTCAAAACGCTCGAAAGCGGTGAGAAAAACACGCTCGTCGAGCTCATGGACGAGCCGAAGCGCCGCGAGATCGCGCGGCTCTGGGTCTACGGCGAGGACGAGATCGGCAGCATTATGACGACGAACTGCATCGTCATCCCCGAGGGGCTGAGCGTCAAGGCCGCAATGCACCAGCTCGTCGAGCAGGCCGCCGAGCACGACAACATCTCCACGATCTATGTTGTGGATTCCGACAACGCTTTCTACGGCGCGATCGATCTCAAAGACCTCATCATCGCGCGCGAGGGCGACCCGCTCGCGGAGCTGATCGCGACCTCCTACCCCTACGTTTACGCGCACGAGCGCATTGAAGACGCGCTGCCGCGCATCCAGGACTATTCCGAAGACTCCATTCCCGTGCTGGACGAGGAAAACCGGATGCTCGGCGTCGTAACGGCGCAAAGCCTCATCCAGACGGTGGACGACGCGCTGAGCGAGGACTACGCCCGGCTCGCCGGTCTCTCCGCGGAGGAGGATCTCAGCGAAACGCTCGTGCAGAGCGTGCGCAAGCGTCTGCCGTGGCTGCTCGTGCTGCTGGGGCTCGGGATGGTCGTGTCGAGCGTCGTCGGCCTTTTCGAGAGCGTCGTGGCGCAGCTCACGCTCATCGTGTGCTTCCAGTCGCTCGTGCTGGATATGGCGGGCAACGTCGGCACGCAGTCGCTTGCCGTCACGATCCGCGTCCTTATGGACAGCGAAACGACCGGCGCACAGAAGCGGAAGCTTGTCTGGAAGGAGGCGCGCGTCGGACTTATGAACGGCGCGATCCTCGGCGCGGCCTCGTTCGCGCTCATCGGAGCATATCTTCTGCTGCGCGGCGAAGCGGCGCTCATGGCGTTCGGCGTTTCGGGCTGCATCGGCATCGCGCTCATCGCGGCGATGCTGCTCTCGAGCATTTCCGGCACGGTGATCCCGATCTTCTTCAAAAAGATCGGCGTCGATCCCGCCGTCGCCTCCGGCCCGCTCATCACGACCGTCAACGACCTCGTCGCAGTCGTATCGTACTACGGCCTCACCTGGCTGCTGCTCATCGAATGGCTCCATCTGGCATAAAAACGCTTCCTGCCCGGCTCCGGTGAGCATTAACCGGGGCCGGGCAGGAAGCGATCGTTATTTAAAGCCATTTATTTTGCGGAGAGAAGTGCATGTATATTTTTCCCGCGGTGAACCGGTCTGCGGTCGATCCGCTGCAGATGCCGTCCGGTTTTCCGGGAGGATTTCGTATTTTTTATTTGCCGATCTGCTGCAGAACAAGCTCGGCGATCGTGGCGATGAATTCGCCGTTCGTGGGTCTGCCCGTGCTGCCGGAGAAAGCACCGCAGAAGATCTTTTCCTGCACGTCCTCGTCGCCGCGGTTCCATGCAATGTCGATCGCATGGCGCATCGAGCGTTCTACGCAGGACGGCGTGGCGGAGAACTTTTTCGCCACCGCCGGATAAAGCACTTTCGTTATCCCGGCGGTGGAGTCCGCGTCGCGGATCGTGAAGAGGATCCCTTCACGCAAATATTGATAACCCTTGACATGCGCCGGTACGCCGATCTCGTGGAGAACGTCGGTGACGGCGCTTTCCAGATGCGCGGGCACCGGGGCCGGCGCGTTCGGCACGGCGGCAGCCGCGGGAGATTTTCCGCCCGCTTTTGCGCACTGCCGCAGGCACTGCATGAGCGCCGCGGTGTCGCAGGGCTTGGGGATAAAATATGCCGCGCCGAGCTTTGCGCACTCGGCAACGACGGCGGCATTGACAAATCCGGTGAGAACGAGCACCGGCGGTGCATCCTCCCGTCCGGCGAGCCGGCGAAGAATACCGAGCCCGTCAAGCCGCTGCTGGATGAGATCCAGCAGCACCACATCCGGGCGTGCCGTCTGGATCAGGGAAAGGGTCTCCAACCCGTCAGATGAAACACCGGCCGCTTCCATGTCCCCCTCCCGAGAAAGCGCCTGCGTCATTGTTCGTTGGAAATCCGGGTCTGAATCGGCGATCAGCACTTGAAGTTTCATAATATCGCCTCCATATCGATTTTTTCTTCAGCTGATCAATTACCCGATAAAAATAGCACATTTTCTGTCCTGTTTCAACAAAACCACCATAAAGATGCCGTTAATTCGTTCGACATAATTCGACAGAACAAACGAAGCCGAAACCGAATCGAGGGCGAATCCCCATCATAGATCTCAAATGAAGATATCGGGATCCGTCAGGTATCGGACAGTGAATACTTGAAAATCAGCTTGTCTTCCGTCTTATGCGATCTCCCACACTACGGTGACGGTATCAGAGACATCAATATCGTTAGGCTCAATATCCAGATCATAGGCTTTTTCGGTCATCGGCAGTTCACAGCAGTCCATCATCAAGTCGCCCATCGGTTTGTACTCAAAATTGATCTCGCCCCAGGAGTAGTCGATGCTCTGGATATCTTTCAGCTTGACGCCGCCGGCCTGGGTCAGAACCGCAGCCTTTTTCTTGGCATCGGCGACGGCCTTCCCGAGCAGCAGGTTCTTTGCGGCTTCCGGGTCTTTCACAGTATAGCTGATACGAAACTCCGGCCGGACTTTGCCGTTGGCAAGGGCATACAGGATCTTGCCCAGACGGTCGTTGTCGGACTCGAACTCGACCTTCAGGGCGTGGTTGAACTGGTATCCGACGAAACGCCGCTTGTAGTCGTTGTTCTTGTCCCGGTAGCTCTCATACTCCGTGTCCACACGGAAGCTGAGCGTTTTCAAATCAGACCGCTCAAATCCGAAGGCAGAAAGGACGTCCTTCAGCGCCTCCGTATCCTCCGATGAGTGGCGCAGGGTCTCGCCGTACTCCTTAAAGACACCGGTGAGAGTCACGGTGATACGGGTCATGTCGGGCTTGACTTTGATCTGCCCCTTGCCGGTTACACGAATCGTTCTCATTGTGCTTGACCTCCTTTGTCAGCGTTCAAAATCATATTGATCCGGTCTTTTGTCAACAGGAAGGACTGTCCCCGGGGATCAATAATGATCCCTCCCGGCATCTCCGAGCATCCCATCGGAAACGCCAATCCGATTCTCTTTGCTGCCGGTCTGGCAGCCGCGGTCGATCGCCTCATCGATGATACCGCTGCCGGAGAGGGTATCGCCGGGAAAATCGTCGTGACCGTGTTTCCGGGAAATATCAAAGCGGCCGAGGACATACGCCATGTCCTCCGGGAGCCGGCGCCTGCACTCTGCCTTCAGGATGGCGGGCACGCCGTAAAAGGCCTCCGCGATGCTCCCGGCGATGCAGGTCAGGGTATCGCAATCGCCGCCGAGGGAAACGGCAGTCCGGATGACATCTTCGAAATCCGTCCCCTCCAGAAAGGCAGTGATCGCTTCCGGCACCGTCTTCTGGCAGCTCTCATTGTGATAATAGCTCGGCCGGATCTGGTCACAGGTGCGGGAGAGGTCATAACCGAACTCCTGCACAATGTAATCCCGGATCTCCTCCTTGCTGCGGCCGGTCCTGGCGAGGAAGATCGCGCCGGAAGTTGCCTCCGCGCCCTTGATCCCCTCGGGATGATCATGCGTGACCTCAGCCGTCAGTCTGGCCTTTTCCCGCGTCTCTTCGAGCGTATCGAACAGCCAGCCTGCCGCAGAAACGCGCATGGCCGAGCCGTTGCCGCAGCTGCCGTAGGGCTTTGGCTCTTTCTCCCTGAGCCAATAGAGGAACTTCCTGCCGTAGCCGGCATCAGGATACTTTTTACCCCATTTCCGCATCGACTTGATCAGCGCAGCCCGGATGCTGTCATCGTCCAGAAACCGGCTGTCCAGCAGGGCCTCCGCCACCGCTATCGTCATGACGGAATCATCCGTGAAACGGGAATTCTCGCAAAAGAGCGGAAATTCCTTGCTCTTGTTCCCCCTGTCAAATTCGTAGGGCGCTCCGATCATGTCGCCCAGAAGTGCTCCGTACATTTTCTCTCCTCCTTCTCATGCAGAAAACACGTCAACAAGCTTTTCGTCTTTGTGACGCGCACCCCCATATCCGGTTCTATTCAGCCAAGCAAGTTTATTATAGTACTTTTGGCCTTTTCCAGCAAATTATATCAGTAGTGGTGTCCGATAAAACGGACTCTATCTTGAGATGCCTTCTGTCAAGTGAAAAAGCTATTCCCCACGACCGGAAAACCTCCGGTGGCGGGGAATAGCAAAAAGCTGGTGGGAGAAGTTGGATTTGAACCAACGCAGCCTTTCGGCAACGGATTTACAGTCCGCCCCATTTGACCAGACTCTGGCATTCTCCCTTATTTGGTGGACTCTCCAGGAATCGAACCTGGGACGCGCAGATCTTCAGTCTGCCGCTCTACCAACTGAGCTAAGAGTCCGTGTGGGGTGTGAGAGCGGACTCGAACCGCCGACATCCGGTGCCACAAACCGGCGCTCTGACCAACTGAGCTACTCACACTATGAATGGTTGCAGGGGCGGGAGTTGAACCCGCTTGGGGCAGCTTATGAAGATCCGCTATTTCCCGGCCTCCGATGTAATACTAACGCACAAGATGTCCAATAAAACGGACTCTGTTCGGTCCGGAGGCCTGTGCAGGAGAGAAATTATAGCATAAAAGCGCAAAAATATCGAGATACTATTGGTATAACTGGTACAATGCCCTGCCCCCCACCGGAGACAGCAGCCTGGCCGCAGCCGCAGTATTTGAAATCATGCCGATACGTGCTCTCTATGGAAATAATCCTCAGGCTGAGGACCGCTGCTGTGTTCTTTCGCGGGAATATTCCGATGAGCAGGTGTTAAGCGAGCTGATCGATCACATCGATGTGTACGAGACGCAGGGAACGGGCAAAAATAAAAACCCAACGCCTTGTCATTTACTACAAGTTCGTCGGGTATCTGGACATTGACCCCGCGCAGTGCCATCCGAACTGCACTGCCGACATCCGCGAGGGCGTTGCCGTGGAGTATGTTTCCTGCGAGCCGCCGGGTGGTTTGGAAGAGCTGTTTCCGAAGGGATACGGCGTGGATGAGGATTCTTTTGAGGAAGAAGAAACGGAGCAGGCGTAAACCTGCTCCGAAAATAAGATTCATCTGTGATTACAATGCCGGCTGAAACATTCATTGATAGTTTCAGCATAAAGAGAACGGGAATGCTTGTTAGGATTATCGTTGGAATTTTTCTTTTCAAGATATACTTCCAACACCTCATCCCAATGTCCGTTAGTTTTTAAGTAATCGGCTCTGGATTCAAGTTCTTTATATGGTTGCGTTTGAAATTCCCACGAAAAGTAATTGTGTTCTTTGTTGAAGCGAATGTATTGCTGGCTGTCTTGTCCTTCGTAGACAACCGCAAAATCACAACTGTGAGTAATTCGCAAATGCCAAGGATCAACGGTTTTCATTGAAATTACCCGTGTGGACTGCTCACATTTGGTATAACCGTAATCTCTCATAAAATGCGAGAAGGCTTTATGCAGAATTGTTCTCATGTCCTCCGGTGAGTAATCTTCATTATCGTCATTCACAGCAATGTTGACATCGAAATCAAAACCAACATTAGCCATAGGATCATATGTAATCATATTACGACTTGAACTACCGATAAATGTAAACTGAAAAGTGAACTCCCCTCTGACATAATCCTGTACTCTGTTGAGGAGTTCAATAAGCTGGGTCTTGTATGGCGCGGCTTCTTTTTTGGAAACGTACTTAAAATGATACATTTTCATTACCTCCTAAAAATAATCCCATGCCGCCCATTCAGCTTTTCCCGCTAAATCATAAGAGCATACTCACAAATGATGCTCCTGTCAATACTTTCAGAAAAAAAGAAGCGGATGTAACTGAAATCAGTTACATCCGCTCGAAATGGCACGTTGCACCAAAAAAGATATTAATACTTGGGGGGATCTGTTTGCGACAAGGCTTTTGGGGGAATATGCAGCGCCTCTCACTTACGGGTTGTGATATTCTTTGCTCTTTCGAATGCGAACCGAAAAAGATATCGACCCTTTATGTCTGTTAATATATTCCGACGCAGAACCAAACAATGTATAAATGCGATGTGTTTGCATTTGTGATGTGTTTGCATTTACAAATCATTTGGCTTTCAAGAGCGATTGACATATTGCCCACAGCAATGTTTTTTCTTTTACTAATACTTCAGATACTTCAGAAGACGTTTATAACAAAATCTTTGCTACGCGCGACGCATATTCCTCGTTTAATTACAAAACACTGCACAGCATGAGTACCTGTATATAACGTTGACTCCTCTCTTCCGTTTACACCTTCATTGGAGTCATAAAAATCACCACGGAGGCATCCCGCACGGGTGGCCTCGTCGCCAGTATTTGTTATTTGCCACTTGACTGTATACGGGGCTTTAACTCCGGTTAGAGCTTTAAAGTGCAAAGAACAGTGTTTACTTAATGGTTGTCCATTGCTCTCATAAGCGACATAACTACCATCTGCGCCTTCAACCCTAAGTGTCACTATTACTGCGCTCCCTCGGGCCATTGGCCAAGCGGACTTTTGGCGATGGGAAGCAGTTTTGCAAGCAAGAAGATTATAAAGAGATTTACTCTCTTGGTTCTTCGGAAACTCTGTTCCTAGAATAGTCCGCCAAGTTTCACTTTCTGAACCATTATCATTTAACAGCTTTATATGCTCATCAAGCTTTAAAATGAAACCCTTAAAGTCATCAGTTGTATAACCAGCCAACAAATCGTTAGAATCAATTTTGCCTGATGGGTCGTCTATGTATGGGTTAATCCCAGCATCTACATATGCTTTTTTGTATGCAGAAACTATATTCTGCATTGTCTCAATCAGGAAGTCTTCCGTCGAGGCTGAAGAGTCTCCCAAATTGTCTGCAATTAGCTTTTCTAGTGTTATTCCTTTAGGATACTTGACTCCGCCGGGGCAGTGTTTACGTCTCCACCATTTGAAGATTTTGACCAGGGGCTTGTAGTTGTTATTATTATTCTGATTAGTTTCTGTTGACCAATTTTTGTGCCCTTTGGGATCAGAGTTAGTCCAGGTACCATCTTCGGAGTCAGCTATCCAATATAACGAATCATCATCTTTATCAACGATAACAGGCACAACATCGATACTCAGTTGACTCAATTCAATCCCGACTGAATGATGTTGAATGGTGGCGGATCTGTAGGTGCTTGAGGCAACCAACACATCATATAATTCTTGTAGTACCTTTGAAGAATCGTCGTCTTGGGAATGTGTTGTGACGACGATAATATCGACATCTCTTTTGTTGTCTTCTTTGGTGGGCCTAATTGACGTGTGTTTTGCGTACGAGCCAGAAAGAAATGTCTCCTTGTGCACATTGCTATATGTTTTATGCTGACGTAAATAATCGCGCAGACTGTTTTGAACACTACTGACGTACTGCACGGTAGTTTTGCTAGGCTCTATGTTGCGCAAAAAAGTATCAAAATCTTTTTGCTTAGCCATTCAGTTCCTCCGAAACGGTTAAGGCTTTCATATATTCGTTCAAGTCGATCGCCGGTACAGTGCCTATCTCTTGAAGCAGCACTAGCAACTGCAGAAAGAAAAAGACAAGGGACTCATTCGAGGTGCTTGTTTTCAGCTTTTTTTCTGCATAATCATAATAAAATGAGCCTGCTAATAATATACAACCGCAATCAATCTGCTGATCGTCGGTAAACGATGAAAGGCAATTCTTAAAAGCGGTCTCAAAAGGTTTCGCCCACCCAGATTTAGTCGTTAGAATTCCAGAGAGTATCCTGTGAAGACGCTTAGGGGGATAGATGCCAGCAGCATATGGAATAGAAGCTGACGTGCGATAAAGGCGGCGAACACTGGCAATCTTCTTACCCGCATATTCCATGTGTTCTTTTGTTAGATCTTGCTTAATCTCAAAAACTGCATATACGCTTTCGGCAGGGAGATAAAGTATTTCGTTTTGATTAAAGGCCAGATAAGAGTATTGTGCGTCATACAGAACCAGATCAATCTGGTCACTTATATCCCCTTGTGAATCAATGATGGTTGCTTTTGCTGCCTTGTATCGTTTAGGCAGATACTTAGCGAACCATTCAATCCAGTTTGCTTCAGAATTGTCTCCTTTATCTGTTGGGTGGCTCAAAGCACCACTAAACTCTGCATCAGTGATCATGTGACGTTGCAAGGCAGAAAAAAGATCTTTTAAAGTTGGAGCAACACTCATATTGATAACCTCTCTGTCAATTATTGTTGCTTACATCCTCACCAAATAATCTGTTTCCAGTATTGCTCGGTCAGACTCTTCTGTGCCTGAGTAGAGAGAATCCTCTTTTCTCCCGCAGTAAGGTCATCGGAAAGAATATTGTTTGAATTGGCTGGGTCAACTACTCTTAAAGAGCCGATATTGTCTCCGATATACCGCAAAAGATATAAGAAATTACTTGCTGTATCGGAGGAATGCCTACCACTAAGCGCATCAATTGCAAGAGTTTCCAAATAGATGGACGGGAATTCTAATCTATGGTTCTCACGCCAGACTTTTAAGGCAATTATTTCATTCCGCCGTCCAGAATTGTTCACCCGACTAATATGAGCATCGATATTTGTTTTTGTCCAGGTATCAGCTTTACTGCGGTAAAGACTATGATCGTTTCCGTACTGCCCTTGCCTTTTGGCGGGCACAAGGTCGATCTTTTGGCCTCCATATGTGATGCCAATTGAGACATTCTGCTTTCTAGCCGTTATTCCCTTTCTCGTAACCCAGTTATAAAGGGAATCATAAATCTCTTTCAATGAGTTTGTAGTGTTAGATGTAAGCGAAATAAACAAATCAAGATCCGTCGACAAATCAATAGCGGTTCCTTTGGCTCTTGAGCCTGACAATTTCGTCTCACAAAGGCAACTGCCAGCCCATTCTGCAATAACCCTTTTCAGGGGATTTACGACATAATACACGGTGTTCGTATCTAATTGCGCTGGAAGCGCATGATTTCTGACTACATTCATCACATACTCATTTGATGTCATCTGAACTCCATCCTCCTCTCGAATCAATCAAAAAAAATTCTTTACTGAAGCTGCCGTTCGTCAAACTCTGTATACCCGAACACTGTATTTACTTCATTCTATAAGCTCTCTTGCCACAGTCATGCTTGGCAGAGTATCATTTTAATTCAGATTAATTCAGAATTCTTTGAAGAGATGCGCCCTCCAGGGGATCTATCTTTATCTACAGTCCCTTATTTTGTGGCAACCTAACCACTATGGCTGTATTATACGGAGCCCGAATACATCTTGTCAACCTAACCTTTTTGATCCCGGGATGATAGTAATGATCCTTTCTCTTATTCGAAATCGTTTCCTGTCAATCTTTAGGGGAACGTCGTTCCTCCTGCCGGATGTGGTTTCTGTCATAGGCTTTCCTGCTTTGGACAATGCGCGTGACCGGGGAAAGCCCATTCCATGAGCCGCGCTTTGCGGCGTAGTATTTACGTTGTGCGTTCTTGCTTTGCTTCTTAAGCGGTGTCAGCTTCATTTTGATCTGCCGCTCCTTTCTTTTTTTCCGCAGCATCCATAAAAGTGCTGACTTCAGACACATAGTCGAGATGCCCGCAGAGCAGCATCTTCTTTTTCAGCTCCTCCAAGACCGCCAGAAACTCTGGCACATCCCGTTTGCGGACGCGGCAAAGGATAGCGCGATAGGGAGAACCTTCTTTGGTGTATTCCGACTCAAACCACACCCTGACCTTGTGCCGGGTGAACAGCTGGTCAGCAAGGTGCAGCGTTGTGTCAAAAAACAGGAAGTACGCGTACCGCAGGGAGAATCTCTCTATCGTCCAATATATTTTTTCTCTCAAATTACCCTCCGCTCTGAATTTTTCGCTTGCTTTTTCAAAACAAATCTGTTACTTTGTAGCATCACTCTCTTGAAGGAGGTAATAGGTATGGGCACGAAGGCCTACCCTGTGATCGACCTTATCGCCACGGGCAACAACATCCGTCGCCTGCGTCTGGAACGCGGCCTGACGGTTCGGGATCTGCAGAGCTACTTCGGCTTTGAGGAACCGCGGGCGATCTACAAGTGGCAGAAAGGCGAAAGCATTCCCACTGTAGATAATTTGTACGCACTAGGATCTCTCTTTGAGGTTTCAATGGATCAGATCCTGATTCCCACTACGGTACAACTTCATATCGTTGGTGAGCAGCAGGCTGAGGCCTGCTGCTCAAATCGTTTTATGACCGGCTGTTTTGGATACGGCAAGAGTTCAATGCAACTTCAACCATTTGTTCCGTTTGCATTGCCGGCGGCCTGACGAGTCACACTTTCGGCGCAGTTCCCGGAGAAAAAGATCAGTATTTTGATCGTTATAATCTCGTAACCAGCGAGTTAGGCTTGTATGCCCTACAATGGAGATGTCAGTATGAAAGGAGAAGTGAGAGTAGTGAAAAGAGTGATCCAGATGTAAGAATGCAGGACGGCGATGGAGAAGCTGAGAGCTTTTTTCATATTATGAAGGCTCGTAGGGTGAGCCGAACCGAAATATCCTTACGGATGTATGCAGCCTTATAGTTCATCTGCACCTGAACCGGTATCCGTATTCTCTTATCTTGCCGCACCCAAAACAGCCGGTCTGCGCCGGAGGCTTAAGCCTTGGCGTTTTCCGTATATGCCTCAAACGCCTCGGCAAAGCTGGCGTTCACATCAAAAGGCGGCTCATATTCCACCCTGGAGGTCACAAGGCACAGGTCGATTTTCGCGGAGGTTTCGTCGGTCTGCCTGTTCAGCTTGGCAAGCTCTGCGCGGACAACTTTACGATCATAGTTGATAGTGGTCACACGCTTCACATCGCAGCGGTAGGATATCTGATTGCCCTCGGCGTTGAAGCGATAGCCGGTGCCGCCGCCCGTAATCGTCTGCTCGGAGCTGCGCAGATCGTTCATCCGCTTAAAGGTACGGGCAACACTCTGTCGGCTCGCATTGAGACTAACCTCACTGTCCATGTCGATGTCCAGCCCATCCTTCGACCGACGGATGGCGGCGCACAGCGCGGCCTTTTCATTCAACAGATACAGCAGAAATTGGGCGATGCCTGTGATCTGCTCGTAATACTCCGTTTCCGGCACAGAAAGAACCGTTTCATCCTCCACTTCGGTCATAACCTTGTGGCGCAGGTAGGTATTCTCGACTTTTGTAACATTGGAGTCACGGTCAAGAATGCTCTGCGCCTCGTCCATAAAGGACTGAAGCTTATTCTGATAGCGGAATGCTTCTTTCAAATTCATGTTTATCCCCCTGCTATAAAAATTCTTTTCTGTTCCCATTGTAGTTCTTACCCGCGGCAAAGTCATTGAACTTGTGGTTCATTACATTCGGCCAATTCACAGCCGATTTGAGCAAGCGCCACGTTTTTTCCCTCATACCAAGTACAATACGGCAGAAACTTTTCCCTATCCTCGTCGGGCAAATTCATATAGTCGATAATATTCTTGCCAGGAAACAAACTCTCGCAGTATGATGGAAAGACACCCTCCGGCACGATCCCGATTTTCTCCTTTTCCGCCAATCTGTCTGCCAGAAGATACGCCTTTGCCAGGTAAACCGGGATATTTGCTCTTGTCAGAGCAAGATAGAACTTCACGGTTTCGATCGTCCTGTTCCATGCATCGCCGGCTAAGAACAGGAAATAACCACGCGCATCTTCCACCACCTGAAGGTCGATATGAGTGGAATTCCCGCCGCGGCATACCTCCCACGGATGGCCGCCCTGTTCTCTGTCATGGAGCCACGAATGAAACGCCTCGGGGCTGTCTGCATTGATATCCCGCAATCCTTCGTCTCGCCCATCGGCATGGAGATAGTACTGTTCCTTCGGGGAGTTATCGCAGCCGTTGTAACTGTTTTCTGCGTAGCCCATAGCACAAAATTGGAAAAAGTCATTTGCCGTCATGGATGGCAGACGTCCGCTTATCGCCTTATAATCCTCCGGTTGCAAGGACGCCTTTTCTATGAACTCGGCAACATCCGTGGATGAGATGTTTTTGAAGAAGTCGGCTCTTGCTTCGGGCCAGACATTCCAAAAATCCTTTCGGCAGATCGTGCCGGTACGATGCTGTGGCGGCAGATTTTCTCTGACAAAATCGTTATAGGTTCCCGCTTTCAGCATATCGATGCAATCCTTAACTCCATCGATCAACCAGTGTACAAACTCTGAAATTTCCATAGGGAATCCTGCCGGTTCTCTGCGTTTGTTCTGAACGATAACATAGCTGTGTCGGAGCATGATGGCCCGGTATCCTGCTGCTTCATCCTCCACCGCTTGAAGTTGATACCACTTGATTTCATCCGGAAACCAGCTTTTCCATTCTGTGATGAATTCGTCTTCCGTCTCGTAATTACCCTCGGCGATCTCGTCTTCTATACTACCAAAATCCTCAATCGGCCCGCGTTCCGCTCGAAGCCAAAGGATCTTTGCGCCGTTTTGAGAAACCGGAGCAATTTGTCTAAGCAGGGCGAAAAACTCGTCAAGCAGCTTGCGGCTTTCCGCATCATAGCATTGGCCTGTCATTCCGAATGGATCGTTTCGCCGCATCCATTGGATGTACCCATCTACTTTGGGCTGCGTTAATCTACCATCCAAACTCTTCTGCCTCCTTTGGAATGTCTTCTTTTTTATAGCCGAATGGAAACGAATGGCTTTGCCGTGAACATCAGACATCATATAGGCCATCGTCCATCATCTTCTCCCATCTTTGGACTTCTGCAAGATCCTCCTCCGTATAATCGAACGGAATGCGCTCGAGTCTGACTGTTTCTTCAAGAAACATGATCAATGCGTCTTCCATCGTCAATCCCAGCACAGAAAGTATATCCGAAGATTTGTCATAAATCTCCTTGGGGAGCCTCACCGTGATTGGCACTAGTCCCATCTGAATCTCCTTTTTCGTCAAAGAGCAGTCGATACATCGATATGAAGTCCACGACAAGCTGCGGATATTCGTAATAGAGGTGACGGCAGAGTCGTTTAAACAGGTTAAGGAAGCGTGGGTCATCTCCAAAGTCCAAAATACCGTCGAGGATATGCTCAATTTGATTTTTATCCGTAATCCGTCCTGCAAGCACCTCATCTACTGCTGGCAAATACTGGGCATACGCCAGATCACGGAGGTCGTTGATTCTTTCAACGACCTCCCGGACATTTTTCAAGAGTTCCTCATTGTGTCCCATTTAGGCTTTCTCCTATGCTGCCAACGGCGACCATTCCGTCTTTTTCAACTCTATTGATAACGGGAATGGGATTGGCATTCAGTAATTCTTTTAATGTCCTTGGCGTATATCCCATATAGTCCATCATGCAGCCCACGTTGATCAGTCGGCTGGGAATACCCATATCCCATTGCTCGAGCTTCCATTTCTCAACAAGCCGCCATTCTCTGGTGTTGTGGACATGACCGTAGAGCATAACGGCACCGCAATGCTGGTTCTTATAGAACATGATGGGATAGTGGCTCATGATGACCATTGTATTCACATCGTTGATTTCAGCATACTGCTCGATGCTCTCCCAATGAAATCGCAGCCGACCGTGGACTCGGTCATGATTGCCTCGGATCAGATGCTTATGGCCGTTGAGCCGCTGAATAATCCTTATACTGTTCTCTTCGTTTTTCCAGAACGCATCGCCAAGAACATAGACTGTATCTTCGTCCGTGACTCGCTCATTCCAGTTATGAATCAGCACTTCATCCATCTGATCCGCATCCACAAAGGGGCGGTTGTCAAAGTGCAGCACATTTCTATGTCCGAAATGCATGTCCGCGATGTAATAAATCATAGTGTTTCTTCATCTCTTCTTTCTTTTCTGCTGTTAGCAGTATTGCTTCTAAAGCATGTCACAGCTCATTCCATTTGCTGTTGCATCCCACAGTCTTTTTACTCCTTGGATGTAATCTGCTCCATTCGGTCAGTAAGGGCAGTTTTCTCACAGCTCAGTCCTCCGTTGATTTATTGAACTGTTCATCAGACTCGAAGGAATGGAACAGAAAGTGCATCTTGTCAATTCGTTTATCCGTGTGCCAATGCCCGCAGAACCAGGCCTTGTACTTGCCGGCGTCCTCAATGGTATCAAGCCAACGCTCCGTGCTGTCATCTACTGTGCGCCGATCAATCACGCCAAGGAACATCTCGGTTGGTTCATATTTGAACGGGCAGGTGTGAGACAGGATGATGTCGAAAGATTTGCTCTGAATCTGCTGCTCCACATATGCCTTGATTTCTTTCGACGGCTGTTCATCAGGCCACCAGCCCCATCCCCGGCTTAATCGGTAGTACTTATCCACACTATAGGCGCCGCCTATCACAAGGTAGCGGAGTCCGTTCAGCGTGTATATCTCGCCGTCCTTGGCAAAGATCAGATTAGGATACTCGGGCTGAACCCATGCTCTCCCGCCGTGCCATTCTGTTTCAACATATCCCGGTATGGTGGTCGGACGCCTTTCATGGTTTCCGTGGATGCAGAGGAATACCGTCCCTAGATCATTGAGAAGCGCTTTCAGCAGGTTGTCCCGTTGGTCTCTATAGTAGTTCGCTCCAACGTCCCCCAAGAGGACAATCACATCGTCCGTGGAGGGATGTACCTTATTTACAAAGTTAACGACACCATCGACCACACCGTGGATATCGCCCGTGAAATAAATCATCACGCATCCTCCTTCTGCACATCATTATACGGATGAGTCCGTGAAAAATCTTGATTTTCCCGAAAATGTAATAGGATTCGGTGAAAATATGATTCCGTCAGCAGGACACGATACTAGCAGCGTTTGCACAAGTCCAGAGAGAATAGAAACAAATAGACCCAGAACCATCTTTGAATCCATAGACTGTGTCCGTTCGTTCAGCTCGCATTCAAAAACTTTTCGTTACACAAAACGGGAGTACAGCTTTTCAGTTCATCCGATTGGCTGTACTCCCGCTTTTTTATTTATTTTCATCATTATCAGGCGTTTCCGTTTCCGCTACACTTTCTATCATGTCAACGACTACGGCATTAAGCTGTGCGGCGTTCTGTGATGTTATGACCGGCCGCCCGGTATCCTTTTCGATATCCTGTCGAACCTGACCGGCATAGTTGCCGCCCCGACGGGCAATCTTTTGACTTTCAGAAAACCCTTCCGGCTGATGTGCTTTTGACAGTTCTGTGGTTGTTGCCTCTGCCAACATATTCAGTACAATTTCCATCGTACTCATATTATCACGAAGGTTTTCTTTTTTCAGACCTTTCAGCTTCTTATATTGCCGAGTAGTCATGCCGGACCATGCTTTCGTGATCTCATCGGTGAGAATGGCGTATTCTTTGCCTTGCTGTATGCCTCGCTCCTGCCATTCAGCGGTAAGCTCATTACGAACGCGGATGGAAAGGAGTCGCTGATGAATCCAGTCTGTGTCATAGCCTTTTTTCTGATAAGTTTCTAATGCGCGGTCGATTGCTTGTTCCGGGTCGATAGTCTCCTCGATACGCTCGCGGCCAACTTGGGCCAGCCAGAGCTTGAAGGGTTCAGCTTTGGGCGATGGGATGGACTGGATGATGCGCAAGAGCTGTTCAGTCTTTGCCGCTAGTACTTTACGATTTTTGCCTGTTGCACCTATCATTGCTACCTGGGGACAATTTGTCCCCAGGTAGCGCGCAAGCTGTTCATCACGCTTACGCATCTTTTTGAGGTAGTCTGTCGGATTGGAGCTATCTGTCAGGACAGCGATAACATCCACAACAGAGAAATACCATTCTTCCTGTTCTTCATCCCATACGGTACGTATTTTTCTATCTTCAAAAAGCTGGATGGAATTATTTTCGTCCATGAGCTTCAACCTCCTTAGAGTGTGTATTTTTATTTTAACATGAAAGGAGTTCTATTTCTATTATAAGAGAAACAAATTTCGCCACAGGAGGTGCGATGTGGGCATGTGCGTAAATTGCCCAAATGGCGAGACTGTGGGAAAGCTGTTTGGGGACTTCGAGAAAAGGCTTATCCTTTTCCATCAAGCTATCCACATAATCTATTAGCGCCGAGATATCAAAAGGTGCCTGTTCTCTCGCATGGCAGCCTTCGCTGTATTCAAGATCGACAGGAGGATACGCTTCTCATATTCGCTGCAGTCTGCAATCAAGGAAGCAAATTCGTGGTTTGCCACCTTAATGGTGTTCTCAATGTTATCTTTGAGAAGTTCATCTGCAGATACATGAAGAGCATTTGCGATGGAAACAAAGGTGTCAAGACTCATACACTTCAGTCCACTTTCTATGTAACTGACATAAGTTGGAGATTTGTCGATGATTTCCGAGAGCTTCTGCTGTGAAAGACCTCGACGCTTTCTGATCTCTCCAATGTGTTTGCCGATTTGTACGAAGTTGAGAGCCATAATAAAACCTCCTAAAAATAAAGTTGGTTTTATTGTATGGTTGACTCAATGACGCAGCGCTATCGCTTATAGAGGCTTAGTGTGATTCCGATATAGTTTGACCGACAGCTGAAGCGTGACATTTTGGCGACAGATAGCGGCATCAGACGTGTGGCTGCCAGTCGGACACCTTTATGAAAAGTCAAACGGTCTGCCGGAGCAGACCGTTTGAAGTGTATGATGTGTAAAGTAAGAGGTAAGATGAATTTTTAATACTGCTTATTTTATCAGTTCATGAATGGCTTTCACAATCGTAAGTCCATAGTCAACAAGGAAGGTCTTTTGCTCTTCGGAATATGTCTTCCTTTCTGCTATTGCTTCGTCTGTGCAATGCCTGAAACACTGCATTTGCTTTCTGTATTTTTTTACTATCGCATCGTCAATGAATCCACAACACACTTTTTCATATTCTGGCGTAATAAATTTCCCGTCTAGTTTCAGCATGTTTTCAATAAGATTTGCAATCTCAGCAATTTTCTCATCTGTATGCATACAGTTGAAAGATGCCTGTCTGGTAGAGATTTCAATGAATTTCTGGTTTATAGAATCGCTCACCTCAATGTTGCAAGACTTTTGCATAAATGTCAGCTCCGCAACAAAGGCTCTTCTGGTTGCATAGCGGACGGTTCCATTATCATCTCCACCCAGAGCGATAATTCGGTTCCTAATTTCTCCGTATGTGAAATCGGCCGGTTCAACAGGGGGTCTTGCTAATATTCTGGGAAAGTCTTTTATCTCATAGCCGAGTGTATGCAGATAATATGTTGTTAGATAAAACCAACATCGGTTTTCCACTGAAAAATAAACCTCAGGCTGGCACAGCTCTTTGAATTTGGTGATTGCTTCTTCGGCATCATAAATCTCAAATTGGTAATTCTGAGTTTCTTCTTCACCCGTGAAAATATTGTATGTATAGTTCACTTTTTTTACAGAATCCAAAAAGCGATAATGATATTCAGATTCCTTTATATTTTGAAAATAAAATTCTTTTAAGTCCATCAAAGCATCCCCTTACCTTCAGAGATTTCAATTCGCTGAACGTTTACTATTGCACCATCCTATAAAGGCTGCGAATGGAATCCATGACTGTATGCCACGACAGATCGGCGGCATAGGAGAACTTTTTCTGATAAGCCCGCCACAGCTTTTCTATGTTCGGGTCGGTCTCGACTTCATCAAAGGCCGCAGACGCATTGGCAAGGTGTTTCTCTGTGCCGCGTTTCTTGGCCGTTGCAATGAGTGCTGCGCGGAGATCGGCGGGGACGATGCTCTGGTCGTGGAGCTGGCTCAGGATGTGCAGATCATAGAAATCTCTCATGCGGGTGTTGGTGGTGGCGCGGGACACGACGGTTTCCAACTTCTCGGCCAGAACAGTTTCCAGATTGTATGCCCAAATCTCGATGGAGCGATTCTCCAGCATCAGTTTGAAGCTGTAACGCACCTCGCGGGGCGTGATGGCGTCGCCGGTGGAAATGTCGATCTTGAGCGGAGTTATCACACCGTCAAACTCCGTTTCCATGCTGACACGGATGCCCGGATACTCGGCCTCGTCCATGATCTCGGAAATGCGCTTCACCCTGAACTCCACGCCATCGTCCACCGGCACGGAAATGATTGAAGCGATCATGTTCTCTACGTCTTCGATGCCAACCGTTGCGCCTTTTACAGTCGCGTCAATGTCCATCGTGGAGCGGGCATCAAGGCCGACCATTGCGGCCACCAGCATCCCACCTTTGAGGATGAACTTGTCCCGGTATTCCGAAAGAGAAATGCGCTCCAGAAACCGCTCCATCATGTAATTGCGCATCAGGATTTGCGCATCTGCGGATTTGTCCTTTGAGAGATTGCGGATCAGGTCTTTGAGCTGCCGTGCAGTCTTAATCATAAGAGTACCTCCAAATACTGCCGAAGCAGTTTTTCGACATGGAACATCTGCGCATAGCGCATCAGCTTCCGTAAATCTTTGTCTTTTCGTTTTGTGTATTGCTTGAGCGCATCCTGAGAGGTCTGCATCTCGATCCCGCTGCGGCTGCGGATCAGGTCACAGATGGTGCGCTCCATATCATAGACGGGAACCGGGTTGCCAAAAGGTGTGTTCATAGCAACGATTCCCACGTCATGCAATTCTTTCTTGATGGTGTAGACCTTGATGCCGTCCGCTTGCAGGCTGGCAGGATTGTAGCCGGTTTTTACGGTAATGGAATACGGACTCGGCTCCCGGTCGGTCAGGTCATGGAAAAACAATGCGCTCTCATGGGAGAATACGGCCTGCGCACAGCGAAGGTGCAGCAGGTACATGGCGTCCGTCCATGCGTCGGGCGAAACATAGACGCCGTGCGCCGCCTGTTCCACGCCGCGCTGTTTGGCGTAGGCATAAAATGTAGACTTGGTAATGCCGTTTTCCAAAACCTGCGCGGTTTTGAGGATGCCGTTGTTTTGCTCGAAAAGCAGATCGAGACGTTCATAGGCTGTCACGCGACCACTCCTTTCTTGCTAATATTATATCCGAGATTAGCAAGAAAGTAAACAATGATTTTAGAAAAGCAAGCCGAGGCGCTCGCCCCGGCTTGTGCTTTAACTATGGATGAAGTTTTTCATGGCTGCGTTTGCGCCTTGCAGTTTGCCCAGTCTCCACACGGCCAGCATCGGAAGCCCCATCGGGCTTATCAGAAACGCCAGCACAAGGAGGATGGTGCCGTTTCGGGCGGAGTGTCGCAAAACTCGTCGATGAGTTTTTTTCAGAACGGCAGCCGTATCTGCGGTGTCCCTGTGACGATTGGTGGCTCAATCTATAGTGGTAGTTGACAACCTGCGTTCTCGGAATGGTTGATCTTCGTCATGCGAAACAGGGAGCGCCAATTCAAAGAATTGGCAACAAAGCTGCGGCAAAAACGCAGGTCCAATCGGCGGTTGACCTGTGTTTTTGGCATTTCATAAACCGAGAGTCATTCACTTGACCCTCGGTTTATTCATTTTTCGGCTTTAGCCGATAAAATTCGTTTATCCCGATGCTATGTGGAGGTGCATACCATGCCAGAAGAGCCGGAAGTATTCAAAAAACTTGCTGAAGCCGAAGCGACTCCCGATTTATTCGTTCCCTTTACAGGAAGCTATGAGATGAACCAGCAGATCATAGAACATAAGACTTGGTTAAAAACTATCCGGCACGAGAAACCGAGTCCAAAGTGTCATTACCGTGTCGGTATTTATATTCGCTACTTCAATCAGACAAAGCATGACAACTATCTTGAATACCACATCCGGCAGTATCAGGATACGATGGCGCTTTATCCCAATTGGGATCTGGTAGGTTTTTACATTGACGAAGGTGCTACTGCTCCGAATATGGAGAGCGCTAAAGAGTGGTGCAGGCTGCTGAGTGATTGCTTTTCCGGCAAAATAGACTTGATCATTACCCAGAAGGTTTCTAATGTCTCGAAAAAACACTATGAGATTACGATCATAGCGCGTCTGCTTGCTGCTCTTAAAAACCCGGTCGGGATTTATTTTGTTTCGGAGAATATTTTCACACTCGCCTCCTATTATCTGCACGACAACCACGATAAGGAGTATTTTCCTTCTGAGGATTGGGAAGTGCTGCCCGAAGATGAAGCGGAAGACCTTCCCCTCTTGACGGGAGGTGTAGATGATGCTTGATACCGAAAACAAACGCCGGAAAGAGCAGCAGAAACAGAAAGTCAAGAAGCGGTACAGCGTAACTATCGATCCTGAAAACTACTTGTTCATTCCAGCGAAGAAACAAGCGGGCTATTACGACAATGATGTCAACCAGCGGGTTGCGATTTACGTTCGCGTCTCGACGGATGATGTCCGGCAGACCACTTCCTATGAGCTACAGAAGAAATATTATGAGGAGTTTGTTACTCGACATCCGAATTGGACGTTGGTCAAGATCTACGCCGATGAAGGCATCAGCGGAACTTCCCTTAAAAAGCGGGATGAGTTCAATAGAATGATTGCTGACTGTCGAGCCGGGAAGATTGATATGATCATCACGAAGTCCGTCTCTCGTTTCGCTAGAAACGTAGAAGACTTCATCGGTACTGTTCGTAATCTTGCAGAGCTCAAACCTCGAGTTGGAGTGTTCTTTGAGTCGGAAGCAATTTTCTCTCTGAATGATGACTCGCAGATGGCATTGACCTTCCAGGCAACAATGGCCGAGGAAGAATCTCACATCCGAAGCCGCAGTATGGAAACATCACTTCGGATGCGGCTGGATCACGGTATCCCTCTTACTCCCAAGCTGTTCGGCTATACCCATGACGAGGATGGAGAGCTTCAGGTAAATCCCGAAGAAGCGCCGACAGTCAAACTCATGTTCTACATGTATCTATATGGCTATTCCACACAGCAGATTGCAGATACCCTTATTGCGCAGGCGCGGCCATCCTATTTTGGGAAGCTCTGCTGGACGGCCAGCGGTGTCGCATCCGTGCTTCGGAATGAGCGGCACTGTGGGGATGTTCTAACCCGCAAGACTTATACCGAGAACTACCGTACTCACCGAACATTGAGAAACTACGGAGAAAAACCGCAAAGCAGGTACTTTAATCATCACGCAGCAATTGTGTCTCGGGATGATTTCAATGCAGTTCAGAGAATGCTTGACAATGCAAAGTATGGGAACAAGTCAATTCTTCCTGAGCTGCGAGTGATCAACAACGGGATTCTCAAAGGTTTTGTTACTATCAATCCCCGCTGGGCGGGATTTAAAGAAGCCGATTACATGAATGCGGCGCAAAGCGTATACATCGGAGACGACGGTACACTAACCGTATCGCAAGAACCCGAGGAGATGACATTTAAAGTAGAAGCCGGCGACTTTGATCTCCGCGGTTTTGAGATCACAAGGACAGAGTTTTTCGGAGGAAACACATATCCGACGGTGACATTTCAGGATCGCAAAATCAAGTTCAGCACGGAGTGCATCAAGAAGTTTGGAACGAAGAACTATGTAGAACTCCTCATAAATCCCGTAGAGATGAAATTTGCTGTTCGTCTGACAGACGCATCCAATCGCAACGGAGTTCTCATTTCTAAGACTTGCGGAGGTCGGCCAAAGCCGAGGGACATTCCTTCTGCTGCTTTCAGCGATACCGTATTCTCTCTGTTCGGCTGGAATACGGAGTGTAAGTACCGCATGACAGGGTTCCTCTGTGAGGGTGAGGGTGAGCTTGCGTATATCTTCAACGCTAAAGACTCTGAGGCATTTTTTAAGTCTTATGTACTGCCCACCAAGGAGTCGGACGAGGAGGGGGCAAGTAGTGTCCAACCTCTTACGCCAAGCGGAAAACACATTCGAGCGATTCCGGCGCAATGGACGCACGCATTTGGTAAAGAATTTTATCTTCATGAGCAACCCTTTTCGTCGCTCGCAAGCATGACGAAGTCAGATTGGGAATTACGAATCAAAGGCCAGCTCTTTGAGACCGGAAAGAAGCTAAATGTAACCGGCTTCGATGAATTAAAGGAGTATATTATGCACGAACTGGGCGGTGTGATGCCGCAGGAGACAGACAATGGGAACTTGGAACAATGAATACCGCATGGGTGAGCCTGCTGCAGTGTATCAGATTGCAGAAGTCAGGGAACGGGTGAATCCGGACACTCCTCTGCTGGAAAAAGGCGACGAGATCATCGACATGGGAGCGGATTTCGATTTTGAGGGCTTCCAAGTGGTACGCAGAGAGTTCTTTGCCCACTTATCAGAGCCGGCAGCCACTTTTTGTAACTGCAGGTTCTATGTAAACAGCGCATGTCTGAACAAGTTTCCTGACACCAATTTTGTGCAGGTGCTGGTCAATCGGAACACCAAGATCATGGCGCTGCGTCCATGCGCCGAGAATGCGAGGGACTCTTTCGCCTGGTGCAGTGCAAGTAAGGGTAAGAGAAAGCCCAAACAAACAACCTGCAAACTGTTCTTTGCCAAGATTGTCTCTCTCATGGAGTGGAACCCTGATTATCGATATAAGCTTCTCGGCAGGCTCATTCATGCTAATGGGCAGTACATGATTGCTTTCGATCTCAATGCTACAGAGACATATCAGCGTACTTTTTCTGAAGGAGTCAAGCCGAAGACATCAAAGACACCGGTATTCCCGGCAGGTTGGCAGGATCAGTTCGGCCTGTCCTACAAGGAACATCAGCAGTCAATGCAGATCAACATCTTCGACGGGTATGCAATCTACTCCATCAAGGACACATTGGCGCCTGCGCCTGCTGAGGAGGTAAAGCAGGACGCTGCTAATCTGCAGACACCTTCGCAGCAGTATTTCCCGGAGGTGTCGCCATGAGTGAAGCAGGTAATGCAAGTGTGACGATGGCGGTTGATACCAAGAAGTACGGTATTCGTATTCACAAAGCGTTGTTCCGTCAGCTTGGCGAGCCGAGGTATATTCAGCTCCTTGTGAATCCGGACGATGGAGTCGTGGCAATTCAAACCGTCGAGAAGGAAATGTCCGGCGGACAGACACATCGGATAGCTGAGAAGCGTATGCAGTCGGAAAGCTCTTATGAAATCTACAGTCGCCCTTTTATACGGAAACTGTGTGAGGTAGAGCCCAGGTTCGAAGATGGTGGTGCATATCGCCTCGCAGGCAATATTATCCCATCCTTGAAGGTGGCTGTTTTCTCCTTAAAGACTTTACAGAGAATGGATCGGTAGAAATCATTATGGCTGAGAAATCACTTAGACCGCTAAAGATAGAACCTCAATTCAAGAATCTGATCCGACCGCTTCAGAGGAAGGAGTACCTTCAGTTGGAACAGAACATTTTATCTGAAGGATGCCGAGATCCGATCATTCTATGGAACGGGGTTATAGTTGACGGTCATAATCGTTATGAGATATGTATGCGGCATCAAATACCCTTTGCTGTTATTGAGATGGATTTTGCTTGCAAAGCAGAAGCCATAGCATGGATCTGCGCCAACCAGCTTGGAAGAAGAAACATCTCCGAGGAAACTCGGAAGTTTCTTATCGGCAAGCAATTTGAGGCCGAGAAGCTGGCTGGCGCAATCAAAAACCCAAATGGGAATAATCAATACAGCGCGTACATTGAGACAGTGGACATAGATTCCCAAGGACGGGACAAGGAAACTCACTCTCGTAGCAAAACGGCAGAGAGAATTGCAAAGAACAATCACATTTCAAAGGGCACAGTTGAAAAGTACGCTATTTATGCAAGAGCACTCGAAGCTCTTGCGGAGAAGGACGCAGGAATTGTGCCGAGAATTCTGTCCGGGCAATACAAGATTGCTCATAAAAATGTAGTGGAACTTTCGAAGTTAACTCCGCAAGAGATAAGGAAGGTCGAGCAGAGAATCAAAAAAACGCAGCAGCCGTTCATCCAGTATAACCAAAGCAGAAGCGCCATCCGCGAGGTTTCGAAAAATACCAGCGGCGCCGCGGCAGTTACATCAGTCAAAGACATGCCGGCGTTTGATCCAGATGCTGACATCAATGTGCTTACGCTTACGATTCCTTCCTGGTCAAGTTCCATCGACAGAGTGCGGAAGCAAACGGATTTGTCCATCATCTCGGCTCATGCCAGAGAAGGGCTTGCCAAGCAGCTTCAGTCTCTAATTGATCATGTGAGCGATCTGCTGGGTGCCATCAAGGAGGACTAAATGGAAGATCTAAATCAATTTGTTCCCAATGTCCATTTTGAAAAGATTCCAATTAAGAACTTGGTTTCCAATCAGAAATACCAGCGAAATCTATCCCAAAGCCACATTGCCCGAGCTGCAGCAAACTTCGATCTGTATCAGATCAACCCCGTGAAAGTCAGTCGACGAGACGGGATAAACTATGTGTTCAACGGCCAGCACACAATCGAGATCGTTGCCTTGGTGTCCGGATCACGCGATACTCCTGTGTGGTGCATGATCTATGATGAGCTTGTCTATGAGCATGAGGCTGACATTTTTGCCAATCAGCAAAAATTCGTCAAGCCCCTAAGTCCGTATGAAGTATTCCTGGCAAACTTGGAAGCAGGGAACGACGATCAATTGATTATTCGGGATCTCGTAGATTCATATGGCCTTGAAATAGGCACCAAAAAGGCCCCCTGCGTGATCTGCGCCGTTTCAACAGTGGAGCAGATTTATCAGAAGTACGGCTATCATACATTAAATCGAGTACTTCGACTCTGTATCGGCACTTGGGAGGGAGATATGAACTCCTTCTCCGCAAACATTCTCAACGGCATCACCAAGTTAATCTCTGTGTTCGGTGATCAGCTTAATGATGAAGTCTTCAAGGAGAAAGTCGGTGCCATTTCTATCAAGCAGCTCGTTCGCACAGCGAAAGAACGCCAAGCCGGTTCAATGGGATATGCAGAGGCAATGCTCATTGAGTATAACGGTAAAAAGAAAAATCCCGCACAGCGGTTGTCAATGAACAAACTGCATGCACGGGAATCTTCTATCTTCTCCGGCCTGGAGGATTCTACTGCGCCGGATGAGGAATGGGCCGGAGACTCCGAAACTGAGGAGGATAGCGTTTTCTAGTCAGACTTGCTCCTCAATTTCATAACCGGCTCCGAATATGACAGTGAGTTTTCCTCCTTTACGGACTTTGACGCGCTCAATCATCTGGCGAACGATAGCGTCATCATAATTCATTCAACGGGCGTCCGTTGAACTGTCCCCAAAAGTACGGGCAGCACAAAAAGCTCTTCTAAAGAGGGATAAAAGGATAAAAAGAGTTGAACTATAGACTGACATCGTTCTTCCGGCGGTGTCAGTTTTGTTTTGGTCTTAACGCGCTGGTTATCGGCACAGTCATAAACGAGCACAGGATAAAAGCCTGCCAGAAGTCATCTGGGAATCTCAAGAGATAAACATAAAATTGAGAACATGGGTCTTGCCCCGATGCGCCGAGACAACCGGGACAGAAAGGGCAAGGTGCGGACAGCCATCCCCGAAGTTCTCTCCCCGTCGTGCCATTTTTCTATCAATTTCGGACGCTCGTCCGCATAACCCTTCGAGGTCCCGTATATGAGCTCGCGTTTCTGAGAAGCAAGTTACCAGCAAGTTAAAATCATTCTGTATTTAGTTCGCATAGCGGTGACTCAACCCCATATTTGGTGATTTTGCGTTCAAAAAGCGTATTGAAACCTCATCCTAAGCAAGTTGCCAGCAAGTTAAATCACGCCCAGATAGGAATGTACTTCATATATCTCGGAGCTGTTGTCGGATCGAGTGGTTTAATAAGCTCCAATGCAACCGCTTCTTTAATCAGCCGTGATACCGTGCCCGATGCAGAATCTTTTAATCCAAATCGTTCTCTCAGCGAACTGTTGGTCAACTGTTCGCCCTGCACATGCTTAATACAGGCATGCAAATAGCAGGCCCACAACTTATCTTCCATAGAAACACTGGAAAAGGGCATTTCAGAAAACAAAGTGACCCTAGTACTGTCCTCAAATAATTCTATTTTCGGCGCCGGGAGTTGATGCAGCTCACAAGTGATCACAATTTTATCCCATCCGGTGCCCAATTCTTCACACATCCGAAGTCGCCGTATTAAAGCGGCCAGCTTTTCATTTCGGGATCTCGGCGGATTGTCGATAATGCGCCGCACATCCACAAGGGGGATTCCGGAATTTGTGATCTCAATACGTTTGTCAAAAATTTCGACCACCGGGCCGGTGCCTGTCACTGAAAAGTCCTGATGAATCAGTGCGTTTGCAACTGCCTCTCTGACCGCAATACTCGGATAGGCGGTTTTCTTTTCCCGTAATGCACTGGCGATAACCTCCTGCGTCGGGAGAAGTGCGTCGATATATTTGATCAGTCCTTCAAAGCCAACCACATAGCCTTTTCCGACAACATCTTCCTTCAACATGTTCAGTCTGTTATTGCCCTGATACTGAACAACACGAATGGACTTACGGGAAATGCGCGGAAAATCGGTCAGCCGTTTGGCCAAAAGAATTGCACCTAGATTCGTAATGGCATAGAGGCCGTTGTCCTGCTTGGCGATAATACCCTCTTCTACCATGTAATGGGCAACACCATCATTGTCAGATGGTTGCGGAATATTTCGGATATCAAAATACGCAGCAAAGTCTAGCAGACGCAAGGCATCTGCAAGATCCAAGTCCTGCTTTGCATAGCGCTCTTCGAATTTTGTGTTGCGGATTCGGTCCCATAGTTGGGCTTGTAAAGCGGGGTACTCATTCAATTTTTTTGTGTAACTCCCTACTCTGATATAGTCAACCTTCTCAAACATCACAGTCTGATTGGCTGCTCTATATATTATGAGCACCCCAACGTCTTTACCATTCATCTGGACTGTATGAAATTCAAAATCTGCATTACGGGAGAGCAACGAGCGCAGCCAATTTTCTAGTTCCTGATTACCTTTTTTCAGGGTCTGCAAATTGTAATCTGTACCACGGATTTCGTGGGTCTTGTCATCAATTCCCCATAGCATGTACGCACAGCTTTTTTCGCACATAGCCGCACTGTTTGACAGTGCACTGATATCCTGACCAATCATGGCTGGCTCATAGTTGTTGTGCTTAAATTCCAACCATTGCGTTTCATTCGGCAATTTCCGTAGTTCGTTTACCAATTTATCAAGATTTTCCACACTATGTCTCCTTATAAACCTGAATACCTCTGAGTGGTTGCTCTTTACTTATGATACACAATATCAGAGTATCTGAGCGAGTCTTGGCAGCTAAAATTACTCTTCTGAGAATTTGGGGGAATGTGTCTTGTTATCCTTTGCGAATCCGTCCGACCAATACATTTTTCGCATCACTACCGGCGGTTATAGATGAAAAACCGGCCATCCTTTTACATAGGACTTCTCAGCACAGCATAAGCGCTTGCCTAGAGGTACTACAAACTAATGTTATTATAACAATTATAACAACATCACACCGCTAAATGCAATCAGAAATACACCGATTTTTAACCTTACCACTTTCACCATATAATCTGAAAACACTATAAAATACAGGGAAACATTATCAATATTCCATATTTCCCTGCTGTCCCATATGCAGAAGCAATGCTCGTTGAGGATAACGGTAAAAAGAAAATCCCGCACAGCGGTTGCCAATGAACAAGCTGCATGCACGGGAATCTTTTATTTTCTCCGTTCTGGAGGATTCTACTGCGCCGGATGAAGAACGGAACAGAGATTCCGAAACTGAGGAGGATAGCGTTTTCTAATCAGATTTGCTCCTCAATTTCATAACCACCTCCGAATATGACAGTGAGTCTTCCTCCTTCATGGGCTTTGACACATTCAATCATCTGGCGGACGATAGCGTCATCGTATGTGTTACAATGCGCCTCTCGCTGATTGATAGCAGCTTGAATCCTGTTCAGTCGTTTTTTCCACTCCTCATTGCTTCCCTCGGTCTTGCGGATGGCCTCAATTCTGCGGTTGAGCTGTTTGATTTGATCGGAGATCCTTTTGAACTCATCCTCGTTCTCCTCAGCATCGATGCCATTTTCGACGCTTTCGCTGACTATTTTTAACATCCGGTTGTTCAACGCATCAATTCGCCGTTCCAGCAGGTCAATCTCATCAGAGCCGCCGTTTGCACCAATAGCTTCACCGATTGTGGCTTTCATCAGTGCGAGGTATGTTGATGTATCCTCGGCGTTGAACTTGTTTAAGGCTCTCACTATTGCCTCCTGTAGGGCCGATTCGCTTAGCGTTGGGGAGTGTTGGCAGTACTTCTTTCCGTTATCCAAACGGTTGACGCAGCGCCATACGATCCGCTTTTGTCCAAGGCTCGTCCAAGTTACCCGTTTATATCGGCTCCCGCATTCTGCGCAGATCAAAACATCCGTTAGCGCATATTTGGAATACTTGCCGGAGGCAGTAAGTGCCATCTTTTGCGATTGCGGAGACCGTGATTTTCGCTTGCTAAGCTCTTCCTGAGCCCGGTTGAACATCTCTCTGCTGATGATCGCGGGATGGCTGTTCTCCACAATATACATGGGAGCTTCACCCTCATTCTTTTTTCTCGTCTTAGAGATGCAGTCAACAGTTACTGTTTTCTGAAGGATGCAGTCTCCGCAGTATTTCTCGTTTTTCAGTATATTCATGATCATGTTCTTCCCGAAGGTGAATGCCTTGTTGGGAATCACGATATGCTCCGATTGAAGCTGTCTGGATATGACGTCAACTGTCATACCGGACAAATACATCGTGTAAATTCGTTCTACGATCTTAGCTTCCCGAGGAACAATCTCGGGCTTACCGTCTTCTCCCTTTTTGTAGCCAAGCAGCTTCTTATACATGAAGATTGGCTTGCCGTCCTCGAAGTTCTTTCGGTAACTCCATGTGATATTCTTGCTGATACTCTCGGACTCAGATTGGGCAAAGCCTGCATAGATGATAAGGTACAGTTCGCTATCGCTTTTTAGTGTGTCGATGCTCTGTTCTTCAAAAAATATTCCAATTCCTCTGGCTCTCAGCATACGGACGTAATCCAGGCAATCCACCGTATTTCGAGCAAAGCGCGAGACCGATTTTGTAATGATGTAATCGATCTTTCCGGCGAGACAAGCCTTGATCATGTTATTGAACTCGGGGCGCTTATCCGCCCTTGTTCCCGAAATTCCCTCATCAGCATATAACCCGGCGAATTGCCATTCGGTATTTCTGGCGATCATGTCTGTGTAAAACTTCTTCTGATTTACATAGGACGTGAGCTGTTCTTCGCTGTCAGTCGAGACACGACAATATGCAGCGACACGCTTCTGATGGTATTTCTCTTTATTAACAAGGATTGACCGCTTCGGTTCAATCAGTGTTACTGTCTTCTTCGGTATTTTCTTGACTTCCATGATCAAGCTCTCCTTCGCTTATTTGAACAGCGGTCTTTGTTAGCAAGGACACTCTGGCGGGAGCTTCGAGGATCACGCTCTCAACAAGATCGGTGAAATAGGCCGAATTGAATTCTGTTTGAGGGTTCATCAGCATGACTCGCTTCTGAGCAATGCGGGCGGCAATCTGCTCCCTTGCATTTGTCTCTTTGTAAAGCTGGCTCGCTATCTCACAGATACGGGACACGATGAACTTCTCGCTCGGCTGTTCTTCTGTGAACTCATTGTCGATCTCATTTTGCAGCCTTTGCACGGCAAGCGATTCTTTGAATCTCATTTTGGGCTTTGGCGCCATGAGATCGGCGTTTTCTATGATTCGATTCAGTATGAGCGTCACTTTCACCAGAAGGTCGGTATCACTGATTCTCACACGGCATCCACATATGTCATTGCTGCAAGTCCAGCTCTCTTTGACCTTTCGCTTGGAGCAGATGCGCCGCACCATCGGAGCACCACATTGACCGCATCGGATTCGATCTCGCATCAGAGCGATGCCTTCGCATTCGCTTACGATTTGATTTCTCTGCCTGGCCTCCTTTGCTGCCGCTGCTTCCTCAAACGTATCTTCATCGATGATGGGATCATAGGTTTCCGAGCCGGTGTATCTGGTATTGTCGATTATCCTTGCAATTCTCGCTTTATCCCATACTTCTGTCTTCTCTGTATATGGCACCCTGCGGGCTGTCAATTCTTCAGCCAAAGTTTTGAGAGAAGCTCCTTTGATGTACTCGTCGAAGATATATCGGATAATATCCGCTTCACGGTGCTCAATGATGGTTCGTCCATTTCGCATAGTGTATCCGTATGGAATAAAACGTGTCTTCTTCATGGCGTGCTCCTATATCAGTTCGGTGAACTTCAAACCGCCAAGGAACGTGACGGCCATTTCATCCTGCTTATTTATTTCGACATCCTTGACAAGCTCGAGGAACAGCTTGTCATCAAATTCCTCGAGCGGTTCTTCTATTTCGTTGAACAGGGATCTCATTTTCAAAACCTCGCCGAGCATGGTCTGAATTGTAGACTCAAAGGCGCTTCTTCGTTCAGCTTTCAGGGTGCTGATTTGCTTTTGTATATCCCTGGCCTGTGACTGATATACCTCTATGGCAAGGTAGCCTTTTGAGCGAAGCTGTTCAAGCATGGCAAGTTTTGCATTCAGTTCCGCTATGCTCCGGCTCTTCTCACCGGCCGAAGCGTTGTTTCGCTTATACCGAGTTGCAGCCGTTTCAAGTTTTACGATCACCTGGTCAAGAATCCGTTCTTCGCCGAATCGGAGCTTGTTTACCATTGTGATGAAACCATCATAGATCCGTTCTTCACTGTAGTATCCCGAAGGGCAGGCGTGAGTGTCAGTGTTGTGTTTAGCACATACCCACTTGATAGTTCCGTTCCGGACCCGCCGATGATAATACGAGCCGCATTCGGAACACCGAATGCGGCTCGTAAGAGGATATATATTCTGTTGTTCGGATTTTGAAAACCGTTCCTTCCGGTTTTGCAGCAATGCTTGAACCTTTTCAAATGTCTCTCGATCTATGATCGGATTGTGAGTACCGGAAGCATAAAACATATCTTCCTGACCACGGTTCTTTGACTGTTTGAAGGGAACAATGCAGTCTCGGTATGTCTTTTGATATCTGCAGTCTCCGACATAACGCTCGTTGGAGAGAATATAGGAGATCTTTGTGGAACGCCATTGCTCTTTACCAAGCCTGGTTCGGATACCCTTGTCGGTCAGATCCCTTGCTATTTCACCGGTTGACCATCCACTCAGATATTGCAGGAAAATGTAGCGCACCACATCGGCTTCTTGGTCGAAAGTCTCAAGCTTTTTATCTTGCAGCCGGAAGCCGTATGGAGCATTGCTGTCTACATATTCACCGCGTTCCATCCGTTTGACGATGGAGAGACGCTGATTTTGTGAGATTGCCTTTGACTCCTCCTGTGCTATGGCGGAAAATGTGTTGAGCAGCATCTCATCGCCCAGCGCCAGAGTGTAAATGCCCTCTTTTTCAAATTGGACACCGATGCCGAGTAGTTTGAGCTTTCGGACATATTCCAATGCCTCTTTCACGTTTCGCGCGAATCGGGAAACAGATTTGGTAATAATCAGGTCAATCTGCTTATGCTCACACATTCCGATCATACGCTGGAACTCAACTCTGTTTCCAGCCTTCATGCCGCTGAGTCCTTCGTCGGCGAATATCTCGACCAGCTCCCAAGCGGCATTGCTCTTTATCAGCTTAGTATACGCTTGGATCTGTGCGGCGTAAGAGTTGAGCTGATCAGCAGAATTGGAGGAAACACGGCAATAGGCGGCAACTTTCGTCCGCTCATACGCTTTCTTGGATATTGGAGAAATAAGCTTTCCTTGCGCCATAGGATTTCCTCCTTCCCTTGGGCGAGGTTTGCCCTACATTTTGGGGCAAACCTTTTTTGTCGGCAACACAGATTATATCCGCAGGACTTAACAAGTCCAGCGGAAATTGAAGAAAAATCTTTTTAATCTGCAATCACGATATCAGCGCCAGTGAGCTTCCAATAGTATTTCTTTGCCTTGGCATATTCCTTGTCGTTGATATGCCCTCGCTCTCGCAGAGCCTTTAAGACGGCGATAATGCGGAGGTAGTTGGCGCTTTTCGTCTGTACTTCAGATAACATGGGCTTGTACTCCATTCTTAACCATCCGCTGCTGCAAAGCACCTGCGCCGTGAGCTTCGGATAGTTCTCCTCAATGTCGAAGGGTATCGTTGTGCCTGTCTGTGCAGGCGATCCCATTCGTTCATATGGGGTACCTCCTTGTTTTGTTCTGCTATGTTCTGCTTACTGTCGTATAGTTCCATCTCGTAGAGCACGCTGCCGTTGTTCTTGCGGGGATTGAGTACTTGGATTTTGGAACCGTCGAAACGGTAAGCACTGGCTTTACTGTAAGGCGACCAAAATCCAGAGCCATGATTGCAGGTCGACCATTTGTGATCCGGCTGATCCTTGATCTTTGAGTAAAAGCCGTTTGTCTGCACCTTCGTCACTACACGGGTCAGCCCGACGATGTCGGGATGGTATTGGTGCGAGGTCGCCACAATCTCGGTTCCGAGCTTAATGTGCCGCTTGAGGTCGGTGAGGTTCTTGATCTGGAGCGGCTTGCGGTCTTTCTTTTCTGCCGTCATAACTCCATCTCCGTTCCGTACAACTCGTCCGGCGACCAGCGGATCGTGAAATCCGTGTCCTCGATGTTGTCGCAGTGGTCATGCAGGAATTCCTCATCTGCATCCGCTCTCATGGTGAAGTACGCTACTTCCTCGGGCGTCGCCCCGACAGTTTCGCCCTCGCCGTAGAGATATGCTTCCACGTGAACGCCGACTTCCTGCTCAGCATCCAGCTCGTCCATGAAGTCCTCAAATGCAGCCCAACCCTCGAGATCATCTGCAGCCCTCGGAATACCGGCGGCGAGAAATTCCACTTGATTTTTGCCTACGGTAAGTGTTACCGCTGAAAAGAGTACAGCCATATATCACATTCCCCCCATGTCCATGCCTTCGTCCTCAGATTCCAATTCTTCGAGGAATTCATCCAAGGTTTTGTCGCTGTCAAAGTAGACGAAGCCGCCACTCACAAACTGACCGTCATGTTCCTCGGCGAAATACTCGCCGAAACCGGAGAAGTCGAAGTATTCCTCCATCTCGATGTTCATCCCGTACTCGTCCACGTTATCCACGAGGAAGTGCCCGATGTCGGACTCATTCTTTGCATCGGGGAGGAATCCAAACTCTTCGAGATGTTCTGCGACGGCGGCAATGTTGGCGGTACCCTTTACATCGGCAAGCTCAACAGCGGCGGTCAACTTGTTCCAATCTATATCACTGGTATCCAAAGAGCGGAGCATCTTGTTTGCCGCATACAGTCCTTCACTGCGGATGATCCCTTCGATACGTTCCTCCCATGCGCTATCATCTCCGTTTTTGAGTGAGAATTTGATTTCACAATCTTGGTCAGACGGAGCACCGAGTCTTACAAGAGCTTTTTTGATTGCAAGTTCTTCGCCGGGGAGCAGGAGCAGTTCGATGCGTCCGTTGTAATTGACCTCCGCACTGGCAAGGGTGCTTTCGTAGTAGTATTCGGGGAAGGTCTGTCCGTCGTACACCTCGGTCAACTTCTCAAAGGGCTTGTAGATGAGCAGCCCTTTTGCAGTGATCTGCGCCAGACCTCGGTCGATAAGCTCTTTGCCGATTGCGGCGTATTTCGGATCGTCTTCGTCATAGGCGGGGACGGAGCCTTCCGTGTTTAACACATACGCTCTGCCGATCTTTCCGTAGCTGCTGACATCTTGGCACAGCGTGAAGTGGTGGAGATTGAAGGTCAGATTGATGAGATTCTTCACTTCCTTGCTGTCCAGCTTGGAGATGCCAATGAGGAATTGGTCGTATTCGAGGGTATCGAAGCTCTCCATTCTTCTGGCGAGATAGTTCAGCTCATCCAGATTGGCGTACCGGTCTTTCAGAGCCGAGAATTCCTCCGGCCAGTAAACCTCCGTCACATAGACTGATTGCGCGGCATTTCTGTCTTCAACTGCGTGGATTTCAGCGAGTTTTGCGAACAGCTCGCTCTCGCTGATTGGAAAGCGGACGTCGACCTCGTGATCGGCGTTTCTGATTCTGATTTTGATCATAGATACCATTCCTTTCTGCGCAAATAATGAAAGGGCTGCCCTCAAGGATGTGTTCCAAGAGGCCAGCCCAATTCATTCCTTATTCTGTTAGAGGGGTTTGCCCCAAAATGTAGGGCAAACCTCTTTTCGTGGGCAGTAGAGTCGTCCTTACCTTAGAAAGACATACTCGAAAATATTTTTCTTAGAAAACGAAAAAAGGCGGCTTTCGGAAGAAAAAATCCTCCAAAAGTCGCCTCGAAATGCTGGGGTCGGTAGTTCAAGTCCTCTCAACAAAGAAAAATATCTTTTTTTTGCACTTAAAAAAGGAGGCACGAAAAAACCCAGAAACCATTGCGGTTTCTGGGTTTCCCGGTGCAATATCTTTTTTGGTTGCACAACATGGTTGCGGGGAATGGACTTGAACCAATGACCTCCGGGTTATGAGCCTGTGTTTTTGATTTTTATAACGTTTGGCTATGTCTGAAAAAGTCTTGTATTTTCAATGCGTTTCTGATTTATCGTTTTATGCCGTCTGGTCTTTTGTGACGCTGTTTTACAACTTTTGTTCCCCAAATGTTCCCCAAATTTTGAATGAGGAAACCATTGCCGCCGGGAAACTTTGGCTTGACAATCCGGGCGCGGTGGCTATAATGGAGATAAAGAGGGCGCTGCGACATGCGGTTAGCTCTTCAAGATTAGATTTCTAAAAGGATAGAAACCGTCACTTGGCAGAGTGGCGGTTTCTGCTTTTTACGGTTATCGTGATCGTGTATGTAAATACATGAAAAGTAATCGTAATCGGCATTACTTCACCCCCTTTCGGGTGGTGTAGCTAACCGCCTGCCGTTGTGCAACGCCCTCAGCGTTTTACAGCGCCACAAGCAAAATAACACATAGTTTTACCGATTGCAAGAGCTTTCGATCCATACAGACAGAAAGAGGCGATCCCAACAACGGGACCGCCTCTTATTTTTTGTACAAAAATTTGCACGAGCCTTTGTGCATTTTTGAATTTTCCTTGCTTCGATGTTACAATTCGTCCTTCTCGTTGACATTTTTTAGTGAAAACACAAAGAGAAAATACGAAAAACCTTACATAATTACGGATTAATCACTTTTTTGGACGTGCTACGATGAAGTTGTAAGCTGTCAAATGGGGTAAACCGCTATCACAAAAAACAGGAATTGACAAGATTGGAGTTGATGTATCATGCCCGCGCGGTACGGATAGACAGGCAGAGACAGCGAGACCGGCGATAGGCCGAAAAAAGGAAAAACAGGAGGCTCCTATATGAACGACTTTTCTGATGTAGCAACCATTAATCAAACGCTTGCCCGCGCTAAGGCGGAGAATATGTACATCCCGGAAACGGCGCTGCGCCGCTGGGTAAGGGACGGAGACGTCCCCGCATCTTTTGTCGGAAAGAAAGCGCTGATCTATTGGCCGGCGCTTATGAGATTCCTGCAGGGAGGAACTGCCCAATGAATGACGAAACATACACAGCGGGCGAAATGACAAACGCAGAAATTGGTATGAAAGAATTTGCGGAGATGGAAAAACGACCGCAGTATTTTAGCCTTTTTCTCGAAACGTGCGAAACACTTTCCCTGTTCGACAACGAGAGCGCCGGGAAGGTAATGCGTGCAATTGCTGACTACTTTCTTGACGGCGATACACCGGAGGCCTTGCCGACGTTCACAAAGCCCGAGCGCCGGGCGTACAACCGCATCAAGCGCGGGTGTGACGAGAGCTGTATGCGCTGGTATGCGACATCCACCGGAGGAAAAGAGGGCGCACTAAAGCGCTGGGCAAATAAAACCGACGGATAAAATAGGGGGCCTATAGCCCCCCTATAGCCCCCCTATAGCCCCCCACCTTCCAGCTAATAGCAACTCATAACCAGTAATATAAGGTTATAAGGGGAATAGGGGAAAAGGGAATAAGGGAATAAGGGCACAAGGGGAAAATGGTTTTCTCCGCAAAGCGTCAAAAACTGCCCCCCTTTCCTCTTTTGAATTTGCTTATAAAATTTCACACGGAGGAAATTTATGTTATTCGATTTTGACCGATTCGCGATCACAGCGAAACTTGCGTATCGACGCTGTACCAAAAGTGCTTACAGTTTGGAAGACGTTTTATCTGTTTTCCGGCACTATTTCGAGACTTACGAATTCATCCGGCATAGCGTACACCCCATGATAAGCGTAAACCAGACCGCACGCATCATAGAGAAGATGCCGCAGCTCGAAAAAGCCGGTCTCGGCAGCCTGAGCGCTACGGAGCTGTATCCAGATGATTATCCGCCGATGATCGACCAGCACTTTGCAACAACGTATAGTGATGATTGCGACTACAACATCAACCACTTCTTTACCGGCTCTATCAGAAACTACCGCTATAGCGAAACCCTGTATTAAAAATATTAGGAGGAAAAACCATGCATACTGATGGATCCATTACAGCGGCAGAATATGCCGAAGAAGTGACCCGGCTCGCCGCCAAATACGGCAAATACGGATTTGACGAGTGGAGCCTCCGGGCGATCATCGAAAAGCCATCAACCGTAGACTTAAACCTCAAGGCGAAGGTCACTGGTGTCAAGCTCGGTCTCGCTACGGTATACCCGGAAGCGGGCGGCGACCTGTTCACCATGGATGAAGTCTGCAACGCGCTCGGCATGACCGAAGCAGAGGCCTTAGACGGCCTGAGAGCCGTCGGCAATGGCCCGGTGACTATCAGCACCATAGCAGACCTGTAAGCGGCCTGTAAGCGCCTGTGAGCGGCTTTTAATCGGCGGTGTATTCCAGTATATCCCCCGGCTGACATTGCAGCAGCTCGCAGACCCTGCCGATGTTATCCAGCGCAACCAACTCACCACGCCGGAACGCCTGCACCGTGCTTTCTGAGAGAATCTTCTCTTTGCGAATCTTATAAGTGCTGTATCCGGCCTCTTTAAGCGCCTCCAGCACATCGAACTTGTATCGAATCGGCATTTTCATGTCCTCCTTTTCCACTATGCCCAGTATAGCACAATATACACGAATTTCAATGTATATTTTAGACAGAGGCAAGCACGGATAATCGTGCATAACGTCGATAGACAATGAACGAATAATCGTGTATATTATAATCACAGAGAGGGAAAAGCCCCGAGTGAAAGCGGACGGAGTAAGCGGCAGCCGAAACAAGAACGCGACGCAAGAGCGGGACCGGATAAGCGAACCGAGCCACAGGCCGGGAGATAAGCTTACAAGCCACCCGCCGGGCTTCCCCGAATCTAAAACCAAAAAGAAAGGAAAATGAGGAAATGACAACACAGGAGATCGTGAGCAAGGTAAAAGAGCTGCGGGAGCTGCAAGCGCTGATTGAAGAGGCGCAGGCGGAAGCGGAGACCACCAAGGACGCTATTAAGGCAAATATGGGCGGTTCTGACGTGCTTCTTGCGGGGGAATATAAAATCACGTGGAAGGCCGTAGAAAGCCGCAGGCTGGACACAGCGGCACTGAGCAAGGCTCTGCCGGAGCTTGCCGCGCAGTTTACCAAAACCACGACGGTACGCCGTTTCTGCATTGCATAAGGGAGGTAAGCACATGGATTACGATCAAGTTATCATGACGCTGTTCCGCCAGCTCGATGATGAGCAGAAAGAAATCTTCATCGCAACCGTCCGCAAGGCGTGGGAAAAAGACCGGGCGAAGATGGGCGAGCCGAAAGCCCCGTCAAACGCCGCAGGACTTCCCCAGACGGAAGCGGCGCGGTGATATGGAGAAACACACGCCAGCGAGCGGGACGGTACGCAAAGCCGCTCCGCTCGCCTTATATGCCGCCACCGAGCAGCCGCACAGCGCACGATAACCGGAGGGGTAGTTTCCGAATTAGTAAAGGCGAAAAGATCAGCAGGAGGCCGACTGCACCCCGAAAAAATCCCGTATTCACTTCCGTCGCCTGTGCTTGAGCTTTATTAGAAAGCGTGATAAAATTTATTTATTGAAATGGTTGCGTTTTGGCCGTCTGCTTGGCATATATGGTAGAAAGGAAGTGTACGATATGAGTTCCAAATTCTCTTGGTTGAAAGCGCTTAAAATCTCCTTGGACGCCTCCGTATACCAGGATCTTGGGTTCTCGCAGGACGAAGCGTTCTCTTTTGCTTTCATGGACAACGACCGTGCCACGTCTCGCCCCAGTCGTCGGCTCAGTGATAAAGAAATAAAAAAGCGTATAGAAGAAAGCCGTAAGGGATATAACGAAGCAATGAACACGTTTGCTGAATGCCAACGCAAGATATGCGAAGGCGGCCCTTTGGTTCGTGAAGGGGCGGAAAAAGCTCGTCAGGAAGCTCTGCGGTTTCGTGAAGAAGTTAGGAAGAAGAACAGTTAACTCACTTCTATCTCAAACCCCGCCGCCAACAGTGCCGATATATGCTTATATATTAAAACGTTCAAAATAGCGCGAATAATAGCTAATAATATATACTTTATATCGTATATTTGTTATATTTTATGGTTTGTTTTATATAACAGGCAGAATGAAGCTATGAAAAAATCACCATTGTTCACCCGCGCGCGAGAAAAAAGACAAGAAAGGACGCGCTGCTATGGCGAGCATTGAGAAGCGCACCGGAAAGCGCGGCACATCCTACCGGATCACCGTTACCGTGGGACGTGATGCCTCTGGCAAGCTCTTGAAGCATTTCAAGACCTATACCCCGCCTGAAACATGGGGTGAGGCCAAAGCCGAGCGGGAAGCGCAGCGGCAAGCCGCTCTTTTCGAGGAAGAGATCAAGAAGGGCCTTGCGCTGGATAACCGCCAGACGTTTGAAGAATACGCCGGGTATGTTCTTGAGCTAAAACGGCGGCAGGGTGTCAAGGAAAGCACGCTGGAGCGCTACAACGCCATGCTCGCGCAGATATTTCCGGAGATCGGATATTTGAAGCTCTCGGATATCCGCCCCGCTCACTTGAACAACCTTTACACCAAACTGTCAAAATCCGGTGGCCGGCAGGACAAAGGGACGGCTACAGCGCGAACGGATATAAAAGCCGTTATAAAGGCACAGAAGCGCACAAGGACAGAGGCAGCGCAGCGTGCCGGTATTTCCTCCTGTACGCTGCGGAAAGCGTTTACGGAGACTGTCAGCCGCGAAACCGCCGAGAAGATCGCGCAGGCGCTGAATAAGAAGCCGGAAGCGCTCTTCACCTTTGAGCGGGACGAATCGCCGCTTGCCGCTAAGACGATTCTGGAGTACCACCGGCTAATATCAACGATTTTGGCAACAGCAGAACGCGAAATGTTAACGCCGTATAATGCCGCCGCAAAAGCCTCTCCGCCGAGACCGAAAAGAAAACCGCCCAATTATTACCAGCCGGAAACGGTGCACGCGATTTTTGATGCAGCAGACGCAGAGCCTTTGAAGTATCGCACTTTTATTTACCTCATAGCCGTTACCGGTGCTCGACGGGGCGAGATCGCCGGGCTGAAATGGGAAAAGATCGATTTGAAAACCGGCACAGTCGTTATTGACCGGGCGCTGTACTACTCCGTCAAACGCGGCGTATACGAGGACACAACGAAAACCAGCGACCACCGCGCTATGAAGATACCGCAGGAAACGATCCTGCTTTTGAAGCAGCTCCGGCGTGAGCAGCTTGAAAACCGGTTGAAAAACGGCGACCGTTGGCAGGAACAGGGGTATATCTTCACGCAGGACGACGGCAAGCCAACAAACCCGCAGACATGGACACGATGGATGAGCGACTTCAGCCAGCGCCACGGTCTGCCGCATGTAAACCCGCACGCTTTCCGGCATACCGCCGCGTCGGTACTGATTGCGAGCGGGACGGATATCGTCACCGTCTCGAAGATGCTGGGACACGCCAGCGCCGCCACGACAGAGAATTACTACTCGCACCTGATCGAAGAGGCAAAAGCCGCCGCATCGGACGCGCTCACGGACGTTTTGCTGCGCCGCAGGGCATAAAAATAACGGTCCCGCTCACGCAGAACCGCACGCCCATAAGGGGCTTTTTGAGAGAGCTGTTCCCCAAATGTTCCCCAAATTCGGAATTTCCGCCGGTTTTTTCCTCGGCGCATAAGAAAAGAAGAAACCCTGTAACCGTTGAGATTACAGGGTTTTCTTAATGGTTGCGGGGAATGGACTTGAACCAATGACCTCCGGGTTATGAGCCCGACGAGCTACCAACTGCTCTACCCCGCGATATTGCAAGAGTTATATTACCACAGTTTGTGCCGCCCGTCAACACCCAAACGAAAAAATATTTTGACGGTCTTCGCCGTCAGCCCTCCATCTGCCGCCCGAGGAATCCCGCCACCGTCTGCGCGAGCTTGAATTCCAGATCCGTCGCCGCCGGAGAGCCGGGGTGCGAGAGGAACATCACACAGCCGAGCACGTCTCCCTCGGCCAGGATCGGTGCGGCCACCGCGATGGCGTGATCCTCCGCCGACTCGACCGGTCGGGGCGCGCGGCTGCCCGATTCCGTGCGCACGGCGCGGCGGTTTTCCATGATCTCCTCCAGCGCCTTGCTGACAGGTTTTTCCAGCAGTTCCTTTTTCCCGCCGCCGGATACGGCGATCATGCTGTCGCGGTCACATACGGCGACCGTCCCGCCCGTGGACTTGTAGAGCGATTCGCAGATCTCTGCGGCATAGCTGCTCAGCTCGCCCATGGGCGAATATTTTTTGAAAATGACCTCGCCGTCCTTCTCCGTGTAGATCTCCAGCGGGTCACCCTCGCGGATGCGCAGGGTGCGGCGGATCTCCTTGGGGATGACGACGCGGCCGAGATCGTCCCTTTATGTCAAGTAGGTGCAAAAAAAATTTACAAACTATCCGAAAAGCCTTTAATATCAATGACTCTGGGCTTTCCGGACGGTGCTACGATGCGCCTACGAGGTTTCGATAGATTATGTTATTTTAGGAGTAAATTCGACAGATTTGCCCCGAAATGAAACACCGGAGTCAATTCGCAACTCCGATGTTTTCATCGGTGTCGATTTTTGATTCGTTGAACTTCCAGACAATTTCGATTGTCTCAGTGTCATAAACAAGTACACGTTCAACTGCATCATACAGATGCTCTCTGAGTTTGTCATCGGGCAAGCCGGTCATCCGGCTTGCTGCTTCATGCTGTTCTTCTGCATCGAGACTTTGCTGATGGAAGACCTCAAGCTGGGTTTCACAGGATTCAAGCTGCTCTTTCAGGGCGGCTTGTTTTTGTGCAAGGGCGTCTTTGCCGGACAGATACTCTTCCGGAGTCAGCTTCCCTTCACGGTAGTTTTCATAGATCGTAAACTTCTCACGATCACAGGCATCATACTGAGCTTTCAGCAAGACGAGCTGTCTTTCCAGACTTTCACCTTTGCTTTTCGCTGTTTTTCTGACGGCTGCGGATTCAATACTGACGATCTCGATCTGTCTTTTCAGTGCTTCAAAGACGATTTCTTCAAGTGCGCTTTTTCGCCAGCGGACGTTTTCACACGGACTGCCATCGTGATACCGATGGGACGGACAAGCAAATACAGTTCCATTGGCTTTCTCAAGTTTTCCGCCGCAATGAGCGCAGAAATAAACTCGGTCTGACTGGTCATGGGAGCTTCGGACAAACTTTTTACGTCTCTGGATTGCCTCTTGTGCCTGTTCGTATTCATCCTTTGTCACAATCGCCTCATGCGCATTTTCGCGGATATACCATTCTTCTTTGGGAACGCGCCGCTGGTTTTTGTCACGGATGAATCGGCTTTCGCGGGTATGGTTGACCATTGTTCCAGCGTACTTCACGCTCTCTATCATAGTCAGGATACCGCGATGTGTCCACTGGGGCTTCTTGGAAGATGCCTTTCTGGATACGGCTTTGTGCTGGGCGGGCGTTGGAATACCCTCTGTGTTCAGTTCCTTTGCAATCTGTGTACAGGACTTGCCACTGATCACTTCCATGAAAATACGGCGGACTATCGGAGCGGTTTCCACGTCGATGATAAGGTGATGCTTGTCAGCAGGATCGGCTTTATACCCGTATGGAACTGTGTTCACAAACTTTGCCTTCTCCTGTTTCATGCCCATTGCAGACTTAACCTTCTTGGACAGGTCTTTGCTGTAATAGTCATAGATAAGGTTTTTGAAGGCAATATCCATGCCGATAGTCTTGCCTTCATGTTTCGCGCTGTCATAATGGTCATTGATAGACTTGAAGCGGATGCCGAGAAACGGGAAAATATGCTCCAAATAGTCACCAACTTCAAGATAGTCTCGCCCGAAACGGGAAAGGTCTTTCACTACGATGCAGCTAATTTCTCCATGCTTTGCGCACTCTATCATCTTTGCAAAGTCAGGACGATCAAAGTTCGTGCCGGAGAAACCGTCATCGCAGAACTCTATACGAGGCAGATCGCAGAGAAGCGGGTTCTGATCCAGATGACGATTGATGAGCATACGCTGCGATGCGATACTGTTGCTCTCGTCCTTGACTTTGTTTGTGCGCTTGTCAACGTCTTCAAGCGACAAGCGCAGATAAATAGCGATTTGCTGTTTCATCAAGCAACCTCCTTCCTGATTTTCTCGCAAGTCTTCGTAAGTGCTGCAAACTCATCCATATAGCTGAGTTTGATTTCCAATGTGCCGTCCTCATGAATTTCCATAGTCTCGATGAAAGCGTCCGCCATTTCTTCGGAGATTTCCGTCGCGTCGTGGAAACGGCGGATCATCTGCTTCCACTTCATTTCGCCGATAATCTGTTCCTCTGTCTGATTCTTTGGCGCTTCCAGCTCGGATAGATTTCTCTCAATCGCCCGGATGTCCTCCATGACGATCTCTTTATGGTGGCTGTACTCGGCGTCAGAGAGCAATCCTTCCTTGAGATCAACATACATACCGCTAAGGAGAGACTGTTTTTGCGCAAGTTTTTGACGCAGTGTCCGTATCTCTTGAACGGTATTGTCTTGCTTAATCATGACTTTTTTCATTGCCAGCAGAGAATGAAGCGTCTTCTCCATATCGAGGAATACTTCCATCTGAGACTTGATGAAGGAAAAAACTGCATCGTCAAGATCCTGCTTCCGTATTTTCACGTCGGAACAACCTCTTGTTCCATGCTCGGCGTAGGTCGGGCATTTGAAGGTGAAATACACCTTGTCCTTCTTCGTGCTGATGGAACGTTGCAATTTCATAATTGCTCCGCACTCGGCACATACAAACTTCTTCCCGTAGATATTTTTCGCTTTGGGTAGATGATCGTACTTGCCTGAATTGGCTCTCGTGCGTTCTACGGCTGCACGGTTGATCTCCTGCACCTTTTCAAAAAGTTCTTCACTGAGAAGTGGCTCATGGGTGTTTTTAGCGATGATCCATTTGTTTTCGGACGTGATGTGATAAGGGATGCTTCCATAGAGACACTGACTGCCTTTCTTCTGAGCTAAATGCCCGATATAGACGATGTTTTGAAGAATTTCGGTTATCATGTGTTTGTTCCACAGAATGACCCGATCCTTCTTATTGAAGTTCGTTTCCACCCCGCGCTCCCGTTTGAGCTGACTGGGTGAAAGAATACCGGCATCGTTAAGCTTTTTGTTGATGCCCATGTAGCTGACACCTTCGGCTCTCCATTGGAATATCTGGACAACAATCGGCGCAGTTTCAGGGTCGATCAGAAGATGGTTCTTGTTCTCAGGGTCTTTACGATAACCATAAGGTGCATAGTTTCCGATATAATCCCCGCGCTCCATCTTCGCTTGAAGGGCTGTTGTGACCTTGCGCGAGATGTCCTTCGCATAAAAATCATTGACGATGTTCGACAAGGAAGCGGACAAATGCCCTTCGCTCGTTACCGTTGCAGTGTCAAAGGAGTCATTGACGGAGATAAAGCGCAAATCGAAGAACGGGCAGACCTTTTCAATGAACTGAGAGGTTTCAATATAGTTTCTGCCGAGACGGGATAAGTCCTTCACCACGATGCAATCTACAATGCCCATCTTGACGGCTTCCATCATCCGGTTAAACTCTGGACGGAGAAAATCGGTTCCGGTATAGCCGTTGTCAACGAACAGCGCCGTCTTCTCAAGATACGAGCGTGACGCAACATAGTCTTCAAGGAGCGTGGTCTGGTTATCAATCGAGTCCGAACCTTTACCGTTATCCTCGACGGAGAGGCGGACATAAAGAGCGGTTTTCCAGCGGCGGATAGGAGTATCAACTGCTGGGGTAGGGAGATTTTGCTTTTTCCGCGATACTCGTGCCATTAGACCACCTTCCTTTCAAAGCGAATGACTTTATTCGCGTCCTCCTTTTCCTGACGTTCGCGCAGGAACTCAACGATAGATGCAAAGCGGTCGCAGTGCATGAGACCGACATCAATGTCTTTATTCTCTCGAATGTGAATATAGTCGATTAAGTTGACCACGGTGCTTCGAGTGAGTTCCTTGATATTTGCGTATTTTCTGAATTGCTCAAGCCAGCTTTGTTGTTCTGCCAGACCTCCCATCACGCTGTTTCGCTCACTGGTGAGCCGCATAATGGTGTCGCTTGCCTCCTTGATCTGCTGGTCGAACTGAGCTGTAAAGGCTTTGTATTCCTCACGGCTGATAAAATCGCTCTTGAAGTCTTCATAAGCACCGGTTTTCAAGCGGCGGTTCTTATCAATGATTTCTTCCTGAAACGAAATTTTTGCTTTGATCTTCTCAATCTCGCGGTTTTCCCAAGCCATATCGTCAATCCGCTTCAACGCATCTGCCATATTCATAGCGGCGTCAATATGTCCTTGAACGACAGCGAGAACGGTATCATATACAACAGATTCTTTGATGCTGTGAGACGAACAGAAGGTCTTGTCGCTCTTGTTGCCACCGCAGATGAAATAGGCATATTCCTTATCTCCGCAGCGTGATACTCTGCGTACCATCGGGCTTCCGCAGTCAGCACAATAAATTTTCCCGGAAAACGGATGGACGCCGGTTGCACCGGACGGGCTTCTTGTATCATCCAGCATGAGCTTCTGAACAAGATCGAATTGAGCATGGGCAATGATAGGCTCATGGGCATTTTCTGTCCGCGCCCACTCACTTTGCGGCTTCACTACGGTCTTTTTAACCTTGTGGTTTGGAGACGTGGTTTTGCCTTGCACCAGTGTTCCGGTATAAACCTCGTTCTTGAGAATGCGATATATCGCAACGGCGCTCCACAGAGCAACCTTCTTCGTCTGGAAACAGGTGCGCTGCTTTGAGCCATTCGCTTTCTTGTATTCAATCGGAGAAGGGACATTGGCGTCATTAAGCCGGTCTGCGATCTGAGCCGGAGACAGCCCTTCTATCTTCCACTTGAAAATATCCTGCACAACCGGCGCAGCAACCGGGTCAATCACCAACTGGTTCTTGTTGTCCGGTGATCTCAGATACCCGAAAACCACACGAGAGCCGACAAACTGTCCATTCCGTCGCTTTGCATCAAGGTTTGATCTGACTTTGATGGAGATGTCACGGCAATAGGAATCGTTCATCAGGTTCTTGAACGGAAGGACAAGCTCGTTGTCTGCCGCTCCGGGCTGTGCGCTGTCATAGTTGTCGTTGATTGCAATAAAGCGAATACCGAGGCGGGGGAATATCTTCTGGATGTAGTCACCAGCCTCAATATACTCACGACCAAAACGCGAAAGGTCTTTCACCACGATGCAGTCAACTAAGCCAGCGCGGACAGCCTCCATCATTCTGTTGAAGTCAGGACGCTCAAAGTTTGCGCCGGTAAAGCCGTCATCGCAGTATTCTTTTACTACGGTAATCTCCGGGTGCTTCTTGAGGTATTCCTTAATGAGCATTCTCTGGTTTGAAATGCTGTCACTCTCAAGTTTTTCGCCGGAAATAGAAAAGTCGCCATCTTCCTTTGATAATCTCAGGTAGATGGCGGCTTTATAATCTTTATCCAAAGATAATTTCAGCATAAAACGCCACTCCTTACTTTATTCCGGTCTGATAACCCGAAAACTAAAGTAGCAGTGGTGTTTCGCTGATTTTGTCCATGCTTATTATAGCACAGTCCAAAGCAATTATCCAGCCTTTTCAGATTTGTTCACAAAAAAGATTCTTTTGGGGTTATCCGACGGCTTTCTCACATACTTGCAAGCAGATTTACGAAATTGTCATTGATCGTAGCCTGAGTATTTGCGTAGGAAACCCTAACTACCGTGTTGCCGACCTTAAACATATAGGGATTTTTGATCTGCTCCACATAGGATTTCATCCGATCTTCTACCGACATGGAACGGTCAATTTTGACGTCCCGAATATCCACCAAGGAGTCGAGAAGTTCTTTTCTGCTTCTCTCATTCTCCATAACATCACCGCCTTTTCACGAGTATTCTTGCCCAATATTTACCTTCTTATGCGTTAAGCCGCGAGAACACTTTATCAGCAAATTGATAGGCAGCGGTCATGAGGATCGCTGCCCATAGTATTCACTGATAAGTCCTTTCGGACGTTTTCACAGTGTTCTACTTCCGGCATATTTGCAGCTCGCGCCCCTGCCGAATAGGGAATGCTGCGGACTACCACCGGTAAAGTAGTATCATGGGACTCTCACCCCTCCGAGGATCGCTCCGAGCCGCCCCCCGAAAGGGACGGAAGTATCATTGTACCCATCTTCTCCATCATCGCAAGCAGCCGCACCACACGGCTGTTTAGCCTCTCTGTTGATCGCTCGCTCCTGTACGGGAGGTCATGGCGGCAGAAGGCAAGTCGCTTCGAGAAAAGAGGAAAGATCCGCAGCACTGACTATTCAGTTATCAAGGAACCGTGAAAGAGGCTGTTGTTTGCCCCTTCACTTTACAACGGACACTTTTTTGCTGATTGGGGGGGTCTGCTCAAAAAATTTTTTTGAGTTTTTTCCGCATGGATGCAATAGCCTCAACAACCGTCTTGTGGTTAATCCCTTTTTGTCTTGCATACTCACGAACACCAACTCCACCGATCATGACAACGTCGAATATTTCAAGCTGAATGGAACTAAGTGACCTTCGGAAGTCCTCAATGCACATTTCGGTCAGAGCCATTTCGATGTTGTTCGCAGGATCAGCCAACCAAGCAGAAGATTTCACATCTTCTTCCGGCAGAGCATCCAGAGACAGAACAGTATCAGAAGATTTTTTCGCGTTGTCCTCATCATCAGATGTACAGACAGCTCCATAAGAACGTCTGAGCTTCTTTTCCTCTGCGCGGAGGCTTTTCATGACCTCGCGGTCAACCTCCGTTACTTCGCCAGTCAGCTTTACGCGCACCATACACTTGCCGTCCTCCGTAGTCCAGAGGTCATAGTCAAACTCGATAGGGGTTTTGGGGATTCTCATTGTCTTGTCCTTTCCGCTGATGCGGAGCAGCGGAAGGGCGAGACAAAATAAGAGCCGCATGACGGTGAGTTGTGATCCCATGCCGATAAAACAGAGTCCGAAAACTCTGTTCATGCGGCATTAGGAAGACTCACCAGTCAGCGGCTCCACAGCACA
>OKRW01000161.1_pt1 | contig 68249 bp, 60 predicted proteins | sample 1601151 | NCBI WGS metagenome assembly OKRW01 (sample SAMEA3541471, study PRJEB24748) | human gut metagenome | biome: human gut; feature: human-associated habitat; material: faeces | place: China | collected 2012 | reverse complement strand
AGCTCCTCGTCCACTGCGCGCGCCTTATCGTGTGCCCCGCCGCCTTCGGCACCATAAACGCCCGCAACGCCGAGCTCGTCGAGTTCGCACGCTCGCATGGCATCGAGGTCATGCGAGCGTGCGAAGGCGCATCGTTACGAAATGGATACGTACCCCAGCGCGCAAGGCTGCTACCATAAACGATGTTCGCATTATCTTAAGGGAAGGACGCAGCATGCCCACACGTGACGAGCGGCGCGAAGCCGCAGCGAAGAACCTTGCGCTGATGCGAGGGGCGTTCGCAAGCGAGACGAAAGCGACCGTCGAGGCGGCACGGGTGTACGAGAACGGCGAGGGGCGCGAGCTTCCCGTGGCCGAGGGAGAAGGAGAAACCGCGACCTCGGTAACCACGGACTTTGCGCCGAAGGCGGTCTTCTCCGCACAGGGCAAGGTGGTCGTGGTCGACCCGTGCTCGTTCACGCGCCCCGGCGGCGCCTACGAGGACGGAAGCTTCGGCCCCGAACAAATTCTGTGCGCCGAAAGCAACCTCTACCCCGCGCTGCGCAGCTGCAAAGAGCTCTATCATGACAAGAACCGCGGGTATTCCTGCGGCATGCTGTTCACCGACCGCGCGCTCTACCTGCCCGAAGTCGCTTTCGTGCGCGACGGCGTCATCCGCCGCGCCGACGTGCTCGCCATCCCCGAGCCCGTACGCGCCCGCGCGCTGGAGAACCACCGCTCGGAGCGCGAATGCGAGCACACGTTGGCCGACCGCATCGAGGCGCTCCTGCGCATCGCAGCGGCCAACGGAGCCGAGACCCTCGTGGTGGGCGCCTTCGGCTGCGGCCCGCAAGGCTTCGCCCCCGAGCTGCCGATTTCGCTGTTCAAGGCGTGGATCGAGGCCCATCCCGGAGCTATCGGGCGCATCGTGTTCGCCGTGCCGCGCGCGAGCTTCGACGCCTTCGACGCCGCTTTTGGCGAGAAGAAGGCACCTGAGCCTGAAGTTGCGCCGACGGCTGTCGCCGACGAGGACGCCGAAGACGACTTCGACTTCGACCCCGCCGATCTCCCCGAGGGAGTGACGCTGCGCGCCTAATGGTCTACAATAGTTCGTTCGATATTTCAGCCAAGGAGAGCCGTCCATGTCAGACGAACGCGCACACGACACCGCATCCGAATCGAAAACCAGCGACGGGAATCTCGTCGCCCCCGACGTCACCAACGACGAGGGCGACGGGAACGACCCCGTGTTTGCCCAGGAGCAGCAGCACTTAAGCGACACCTACGCTACACTCCAGTCGATGGCGGGCGCGCTTGCGGTCAAGATGCGCAAGAACGAGGATGCGGCGGCGGCCACAAAACAGCAGATGGTGGAGGAAATCAAGCAGAACTACGGCAGCGACACCGAGGCGTTCGAGACCTACGCCGACTTCGCGACCGTGAACAGCGTCATCGACTCATACAACCAGACGCAAGACGCCGCCGCCGAGAAGCTCTCCAACATCGGCCTGCTCTTAAGCCAGCCGTACTTCGCAAAGATCGTCCTCAACTTCAAACGCGGAGCCGCGCCGAAGGAGCTCTACATCGGAGCTGCAGGCGTGTCCGACGACAGCTGTCGGCGCCTCGTGGTCGACTGGCGCTCGCCCGTCGCCGAGGTGTACTACAATCAGGACATGGGGCCCACGCACTACCGCGCGAACGGCCGCACGATCGCCGTAGACCTCACGCTGCGCCGTCAGTTCGACATCGTGCGCGACGAGCTGCGCGCCTATTTCGACACCAACATCGCTATCCAGGATTCGCTGCTTCTCGCGTCGCTGTCCAAGCAGCGAACCTCTCAGATGCAGGCAATCACCGCGACCATCCAAAAGGAACAGAACGCCGTCATCCGCCATGAAGACAGCCCCGTGCTGCTCGTCGCCGGCATCGCGGGTTCGGGCAAGACCTCAGTGCTGCTCCAGCGCATCGCATACCTGTTCTACCAGCACCGCGAGAACCTTCGCCCCGAGGACGTGTTCCTCATCACGCCGAACCCGGTGTTTCGCCACTACATCGCGAACGTGCTGCCCGACATGGGAGAGCGCAACCCGGAGACCCTCACCCTCGCGGAGTTCGCGCGCACGCTCTTGCCGCAGGGGCAGGGCTTCGGGAAAGGTACTGTTGACGAGGCGACCCTTTGGCGCATCGACGAGGCGCTTGAAAGCGGCAGGTTCGAATACGAGCCGGGCGACTTCTGCGACATTCGTGTAGGACACGTGAAGCTGATCACGCAGGCGCAGGTGCATCAGGTGCGCGCGAAGTGGCCGCGAATCGAGCCCGGCGCGCGCCTGTCGAACCTGATGCGCGAGGAGCTCACGCGACGTCTCGACTCCAGGCTTGCCTCGATGGCGGCAAGCGACGAGGCCTTTGACGAGGTGGTATCCCTCACCCACGACGAGCAGCTCGCGGCGTTCGGCGAGCCGGTGAACATCGACGACGACAAAGAGGTGCACAAGGCCGCGCTCAAGCTGATCCGCGAGCGCTTCGACATCGCGTACGGCATGATTGCTCGCGACGAGTGGCTCCACGTGGACAACCTGGGCCGCCGCCTGATCGGTGCGGAAAGCCTACCGCCCGCGGCGTGGCTCTACTTGAAGATCGCGTGCACGGGACTCTCGAACCCCGACGCGCGATACGTCATGATCGATGAGGTGCAGGACTACACGATTCCCCAGCTCGCAGTTCTCGCCCGGTTCTTCCCCCGCGCCCACTTCATGCTACTCGGCGACGAGAACCAGGCGATTCGCGAGGGTGGACTCACGTTCGCGCAGGTCAAAAGCACGTTTGAGCGCTTGCGCGGCGAGGTGAGCGAGTGCCATCTCATGACGAGCTACCGCTCCACCCCCAGCATCACCGACCTGTTCGCTCGCCTTCTGCCCGAAAGCGAGCGCATGGAGGTGTCGTCCGTGCAACGCGAGAGCTCGGCGCCCCGCGTCGAGGTTTTCGACGGCAAGGACGCGTGGACGGAGGCCGTGAGCGAGGCCGTGCGCGAGGCGGGCTCGAGCGACGAGGGGCTCACCGCCGTCATCGTGCCGTGGAAGCACGAGGCGACGAAGCTTGTCGCGGCTTTGGGAAACGACGCCCCCCAGCTGGTTGATGCGACGGGAGCGTTGCCTCGGTCGGGATGCGTGCTGCTCACGCTGCCGCTCGCGAAGGGGCTTGAGTTCGACCACGTCATCATCCCGAACGCGAGCGCAGGACTCTTCCCCTCCGATGATCGCATCGCGAAAAACCGCCTCTACACGAGCATTTCGCGCGCCACGCGCGAGCTCGACGTGTTCGCACTCGGCGAGCTGACGCCGCTTCTGAAGTAGGAGGCCGCGATGACGACCCCGAACTTCATCCTTTCGCTGCGCGAGAAGATCGGCCACAACCCGCTTTGGCTTACGGGAATTACGGCCTATGTCGAAGATGCAGACGGGCGCATCCTACTCGGGCGACGCAGCGACACAGGCGAATGGGCGCTTGTGTACGGCATTGTGGAGCCTGGGGAGGAGCCTGGCCGCACATGCGTGCGCGAGGTACTCGAGGAGACGGGCGTGCACGTTGCACCGCAGGCAATCGCGAGCGTAAAATCGTCAAACTACCTGGTGAAGTACGCGAACGGCGACCAGTGCCGATACATGGACATCCTTTTCATCTGCTCGCCCACCGACAACGATGCTGCACCTTTCGTGGGGGATGACGAGAGCACCGAGGTCGGCTGGTTTCCGCCCGAGGAACTTCCCCATCCCCTGGCCACCTCGACCGTCAGTCGACTCGCCATCGTAAGCGAGTACAAGGCCCAGGCAGCCAAAGGCAACGCCGCCGCACTCTTTTCGTTGTAGTAGAACAACGGCTGGCTCCATTTTCTTGCGCCCCATTGTTTTCCCCGCTCTCCTTGGCCCAACGATTGCCCAACTTCTTCTCAATCCTTGGTCTAACGATCGCTCTGCACGTTTCGCTCACTCGACCTGAAAGGCGCCCTTTCCATCCCTCACCCCTGGCCTCAGGGACTCTTTCACCATCTCCCTCTTCCCCGAGCGTACCGACTCTTTTGCTACCCCTCTTTTCGACCCCCCGACATGAAGATTCCGCATTTCTGGACAAAAAATGCCGTTTTAGGGGGGTAGGGTCATCGCCGCTATGACATTTCCCGACTGTACGCGGGCAAAAGGCGCCCAAACCACATCAAAGAGGGCATATCAGCGCCCTTCGAGCATGGGCAACCCCCCTAAAACGGCATTTTTTGTCCCCAATCTCTTATTTTCGTTGTCGCCAGAACACAGATTTCGAGCAATCCTCGAATCGCTGACCGGCACGATCCGAAAGAGCACGCTCGTCCTTCAATGCACTTCCTCGCGCAAGCAATTCATGGCGAAGCCCCTTTTGCCCCCGAATCCGTTCGGCTCGAAGCCTTGCCCCCAAATGACGAGCCGCGCAATGCGCTATCTTGTCCATTTCGAACGCGCTTGCCATCTGCTCTTTTGTAAGCGTCACTACATCGTATCCCGAGAGCGCAAGAGCGTTTTTCCTCCGGGCGTCGTTCGCGATTCGATACTCATCCCCATGAAATTCTGCGCTATCGTACTCGATGCATACCCTTGCAGATGGCCATAGAATATCTGGTTCCAAAAAAGCCACGCGCGAGTTCTTTCTCGCCGAGACGCTAAGCTTGATCCGATTGTTCAGCTCCATCCCAGATAGCGCATACCCACCTCGCGCATACGGAAGCGACAACAACAGCGCTGCGGCAACCTCCATTGGCGAGCGCGCTCGATCGAGAGCGTACTTTGCGGCCGACCTCGTTCGGCACGCATCATGCAGCCCTTTGGCACGCTCGGCATATGTCGCAATCCTAAAAGCGCTTGTCAAGGGCTCCCGCCCAATCATTCCGTGAAACTCACGGCAGGAAGGAGAGTAGTAGCCGGAGAATTCGCACATGACACCTACAAGCTCTCCAAACGACAGCTCGCCCGAAACCTGAAGCAATGCAAGTTCGGGGGACACGATGCCCGTCTCGGCGTCAATCCGATAAATCGAGCCGCGAGGATAAGGCTCCGGCCTGTAATGGCAGAAACAAGTTTGCGATTCGTTTTTCTTTTTTCGGGAAGTTGCGACATGCAAGGGCAGGGAGAGAAGGCCCATGGAGGCGAGCCTCTCGATTTCGTCAGACTCCATCGAGGAGGGAATCGCCTGACTATTGGTGGGCAGAGGCCGCACGATGCCCGGCAACCCGACGAGCCGCCAGTATTCGAATGCAGTGATGTGACTTACGAGGCACTTCATTTGCAAAGCATACCTCGTATCGCTCGCAAGTATCTTCTCCCCCACTTGCGAGCCAGCACTCATATTGTTGGGAAATACAGCCCTAATGAACCAACAATGGGACGGACCATTGCGCAGTAGCTCCTTTACAACAGCCCTTTTTCTCTTTAAGAGGCCGCCAACATCGCATTGCAAACTTTCTGGACAAAATCGTCCCCTTTAGGGGGTAACAATATCTGCAAATCCTCCTTCGAAGGCAAAACCGCGTTCCTCGAGTCCGTCAAAAGCCCGCTTCCAGCCCAACAACGGACCACCAGAGACGCAGACCCCCCTAAAACGGGAGCTTTTGTCCACAAATCGTATTTCACCTTGTCAGAACTGGCTGCAGTTTGGAAGGAAAAGCCGTTCTGACGTCGAAAGCCCGCGCGGTCCTTGACCTCGCGCGGGCTTTCCCTCGTCCCGCCTGGTCATCGCGCGGGCATCCTTGCTTTCTGAAGTGCAGGGCTATTCCTTTACGAGAACCTTTTCAATCTCGGCCATATACATGGTGTGGTAGTCGTGATTGGGATACCAACGCTCATCACAGAAAGTGTCGATGAAGTCCTCCGGCGGAAGCTCGCGCGCGTACAGCTTGCGGCATACGAACACGAGCTCGGCCTCCTCGAAGGCAACCGACCCACCGACTTCAACAGGGGTGAGCCCCGCCTGGGAAATCTTGTCGGGAACGTCGCGCCCGGAAACCTTGCCCAAAAGGCTCAGTGCCTCACGTTGATTCCCCTCGCCGAAAAAGGCGCAGGTGAAGTGCTCATTCGCATCGACGAACTCCTTGGTGTAGCGTTGCGGGCGGATATAAACGCTCACCACGTTCTTGCCCCACATAACGCCCATGGCGCCCCAACTCGCGGTCATGGTGTTGCAATGCTCGGCATCAGCGCCGGCGGTGATGAGCATCCACTCCTTCCCGATTTTCGTGAACGGGTTGAGCATCAGATCCTCAGATGCGATTTCCTTGAAAGCCATATCAATCTCCTTACGTGTGAATTCGTCCATGATAGCGCGAATCGGAAGATCGTGTTTCTGCAATATTGTAACCAGAGGCAAACTTTTTCATCCAAACGCTTGACTCCTGGCCACCTCTGAACTATAAGTTTTCCAGAGTTAACTATCTCCGAGAAAGCCGCACAAAAGGAGCGTTCCCGTGGACAAACGCGAATACGTGAAATTGTTCGAGCGAAAACTGGTACACCACTGCACGCCGACACTGGCTGGCATCAAGCCGGGAAGCCTGTTCGTCTGCCGCGACGAGTCGGTCTCTGGGCTTGGCAAAAGCAAGTCGGGAATAGTCCCTGCGAGGACCCATGAGCGCAACCTGGCTTACGCACTGCGCGCAACGCGCGACAAACTCTACGATTGCGGCGTTCGCATCGAGCTTTTGGCACGCAGGAAATCCGGGGTGCTTCTCTATGTCTACCGCCCTGACCTGCTTCGACGTGACCTTTCGCAACCTGAGGTTGCAAGCTTCCTCGCACAGGGGGGATACGACACCGGCTCCCTCGCGGCCTGCATCGAGCTTCTGCACAAGCGCATCTGCGGGACCGACCTGCAAAGCACTCTTTCAGGGTCTTGCGCGTTCCCTCACGAGATCGGCCTCTTTCTGGGATACCCGTTTGAGGACGTCATGGGGTTCATCGAGAACAAGGGCGAGAACTACCTGTGCAGCGGATGCTGGAAGGTGTACTCATGCGAGCAGGATGCAAAGGAGTGCTTCTGCAAATACAAGGAATGCACGCGCGCCTACGAAGAGCTCTTCGACGAGGGAGTGTCACTTGAATGCCTTGCCATCCTCGACGACGCCTTCCCTGCTGACGAGGCATATTCTCAGGCCAGCTAAGAGCGCGCCGGGCGATGTGCACGCGGGAGGGGAGCCTGCGTGCACATCGCCCGGCGCTGAATAGAAGCGCTCGGAACCGAATAGCAACCGATATGCAAGGAGAACCTATCATGAATAAAGTCGCCATCGTTTATTGGAGCGGCACGGGAAACACCGAGGCCATGGCCGATCTGATTGCGCAAGGCGTGCGTACCGCCGGCGGCGAAGCCGATCTCGTCCAAGCCGCGGATTTCGATTCGAGCAAGCTCGACGGCTACGACGCCTTCGCATTCGGCTGCCCCGCAATGGGAGACGAGGAGCTCGAGGAGATGGAGTTCTTGCCCATGTACGATGAGGTGGAGCCGCATCTTCCTGGTCGCAAGGTGGCGTTGTTCGGGTCCTACGATTGGAACGACGGCGAGTGGATGGAGCTTTGGGAGAAGCGCGCGGAGGAGGCGGGCGTCGACGTGGTCGACTCCGTCATCGCGAAGGACTACCCCGACGACGACGCATCCGCGGACTGCATGCGCCTTGGCACGCTGATCGCAAAATAAGGCCGGCGCTGGCTTGGCGACGACGCCAACGAGAAGACAAGGGCTGCGCCGCGCGCGGGCGCGGGCCCGATCGAAAAGGAAAGGGCTTGGCGACGGCGCGGCGCGCCCGCATTTATTCCCCTACAAGTTCCCGCAGCTCAAAGGTACCGTTTTCATAGACGGCGTAACTGTTCGAGCCGTCTTTTGGAAGAGAGACGCTACCGGGGTTCACGAAGAGCACGCCATCACGAGAGGCACTCTCCTTCACGTGGGTATGCCCGTACAGAAGGGCGGCGCCGCGCGCAATCGGCGGCACATTCTGTGGCCCGAACAGGTGGCCATGCGTGCAGAACAGCAGGCGCGGATCGGCCTTTGAGGCGGGCTGCCCGCCTGAGCCCTCCGCAGGTACTGCGTCCATCACGATCGCATAATCGGCCATGCAGGGAAAACCGAGCACCATCTGGTCGACCTCGCTGTCACAATTGCCGCGCACGGCAACGACGCGGTCGGCCAGCGTGTTCAGCATCGCGAGCACCTCCTTCGGCGCGTAATCGCGCGGAAGGTCGTTTCGCGGACCGTGATAGAGAAGGTCCCCCAGAAGAACGATGGTGTCGGGCGACTCGGCCTCAACTTGCGCCATGAGCGCACGGCACCAGTAGGCCGAGCCGTGGATATCGGATGCAATCAATAGCTTCATCGAGCGCTCCTTTCTTGTCTTTGCGAAAGCATACCCTATCCGAGATGCAGGTCGTAGCGAGGTTGACGCCAGCAAGCCCTATCCCACGACGGCAGGCGCTTGGTTTGCTGGGCGGCTATAGGCCAAAAAGCAGGGCAAACCCGAGCAAAGCCATCAGAAACACCACGTTGACCAGAGTAAATACTTTGAAATAGCGCATTTTCGCCCCCACGCGGCCGATAGAGATCGCCTTGAAGGTGATAAGGCTCGCCATCGAGGCGATGAACGTCCCAAGCCCGCCAAGGTTCGTGCCCACGATGAGGGCGTCCCATTGACCCGTGAACCCGGAGAGCAGCACGGCCGCGGGGACATTGCTGACCACCTGGCTCGCGCCCACTGCGGCGATGACCGCATTTTGCCCCACGAGCCCCGCCACCGCATCGTGGACAAGCGGAATGCGCACCATGTTCCCCACAAAGATGAACAGCGCCACGAACGTGAGCAGGAGCGCGAAATCGACGCGTCGAAGCTGCTCGGCATCAGTAAGCGCGACGGTCGCGATGACGACGGCAAGCACTATGCGCACGTCGACGATTCCCGCAACTGCGAGCAGACAGATGAAGAACAGCACCAGGTAAATTGCAAGACACCCGCAGCTGCATCTCCACAGGGGCGCAGGGGCGGCATCCTCGCGAGCCCCATTCGCGAACTCATGCGCGGCGCCATCGGACCAGCACGACCGCGAGACGATTTCTTCCCCATCAGCAGCACCCCAAACGCAGCCCTTGTTCTTGCCAGCCTCTTCCCCGCAACAAGGCTTCGACCTGAACAGCACAAGAATGCACCCACCCAAAAGGGCTGCGGAAAGTCCCGTGTAGGGGGCCATGAGCGACAGGAAGCGGGAAACCGACATCCCCGAAGCAGTGAACAGGTACAGGTTTTGGGGATTCCCGGCAGGTGTAAGCATGCTGCCGAGGTTCGCGGCCACCGTCATGAGCGCAGCCACGAGGAGCGCGTGACCCTCCATGCCCGCCGCGCGAAGCGTCACGAGGGCGAGGGGGACAAACGTGATGAGCGCCACGTCGTTTGTCACCGCCATGCTTGCGAAGAAGACGATTCCCACAAGCGCGAACGCAATCGCGCGCTGGGACTTCGCACGCGAGACGAGCCACTTCCCCGTCGAATCGAGGACGCCGAGAGAGCGAAGCCCGGCAACGACAGCCATTAGGCAAAAGAGCAGCGCGAGCGTGTGCCAGTCGATATAGGCAGAGTACGCCGCGTCGGGCGGAACGGCGATGCACGACGCGGCGGCGAGCACGATAGCGACAACGAGGACGACCTCGCGCCGCGCGAAATCGCGAAGGCGTTGCACTTAGAAGCTTTCCCAGCTCACAAGCGACATATCGACGTCGGCGGCCGTATGGGGAGCCGGATGCTCGCAGATGTTCCCCACGACGAGCATCGCTTCAAGGGAGAGCCCTTCCGGCGCGTCGAGCACGCGGCGCACATAGTCGCCCGAGGGCATACCGTCGGCGGCAGTGCGCATGCGGGCCTGGACCCAGCAGCTGCCAAGGCCCAGCGCATCGGCCGCCAAGTGCATGTTGGTCATGGCAACCGAGCAGTCCTCGACCCACGTGTCGGCGATAGACGGGTCCCCGAACACGGCAATAACCAGGCTCGCCGTGTCGAAGAGCTTCTGTTTGGGATCGCGAGCTTGGGCAAGGCGGGAAATTGTCTCCGCATCCTCGACGACGACGAAGCGCCAGGGCTTCTTCCCTTTCCCCGCAGGGCCGGACATGCCCGCGACGAGAAGCGCCTCGACCGTCTCGCGGGGAATGCTTCCTCCCATAAAGCTGCGGATGCTGCGGCGATGAAGCAGCATATCGAGAATTTCCATGAGGTCCCTTTCTTTATAACCAGCTCACAGGTCACTAACTTTTCCCAGTGAGCAGCAACACCCCACCGTAAAACAACGTCCTGCGGAGAAGTGCCTACAAAGCCGCAATGGCCTCCTCGAGCGCAACGATTTCCTCTTCGCGCGTGGCCCAACTCGTGCAGACGCGAATGGCGACGTGCTCCTCATCCACACGCTCCTCGAATTCCAACTCGAACTGCTCAGAGATTTGCGCGTACTGAGCGTCGGTGAAGTTGATGAAGACCTGGTTGGTCGTCGTTTGCGCGAACAGGGGAATTCCCGCCTTCGCGCAAGCGTCCTTCACGCGCGCGGCGGACTCGTTCGCGCGGCGGGCAACATTGAAGTAGAGGTCGTCGGTGAAGAGCGCCTCGAACTGCGCGCCGAGCAGCCACCCCTTCGCGAGCATGGCCCCGTTCTGCTTCATGTTCGCGCGGAAATGCGGCTTGAGCTCGTCGTTCACGATGACGACGGCCTCGCCGAACAGCGCGCCGCATTTCGTGCCGCCGCAATAGAACACGTCGGCGAGCCTGGCGATGTCCTTAAGGGAAACGTCGCCGCCGATCGCCTCGAGGCCGTAGGACAGGCGCGCGCCGTCGATGAACAAGTAGAGCGAGAACTCGTCGCATACCGCACGGATGGCGGCGAGCTCGGCGAGCGTGTAGACGGAACCCGTCTCCGTCGCCATGGAAAGATAGACCATCTTTGGCTGCGTGATATGTTCGGGAATGATGCTTCCCGCCCAGTTGGCGGCGATGGCACGCACCTGGTCGGCGCTGATTTTGCCATCGTGAGCAGGTGCGGTTTCGCACTTGTGGCCCGCATGCTCGACCGCTCCGGTCTCGTGCACGTTGATGTGCCCCGAATCGGCGCAGATGACGCTTTGCCATGGGCGCAGGGCGGACTCGATGACGACGAAGTTCGCCTGCGTGCCGCCAACGAGGAAGTGCACATCGGCCGAGGGCACACCTGCGCGCTCGCGAATCAGACGGGCCGCGCGCTCGCACACCTCGTCGCAGCCATAGCCGCAAAACGCCTGGTCATTAATAGTCTGGAGCGCCTCGAGAACCTCGGGGAGCGCGCCTTTGCAGTAATCGCAGTTAAGTCTGATCATGAAATCCTGGCTTTCGGGAAACAGCGGTTTACGAAACATATAGGCAACAGCATATCGCACCAACGAGGAAGGCGGACCAAGACCGCGCTAAACGCGGCACCTTTCCCGCATGCGCACCACAACCACCGCGATGGCGACTGCCACAAACGCGCCTGCGGTATCAACACCGACATCGAACGGCTGCCCACTTCGACCCGCAACGAACAGCTGGTGGAACTCATCGAAGCAGGCGTACACAAAGGCGATAACCACCGCGCCCGCCGCCGCAGGGGCGATCTTCCGCGTGATCCGAATCGCCTGGGAAGACCGAAGCACCTGACCCTGGCGAAGTGTCGCGAAGGCGAGCAGACCCAACACGGCGTACTCGCTGAAATGCCCCGCCTTTCGCACGGGGAAGCTGAGCGATTCCACAACAGCTGCCTGCTCATCAGGCGACATGCCGGAATAGCCCGGCCACACCGTCGAGAGTACGACAGACGTCACGCCATCGCTCATGCCCTGAGAGTGGTCGCCGTCGTTTGCCGACATGAAGAAGATGAGCCCCATCCACAGGAGGAGCGCCACGACGCACGCCGCAAGCCGCACGCATTGCCCGCGATGCTCATTTGACGCAGAAGATGACATGATTCCCATCTTTTCTCTTTCGATGGCATGAAAACGGGGCCAGCACTTTCGCCAGCCCCGTTTCGATCGTTTGGTTCGCCTGCCTTACACGTCACACCCTACATCGGCGGGAAGCGCACGACAAGGTACACAGCCGACACAGCAATGGTGACGAGCATGATCGGGAAGCCGTATTTCAAGAAGCCCATGAACGTGATCTCGGTGCCGTGCTTCTTGGCGATGTCGGACATGACGACGTTCGCCGACGCGCCGATGAGCGTGCCGTTGCCGCCGAGGCAGGCGCCGAGCGACACGGCCCACCACAGGGGCATGACGTCCATGCCGGTCGCCTCCATGGAGAGCAGAATCGGGATCATCGTGGCGACGAACGGGATGTTGTCGAGGAAGCTCGAGATGATGGCCGAGGCGATGAGCAGCACAAGCATAGCGATAAAGGTCGAGCCGCCCGTGACGTCGATGAGCGCCTGCGCGAGCATGCCGATGACACCAACCTCGGATAAGGCGCCGACCACGATGAAGAGGCCCGCGAAGAAGACGAGCGTCGTCCATTCCACATGCGCGAGGGCCTCCTCGATGCGCTCGCCCGAGATGAGCATGAGGATGCCCGCCGCCGTGAGGGCGACGACGCAGGACTCGATGCCGAGCGAGCCGTGCAGCATGAAGCCCGCCGTCACGAGGATGATCATGATGACGCTCTGGCGAAGAAGCGTGGGGTTCTTGATTTCCTCGCGCTCATCGCGTTCCATGAGGGCGCGCCTATGCTCCTCGTCGACTTTGAACTTGCGGCCGAACAACAGATAGAACAGCCCGATCATCACGATGAGGCAGATAATCGCCGCCGGCGCGTCGACCATGACGAAGTCCGCGAACGAGAGGCCCGCGGCCGAGCCGATCATGATGTTGGGCGGGTCGCCGATGAGGGTCGCCGTGCCGCCGATGTTGGAGGCCATGATCTCGGCGAGGAAGAACGGCAGGGGGTCGAGGTCGAGCAGGCGGCAGACCGTGACCGTCATGGGACCGATGAGCAGGACCGTCGTCACATTGTCGAGCAGAGCCGAGAGCACCGCGGTCAGACAGACGAAGAGCACCATCACCAGCCAGGGGTTGCCCTTCGCAAGGCGCGCGCACTTGATGGCGAGGTATTCGAAAAGCCCCGATAGCTTCACCACGGCGACGAAGAGCATCATGCCTAAAAGGACGCCGAGCGTGTTGAAGTCGACGTGTTCCATAGCCGCGTCGAAGCTGACCACGTGGAGGATGAGCAGGACCATCGCGCCGACGACGGCAGCGAGCGCGCGATGGATCTTCTCGGTTACGATTGCCACCATGACGACGACGAACACGACGATGGCGATTATCTGGGTTGTGCCCATGCGGTTCCTTTACTGTTCGATTTTTCGCATTCGAATCAGTATCCATGAAGAATGGGGCCTTGTCATCAACATTTAAGTTGGAAAAGCCGCAAATCTCGGCGGATGCATTCAAAGATGCCGCGGATATATCAAGGCCACAGTGACAATAGGCGGCTAATCCTGAAACACTCCGAGGAGCGCAATATTATCGCTCACCTTCGTCCACCAGGTCCATCAAACGCTGCTGGGAGTTCACACCAAGCTTTTGATAGATATGATAGATATGCGATTTGATAGTGGCAGGCGTCACCATTAGCTGCCCAGCAATGTACTCGGCGTTACGCCCCTTTGCGAGAAGCGCAAACACTTCGGTTTCGCGCGGGGTGAGTGAATACTTGCGCGACACCTCTTCGCAACGGTCTTGAAAGCCCTCTGAGTAAAACGGCTCTCCCCCCTCACAAGTGCTCGCGGAGGGTATCACCTCCACCTCCTCGGGCTTCGAGACCGCTTCTATCGCCTTTTGCGCCGCAACGTCGATGAGCGAATCAAGCCGCCTTTTCGTCTTCGACTCATCACCACCGTAAACAGAGAACGCCACCACAATAACTACAACGAAAACGCAAGTGAACAGGTAGAGACTTTCACTGTCGAGGCGGAATACGAAAGCGGCGGCGTAGGCTAGAAGACATCCGATAAAGAAACCAACCCACGACGGAATTTGACGAAGCGCGAAACGGCGCACGGGATGCAGACGGAACTCATAGTTCTCGATGCTCACCGAGAACCAAGTGAACATTTGATTATGCGCAAGCGTCGCCAAGGCAACACACGCCCAAATCACACGCAAAGGGCCCTCAAACAGGGGCATCATGAGAAGGCTTACTACCAAAAGTGGCAAAGCGATACGCTGAACAACCCCCACATCGATGTCGACACGCGAGCCAAGCACGCACCAGACAACTGCGAGAGCAACACCGAAGATGCCGCTTGCACCGCCCGCGAGCGCTGCCATGAAGCCTTGATAACACACCTCAATGCTCATAAGCCCATACACCGCACCACAACTCGCGACGGAAAAGAACGCGGGAGCAGACAAGTCAGGCACGCGGCGAAAATCCTGCACATTCGGGATAGAGCTTTTCGGAATGGAGCGCGCAATCATCGCAGCAGACAAGACCGAAATGAAGAGGATGAGACACAATTCGAGCATACTCACCCACAGCTCTCCCGCAGCGTTCACGATAACGAACAGGAATGTGCCGCCAACCCCTCCCGAGACCACCACCCTCATGGTGAACGACGACTCCATTAGACTGAATATTACGCACCAGTACGTAGCCAAGATTGCTTGGGAAATTCCGAGCAACGCCCACGAAATCTCAAGAGCGATAATCGGGAGAGCACCTGTCGCAGTGTAGGCGCACGCGCATATCATGGGCAAAAACGACACGATCAGCGCAGCGACCGCAAGTCTATCTCGATTTTTGAAAAATAAATCAGCTTTCACCGCAAAGAAGCCAAAGGCGAAAGCAAGCGTCAACACAGAAATGCATCGTATAAAAATTGCCGTCTGAATATCGCAAAACGACAGAAGCGGGAGTGACGGCGAGAACACCGCCGACAATTCCCAACCTATCAAACACGAAAAGCCGGCAGCCGCCACCGCGAATAGCGATGCGACGCCGGCTTGCCGCCGAGTCGCCCCCTCCGACGATGCATCTTCCCCTTCGACGCTTTCCATACCTCTCCCCCTAAACATCTGGGTATGACACGACCCCTCAAGTTGCTCTCATTTCAATATTACCAGCTGTCGACCAGGCACACCCAATAAAAGATACTCCATTTAGTTAAAAGAGGCGCGCTTAAAAAAGGTGTCCCGCTGGCAACAAGAAGGCTGTCAAGCTGGCTTCTCGTTTTTCCGATGCGCCTTTCAACCAAACGAGCGAGAGGGGAAATTCATGTGTTTCAGACCACCAAGCGTCGATCAGGGTCCTGTCAAATGTCCGAAATGCGGAGCGATGGTTGACCCAAACCTCGATGCATGTCCCAAGTGCGGAGCCAAAGCGACTGCCGCCGTCGGGGCGCCGCCCGTGCCAGGGGCGCCAAGCGCACCTTCGATTCCAAAGGTCCCCGGTGCAGCGGGTGCACCTTCCGTACCGAGTGTGCCAAAGACACCGAGCGTTCCCTCTGTCCCCGGAGCGCCAAAAGTCAATGTGCCTCGGGGGTAGTCAAAAGCGAATATTTGGGGGCACGCAGCATTTAATCTATGGATAAGCCGGGGGAATCCCGACTCAATCAGACGAGAGCAAGGAGAGGAGCACGCATGAGCAAGAACGCAAAGGGGACACCGATTGTCAAGGGCCTCGGATTTGACAGCTTCGGACTCGGCGCCAACGCCTGCACAGTTGACATCGATGAGGAGGCGAACAAAATCCTGCGTATCAGGCCGTTTCATTTCGACGAGCATCAAACTCCCGAGGAATTAAACGCCTGGAAAATCGAAGCAAGGGGAAAAACCTTCGAGCCGGGCTTTAAAACACTGATTTCGCCATTGTCGCTTTGCTACAAGAAGCGCGTCTATTCTAAAAACCGCATCCCCTACCCTATGAAGCGCATTGACTGGGATCCGGCGGGGGAACGCAATCCACAAAATCGCGGCACAAGCGGTTATGAGCGCATCAGCTGGGACGAGGCAGCAGAAATCGTTGCAGCCGAAATCAAGCGCATGCATGATGAATATGCCCCGGAGGCAATCCTATGCGAAATTGACGGCCACGGCGAAACGAAAGTGGTGCACGCGAGCCACGGCTGTATTACCCATCTACTCGATCTGTGCGGCGGGTTTACCTTGCAGTCCCGCCAGCCCGACAGCTGGGAAGGCTGGTATTGGGGCGCCAAACATATCTGGGGCATGGACCCGCTCGGGCAACAGAACAAGCAGAACAACGTAATCAAAGACATTTCCGAAAACGGCGATGCAGTATTGTTCTGGGGCTGCGACCCTGAGACCACTCCCCTCGGCTGGGGAGGATACATGGCAAGCCGAATCTGCTTCTGGTTCACAGAGATTGGGGTGAAGCAAATCCACATCTCCCCTGACGTGAACTATGCCAATGCCGTGCACGCCGACAAGTGGATCCCCGTCCTTCCCAACACCGACGCCGCGCTGCAGCTTGCCATCGCCTATACCTGGATAAAGGACGGAACCTTCGACCAGGAATATCTCGATACTCATGCTGTTGGCTTCGAGAACTTCAAGTACTACGTTTTAGGCGGCGAGGACGGCGTTCCGAAGACGCCGAAGTGGGCCGAAAAGATCTGCGGCGTGCCTTCCTACACCATCAAGGCGCTCGCCCGCTACTGGGCCAAGCACGCAGTCTCCATCGCGCATTGCAACGGCGGCTCGTTCATCCGCTCATGCTTCGCGCACGAACCGGCGCGTCTCGAAGTGGCACTTCTGGGCATGCAGGGTCTCGGAAAGCCTGGCGCTAACCAGTTCAAATTCATGGAGTGGACGCTCTTCGGCATTCCCACACTTGACCCCCTGCCTCCTTCAACGCATATCCCCAGTCTGGGAGCTGCGTATCGCGGATACGTCACCGGAACCAAGACAAGCTTCATCCCCAAGACCATGATTCCCGAAGCAATCATGAATCCACCCGTCTCATGGTACGGACACATCTCCGCTGGCTTGCCTCGTGAAGACCAGTTTGACGGCCCTTACACCTTCCCGCCCGAAGGCGGAAGCCGCGTGCACATGATTTGGTCCGATTCTCCCTGCTGGGAAACATGCTGGAACGGCGGGTTCAAAATGCAGGATGCGCTGCGCGACGAGTCGATCGAGTGCGTCGTGGTGCAGCATCCCTGGATGGAAAACGACACCATGTTCGCCGACATCATCCTTCCCTCGAATACCAAATTCGAAACGGAAGACATCGGTACGGATTGCGACTCAGGCCAGTGGAACGTCGTGTTCTATGAGCGCCAGGCAATTAAGCCTTTAGGCGAGTCCAAGTCTGACAAGGAAGTCGTCGCAGAAGTAGCCAAGAAACTCGAGAAGTTCGGCGGCATTTACGAGGATATCTACGACAAATATCTGGGGGGGAAAACCGACGACGAATGGATTCGCGTGGGTTTTGACACAAGTGGCGCTCCCGAAGGCATGTCCTTTGAAGAATTCAAGGAGAAGCAGTACTACGCCTTCCCCACTCGCGAGGACTGGAAGGACATCCCCGCTGGCGTGCGTGAGTTCCACGACGACCCCGAGGCAAACCCGCTCCGCACACCATCAGGCAAGCTGGAGTACTATTCCACCACGCTTGCACAGAACTTCCCCGACGACAAAGAGCGTGGCCCCATTCCGCATTGGGTTGACGAAGGCGCCGGGCATCAGGAACGCCAGTATCTGGAGCGCGGTCGTAAGTATCCGTTCCTGCTGGTATCTAACCACCCGCATTTCCGCGTGCATGCCCAGCACGACGACGTCACGTGGTTCCGCGAAATGGAAACCTGCAAAGTGACCGGTCCCGATGGCTACAAATATGAACCCGTATGGGTGAATCCAATCGATGCGGGCAAGCTCAGTCTCGAAACGGGAGACGTGGTGCGCGTATACAATGAGCGTGGTGCCGTGCTCGGCGGCGTTATCGTGTCAGAGCGCATTATGCCAGGCGCAGTTTATCAGGATCACGGCGCGCGCTGCGACTCCATTGTGTTAGGAGAGGGCGGTCTCGACCGCGGCGGCGCGAACAACCTTATCGCTCCAACCGCCTGCACGTCCAATCATGCCCACGGCGAAGTGACAAGCGGCTTTTTGGTAAACATCGAGAAGGTTGATGTGCACAAGCTTGCCGAGGAATATCCCGAAGCGTTCGAGCGCGACTACGATCCAGCGTGCGGTCTTGTTGCCACTGCGCGCGTCGTCAACGGAAAGGAAGGCGAATAGCCATGGGCAAGGTTTTCATCTTCGATGCAGCAAAGTGCAACGGATGCCGCAACTGTCAGCTAGCATGCAAGGACGAGCATGTCGACAACGAGTGGCTCCCCTATGCTAAACCCCAACCTGACACTGGACAATTTTGGACCTCCATGGAAGAAATCATCCGAGGGCAAGTTCCCAAGGTGAAGGTATCCTACGTGATGCATCGCTGCCAACACTGCGACAATGCCCCATGCATGAACGCCGCACCCGACGCGGTATATAAGCGCGAAGATGGCTTGGTTATCATCGATCCCGTGAAGGCCGAAGGCAAGCGCGAGCTTGTAGATGCCTGCCCCTATGGCGCCATCTTCTGGAACGAGGAACTCTCAATACCTCAAAAATGCACTGGATGCGCTCACCTGGTCGACGAGGGAGAACTTCCTCACTGCGTAGACGTATGTCCGCACGAAGCACTGCGCTTTGGGGACGAAGAGGATTTTGCTGACGAAATCGCAAAAGCCGAGGCCATCGTGCCCGAGCGGGCCGCCAGTGACGAGCCACGCATGTACTATCTGAACCTGCCCAAGCGATTCATCGGCGGCATCATCGTTGATCTCGAGGCTGACGAAGTCATCATTGGGGCAAAGATCACACTCGAGAATCTCGATTCCGGCGAAATCAAGGTGACCGAATCTGACGACTTCGGCGACTTCTGGTTCCACCAGATTCCCGCCGCAAAGTTTAGGGTATACGTCGAAGCCAATGGCTATCTCACTCGAGTCATCGAGGCAGATACCACCAATGAAGATAAAAACATTGGTCCGATCGAGCTCTATATTAACCAGTTAGGGTAGCAACGTCCCACGCAGCATTTTTCAAAGCCCAAGCCTTAATAGGCTTGGGCTTTTTACTCTATATTGTCACTGTATCGTGATACTATATTATCTGCAAGATTGAAAAGGGGAGACGTGCCAGTACTTTCAACATTTTACGGAATCGTGATTCGAATGTACTTTCTGCAATCAGAGCACAACCCTCCCCATGTTCATGCAATTTATGGCGAAGATACCGCCGCGTTCGATATCAATACAGGCGGATTGCTTGATGGCAAGTTGCCTGCACGCGCATCTGGGATGGTCAGGGAGTGGATTGGAATCAATCGCGATGCCCTGCTCAGCATGTGGGAAACGCAGGAGTTCAAGAAGCTCGACCCACTGAGTTAAGGAGGTATTCAATGTTTCACAAAATCAAAGATGTCTATCCACTACCCAATATGAAGCTTAGCGTTCTATTCACCGACGGAACCACAAAGAAATATGATGTTGCCCCGCTCGCAATGAGAATTCCCACTTTCAAAGCCCTCGAAGACGACTCGTTGTTCAACGATGTCCAAGTAGACGTCGGCGGCTACGGCATCATATGGAATGACTACGTCGATCTTTCGTGCGATGAGCTCTGGTATAACGGGGTCACAGAAAGCACGCCTTTTGACGACCTTATGTCATTCGCTGACGCCTCAGAGCTGTGGGGGTTGAGCGAATCGACACTTCGCAAGGCAGTTTCATATGGAAAGATTGTCTCAGGTGTTGATGCACGAAAATACGGGAAACAGTGGATCGTAACAAAAGACGCCATGCAGAGAGAATACGGCGATCCGGTTTCCGCATAGCACAAAAAGGCCTGCCATCCGAAGCAGATCGCAGGCCTTGATAGATAAGTTCTTGAGACGTTGGAACTAGCTAGATGCCCAAGATTCCCACGATAAACGGCATCCATGCCGCCATGAGAAGAACGAGCACGATGGATGGAATAATGCCCGTTTTGAACATATCACCAAAGGTATAGTAACCCTCACCGTACGTTAACATGACCGTCGGGTTCACCGGCATGAGGTAGTTGCCAGCAACGACAACCGCCAAGGCAATAGTCGGAACAGCAGGCGACATGCCGAACCCTGCGCACAGCGTGATCATAATCGGCAGGAAGATACCAAGAATGGCGACGCCAATCGGGCAGACGGTGTGCAGGATATACACGAAGGCAAGCATAAGTGCCAACGCCGCAAACGAGCTCAGGCTCATAACGCCGCTATTGGTGATAAGACCAGCCAAAAACGCAGCGCCACCCGTAGACTCGATAACCGAACCAAGCGACATGATGGTCCCGCACATGAGCACAATGCCCCAGGGCACGGCGTCCTGAAATTCCTTCCAAGACAGGAGTTGCATGCCAGGAAGAAACATCACGGTAAGACCGATCAATGCAACGACCGTAGCGTTCAGCACCGGAATCCAGTTGCCGGCAATCCAGAGAACGAGCAAGCCGAGCACGACAATAATAGCTTTGATTTCATAGGGCTCAATCTTCTTAGCTGCGGCAGCCCGTTCGCGGATACCCTGAAGGCACTCGTCGGTAATGGGTTCGGGTTTCAGAATCTGAGTGATAAAGAACCAGGTGACGGGAACCATCACGATAACCACCGGCAACGCGACGATGACCCAATCGAGGAACGAGACCGACGCGCCCGTAGCCTTCTGGAGAATATTCATTGCAACAACGTTGAAAGAGCTACCTGCCGGCGTTGCCATGCCACCCGTGACGGCAGAAATCGGGATACCAATCATCAAGCAGCGTCCAAGATTAGATTCTAAGGGTTTAGCGTTTGCAGCTTTCAGGATGGCAAGTGCAAAACCAAGAAACAGGACCGTGCAAGGCACGTCAGACATGATTGTCGAGACAAGCGTGGTCGCAATCATAAAGCCCAGAACCAGCTTGCGAGAATTCGATCCCGTCCATTTGATGAGGGCCCCAATAAGACGAGTACCCCAGTTGGTCTTCAGCATAATAACGGGCAGCGAGAACACCGCAATGATGAAGAACAGTGCCGGACTAGCAAAACCGCCAATTGCCTGGCCCAAGCCGCCGACGATGCCCAAAACCGGACACATTACAATGATGAAAAGTGCCGTAACGCCCAAAGGTAGCGCAGATGTAACCCACAAGGACACCAGCGCCAAAAGCAAGCCAAGTGTCATGACCCCTTCGTGACCGAGCGTCTCGCTTCCTGGAATGAAAATCGATCCTACGATAAATACAGCTGCCAAAGCAATACCAATGAGTCGCTTCGACATGGGTACGTTCGTGCTTTCCATTATCTCCTCCTTATAGATTTATAGACACAACAGAAACGGACTCCCATTTAACCCCCGACAACCTCCTTACTGCGAACGCCGCCTTCTCCCCTTGCAGGAAAACGAACGAGCATGCCGCACACCGCACACGCCGCAACGATTCCCGCGGTTACGTAAAACGCCAGAGCACACGACCCCGTCGCATCGAAAAAAGCACCGCTCATAATAGGAAGAGCCGAAGCGACAAGGGTTGTAATCATAATCCCAGTACCTAAATTTTTCGAAAGCGACCCTGCTCCGAAGTAGTTAGCCATAGCCGTCGGAAATACTGCATTCACGCCGCCGAACCCAACGCCAATACAAGCGTAGAAAACGAGCAGCATGGCATCGCTTGACGCCTCGGCACCCACTACGATACCAATCACGAGAATGAGCGCGGCTACTACGATAAGCCGTATCGGCTCGATGCGATCGGACACTATCCCCATGGAAATCTTGCCCACAAGGCCCATTGCCCCCATAAGCGCCACCCCCGCAACAATAAGACCACTATCGAAACCGAGCGACGTAAAATGGAGGACACCCTGCGAAGTCGAGAGCGTATATGCCGCGAACCCACTCGTTGCCGCAAGGGAAATGAGCCAAAACGTCGGCGTACGAACAACTTGCTTGAACGGGACGCTCTCTTTATTCTTGTACACCACGAACCTATAATCGCATTTTTTAGCTGCCACCTTGGCTCCTGACGTGCCATCAGGTATTTCCCCGATGTCAGAAGGGTGATTTTTCACCAAGAAAAACGCCACAGGAATAGCCAACGCAACAAGCGCGGCAATGAGATACCAGCCGCTTCTCCAACCGCCGCCAGTGGCTCCCATAATGGCATTCACGGCAGGCGGTGCAATAAATGACGAACTTGCGCCAATGACCATCATGCAGGTCATTGATACGCCACGACGCTCCACAAACCAGCTGCCCAAAGTGCTCTGCACCGCAAGCTGGCCCACCATCATGGTAGCCGCACTTGCCACAACTCCGAACACTGCAAAATAGGCAACCGGCGAAGAGACGAAAAAGATGAGCGCGAGTATGGCGCAAAGGAGAACCACCGCGCCGAGTGTCATGCTGAAACGAGCACCGAACTTTGAGATCAGTGCACCAACAAGCGGCGCTGAAATACCTTGCACCAGCACGAAGAGCGAGAACCCCGTTCCGAGCATCGTCGCGTTCATCCCGAGCGCCTCGTCTTGAAGCATGAGCGGATTCACGATGGTAGCCGTCGCGAGAATAATCCCCGATGAACAGAAATATAGAAAGCCAAGAATCACAACGAGCGCGTAACCGTAAAAGAAGCCACACTTTGAATCTTTTGCCTCTAGCTCTTTTCGCTGCGTGGTAGATGACATGCAGCCCACTCCCCCTCGTGTCCGCCTCCCCCTGAAGGCAAGTATCCCCACAACCATACCTAAGGTCTACAGACGCTCATGTTGAATTTGGATCATGGCTCACCATCTCAACCTTAGATGTTGAGACGCAGTCAGCAATGCACTAAATAGAAGCCTGAACTGGTAATTTAAAAGCAACGGAGCAAATGTCTCGTCACTCGAAAGGAAGCGTGTCGGCTCCTTGCCTTGAGAGATAATCCTCGCGCGAGAAGCCCTTTGTCTCCTTCGCGAGAAAGCTAATGAACGATTCAACCGCCCCATTGCCTTGCGATTTCTTCCACATCGGACCGGCGCATAAATCGAATCCAGTTCCCTCAATAGGAACGAACACGACGTTGCCGTTGCCATACACGCTGAGATGATCGAGAGCCATGGCCACTCGCCCGCTCGACACGAGCGTCGCCATAAGCGCCGCCGCATCGACAATGCGATCGTCGTTTCGCACATCAATACCAGCGCTGCGAAGCCTCACGCTCGTCTGAGTGAGAGTGCTCCTAAAGCTATCGAACCGCGGAGCAAGCACAACCTCGTCTCGCAAATCGTCAATAGTGACTGACGACCTTTTTGCAAGTCGATGCGATTTTGGAACCGCAAGCTTATAGCGATCTCTATAGAGGCATCGAAACTCGTATCGATTCGAATTGCCGGCTTCAGAGAAAAGCGTAAAACCAACGTCTATCGTCCCTTGCGAAAGTCCCCTCTGCACAGCGCCGATTTCCAGCTCCTTGAACTCGAACTCGGTACCTGGATGCTTGACGCTGTACCTACGACACACTTCTGGAAGAAACGAGCCATACGATCCGAGAAGAAAGCCTATCGTCACGCACGAAGTAACACCTTCACGATAATGAGCGATACGACCCATAGCGCTTTCATAATCGTCGACAATCTTCCGCGCATCGGCAACGAAAATCGCGCCCACCTCCGTGAGCTCGACCGCATGACTATTCCTGTTAAAGAGCCGAACGCCCAACTCCTTTTCAAGGCCAGCGATATGATTGCTGAGAACAGGCTGAGAAACGAAAAAGCTCTTCGCGGTTTCGGTATAGTTGAGCGTAGACGCAAGCAAGAGAAATTCGTACAGAGTATCGATTTTCACCGCTTTGCCCCCTCTCGCTTTGTCCCTCATTATATACGTCGGCAACAAACGACTAAGCACCATTTCAAAGCAGCAAGCTATCCACTTCAGGCATGGTGCGGTTGGATAACGCATGTCATCCAACCGCCCTGTCCTATTGCAGCGAGAGACTACCAACCTAGCGTCCCAATGTGAAGAGCGACACCTTCCTCTTCGAAAGCAAATCTCCCAAATCGTCAGCGTCCCTTAGGTAAAGGCATCCAGCCTGACAGTGCTGCACGCACGAAGGCAGCTTGCCTTTCGCCTGGCGACTCGCACAGATGTCGCAGCGATCTGTGGGAATAGGCAAGAATTCGAATTGCCATTTCCGTGGCTTTATTTCATCAGGGCCGATTTGCGTAAGCTTGATGCCGTACTTGTCAGGATCCATCCCGTGTTCCTGCTGACATGCAATTTCGCATGTATGGCATCCTGAACAATACTCATAGTCAACAACAAGAACTTGCCTCATGGTAATCACCCCTCCGCCTTTGCGATGCTGCACAACTGCGATTTGTATGACGCGCCCAAGCCCACCTTGCCGGGACGCATGGGAATAAGCTTGTTGATATTGCATTCCATGACGCCGAACAGCGTACCGTCATCCGGATCACGCTCAGGGAACCACCAGGCATGATCAGCTGAAACAGTATCCTTTCGAATACGGATAGAAAGCTTCGCCTTCTGTTTACACGAACCGTAATTGTTCTCAATTTTCACCCAGTCGCCATCGGCAATGCCGTACTTTTCTGCCGTTTCGGGATGGATGAGCACCGTCGGTTCGGGGTGAATTTTGCGCATAGACGGGCTTTGCCTGTGCTCGGAATGGAAGAAACCCCAGGAACGAGCGCCAGTGGTAAGAACAAGCGGGTACTTTTCTGCCAGATCGGGACGGGAAATCGGACTTTCGGGCGGCTCTTCGTAGTCAGCCAAGGGAGAAAGACCGAAATAGGTCATCTCTGGGCAATAGAAATTATACCGCCCTGTCTTCGTGGCAAAACCGACCGCGCCATCGGGACGCAATCTGCCAGACTTGTACTTGTAGTACTCAAATTCCGGGTAGAGCCAGGTGCGCTCTCGAAGAGACTCGTAAGTAAGGCCCGTGTTGCGAAGCAGGTAGTCATACATTCCTTCTTCGCTGTCCCATTTTTTGTACTCTTCGCTCTGAAAGCGGGCGCCAGCTTCGTAGATGATACGCTGATCGGATTTGCATTCACCAAGAGGCTCAACAGCCTGAGCAATTGCGCCCAAAGCATAAGGCTGGTGCCCCGTGATACCAATGCGTTCCGCAAAGCACGCTGCAGGGAGCAGGACATCGGCGCAAGCAAGTGCCGTCGGAGTCAAGAACAGGTCAACCACTACGTTGAAGTCCATCTTCTGAAGTGCGGGCAAGATGCGCTGCGGCTGTGCGCCCATGCAAGCGATGGCATTGTTTTGCATCATGAACATCGCCTTGATCGGGTACGGCTTGCCCGTTTCCATGGCTTCAAGCAGCATATCGGGACTGATAGCAGCAATTGCATTGAGCGCAGGGTACTTGTCGTTCATGGTGAGCTCGGGATGCTCCAGCGGTTTATGGCATCCATCCCACACCCATTCACGCGGAAGCCACGTTACGCTCATGTCCCACACAGGATTTGCGGCAACCATCGAGCCAGGCTTCTCAAAGTTACCCGTAAGAGCCATAAGATCGAAGCACGCCATGCCTGTAATGAATCCCTCTGATGTGTGGTCCATCGCAACGCCCCATTGCAAGCATGCCGATTTCGCATGGCCGATTTCAAGAGCAGCTTCGACGACCAAATCCTCGTCCACGCCACACGTCTTTGCAGCAAACGACGCAGGATACTTCTTCACATTCTCGGCGAACTCATTGTAGCCATAGCACCATAAATCGATGAATTCCTTATCTTGCAAGTCGTTCTCAATGATGATATTGCAGAGTGCGAGTACAAGCGCCGTGTCCGTACCCGGACGAACCTGAAGCCATACATCAGCCTTACCAGCCAACCAGGTAAGTTTCGGGTCGACGACAATAAGCTTGCTCCCGCGCTTCATGCATTCAACTACCCAATGGCCAAGCGTTCCGTCAGAGTTAGCGACAACGGGGTTGTTGCCCCACACGAGGATGCATCCAGGCGGTTCCCAAGCCGGATTATCATAACGATCAGCGAAGAACTGGGAGTAATCGCAGATAAACAAACCGCCCGCTTTAAGCGAGGTCGAGAACATGCGCGGCGCATAACAAGCCTGCCCCGAAAGAAAACCCGTACCATAATTCGGAGTCCCCAGGCACAGCGCCATAAGCTTTCCATAGCCGTTGATGTCACGACCCGTACCTTGCGTCACCCAAATCGATTCGGGACCGTACTTTTCGATGACGGCCTTCATTTCGCGCTCGATGATGTCATACGCCTCATCCCAGGTGATGCGCTCGAAGGTGTTCTTTCCCCTGTCTTCCTTAGCTCGCTTCATCGGGTATCGCAGGCGGTCTTTGTGATACAGCATCTCCTTGAACGCCAAACAACGCGGGCAAAGACGACCCTGGTTGTACGGGTTTTCCGGATCGCCCTCGATTTTTTCGAGCACACCATCCTTCACGTACATAAGAATGCCGCAGTTGTCGTGGCAACCTGGGCCTGATCGCGCGTTCGAGCGAATGACGGTATACCCGTCCTCCTCCCATGTCCATTCGCGGCCCGTTGGGTCATCCTGTGTGGGACCCATCAGCTGCGCTTCCTTCCAGTTGGTTTTAAACTCCCCTCGATTCGCCTCCATAGCGACTCCTCACCTTATCTGGCTTGTAACGCTGGCCCGATTGTAAGACGCATGAATGCAGCTTAGTTTTTCGTTTATCTTTCCGGCTATTAATAAATCAAATAAAAGCAGGTCAAAATGCTTTTCCGGTGCTTATCTATTTGAGAGTCTTCTGCTCTTCGGTGTATTTCTCGCTCATTTAATCCCCACTGCCCGTTTTGACTAGCGCAAAAGGATAAACGCTCGAAGCGCCAGCTTCCAGCAGCTCAGCTGCAACGACGGTAAAGGTCCACCGAGAATCCACCATGTCGTCCACCTAAGTACCGAGTCGCTGCCGCCACGGTGCTCTGATCTGCACTTACGGGCACGATGAAGCCGCCCCGGCAGTTCGCGCAGATGCCGCACGTCTCTTGCGCATCGGGGGCATCGAGCTCGGCTGCCACGTGCTTCATGAAGCAGTCGGTCGAATCGAGGTACCCGATAAGCGCCTCGTGCTCGGCGATTCGCGTCTTGGTGATCTGGTCCCACTTCTCCCGCTCCGCCGCCGCGTCGAACGCCTTCCCGAAGCTTGCACGATAGACGGATCCGTCCCGATACAGGTAGTCGTGGACAAGAAGGTACTTCAAGGCCTCGTCGAGCTTACCCCCCTTCACGTTGAGAGCCTTGAGCATCTCCCTATATCTCACGCCGGATCGAGCCATGCCGACGATGTCTTTCAGCAAGTTGGGAGACGCTTGCGCGGTCGCGATGAAATGGGTGAGGATTTCTTCGTCCTCTTCCCCATGCAGGAGAAACGCGTATGCAGGCTTACCGTCGCGTCCCGCTCGGCCGATTTGCTGGTAGTAGGCGATGAGGTTCTGCGGAAGTTGGAAATGAATGACGAAACGGATGTCCGACTTGTCATACCCCATGCCCAGCTTCACGGTGACAGCAAGCACCCTGGTATCACCGGCCACGCAGCTTGCGATGAAGAACGCCATCACCACCAGGAACAGGTTAAGAGAAGGGGCTGGCAAGCGCAGGCGCGGAACGCGGCGGGCGACGGCAGGCGAGGCTGACACGAGGCGCGACAGGCGTGAGCGCTCTATCCAATTCGCAAAATATTGCGAAATTATTGACTCGCATAATTTTGCGAGTTGTTTTACTCCCCTGGAACGAAGTGAAGCCCGCTAGCGGCATTACCACCTGCGAGCTTCCCTCGAGCGAAAAACTACGTCAGTCGAAGATGACCGGCGTGCTTTAAGCCTGCTTCTTGATGTTGTTCGCGAGGATGAACAGGACGACCACGAACAAAGTGCCGATCAGGCTGCTGGCACTGATACCCGAACCGGTCGCCTCCATGATGAGGCCAAGCGCGTTGAACACGATGCCGATGATGCACAGCACCCAGAACACGCCGATCTTCGACGGGTCATTCGCACCGCGCACGCCGAACACGCCGACGACGACGTTAAAGGCACCTGCGACAATTAGGACCACGCCGCCGATGGTGCCCAATACCGCAACGCCGGCACCAGAAGAACTCGCCTGGTACATGGCGAATCCGTTAGCGCCCACAGTGAGCACGATTCCGGAAACGGCGATAATCGCTCCCACGACGATGCCGATGATCGACAGAACCTTCAACGCTGTCTGTGAACTGGTTTTCATACGACCCTCCCTGCTGTCGCCAACTTATTGTTATGCATAAGGATACAGGAGCCCGCGCGAAAACCGACGGGCGAGTCCCAAAGGTGAAGCTTTTGGGACATCGGGTCCATCTTTCAGTAAGTCGAACTCTTTCATTACTTTGAAGAACGCGGCGAGCGGACGGCCCTAGCCTCACACCGCGAAGCCAACCGATCCAAGTGAATTTTGTGGCGAGCCGACCCCGCGACGCACCCAGCAACGCCGACAACGATTAGCACGCTTGCGCGCATCGGCGAATCGTATATCCTTCCAACTATAACAACCTTCAAAGGAGCCAATTCATGGAACGAATCGCAAGCTTTTCCGTCGACCACACCAAGCTCGAGCCCGGCGTCTATGTATCACGCAGCGACGCCGACGAGAAGACTGGCTGCGTGACCACCACTTTCGACCTGCGCATGACGGCGCCGAACCGCGAGCCGGTGATGGACACCGCCGCCGTGCACGCGATCGAGCACCTCGGCGCCACCTTCCTGCGCAACGATGCGGAATGGAAGGACCGCGTGATCTACTTCGGCCCCATGGGCTGCCGCACCGGGTTCTACCTTGTACTGTTCGGCGCCTATGAACCCGCCGACGTAGCCGACCTCGTGCTTCGCCTGTTCGAGTTCGCGCGCGACTTCGAGGGCGAAATCCCCGGCGCAAAGCCCGAAGAATGTGGCAACTACCACGATTCCGACCTGGCCCAGGCGAAATGGTGGGCGCGCCGCTACGTAGCCGACACGCTTTCCGTGCTCGACGACGCGCACACGCATTATCCGGCGCTTTTGGACTAGGACGCATCGATGAAAAACCCTATCGGCATCATCGGCGCAATGGACGTCGAAGTTGAGCTGCTGAAAGAGAGCATGGCTGCGGAGGGCGCGGTCGAGACCTCCTACACCGGGCAACTCTCGTTTTTCACCGGCACCTTATCGGGCGTGCCCGTCGTCGTCGCACAGTGCGATGTCGGCATGGTGAATGCGGCCGCCCACACGCAGCTGATTATCGATCGTTTCGCCGTGCGCGGCGTGGTGAACACCGGCGTCGCGGGGTCGCTTGACGCCTCAATCGACATCGGGGATATCGTGGTGGCGACCGACGCCGTGAACCACCTGATGGACGTGGGAAACCTCGGTTATGCCCCAGGGCAAACGCCAGGGCTGTCCACACTCGCCTTCCCCGCCGACGAGGCGCTCCGACGCGCAGCGGTGGACGCCGCAGCCGAGCTCGACATCCAAACCTGGGAAGGCCGCGTTGCCTCGGGCGATGTCTTCGTGCGCGAGAACGCTGACAAAAACCGCATCGCCGACATGTTCGACGCGAGCTGCTGCGAGATGGAAGGCGCGGCGATTGCCCAGGTCTGCTGGCTGAACCGCATTCCCTTCGCCATCGTGCGAGCCATCTCCGACAAGGCGGACGGCACCGACTATATCGACTACCCCACCTTCGAGGCGCAGGCGGCGCGCCAGTGCGCTGCGCTCGTCACGCGGATGATAGGCCGCCTCGTGTAATGTCCGCCCAAACACATACCGCCGCCCGCGCGCAAAAGCTGCTGCGCCGCAAGGGAGCGCTCACGCCGCTCATCTTGGTCATGGGATTCATCGGTGCGTCGCTTCGCTACCTTCTGGAATGTGCGCTGCCCGCAAACGGCGGCTTTCCTGCGGCAACGCTCGTCATCAACATCTTCGGCTGTTTCGTGCTGGAACTGGTGAACCAGTACGTGGGGCGCCGCATGCATCTGCCGGGTGCTCTCGTGAAGTCGCTCGGCGTGGGGCTTGTGGGTGCCTTCACCACAATATCAGCGTTCTCGACCGAGTGCCTCGCTTTTCTGCAGGCAGGCGAGGTCGGCCTGTGGGCAGCCTGTATTGTAGCGACGCTCGCGACGACGTTTCTTGCCTCGCTTGCAGGACACGCCGCCTGTCGCGGCCTCGCCGCTCGCCGCCTTGCGCGCATCGAGCGGCGCCGCGAAGCCATTCATCGGGCACATGCCACACGCCGAGCAAAGGTGATGCGGGAAGCCGATAGGGCAAAAGGCCAAGCCCGAAACGCCTTCGCACAGGAGTGGGGCAAGGATTGCGAGGGCAACCCATCTTCGGAGGATTCCTCCCCCGAAGATGAGGGAGGCAAACGATGAGTCCTCTTCTGCTTGTCGCCGTAGGATTCGGCGGTGCCTTGGGAGCGCTTTGCCGCAGCAAGGCAACGAGCTTTCTCAAGGAACGCACGCACGGGGATTTCCCCGCAGCGACGCTCATCATCAACATCTGCTCGTGCACCTTGGCGGGAATCGCCTTGGCCGCCCAGGCAAACCTCAATGAGGTGCTCTATCTCGCAGCGACTATGGGCTTTCTCGGCGGGTTTTCCACGTTGTCGACCATGAACTACGAGGCGGTGGAGCTTGTTTTGGGTGGTAAGCGCGCGCTTGGCGCCGGATACCTTGCTGCGACTTACGCAACCACGCTGGGCGCCGCAGCGCTCGGGTTCGCCATCGCGAGTGCGGTCATGTAGTCCTCGCGCCCAAGCGCCATCATGCTTTCCGCGGCGATAGCGTGGTTTTCGCCGTTAGGGGTGCTCGCGCCGGGCGCGGCGTCCGCAGCGCTCTCAGAGCCCGCGCGTCCCGCATTGCCCGCATCTTCCGCAGCACCCACACCGTTCGCGCTTTCCGCAGCGCCTGCGGAATCCGTTCCGTTCGAGACATCCGCATCATCTTCCACAGCGTCGCCTTCCCCACCAGGCGCAACTGCGCGATACGTGTCCGCCTTGCTGCCAGGCACAGCAGAGGGCGCGTAGGCCGCACCGTCTGAAACGGCATGCCACAGGCCGTCCGCCCCGGGGATATACGACGCACTCGGCTTAGGCAGGAAACACTTTGAACCAACCCATGTGAATGACTCGCCGAGCGTCACCTCTGCAAGCTTTGAGCAGCCGGTGAATAAGTCCGCCATGGTCTCCACATTCGCCATGTCGAACGAGGACAGGTCGAGGGACGCAAGCGAGGAACAGCCGTAGAAGAGATAGCTCAGATTCTTCGCAGCCGCCGTGTCGAACGAGGACAGGTCAAGCAAAGCGAGCGAGCTGCATCCCGAGAACATATGGTTGAAGTCGATGACGGACGACGTATTGATTCCGGCGAAATCCACTGCTTCGAGCTTGGAGCAGTCCGCGAACAGATAGCTCAGGTTGACCGCAGACGACGTGTCAAGCAGTGAAAGATCGATCCGCTTAAGCCCCGAGCAGCCCGAGAACATCCCATGGAATGTCTGCACTTTGGCCGTCGACGCCCTCGACAGGTCGAGCTCGGTCAAAGACTTGCACCCGTAGAACGCCTGCGAGAGATCGGTGGCGGAGGTGGTGTCGAACATCGATACGTCGAGGATAGCAAGCGAGGCGCAATTGTAGAACATCGACGCGAAGGTGGTCGCGCTTCCCGTGTCGAAGTGCGACAAATCGAGGGACCTAAGCGAGCGGCAACCGTAGAACATCTGCTCGAACGAGGTCGAAGCAGACGTCTTGAACGACGAGATATCAATCTCTTCGAGGGAAGCGCATCGATAGAACATCTGCCTGAAGTTATTCCCGCTCGACGTGTCCCAACCTGCGAGGTTTACGCTCCGAAGCGACGAGCAATCCTGGAACACGTCGACAAACGACCTGACAGAGCTCGTGTCGAGGGCGGAAAGGTCGAGGTCAGTGAGAGATTTGCACCTTGAGAAGGCATATCCCAAGCTCGTCGTCTTCGACGTATCGAGCTTTGACAGGTTGGCCGACAAGAGGTTGTTGCACTCGAAGAACCATGCGTACATCGTCTGCGGGGCGACTCCCTCATCGACGACCGCGACGCGCTCGATCTTGCTCGCGATGCCCTTCCACGGCGGAGTGCTCTTCGTATTCTGGATATTTGCGTACACCGCCGTCGCCGTCTTGCCCTCGAAGACGCTTCCCTGGACGGGCAGGGTGCGACGCTTATAGAAGGTGAGCGAGGCATCGTCTTCGGAATAGACTGCGAACGGGACGGAATCCGAAGCACTCGGTTCTGTTGACTGGGCGCAGAAGAGAAACGACGCAGAAAGCAGCGTCACCGGGTGCTGGGATGCTTGCTCGAACAGGTCGGCATGTGCGGTGGGATCGAGCCGGGACACCGACCAGCTCACATCGAGCGACCCATTCGCGGGAACGACCAGCGTCGGGTCGTAGGACGCGAAGCCTCTTGAATAATCGAGCAGCGTCGAGCTGCCCGACTTCGCTGAAACTGAGATGCCGTCGTAGGCGGTAGTCGCCGTAGCCATGGCAAGACGCGCCGGGGTGCTTCCCGAGTTCTCCACCTTCCACGAAGTCGGCGTCGCAACCGTCCCGTCGGAGAGCAGCGCACACGGCACGGTCGTGGGCATGGTCACCACGATCGTATCATCGTCTGCGGACGCACCAGCCCCGCCCTCGTCAGCGTATGCGGGCGCAAAGGGGAAGGCGAGGCACCATGCCACCGCAAAAGCTGCCGCGAATAAGACCGCGGCAGCATGCCATATTCCCGTTATTGCCCGCACGTGATGCATGTGATGCGGCTATTAACTACTGCGCAGCGCCGGAAGCAACGGTCCAGGTGATAGTCGCAGCCTTTTGGGGCGTCGAGATGTCGGCGGTCACGCGCGCGATCTTCGCGTTGGTGATGTCGAGGGAGATCTTGTCGTTTGCGGAATTGGCATAGCCCATGTTCCACGCCGCATTGACAGAAGTATCGACGGACGCGGCGGCCTGCAAGCCGTTGACCGTGAACTGGAAGGCGTTCGCGGTGGTGCCCACCGTCACGTCAGCGACGAGCTTGAACGGCGACTGCTCGGTGACGGCCATATTCACCACGTGAATCGGGAAGACCGACTTGTTCTGGATCTGCAGGGTATCCGCAGAGGGGGCCAGCATCGTGCCGTCTGCCTTGGCGACGAAGGGGATTTGCGTCGGCACCGAGAACGACAGGTTGTCGCCGTCGGGATCGGGGGTCACAGACTGGATGGTGACGTCCGTCGACTGAGAGGTAGTGCCATCGGCGAAAGCGAGGGCGGGGGTTGCGATGGCGGTTGCCATGACGAGGCTTACAGCCAGCGCACCCACACGCGCCTTGAGGCTTCGGTTGCTGATTGCGTCCATGGAAGGACTCCTTTCTTGAGCGAAGCGGGCCCTTCCCGCCTCATTGTTTGCTTTCTGCCGCCGAAGATGTCGGCAGCTTGGTGCCTTTTTGATGTCGAACTGCGCTCTTTGGCTGGCCTTATTGGTTCCCGCTTAAGTCGGCCGCAACGATAGCGACGGCAACGGACTGGGGGTTGCCCGACGGCGCGCCGGTTTCGGGGTCGCAGCCCTGCACGGTCACGGTCGCCGATCCCTCATGGGCATCCGGCGCTTCGCACCATTCGACGACCTCGCCGGGGGCAATAAGCCCGGAGCTGTACAGCTCGACGCCGTCCTGCGAAAGGGTGAACGTTTGCGAGAACTTGTTTTCCGCCACATTCGACACGTTCACGCGCACTTTTCCATCCGACAGCTTGGGCTTTGCCGACACGGAAATCGTCATGCGCGACTCCTCCGCCTGGCGGTTGAGCTCGGCAATAACTTCTTCGTCGCTTTTGCCCTCGTGGGCTTGCACAGTCGCGCCGGGGTCGGCCTTAGGTTGAGAGAATTGCCACATCGCGCAGCTGCCGATGGAAAGAAGCAGGAGAAGGAGCAGTATCAGAATAATGACGCGCCGCTTCTTTTTGCGCGAGTTATCTTCTTGTTCCGTTTCGCTCAATCCCCCACCCATTAAAGCACTGTTGCTTTTCGAGAAACCGCATGTGAGAGCCACGCCTTCGAGATTCGTTCATTCGGCCCCGAAACAAGGGGCATCGCACACCTCGAGCATTTCCGAATCCCACTATTGGTTTCGCGCATGGATTATCGCAGAGCAACCCCCTCGCTGCAAGAACTTCGTCTGCTAGCGGTATGTCAGCCATACAAAAAGCCCATATCGCTCTGGTGATTCGCGCGCTTTTTTGTTCAGCGGCACTGCAGCGAAACGATTACCCTAGCAGAAAAGCTAATCGCGATGCGACACGTAATACCCCGCGTCCTCCACCGCACGTTCGACAGCGTCACGGTCGATAGGGGCTTTCGCCAAAATGTGAGCCATGCCCGACCCCAGGTCGACTCTCGCCCACGTCCCCGGCTGCGCATTGAGGGCGTTCTGCACGCGCCCGACGCACTTTTCGCAGGTCATCCCCTTCACCTTAACGTCAAGCGAGAAGGGATAGTTCGCTTCGTCAGTGTCTTCCACCGTAACAGCAGCCACCTTCTTCGCCTTGGGAGCTTTCGGGCCGCCGCCGCAGCAGTCATCCTTGAGCGAGAACACGCGGTAGGCTCGGCGAAGCGCGAAGACCATAAGGATTGCGATAGCGACGATGATGATCAAGGTTGGTGCGTTCATGCAGCAGCTCCTCCGAAAGCCTTCGCTTCTTGATACGCAAGAAGTTTTCCTTTTGATACTTTCGGCAGTGTACCACGAGAAGTTAGCGAGGGAAAACCGTCGCGAAAGAAGACGTCACAGAGTATCCATATACCCTCTGGGGGTATATGAGAATACAGGTGACGTTCCCTTTCCCTCAAGCCATCTACCAGCGCATAACAAAAATCAGCCGGTTCCTGACACCGCCAAAGTACAAGAATCAGCCAGTTCACTCACAGGCAAAAAGACATGTAGAGAGGCAAGTACTGACGATTGCCTTCAACCTTGAGCTGCTTGGGGTGGAGGACGTATTCATCACCGATGCGATCGGAATAGCGCTTGGCAAAATCGTCGAGCGATACCGTCGAATACGCCTTTGAAGACTTGACCTCGACGGGACAGATTCTCGGCTTGCCCGCGGCGTTCGAGTAGCCACGCGTAATCAGGAAGTCGATCTCTCTGGGTCGCAGCCGTCCGCCCTCCCGCAATGGGGGCTCATCCCAGCTATAGTAGAAGAGTGAGTGGCCGCGAGCTCGGAGCTGCTGCGCAACGACGTTCTCCACGAGCATTCCCCTATTGACGGAGACGCGGCCAAACTGAATGTCCCTGTGTATATCCAGAAGCTCAGGGCCATCGTCGAACGCCAAACTCACGAGTAAACCAGTATCGGCAAGATAGCACTTGAGGGAAGACGAATCGGTATGAAGGCGATAACCCACATTGGGGTCATTGCAAAGACAGCAAGGGTTGACCAGATGGGCATCGGCAAGCCAGCTCAGGGCCGGCTCGAACTGCTCGAATCTATCGCCACCGTCAAGGTTGGAGAATTTGAACCTCTTACTTGCGCATGAAAGCTCGCCTGGGACGTCATCGAAAACAGCCCTTGCTCGCCTTGCCTCGGTTCCGCCAAACTTCTGCATATCCTCACGATAAAGATCGATGATTTGCCTCTTTATCTTGTCAGGCCGCCTGAAGTCGGCATCCTCAACAAACGCCTCAACCACCTGGGGCATGCCCCCAACAAGCATGTATTCGCTAAAGAGGCGGCTGCACTTTGCATGAACGGGATCGGGCAGCGGAATAAGGTCGTCGCGGCAGCGACGAATCTCTTGGGCATACACGTCTAGTCCATTTGCCCAGAGATACTCCTCGAAGTCCATAGGATCCAAGCGAACGCGTTCCTCCTCCGAAGGGATGACGATCTTCTCCACGTTCTTGCGAATCGAGATGAGCGAACCCGTCTCTATGTAGTCAAAGCGGCCATCCGCTACCAGATGTTTGACGTATTCCCTCGCCACGGGAAAGCGCTGCACCTCATCGAATATGATGAGGCCGTTTCTGGGCGTGAGCAGCTTTCCGTAGTTGAGCTGCAGCATCCTGAGAAAAGTGTCGATGTCCGCCCTTTGGTCACGGAACAAATCAAGTGTAGCCTTGTCCGCCTTGGAGAAGTCGATGTAGATGTGGTTGGCATACTCGCGTTTAGCAAACTCCAAAGCAAGAGTCGTCTTCCCAACGCGACGAGCGCCCTCGACGAGAATTGCCGTTCTACCCTGAGACTCGCGCTTCCACTCGAGAAGACGGTCGTAACACTTACGGCGAAAGATAGGTGTCATCTCTTCATCTCCAAGCCGTCTACCAGCACATTACAAAAATCAGGCAGTTCTTTAGCTCGAAATTATACAAGAATCAGCCAGTTCTTGACACCGTCAGAATACAAGAATCAGCCAGTTTGCTTGCATCGCACGATAATGGGACGCAAAAGCATGTTGAGACAGAGGCAGCTATCTCGCAAGCTTTCCGAAGTGGGCCTCTGCTATGGCATCAAGCTGGGCGCGGATGCCGTCGAAGTCTGTGGGTTGACCTGCCTCGATATCGAACGCTTCGGCAATACCAGCGATGATTGACTTTCTGTTGACTTCGGAGATTCCCTTGTTGAAAAGGCCAAACACGGTATAGGGATCGATGTCGGCCATCCCGACCTCATAACCCGCCTTCTTTTGCGCCATCTGCGAGAACCAGTGCCAGCTGCTCTGAGTTGCTGCCCCTCCTCTAATCCCGCAGCTCCCCCTTGCCAGCGACGCATCTTCTTATTCCCCCAGGTCCTCAGCGAACCCTACGCGGTAGTTCGCGAACACCACCCCGTCACCTGCCTGTGTGGCGTCCAAATCGACATCGGCCGCTATCGCGAAATCGCTGTCGCCTTCCGCATCGTGGAAAATCTGGCGCACATGCCATACGTGGGCCGATTCCTCGTCGGACTCGTCGAGCACGAGATAGGCCTTCGAGCGCGCATCCGCATCGAGGAGCACCTCTTCGTGAGCGTCGTAGAACTCGTCAAGCGCCACCGCCCAAGCACGCTCGCCGAAGCCCCAGTCCGCATCCATCTCGCCAAGCGTCGCAACGTCGCGGTGCGCCGCCGCACGCACACGGCTGAACAGGGCGTTCCGCACAAGAACGGTAAGCCCGCGACGATCGCGTACCACTGGCTCGTCCTCGGGCGAAGGCGGCGCGGCATCGAGCGCGGCGCCCGCGTTTTCCCACTCGTCGACCAAGCTCGAGTCGACCGAGCGCACGATAAGCCCCAACCAAGCGACGACGTCCTCGAGCCGCTCGTCGCGCTTGCCCTCGGGAACCGTGCGGTCGAGGGCGCGAAACGCCTCGGACAGATACCTGAGAAGGGCACCCTCGTAGCGCGTGATCCCCAGCTTCTGGATATACCCCTTGAAGTCCGCGGCGCTCTCCAGCATGTCGCGCAGCACCGACTTCGGGCGCAGGCAGAAGTCGCGCGCCCACGGCACACCCTCGCAGTATTTCTCAAAGGCGGCATCGAGCAAATCTTCAAGGGGCTTTTCGTAGGTCACGTCCGCGATGCGCTCGAGGCGCTCCTCGTATTCCACGCCGTCCATCTTCATCTCGGCCATGGCGCGGTCGCGCGCACGGCGCTCCTGGGCGCGCAGCACCTGGCGCGGATCCTCAAGCGTCGCCTCGACCATCGACACCACGTTGAGCGCATAGTCATCATCTTCAGGGTCCAAAAGTTCCAAAGCCGCGAGCAAGAAGGGTGAAAGCGGCTGGTCGAGCGCGAAGTCTTCAGGAAGGTCAACCGTCACATAGTAGCTTGCGCCCCCGTCGGGCAGATCTTCTTTCACGACCACACCCGCGGCGATGAGCGTGGCGAACACCTCGTCGGCACGCTGCGAGAGCGCCACCTTCTCCTCGTCGGTTTGCAGCGAGTCGGCAATGAGCTCCTCCACGCGGGCGCGGGCGTCGCCCCCCTGCTCCACCTCGGCGAGCACCATCGAGTGGGTGACGCGCATGCGGGGCGTGAGCTTCTCGGGAACCGATTCCACCAGGCGGTTGAAGGTGTCCTCGTTCCAGTTGACGAAGTTCTCGGGCGGTTTCTTCTTCTTGATCTTGCGGAGCTTCTTCGCATCGCCCGCGGCCTTCACCTCGGCCTTGTGGTTCTCGATCTCGTGCTCAGGCGCCTCGGCGATGACCACGCCTTCAGTGTCGAAGCCCGATCGCCCTGCGCGCCCCGCGATCTGGTGGAACTCGCGCGAGCGCAGACGGCGCATCTTGTGGCCGTCGAACTTCGTGAGCGCGGTGAGCACGACGGTGTGGATGGGCACGTTGATGCCCACGCCGAGCGTGTCGGTTCCGCAGATGACGGGGAGAACGCCCTGCTGGGCGAGCTTTTCCACCAGCAGGCGATAACGGGGCAGCATCCCTGCGTGATGCACGCCGACACCGCAGCCGAGCAGGCGCTTCAACGTCTTGCCGAACGCTGTGGTGAATCGCGCGCCCTTCATGGCCTCCTTCACCGCCTCGCGCTGTTCCTTCGTCGCCACGCCGTAGCTCGCCAGCGCCGACGCGCTCGAAAGCGCCGCGTCCTGTGAGAAGTGGACGATGTAGAGCGGACCCTCCCCTTTTCGCAGCGCGAGCTCGACGGTGCCCTCAAGCGACGTGAGCGCGTATTCGTAGGAAAGCGGCACCGGGCGCGGCGCGTCGATGATGCGGGAGACGTCCTTGCCCGTCTGGCGCTCGAGCAGCCCTGCAATCTGGTCAACGTCGCCAAGTGTGGCGCTCATCAGCAAAAACTGCACATTGGGAAGCGCAAGCAGCGGCACCTGCCAGGCCCAGCCGCGATCGGAGTCGGAGAAAAAGTGGAACTCGTCCATAGCGACGCTCTCAATGGGGGCGTCCTTCCCCTCGGCAAGCGCCTGATTCGCGAGGATCTCCTCCGTGCAGCAGATGACCGGGGCCGACGTGTTGATGTGCACATCTCCCGTAATCATGCCCACGTTCTCGCGGCCTAAGATGTCCACCAGGTTGAAGAACTTCTCGCTCACAAGCGCCTTGATGGGCGCCGTGTAGTAGGAGCGCTCGCCGAAGCACATCGCGATGAAGTGCATGCCGAGCGCGACGAGCGATTTGCCCGAACCGGTCGGCGTGCCCAAGATCACGTGGTCGCCGACCATGATGGACATGAGGGCCTCTTCCTGATGGGGCCACAGCTCGATGCCGCGCGATTCGACCCAGCCGATGAACGCCTCGTAGGCTTCTTCCTCCGTAAGGTTAGGGTTCTCATCGTAGAGCTTGCAGGCAAGTGCGCCGAGCTCGCCAGGCTCATGCGCGCGAGATGCGTCGGCGAGCTGTGCGACCTCGCTCTCGGGGGTCGTGACGTGGACAGATGCGCCGTCGTTGGTTCGTTCAGACAAAAGTCGCTCCTCGTACAGGTTCGCCCGCGCGACAAGACGAGCGGACCTGCTGGCCCGCCCGACTCAGTCACCGCGAATTCGCATTCAGTTCTTCGAAGTGTAGCGCAGCGCAGCCGAATGATGCTAGCACTGCTCAAGAATGGCACGCAGATACTGCTTGTAGCTCTCCGCGAGCGACTCTGGCCCCTCGATGCGGACCGTGCCGTTGCACCGCACAAGCCATCCGTAAAACGCAGGGCCTTCCTCAATCCGGGCCTCGATGCGCGCCGTGCCGTCACCGAGGTCGGTGGAGGCAACGTCGCGTCCGAAGCGGTCAACAACGGCGTTCATAGCATGGCCATCGGCGATAAGCGTCGCGTCGACGAACGCGCCGCCAGCCGCACCAACGACCGCATTGTCGAGCCGCTCGACCGAGAAATCGCTTTGACGGGGAACCTTCGCCGCCCGCTCCTCGGAGACCTCCACGTAATCCATGCGCCCAACGCGAAAGCCCTCGAAGTTGTCGGTTTCGGGATTGTAGGTGACCAGGTAGTACACGCCTTGGTTCACGATGATTTCCACAGGCGTCTCCACGTAGCGCTCGCCGCTGCGGCGCATGACCTTCTCTTTCGCGGCGTTGTAGCTGAAATAGCGGAACGACACCTTGCGCTTGCCCGCGATCGCCTCCAGGATGCGGTCGACATTGTAGAGCAGCGAGTCGCCCTGGATTTTGATGCGCCCGCTTACGGAAAGGTGACGGTCAAGCAGGTCGCGCTCGCGCTTGGGCGCGAGACGCTTGATCGAGCGGACGAGCGCGTCGGACTTGCGCTGCGTCAAATGGCGCGAGCTCTGCACGGCGTCCACGATAAGCATCAGATCGTCAAGCTCGATAGATCGCGTGACAAGGGCGTACTCGAGCGGCGCTCGCTGAAACGTCTGGATATCGAGGCCGAATTCCCGCAGCGACTCGATGTCGCGATAGACCGACTTGCGCTCCGCCGTGATGCCGTGAGCCTCGAGGCGTTCGAGAATCTGCGCCATGGTCAAGCCGGCGACAGCGTCGGTCTCCTCCACGAGCATCTTCGCAATGTAGAGGAGCTTGAGTTTTTGCAAATTGGCCGCCACGGGACACCCTCCCTTTTATGCCTCAGTTACCACACTGATTATACTTCTTTGTTTCCCCAGGTAAACTAGCATTCGTTACAAAAATCACGTCGATTATGACATTTACCCGTCCCAAAGTTGTCTCAGAAGACGTCAAATTATCGGAAAGGGCGCAAGCGAGCAAGGTCGGCTATAATCGCAAGGCAGATGCAACCGGACGACGACTTGGATGTGACTTCATGAACGCAGGCACCCTGGCAGGCAACGATTCCCTTCGCGCGGCGCTGCGCCACTACGACGAGGTCCGCGAGACCTACCTTCGCGCGCTCGCCGAGCATGGCGTGGAATTCGCGCCCGCAGGCTCCTCCGATGCCGAGATCGCCCAACTGCGAGACGAGCTTGCGCAACGCGGAGCCGAGTTCCGTAACGCAGGTGCGTCAATCCGCATGGGCTGGATCTCGAAGGCATGCATCGAGTGCACAGGAAACAAAGGCTCCGAGACGTTTTCCACCACGTTCAGGTGCCATCGCGACTGCTATTTCTGCTTCAACCACAACCAGGCGGACTACGACAAGTTCGTCCGCGAGGGCTGCCCATGGGAAGAGGGCCTCGCCCGCGCCGCCGAAACCTACAAAAACGGCCTCGCCGTCATAGGGCTCACGGGAGGCGAGCCGCTTTTGAGCTTCGATGCGTCAATCGCGTTCCTCAACCGCGCACGCGAGCTTTTCCCCGAGGCGCACAAGCGCATGTATACCTCGGGCGACCTACTGACAGAGGACATGGCGCGGGCGCTGCGTGATGCGGGGCTGCAAGAAATCCGCTTCAGCGTGAAGGACTTCGACCCCGAGCCCATGCAGGAGCGCGTGCTCGATGCGATGCGCCTGGCGAAGCGCTACATCCCCGACGTCATGGTGGAGATGCCCATCATCCCCGGCACCGAGGCGCGCATGAAAGAGCTGCTCGCGAGCTTCGAGGAGATCGGCATCCGCGGAATCAACATGCTCGAGTTCTGCTTCCCCTTCCACAGCTGGGACGAGTTCGCGCGCCGCGGGCTTGTCGTGCGCAACCCGCCCTTCGACGTGATGTACGACTACGGATACTCAGGCGGCCTCCCCATCGCCGGCAGCGAGCAGCTTGCGCTCTCGCTGATGATATGGGCACACGACCAGGGATTCTCGTTTGGCATGCACTACTGCTCGCTCGACAACAAGCACCGAAGCGAGATGCGGCAGCGAAACGAGCGCGCCGCCCACGTGCACCCCTGTTTCACCTTCGATAAGGGGGATTTCTTCCTAAAGACGGCGAAGGTGTTCGGCCCCGACCGCGAGGTAGCGCGTCCCGTCCTCGCCGTTGCCGGCTGCGACACGATGGTCGATAGCGACGAGGAGGACTCGACGACCTTTCCCTTGCGCTATCTGGAGTTTCTGTGCGGCGTGAACGTCACGCCCGCCATCGCGTATGCCGTGCTCGAGTCTGACGAGAACGGCTCCTACATTCAAGAGCTCGACCTGCGCGTGGCGGAATAGCGCGCTTGGGGCGCCCCGCAGCCTTCGCAACCTAAAAGCCAAGAGAACGACGGCCCGTCGGTGCGAGCGCGAACCAAATGCTGCGTTCGAACCGATGGGCCTCGGCAGCTTTCTACAGCGCAGACTCGATTGCGGCCAGAAGCTCGTCGTATTCCTCGAGCGTGGGGACATCGGGGTTCTCGGCCTTCGTCGACGGCGCACCCTTGAACAGCCAGCCCGCCTTGCTTGCGCGAATCATTCCCAGGTCATTGTACGAATCGCCCGCAGCGATGGTCTCCATCCCGCAGCTCTGCAGTGCGCGAACGGTCGTGAGCTTTGTCTGGTCGCAGCGCATCTTGTAGCCGGTGATGGCGCCGTCCTCGCCCACCTCAAGCGAGTTGCAGAAGATGGTGGGCCAGCCAAGTTTGTGCATCAGAGGCTGCGCGAACTGTTCGAAGGTGTCGGAGATAATGATGACCTGCGTCTTCTCGCGCAGCGCATCGAGGAATTCGCGGGCGCCCTCCATTGGGTCGATCGTGGCGATCACGTCTTGAATCTCGACCAGGCCAAGTCCATGTTCGCGCAGGATGTCCAGACGGAAGTTCATGAGCTTATCGTAGTCGGGCTCGTCGCGCGTCGTTCGCTCAAGCTCGGGAATGCCGCTCGCCTTGGCGAACGCGATCCAAATCTCGGGGACGAGCACACCTTCCAAATCCAAGCAAACCACGTTCATAGGACATCCTTTCCTTATGCAGGCTCAAGGCGTTGGAGGATTCCAGCGCAACGGAAGTTAGGGTCCGCAGCACGCAACGTCGCGAGCTGGGCGGGCACTGCCCTATGATAGCCTATCGAAAACGTCGGCATTCAAACAATCGGCTGGACGGCGCCCGCATACGACGTCGATGGCGCTTTGCATCGTTCGCTCGCGAAGCTCAACGGTTCGGGGTGCCCGTCCCGCCGCCCGCCTCGAACCGTGCAACAAGACTAATCCTGTCGCAAACGGCACGAGCGAGGTCATTTCCCTCATATCACTTGAACTGCCGGGCAGACCGTGCATAATGTTCAATTCGAATGGCTTCTACGATATCCCACATACCCTCTTCAACTGCACGGAAAACATGGGGGTCTCCTCGCTGCGCAAGTGGCAGGAGGTTCATTTCGCAAGCTCAATTGAAGAGGTGGCTGGCATCCTAGTTCCATGCTAGCCGTATCATTTCTCCGAATTTCCAGGAGCGCAAGCAATCATGAGCATCCTCGACAAGCAATATCCAACGACCGTTTATCGGCTCATCCTCACCACGGCCGCCGCCATCTGGGGCCTCGGCTTCGTGATCGGCAAAAGCGCCATAACCACCGTTGGCGCCACCTGGTTCACCGCCATCCGTTTCTTTGGGGCGGGCATCGTTTTGCTCATCATCCTGTTTCCCCATATCAAGCGGAATTTCTGCCGCAAGACGCTGAAGGCGGGCATGATCATAGGCGTGGCAACGTTCCTCGGGTTTTGGACGCAGTTTCTGGGCCTGGGCATGACGACACCATCGAAGAACGCCTTTTTGAGCGCGTGTTATTGCCTGACTGTGCCGTTCATCTGGTGGGTGGTCTCCCGCCGCCGCCCGCCCGCCAAAGTGTTTATCTCCGCGGCAATATGCACGGCCGGCATCGGGATGGTATCGCTGACCGAAGGCTTCTCCATCAGCCTGGGGGACGGCATCAGCATTCTCTCGGCGTTCCTCTACGGCGCTGAAATCGTGATCATCGGCCTGGTCATGCGCGATAACGATATCCTGACCACCACCGTCGTCCAACAATTCACCAGCGGAATCTTGGCCCTGCTGCTCGCCTTGACCACGCAGCCCATGCCAACGGCGGCGCAGGTGATCACTCCCGAGTTCATCGGCGCCATGGCCTACGTTGCCGTCCTTTCGGCGGCCTTTGGAGCCGTGGCGCAGAACACAGCGCAGGCACATGTGTCCCCTTCCGAGGCGGGCCTGCTCTGCTCGCTTGAAAGCGTGTTCTGCGCCCTGTTCAGCGTGGCATTCTTCGGCGAGGCGCTCACGCCGAGGATGGCGTTAGGCTTCGCGCTCATCTTCGCCTCCGTCGTGGCAACTCAGCTTGGCGACAAGGGCGGTAGCACCGCAACCAACTCCGCGCCCGAGGAGTCCGCCGCCGACGGACCAGCGGCCACCACAAGCCGGGAATCCAGCGAACCTGTCAAACGAAACCGTGGAAGAATCGCCCGCTGAACTGCGAGTATCGTAGCTCGCAAGCCCCTTTTGGCTACTAAGCGAGAAACCATCGCATTCTCGGTGCCAAGTCCGCGATTGGCCGCGGAGCATAGGTCATGATAGCGTTAAGCTCGACGGCGAAACACGAGATAGCTGTTCAGGGTGCCCGTCCGACCATCCGCCTCGAAATGCGCAACGAGGCTCGCCTGGCGGTCGGCGGCGCGAGCGAGGTCAGCCACCTCCTCGTCCGAGAAGGTGTGACAATAGCGGTATGCATGCTGCCTGTTCTGCCACCCAAGCAGGTAATCGCCCTCATCGAGCGCGGGCAGCCCATACTCCACGCGAGCTTTCGCCGTCGTTTCTACCGCCCTTGCTGCAAGATCGGGGCTCTTCGCGAACTGCCAAAGCGACACCGCCACGTGCCCACCGGGGCGCACGCTATCGACGAGCGCCCGCAGAAGGGTCGCCCGCGAATCGGCACCGGGGACGTGATGAAAGAAGCCGAAGCACACCGCCATATCGACAGACGGCGCTTTGATTGCGTGCCCAATCGAGCCGTCTATGAGTGAGTTTGCGATATCAAGCTTCTGGAAGGCAACGTTGTCGGCGTCGCCCGCGAGCCCGTCGCGCGCAAGCTGTTCGCAATCGTCCACCGCGAAGTAGGCTATCGCCGCACCGGGCAACACCTCTTGCAGAAAGCGAAGGAAGCGCCCGTTGCCGCACGCCACATCGAGCACACGAAGCGGCTCGCGGGAAGGCTGCCAGGCGAGGGGGGCGACATCTCCGGGAAGAGGGCCCTCCGGACACTCGCCGCAAGACCCCGCATCCTCGGGGCGCTCGCCAGCATCGCGCTCCAACTTGCCAGGACGCGCCACGCCCTCGTGTCGAGAGCCCTCGAGGTGCGACCCGCTGCTTACCGCCGCCGACGTCCCGGCGCAAAGCTCCATCTCGTCGAGGCAGCGCCCCCAACCCGCCCACGAGGCGCGACGGGTCGACGAGAACGACGAGGCGTTCTCGCGGTAGAAGGTCGAGGTTATGTCGCACAGCTTTCGGGCGGTTTCAGCATCCATAAGGCATCCCGTGCATTGTATCGCTTCGCGGTTCAACGCGCCGCCCGCAGCAGGCCAGCAATCCGCCAGCGCGCGCCGGGTCCGCATAGCGTACAATGCCGCTTATGCAGAAAACCCTCGAAATCATACTGTCGGCCCTGAGAGAACAGGGGCAGCCGCTCGACGCGAACGCGCTCGACCGAATTATCCGCGCGCGCAACCGCGAGCTACGAGGCCCTGTTCGCGCGGTGGCAAAAAAGAAGCTCCTCCCCTTCTACCAAAAGGTCAAAGAATCCGACCCCGAGCTATGGCGCGGTTGGGACATCGATGACGCGCTCGAGGCGCTCCTCGTGCGCACCCTGCGGATGAAGCCCATGCGCACCGCGTCGGGTGTGGCGACCGTGACGGTGCTCACCAAGCCGTGGCCCTGCGCAAGCGCCTGCCTCTACTGCCCGAACGACATCCGCATGCCGAAGAGCTATCTAGCCGACGAACCCGCCTGTCAGCGGGCCGAGCGCAACTGGTTCGACCCCTATCTGCAGGTGGCGCTTCGCCTTCGCACGCTCGCTGACATGGGGCACACGACCGACAAGGTAGAGCTCATCGTCCTCGGCGGCACCTGGACAGACTACCCGCGCGAGTACCGATTCTGGTTCACGCGCGAGCTCTTCCGCGCACTGAACGAGGCCGTGAACGCAGATGCGCAACGCACAAGCATCGCCGGGCGACGCGCCTTCTACGAGCATTGCGGCGTTTTGAGCGAGCGAGACGACCTCGCCGCATTTGCTCGCGACGAGCAGGCTCGGGTCACCTGCGGCGAGCTCACCTACAACCAGGCGATTCGCGAACTCTACGGGAACGACGCGGGCTGGCAGCGGGCAAGCAAAAGCCAGACGGCCGCGCTCGCAGACGTCACCCTCGAACACGAGCGCAACACGCAGGCCACGCATCGCTCGGTGGGACTTGTCATCGAGACACGCCCCGATTGCATCACCCCCGGAGCGCTCACCGAAATGCGAACACTCGGCGCAACGAAGGTGCAAATCGGCATCCAAAGCCTCGACCAGCACATACTCGATGCGAACCTGCGCCGCATCTCCCTCGATCGCATCGGGCGCGCCTTCGAGCTCGCAAGGCTGTTCGGCTTCAAAATCCACGCGCACTTCATGGCTAACCTTTACAGGGCCACACCCGAGAGCGACGTCGCGGGGTACCGTGCCCTTGTCACCGACAGGCGCTTCCTTCCCGACGAGGTGAAAATGTACCCCTGCGCGCTCGTCGACGGCACGGGTCTTGTGGAACACTGGCGAAACGGCACGTGGAAGCCCTACACCGAGGGGGAGCTTATCGACGTGCTGGTCGCGAACATGCAGGCCACACCCGCCTACGTTCGCGTGTCGCGCATGATCCGCGACATCTCCTCGCACGACATCATGGCCGGCAACAAGAAAGTGAACCTGCGCCAGATGGTCGATTGCGAGCTAGCGCGTCGCGGCGGCGGCGTGGAAGAAATCAGGACGCGCGAGATCGGCACGCGCGGGGCGGATTTGACCGAGCTTGCGCTCGTCGAGTTCCCCTACGAGACCACCGTGTCGAGCGAACGCTTCCTGCAGTGGGTAACGCCCGAGGGGAAAATCGCAGGGTTTTTGCGTCTGTCGCTGCCGAAAGCGAGCGCGATCGAGGCTGCGCGCGCGGAAGCGGAAAGCGAGCGCAGAGCAATCGGCTCAACGGGGTGCGAGGCAATGCTGATCGAAGGCAAGACCATCTCTCACCAGGCCGCACGCGATATTGAGCCCGCAAGCGCAAGCGCGCAAGCAGAACGCTCCGCCCATGACGCCTTCCCCCTGGCTGCAGGCGCGGCCATGATCCGCGAGGTACACGTGTACGGCGCCGTCGCCGCGCTCGGGCATGCAAGCACGGGAGCCCAGCACACGGGGCTGGGCCGCAAGCTCGTCGCGCGGGCATGCGAAATCGCGCGAGAGGCAGGCTACGAGCGCATAAACGTCATCAGCGCGGTGGGGACGCGCGAGTACTATGCGACCCTCGGCTTCGAGCAACGCGGCCTTTACCAGCAAAAAGAGCTTTAAGCTTGCAAAGCACGCAGGGGCAGCCCCTAACGACCGGCGCCCCCGCTATTCTCGACGTCGGCCCCTCCCAAGAAGCAGAAAGCGAGACAATCACCCAACCCCCGCCTCACCGTCGAAATTATCGCCGGCAGAGAGCTCACCGCACCCGCAGCTCCCAGAAGGCAACGGCGCTTGCCGCGGCCACGTTCAGGGAGTCGACATCGTGCGCCATGGGTATCTTCACCGTGTAGTCGCTCGCGTCGATCGTGGCTTGAGACAAGCCCTCGCCTTCAGTTCCGAGGACAATCGCGAGCTTCTCGCAGGAGCGAAGAGCCTCATCATCAAGCGAGATGGATTCGTCGGACAGGGCCATCGCCGCGACTTTGAACCCCAGGTCGTGAAGGAGCGGAATTCCCTCCCCCGCCCAAGACTGAACGCTTCCGATCCGCGTCCAGGGAACCTGGAACACCGTCCCCATCGACACGCGCGCGGCACGGCGGAAGAGCGGGTCGTGGCACGACGGGGTCACGAGGACCGCGTCGATACCAAGCGCGGCTGCCGAGCGGAAGATCGCCCCGATGTTGGTCGAGTTCCCGATATCCTCGAGCACCGCCACACGACGTGCACCCAGACTGTCCAGCAGCTCGGTCGCATTTGGTAACGACGGGCGCTCGAACACGGCAAGCGCGCTTCTGACCACCTCATACCCGGTGATTTCCTTGAAGAGCGCCTTCGGCGCGACGTAAATCGGCGTCGAGGCATCTGCCGCAAGCGCTCGCTTGATGACGGGCATCGTGTCCTCGAGCAGCTTTTCGGGCAGCAGCATCGCGCGCGGGACGGCGCCGGCGACCATCGCGCGCTCGATCACCTTGAGCGACTCGCCGATGAACAGCCCTCTCTCGCGCAGTTCTGCGTCGGCCGTGCGCGTGAACAGGGAGAAGTCCCCGCCCCTCTCGACATCCGCGTCGCCCGTCTGCTCCAATGTGATTATCGGCATTGCTCTCCCCTCTTGCGACATCGCCTACCGGCCACCAATCCACGCCTCCCACGAGGCTGCCTCGCGTTGCGCCTGCGCGTAGCCCGCATCGTAGGACGCGCAAAGCTTCTCCCAATTCGTCTCTTTGTTGTCGACGGGCATCTCGTCGGGATAGAAAACGCAGGCCGAGCCCTCCTGCTCGAGCCGCTCTACCTCGTCGCACAGGGCGTTATAGCGAGATGGCCTCTCGATGGTACGCTCGGCAACCAGGGGATGGTTCCGGAAGGCGGCGCGGAACACAGCGCGTGGCAAAGCGCCAAGGGGCTTTTTGCGATATCCCCGCGGCTGTGTTCGCACAATGAAGAAGCGCTCGAAACCGTCGCGCCGCGCCGCGTCGAGGCAAATTCCCCAGCTCGTCCCCATTCCGCCGTCCATATAGGTGCGGCCGTCAATCGTCGTCGGCGGCATGAACAGGGGCATAGTCGAACTGGCGCGCACGCGCATCATCATGTCGAGCATCGTCGGCATATCCGCCTTCGTCCACGCCACGGTCTCGCCGGTTTCCCAATCGAATCCCTCTATGTGCACCTCGGCCTTGTTCGCAAGGAACGTCTCGAAGTCGAAGGCCATCACCTCGTCGGTGCCCGCCAAATCCTCAGCGATTCCCTCGTAGAGGTGATGCGCGTTGAAAAACCCTCTACCAGACAGGAAGCTACCGGCACCTCCGAACTCAGGGTCGCGCACCAAATCGGTGAACGAGGCACGCGAGCGCTCGATATCGCGCGACACGTAGTTGACCGTATGGCTTGCACCAGCGGAAATGCCGTAAACCTTCGGAAAGCTCAGCTTGCGTTCGAGCAGTGTCGTCACCACACCGGCCGTGTAGCTCGCGCGCATGCCACCGCCCTCGAAGATAAGCGCAACGTCATCTATGTTGGGTTCGTATTGAGACATGGCAGGGATTATACCCCGACGAAGCCCTGATTGTTGGTTGCATCCATGCGATTGGCCGCGCTTGCGAAACTCCTATTCGCCGCTTCCAGATTCGGTGCCGTTGGAAGCAGACGACGACCCCGATGCGGAGTTCTGGCCAGAAGAAGTGCTTCCGCCGCTCGCGCTCCCCTGCTCTCCCGATGAACTTGCGCCTGCATTTGTGCCCGAAGATATCGAGGTACCGCTTTGCCCCTGGCCGCTTCCCTGCGCTCCCGATTGAGAGGACCCTGACTGATTTTGCGAAGTCGAGCTGTTGGTATCCGAGGAGTCGCTTTTTGCCGTATTCGAAGTTGCACTCGACGCGGACGCGCTCTGGGAATCATCGCTCGTCTCAGAATCGGCCACGTGCTGCTTGTCCACCTGGGCATCTTGCTGCGCGTCCGAATCCTGGTTCCCCCGGACAACCTGCTCGATCGCCGCTGGCTTCGCGCCAAGACCCTGGCCTTGCGTGGTCAGCATGACAAATCCCGCGCTCACCGCCACCGCGACGAGTGCGGACACTATCGACACGGCGATCACACCTCGCTGTATGCGCTTATCATGCTCGCGCTTCTCGCGAACATGCTGCGCAGTGATGTCCCCGGCGAGCGATTTATCACCCAGGTGAGGCGTCGCCGTGGCGCGGCCGGGCACTCCCCCAGCAACCACATGCCCCGAGGCGAGCTGATCGGCGGCCCTCATCGAACTGTTCGCAAACTCAGCTTGTTCGGTTTGCCCCGCTTTCGGGCCGTAGGCTCGCACATCTTCTTCCGTCGAGGCTGTGTCATCTTTCTCCGTCCCAAATGGGACCGCCTCTAAACCTTCCAACCCTTCAGCGTCGCCAACGCCGTCAGTACTCGATTCCTCATCCGAGTCGCGCATGCCGCGCAGCTTAGTCGCCGACTGCTCCAGAAAACGCTTGTATACCTGCGACGCGACCGTCGAGACGACCGAGCCAACCGCAACGCCGATCACCGACCCCGCGATGCCAATCTGCGCCGACAGCAGCATCGACGTCACCGCGGCAAGCGCGCCCGCCGCAAGCTGCGCGCCAGAGAGCCCCTCGAACAAGCTCTTCGCCGTGAATGATGTGCCCCTTGCCCGTTCAGCCATGTTCAACCTCGTGCTTATCATCTTCTCGCTTGCTTTCCGAAAATAGAACATATCCTCCTCATGTGGTGGGAATTTGAACCAGGGGAACTCTTCGCCAGATTGATACCCAACCCTCACAGATATGTCACTTTCACCCCGCTGCAAGGCTCTACTGCGATCGAAGCCGCCAAGAAAGTTACCTAAGCGTATACTTGCCGTAGTGTTTCCGACTGAAAGGATTCTCGATGGAAAGGCCTATTCTTTATTACTGGGCGCCCTGTTCAACCTGCTCGGTGGCTGTGAACCTCGCCGATGAGCTGGGGATAGAGCTCGACAAGCGCGACGTCGAGCAGAAAGCCCCCTACCAAGAGCTGCTTGCGCTCGGCGGCGACGCGAACAAGATTCCCTACCTCTATGTGGGCGGCGAGCTTATCGAGGGGCAGGAAGCAGTACTGGCGAAACTCGAAGCCATGAAATAAAGGACCTCATCGCCTTGTGCCGCGCGGCCGCCTGAGAGTGCGTTGCCCATCTCTGGCGTCGCGCGGTTTTGTTCTACCAGCCGTCATCAGCCTGCCCGTTTTCCCGTCGTTGTGCTAACCTCCGAACATAAGTTGCAGCACTCCCGTTTGGAGGTATCTATGAATCAAACCGAAGACCCTATCGCTTACACCGCCATCCCCGACAAGGTCACCCGTAATGCGCATGCGGCCTTTGCCTCGGACCCAGCCGCGCGCATCGCAAAGAATGCCGTTTCCGCAAGCCCGATACGCAAGGTCGCCCGCGTCCCCGAGGCGCTCAGCCTCGATGCGAGCACCTTCGACGTCCAGCTCTCCCAAGGCGACATCACCAACCAGAAGCGTTCGGGTCGCTGCTGGATGTTCGCAAGCCTGAACACCATGCGCTTTCGCATCATGAAGAAGCTCAACCTGAAGACGTTCGAGCTATCGCAAGCCTATCCCCTCTTCTGGGACAAGTACGAGCGCGCCAACTGGTTCTTCCAGAATATCATTGCCACCGCAAATGAGCCTGTGACCTCGCGAGATGTTTCGTTTCTTCTCCTTGACCCGCTTTGCGACGGCGGGCAATGGGATATGTTTCGATCCATTGTGAAGAAATACGGCGTCGTGCCGAAGGACGCCATGCCCGAAACGCACTGCTCGTCGAACACGGGAGATATGGATGCCTTCCTTACTCGCTTCCTTCGCGCTGGCGCTAAAGCGCTTCGCGATATGATCGCGGGCGGTGCTGGCAAGGAGACCCTTGCCGCAAAGCAGGCTGAGCTTCTCGAGCAGTTCTACCGCATGCTTGCGATTTGCCTCGGTGAGCCGCCGAAGGCGTTTGAAGCCCGTATCCGCGACAAGGACGACAAGCTGGTCGTTTCGGGGACCTTCAGCCCAAAGCAGTTCTTTGACGAATACGTTGGCATGAACCTCGACGACTACATCTCGGTCATCAACGCTCCGACCGAGGACAAGCCGTACTATCGTTCTTATTCCGTAAGGTTCCTTGGTAATGTTGCCGAAGATGGAGGGGTCCATTACGTGAACCTTCCCGTCGAATCTCTAAAGAGAGCGGCAATCGCCCAGCTCAAGGACGGCCTTCCTGTATGGTTCGGCTGCGACGTCGACCAGAACTACCTGCAAGACGACGGCATGATGGGTATCAGTACCATGGATGCCGACGGGCTGTTCGGCGTGCCGGTAATGGCAGGCTTGGACAAAGCGGCTCGACTCAATTATGGCGAATCGCTTATGACGCATGCGATGGTGTTTCAGGGAGTGAACTTCGACGGCGAGGGGAAGCCCACGCTTTGGCGCGTCGAGAATAGTTGGGGCAAAGACCACGGCCATGACGGCTATGATCTCATGACCGACGATTGGTTCTCGGAATACGTCTATCAGGTCGTCGTCGACAGGAAATATCTCACCGAGGATGAGCTTGCAGCCTACGACAGCACCCCCATCCCCCTAGCACCATGGGACCCCATGGGCGCGCTTGCATAACATTATACCTGCTAGATTCACTTTTTCGCCACAATCCTGATGTTAGTGGTGACAAACTGAATCCGCAGCGATTACAATGTGGCCACTCTTTGCACTGCATTGCCGCGACAATCAACGCGACAAGCTTTTACAGCGCAAACTGATCAGGCCGTGGTGTAGCGCCATGGAGCCGGGCCGGCGGGGACGTCGGCAGCAGATGCACCTTTGAGCGCGCCTGCGGGACAGTTGCCGTTCCGCAGGCGCGTTTTGTATTTTTCGAACGCAAGTGCGGGTAGCTAAGAGACACTGTTCCCTACCCAAGGAGTTCGAATCATGGCAGATAACCTCAAAACCAACCCTATGAATGACAAAGACCCGAAGTCTCGCAAGGACAGCCGCATTCCAGATAGACAAAAAGTAACCCGGCAAGTCGCCACTGTCGGAGTGGGCGGAAATATCTTTCTTGCAGCCTTTAAGCTGTTCGCGGGCATTTTCGGTAATTCCACCGCAATGATATCCGATGCCGTCCACTCGCTTTCGGACGTGTTCGCGACCGCTATCGCATTTGTGGGCGTGAGGCTTGCTGAGCGCGACGCCGACAGCGACCACCCCTATGGACACGAACGGTTCGAAAGCGTTGCATCCCTTGCCTTGGGTCTCATTCTTTTGTTCACAGGCTTGGCAATCGGATACTCCAGTTTGGAGAGCATTGCGACCAGGTCGTATCTCGATACCGCCACACCGAGCCTCATTGCTCTCATCGCGGCAATTGTATCTATCGTCGCAAAAGAAGGGATGTTCTGGTATACCCGCCATTGGGCACGCGCCATAAACTCGAGCGCATTCATGGCCGACGCATGGCACCATCGCTCTGACGCGCTTTCCTCTGTTGGCGCGCTTGCTGGCATCGGCGCCTCGATGCTCGGATTTCACGCAGGAGATGCGATTGCCAGCTTGGTCATCTGCCTCATCATATTGAAGGTCGCATTCGATGTCTTAAAGGAATCGCTTAGCAGCCTAACTGATACCGCATGCGACTCGGCATTCGAACATGAGCTCGGAGATGTTATCAGCAATACACCAGGTGTTATCCGAATCGACGACTTGCGCACACGCAAGTTTGGAAACAAGGTATATGTTGACGCAGAAATCGCTGTTGATGGCTCGCAAACGCTTATTCAAGCTCATGAAATCGCTGAAGCCGCTCACGATGCCGTTGAGTCTCATTTTGACAATGTGAAGCATATTATGATTCACGAGAATCCCGCATAGAGCTCCGACTTGTGCCTTGATATAATCAGCAATTGAGCCTTTAGATAAGTCCGCCACATCCCTCGTGGCGGACTTATCTATCTTGAACCTTATATCTTTCGATTCGATTAATCACGATTCATACTATGCGTCGCATAAGTTGGATCGTCCTCCCAAAGTCGAAGCTCCCCCTCCACCCTTGTTTTTGCAAGATCGATAATTCTCTGATTGGACGATCCTTTAAACCTCAGAGTAATGTCATGCTTATCTTGCTCAAATGGGCCATCCACCAAAATATCAACGAGAGACAAAATCTCCTGGGTTTCCTTGCAACTGCATCGAGATCGAGAGTCAAGCAAGTTCTCATAAAGCTCGCCTGTATAGCACCAGATGGTTTTTTCAGGAAAGCGGCTTCTCACCCTCTGGAGAAACGGAAGCAGACCCGTTTGGTTCTCCGGCTCCATTGGCTCACCGCCAAGAAGCGTCAAACCATCAACGTAAGAAGCGCTTAAACTCTCGATGATTTTATCTTCGACCTCACGAGTGAATGGTTTCCCTGCTGAGAAATCCCACGCTTCTGTGTTAAAGCAACCAGGGCAGCCTCGCCGGCATCCTGACACGAACAGCGTCGTGCGAACACCCTCACCATTAGCAATGTCGAAATATTTGATTGTGGAGTAATTCATCTTTTCACCTCTTCCCCTTTACCTTTGAATTATCTCATTGTTTCACTTCCCTGCTTCCACAATTTATACTTCTCCGTCAACGGGGGGGGTATTAATGTCATATCCGATGCCATCCATTTTCTTCCCTCCTTATGACAGGATTTCATCTTCCATTGACTCTTGTCATCTCGCGTCGATAACCAAATGCATAAACGTTTACTGTGCAGCGACTGCACAGGGCCACGACGAGCAACCTTTAATCTTATTTCAGAAGGCACGTTCCCCTGCTGTGCAGCGACTGCACAGTACTATGTTGCTCACTCGTCTTTCAATCTCATAAAAAGGAATTAATGCAACTGTGCAGTCGCTGCACAGTTGCATTAAAGCGTAGAATTGCAAAACGCGGACATCTATAATTAGCAATAAGCAAAAAGATATGTATTATCTTGCAAGATAAGAAAATAGCAAGTAAATACGCTTGTCGAATAAAAATGATGCGTATAGAATAATGCAAACGACAAAGTGTGCAGCGACTGCACAGGGCCAAAATCAAACGAAACAAAAACACAGCAATGATAGGATACGGCATGTCGAAAAATCAGTCGGAAACGAAAGAGGTCAAAATGGCCACCAAAGGTAAGTCGAAAGGCGGAGAAAAGCAACAGCAATCGCTTTCTCTGGGCAGGGAGACCGTAGAAGAACTTGAAAGGGAAGCTGAACGCCGGGGCCTTAACAAGTCGCAACTTGCCGATTTGCTCCTTAACGGACAGCTTACACAATCCGCGGAGAAACCGACTATTATTTCGATCATGAGCTACAAAGGCGGCGTCGCAAAAACCACAACTTGTACCTGCCTTGCAGTATGCCTATCTGAAATGGGATACAAAGTTCTGGTAATCGATATGGATGGCCAAGGAAACGTAAGCCAGAGTCTCAGAGTATACGACCCACGCTCCGAAGAAGCATGCATCGCGGACGTTCTCTACCAGACAACACCGAACGGACAGAGGAAAAGCCTCCGAGATGTGATGAAACCGACCGATTACAATAACGTATTCTGTGTTCCATCGAATTTCCGATTTGCAGACGCAGATACACGTCTGAAAGCAGAAATCGCAGGAGGCGTCGATACAAGACTATGTTATGCAATCGAGGACCTCGTAGAAGAAATGGCAAAAGAAGGCGATGATCGCTTCGATTACATTATCATCGATTGCGGACCGCGTTTGGATATGACAACGACAAACGCCATCGTGGCACTTGAAGCTGGAAACAACGCTTCACACATTATTATTCCGATCAAAGTAGATGGTTTTGCGATTGCGGGGCTATCTCAGACGATTGATACCATTAATCGAACCGCAAAAGAACGCCGCCGACTCCCGCAGCATTGGAAGATTCTGCAAACGATGATTGAACGAAAGACCTCCGCTTACAAAGTCGGATGCGAATTGCTTAAAGAAGCAATTCCGAACGCAGAGTACTTCAATACCAAGATTGAGAAAAGTACAGTGGTCCCAGAGGCAAGCCTTGCAATGGAACCGTTAATTACCTACGCGCCCGACAGCAAACCTGGAATGCAGTATCGTTTGCTCGCTCAAGAAATCGAGGAAATGAATGCCTAAGAAAAAGCTACAAGCTGCCATAGCTCGAAACGGGGGAGCAGTGGCAAACGTTGTCACAAAGCATGAGAAGCTCTCGGAAGAAGAGCTACGAGTCGCTGCATTTAATGCAAGAGACAACCAAAACGCGTCGATTACTGACAAAATGGCCAACGATAATCGACGCAATACGCTTTTGAGTGAGATGGGATTTGACTGGTTCGACATCGAAGACATTAAGCCAAACCCGAACAACGCGTACAAGATTACCGAAGAAGACGTAAAAAACCTCGCCGGTCTCATCTACAACAGTAAAGAAGTAGAGCCACTCATTCTGCGCGAAACCGAAGACGGTGTTCAAATCGTCGACGGAGAAAGGCGCTGGCGCGCCTGCAAGCTTCTGGCAGAAAAGTATGGCGATGCATGGCGTATGGTTCCCGGCCGCTGTCATAAACTTGGGTCCCTCAGTGATGAGCAAGCAGAGTTCATTATGCACTCAAGCAACATGGGGCAAAGAAACATCACACCCTCCGAAAGAGCCCAGGGTTTCAAAGTGCTTGCCGACAAACTCGTCGAGTGGAGAAAGGACGACCCAAGCCTGAAGGGTCGCAATACCAAAACGGTGCTCGCAGAGCATTTCGGAGTGTCGGAAAGAACAGCACAAGTACTGCTAAACATTGCTCGCAATCTGGCAAAAGAGGGCAACGATCTGCTCGATGAGGGGAAGATTACCCAAACTCAGGCAGAAGCAATCTCAAAGCTGCCAGGAGACAAACAGAACTTCGTCATCGAAGCGGTAAAGGGAAACAACTACGACAGCGATGAGATAACAGCACTCGTGCAGGAGATCAAAGAAACAGATATTCCGATAGACCCAGACAAAAGCAGCGAAAAAGCGCTAAATCAAAAGCAGGCAACTTCCTCAGACCAGCATCCAAGAAAGCCGAAGGACATCAACGGATATCTCAAGACAGCTAAAAACGCTCTGCGAAAGGCCGACAAAGTCTCAGGAGAAGCAGACTATAAGCTAATCGGCGAGATTAAGATGCTACTAAGAGAGATAGAACAGCAACAGGAAGCACTTGATAAGTCGAGATAATCATACGACCCAAATCGAATTGAGAGAATAAAGGGGCACAAGGCGAACTACAGATAAACACGTATGACAAAAAATTGCACAGTTGCTAAGAATCTTGTTATACTTGTTTTCATGTTGCTTGTTAAAAGAGCCTTCTTTCTTTCGGTTGCGGGTGCTCTGTAAGTCATGATTAGGCCAGGTAACGCTGCTGCTCGGCCTGCTGAATGCGAATGTGTGGTTGGTTGTCAATCGCATCTGCAACAGCTTTTCATTTTGTAGATGCGATTGACCGATGCTGCATAAAACAATCCCTCTACGTTGTTGTATAACAAAAGGAACTGCTATTTGCAGCTTCGGAAGTGAACTGAAGTGCTGTCGTCTTGCTCGCGAAAGAACGCTTGCAACAGTTCTTAATGAGCAACCAACCCTTTGCGCGATTTCGTTTTGAGTGAAATCGCCGCTTCGATAAAGATTGGAAATCTTTTTGTCTCTTGAGGCCCGGCGCGATGCAGTGGCCTCCTTAGCCTTCTCCCGAATGATTGAACGAGTTGACGTGTGAAATCGGATCTTTATCTTCTCTTGCTCAGTTAGTGCGAGCATCTCCACTATTCTTTTTGCGCTCAATACGTAATACCCACGTTGACCCCGTACATTCACAACTCGATCGACCGAGCGAACAACACTATCGAGTTCAGCTTGCGAAAGAGGCTGCGCGAAACGAGAGTTGAATGAGCAAAGCTGGCGAGAAGCATCGTTCGGTCCGACAAGTTGAACGGCAGTGTTGTAGAAAACAAAGCACATGAGCTCACGCGAGCCTTCGCAGTCGAAATTGCGAAGAGCTTGCAGGGAAATCACATTAGCTAAACGAGACCGCAAGAGCGGACTGTCGTCACCGCGTTTCTTCGAGAATATTGCGTTTGACGAATGCCCCACCTCGGGCGAGACGACATGCTTCGCAAATCCACCAAGCCTCACGTTAAGATCGCTCAGATCGTAGTAAGAGTCGCTTGACAACAAAAGGCGAGCATAACGCTGGGCAGCAGGATTGTAACTCCCCGGCACACGTGAGACGCGAGTGAAGTCGAACACCTTCTCGTCAACGCCAATGCAATCAATCGGTTCCATGAGGTGGGAGAGGGCTCTTGATAGATTTTGCTGAACAAGTCGGAATAAACCGAGCGCCTTCTCGTTGACAGGGCCGTTAGCAGAGCATCGATAGGGGATGGAGCGGTTCAAAACATAGTAAAGGTGCAGACCGCGACCGGAATCGACGGCGAGCGTTGGGCGAGGAAGCTTCTCAATCCGTACAGCCTCGCTGATGATTTCAAGTGCATTACAAATCGCGTTGTCGGTTTGAGAGCGAGACGATCCGTGGCAATCAAGATCGAAGAAAAGAGCGTTGATCTGCCTGAGCGAATCGAGGCGGCGTCTATCTCCGGAAAAACCGTTCACGGAAACATAGAGCGACCCATTGCTCGGCGCGCCGATGAAAGGAAGGTGCGAGTGCTTGTGCATTGACTCACGCCAAGTGCCGTCAATGCAGGTAGCAAGGGCATAAGAGCTGTTGCGGTCGTCGTGAAAGAGGGCACGGAAAAACGTGTCCCTCTCATCGAGATCGCAATGCGAAGAGTCGTTATGTGAAAACCCTACCGACACAATGCACCTAACCAACGATCGAAGCAATGCCCCAACCGTTAGACGAGCGAACAATTCCTTATGTCGATATGGAAAAGTGACGAAGAACACGCGCGTATTGCACGTATATCGTCTAAGTGATAAAATACTCATTGCGACGTGAGTGATTTCGGTCACTTATCAAATCCCCCTCAGTTGGCGCTGAGGGGGATTTCTTTTTCTTATCGACCGAATGCTTTCGCATCCAACTTACAGCGAGAGATTATAACAAGAAACATAGAAAAGTCCACCGTTATTTGTTAGCGAAGACGGGGAAACGCCTGATGCAGAGTCGCTATCAGTAAACATAACAAGAATTAACGCGTAAAGCAATGAAAATAAATAATAGGCCTGACTAGCAGGAAACGATAAAAGAAAAAGAATTTGATGAGGGAAAACTGGGTAAAAGAACGCTAAGACGTTGTTGCTCAACAAAAATGAGCGGAGATCAGGTTGAGAGAATCGAACTAAGTCTAGAGATTCAGGATTGTAAGAGACTCTCCACAATTCCTTCACATATCAAATCATGGCAGCGGACGGTAAGGTAAAAGACCGCAGGGGGCATTCGAGGTACAATAGATCGAGTTCGAGAAAGCTGCCAGGAAAGGAAACCAATGGCTGCCTACGATTTTGAGGGCCATATAACCGACATCCCCGACTATCCGGAAAAGGGAGTGGTGTTCAAGGACATCACGACGCTGTTGAAAGAGCCCGAAGGGTTTCATGCCGCAATAGATGCGATCGCTGACCATTTCAAGGACGCGGGAGTTACGAAAGTAGTCGGCGCTGAAGCGCGAGGGTTCCTCATCGGGGCGCCGGTCGCATACCGCCTTGGAGCAGGATTCGTGCCTGCGCGCAAGCCGGGCAAGCTGCCTCGTGAGGTGCGAACGGAAAGCTATGAGTTGGAGTACGGCACCGATGAGCTTCAGACGCACGTGGATGCCCTCGACGAGGACGACGTGGTGTTGATCATCGACGATTTGGTGGCAACTGGCGGCACGGCGGTCGCGCAAGCGAAGCTTGTTTCGCAATACGGTTGCAAGCTAGCGGGGATGGGCTTTCTTATGGAGTTGGAATTCCTTCATCCGCGCGAGGCTATTGCGAAAGAGACCGATGTGGACGTGTTCGCGCTTGTGCAGGTGAAGTAGGGAAGGGTTTTCCTCACGGTGAGCCGGGTCTTTTTATAAGATTAAGTTCAATAGGGTACAAAAAGATAAGGCCTCGTTGAGAGGCCTTATTCATGGGTTAGAAATGATGAGGATCCTGCTTTCCTTTACGAAAGCGTAGCGTCGACCGCTCTCATGACGGCTCCGCGCATCCCCGCGTCCTCGAGCGCGGCGACGCCTTTGATCGTCGTGCCGCCAGGACTGCAGACGGCGTCCTTCATGACGCCGGGGTGCGTGCCCGTGGCGAGATGAAGCTCTGCCGTGCCGGCCATCATCTGAGCGGCGAGGCGATAAGCAGTCTGGCGCGGAAGGCCGTTCTTCACGCCGCCGTCAGCGAGTGCCTCAAGGAACATGGCAGCGAAAGCAGGGCCGCAGCCGGCAAGCGCGCTCGCGACGGAGAGCAGATGCCCGGGAAGCACTTCGATAAGCGCGATGGGGGAGAAGAGCCCGACGAAGGTTTCCCATTCATCAACGTCGAGCGTATGCCGTTCTTCGCAGGAGATGACTCCCTTGCCGATGGCGATCGGTGTGTTGGGAATCGTGGAGAGATGTCGCGACCCCTCGCCGAGCAGGTCCTCGTAGAAGTCGAACAGAAGGCCGGCGGCGACGGAGATGACCGCCTTCTCGCGAAGGGCCTCGCGAACAGGGGAGAGGACCTCGCCGACAAGGTAGGGCTTCACCGAGATAACGACGAGGTCGCAGTTTTCGACCACTTCAGCAGGCGATTTGAAAGCGCGAACACCTAGGGGCTTGCAACGTTTCTCGAGCGAATCGAAATGTGCGGCGCATGCGCAGATGCGGGACCCTTCTATGCCAGCGCACTCGACAAGACCCTTGGCCATGGCGCTTGCCATGTTTCCGAAACCGATGAATCCGATGCGTGCCGATCGAGCGTCCATGATGCCCCTTTCAACGGGAAAGCTGAGTTTTCGCCATTGTAGCGCAGCTTGTTGGATGAGCGATTCGCGCGATATTCGAAGCCGGCGAAAGCGTCAAAATAGTGCGGCATGGCGTGAAGGAACGCATCGAACGCGGCTGTGGCTCCTCTATAATGGCTACTCGGAAAAGAGAAAGGCTCACCTATGAAGTACAAAGTGCGTTTCATCAAGGATTCCGAGCGGTCGGACGTGTCCTTCGTCTTTGAGGAGACCGAGCTCGAGGCCGAAGACGAGGCTGCTGCGCGTGCTGCCTACGAGGCTGCAAAGTCGTCTGCCCCAGAAGGCGCTCTGCGCATAGATTTAGTGCGCGGCGAGGGCTACAACTGGGAAAAGGTGGCAGAAGACACCTTGTAGACAGGGGCGCATCCCGCTCTAGCGCGCGACCGGGGGTGCGTTGCGCGCACCGCTCACCGACGCGAAAGGCGTCCAACCGCGCTTTACACGGACTTTACAATTACAAGATGTTTCCCAGACACGCCCTCCCTAATGTGTTCATCGACCTCGGAGGGACGGGTTGGGCTTGCACCCTTCGAGCGGAGAGAACTCGAAGGGAGAACAAAGACACATGGATCCGGCAACTCTGGTTGTGGTGGTGCTCGTCATCGTCACGGCTCTCACGTTCGACTTCACGAACGGATTTCACGACACCGCCAATGCCATGGCGACCTCCATCGCCACAGGAGCGCTTAAGCCGAAGACTGCCGTCATCGCAGCGGGAACGCTCAATCTTATCGGTGCTTTTTTGTCTACCGAGGTGGCAAAGACCATCTCGGGCGGCATCATCAACGAGCAGCAGGTCACCATCAGCGCGGCCTTCATTTTTGCCGGATTGGTCGGCGCAATCATTTGGAACCTCATTACCTGGCTTGTCGGCCTGCCGTCGAGTTCCTCGCATGCCCTGTTCGGTGGCCTGGTCGGTGCCGTCATCGTGGGTGCAGGCGTTGAAGGCGTGAACTTTGCCGCGGTGCTCACCAAGGTGCTCATCCCCGCGCTCGTAAGCCCGGTGGTGGCGGGGCTTGCGGCGTTCTGCGCGGTGAAGCTCATTTTCTTCGTGGTGCGCAAGATGGAAGAGGGGCAAATCGAGTCGGGATTCCGTCATGGACAGACGGTGACGGCGTGCCTCGTCGCGCTCTCACACGGCACCAACGACGCCCAAAAGACGATGGGCATCATCACGCTGACGCTGATCGCCGTGGGCTTCCAGCCTTCCGGTTCGGGTCCTGAGCTGTGGGTCGTCGCAATCTGCGGTCTCGCCATCGCTCTTGGCACCTACATGGGCGGCTGGCGCGTCATCCGCACGCTTGGCAAGGGCCTGACCGAGATCTCGACTCCGCAGGGTTTCGCCGCAGAGGCGGCATCTGCTACCACGATTCTCGTCTCCTCGCACATGGGCTTCGCGCTCTCGACCACGCAGGTGTGCTCCGGATCCATCATCGGCACGGGACTCGGCAAGAAGGGCAGCAAGGTGAACTGGGGCGTTGCCGGAAAGATGCTCATCGCATGGATCGTCACCTTCCCGGCCGCGGGCATTGTGGGAGCTCTTGCCTGCGCGCTTGCGAAGACGAGCGTGCGGGGCACCGTTGCGGTCGCGTTCATCGCGTGCGCCGTCGCGTTCATCATTTGGCGCTTGTCCCGTCGCAACCCAATCAATTCCGCAAACGTCAACGAGCGAGCCGACGTGAAGATCAACGCCAATTCGGGCGCGAAGACCGTCGCCGCAGCTGCCTAGCAAGTGCCTAGCAAGGAGGAACTCGCCACATGCTGACCCAAGAAATCGTTAGTTTTATCACCGTTCTCGTTGTTGCCGTTTGTGTTGCGTGCTCGATTAGCGTACTGTATGCATCGGGGCTGCGCTTGTGGGCGCGCGCCGATGGGGACGTGGGGCGCGAGCTTCGCTTGATGACCCGTCTCGCCTCGGCAGTCTGCTTCGCCGCCTGTGTGGCCATCGTGCTGTTCGCACTGTGGCTTATGATTCCGATGTTCCACTAACTGGAAGAGAAACGGAGGCCTCCTATGGCGAGCATTCTCGTTGGTGTCGATGGAAGCGAGCGCGGTCGTCGCGCACTGGATTGGGCGGTTGCGCGTGCCGAGCGCACGGGCGCACGTCTGATGCTTCTCGCGGTCGTGAATTCTGCTGAGGCGAAAAAGCTTGGTGCCGAGGCCGAGATGGTGCACACAACCGTCGAGGCGGCGCTTCACGAGAAGAAAGAAGTGCTCGCGGCCGAGCATCCCGACGTTGCCGTGGACGCGAAAATCGTCGATGGCTCTACCGTGGAATCGATTGTGGAGGAAGCCGCCAACCACGACATGGTGGTTTTGGGGTCGCATCACGGGGCGTCTATCACCGAAACGTTCGGCGGCGCGACCGGCCTTCGCGTCTCTGTGCAGGTGAAGATTCCCACGGTCGTTGTGCCGTGCGACTGGGACGTGACCTGCGCTGGCAAGTCTGGCGTTGTTGTGGGCGTGGGTCCCGACAACGTGTCGGATGCCGCGGTGGCGTTCGGCGTCGGTGAGGCGATCGATTCCGCCCAGCCGCTCGAGCTGGTAAGTGCATGGGGCATCCCGGCTTGGATGTCGCGTCCCGCAGAAGGCATGGGCGGCGGTCTTGAAGAGGTTGGCCGTCAGCGTCAGGACGAGGTCGACGAGTTCGTCGCGCGCATCACGACCGCAAACCCCGCGCTCGACGTGACGGGTCGCTCGATCGAGGGACCTTCCCCCACGCGCGTGCTTCTCGATGCGTCGAAGGATGCGCAGCTGCTCGTCTTAGGCACGCATTCCCGTGCCGCGCTCGGCCGCGCGCTGTTCGGCTCGGTCACGCATAGCATGCTTTTGAACCTGGCCACGCCGACGGTCGTCGTGCCGAAGGCCTAAGGCTTAAGACAACGCCCGCGCGCAAGCTGATTTCGCCCTGACAGGCCCGCAATCGCAGTTCATCGCTGTCGGTTGCGGGCCTTTTTGCGTGAAAATGAGCACGTGTAGCGTGCCCGTAACACACGCGTATGCGAAGTGTAGGATAATAAGGCTCGCAACCATAAACCACAAGCTGGAAATCACAAGGCTGGCCGTGAGGCCCGGGTGAGATAGAGGGGTTTCTATGATCAAGCTTTACGATGGCGGAGTGTTCCTGCGCGAAGGAACCGAGATCGTTCCCGAAGCGGAAGCAGCGGCACGCGGCATCTCGAAGACGCCCGACGAGGCGCGGCGGGAGACGATTGCATACTCGATTTTGCAAGCGCACAACACCTCGGGCGATCCGAGTGCGCTGAAGATCCGCTTCGACGCGATGGCCAGCCACGACATTACGTTCGTCGGCATCATCCAGACCGCACGCGCATCGGGCATGACGGAATTCCCCCTGCCCTACGTGCTCACCAACTGCCACAACTCGCTGTGTGCCGTGGGTGGTACCATCAACGAGGACGACCACGCCTTCGGCCTTTCTGCCGCGAAGAAGTACGGCGGCATCTTCGTTCCCCCGCATATTGCGGTGATCCATTCGTTCATGCGCGAGAACTTCGCTGGCTGCGGGAAGATGATCTTAGGCTCCGACTCGCATACGCGCTACGGCGCTCTCGGTACGATGGCTATCGGCGAAGGCGGCGGCGAGCTGGCGAAACAGTTGTTGAGCGATACCTACGACGTGTCGTACCCCGGCGTTGTGGCAATATATTTGGAAGGTGCCCCGCGCCCTGGCGTCGGCCCGCACGACGTGGCGCTCGCCATCATTCGCGAGGTGTTCGCAAAGGGGTATGTGAAGAACAAGGTGATGGAGTTCGTGGGCCCGGGCATCGCGTCCATGACGACCGATTTCCGCAACGGCATCGACGTCATGACGACCGAGACCACGTGCCTGTCCTCTATTTGGGCCACCGACGAGGACACTCACGCGTTCCTTGCAGCTCACGGTCGCGGTGAAGACTACAAGCAGCTCGCCCCGGGAGATGTGGCCTACTACGACGGCTGCGTGCACGTGAACCTCTCCGAGATTCTCCCCATGATCGCGCTGCCGTTCCACCCGTCGAACGGCTACACGATCGCCGAGCTCAACGAGAACCTCGAAGATATCCTGCACGAGGTCGAGGTCGAGGCGGCGCGCATCGGCGGCGATAAGGTCAACTTCAGCCTGCTCGACAAGATCGAGGGCGGGCGCCTGCGCGTGCAGCAGGGCGTCATCGCCGGCTGTTCGGGAGGCAACTACGATTCCGTCGTTCAGGCGGCCCGCGCGCTCAAGGGCGCCAATATCGGCTGCGGAGAGTTCTCGCTGGCGGTCTATCCCACAAGTCAGCCGGTCGCGCTCGAGCTCACGCGCCGTGGCTACATCTACGACCTTATGGAGGCGGGAGCCATCGTGCGCACCGCCTTCTGCGGCCCGTGCTTCGGTGCCGGCGACACGCCCGCCAACAACGGCCTCTCCATTCGCCATACCACGCGCAACTTCCCCAACCGAGAGGGCTCAAAGCCTGGAAACGGCCAGCTCTCGGCAGTCGCCCTCATGGACGCGCGCTCCATCGCTGCCACTGCGGCGGCGGGCGGCATCCTGACCCCTGCGACCGACCTTCCCGACGAGACGTGGGACGAGGCTTGCGAGTACACCTTCGACAGCGCGCCCTACGACAAGCGCGTGTACTGGGGATTCGGCAAGGCCAAGCCCGAAAGCGAACTTGTCGAGGGGCCTAACATCAAGCCGTGGCCCGCTATGGAGCCGCTTGGCGAGAATATCCTTTTGAAGGTGTGCTCGAAGATCATGGACCCGGTGACCACCACCGATGAGCTTATCCCCTCCGGCGAGACGAGCTCGTACCGCTCGAACCCGCTCGGCCTGGCTGAGTTCACGCTCTCGCGTCGCGACCCCGAGTACGTGGGGCGCTCCAAGCGAGTCGACGCGGTGGAAAAGCGTCGTGTGGCGGGGGAGAGCCTTATCGAGGCCGACCCCGAGCTCGCCGTCGTCTTCGCATCGCTTAACGGAGCGGGCGTGGACGCCGATGCGTCCTGCGTGGAGTACGGCAGCATGATTTATGCGAAGAAGCCGGGCGATGGAAGCGCGCGCGAGCAGGCGGCGAGCTGCCAGCGCGTGATCGGCGGGCTTGCGAACATCGTGGAGGAGTACGCCACGAAGCGCTACCGCTCGAATGTGATGAACTGGGGCATGGTTCCCTTCCAACTCAAGGGCGTCCCGCCGTTCGAGGTTGGCGACTACGTGTACGTTCCGGGCATTCGCGAGGCAATCGGCGGCGACCTGTCGAGCATTCCGGCGTGGGTCGTGCATGCAGGTGAGGCGCGCGAGATATCGCTTTACGTGGCGGACATGACCGACGAAGAGCGCGCTATCGTGCGCGCGGGCTGCCTTATCAACTATAATCGTACGCGTCGCGAAAAAGAGTAGGGTCTCGCGCGGGCGGTTGCGCTCGCCATAGGCCATAGTCGCGCGGCGGGAAGTCGCGTGATAGGAAGAGCATCGAACACGGGGCGTAGCTGAGAAGCGGCCCCGTGTTTTCGATTGGAAAGGGTTTTCATGGAACGTGAGAGGTTTGGTTCGCGCCTTGGGTTCATCCTAGTGAGCGCGGGCTGCGCCATCGGTTTGGGAAACGTATGGCGATTCCCCTATATCACCGGTGAGTACGGCGGTGCGGCGTTCGTTGTGCTGTATCTGATATTCCTCGTGATATTCGCGCTGCCGGTGCTTGTGATGGAGTTCGCCGCAGGCCGCGCAAGCCAGCGCTCGATCGCGCGCAGCTACGATGAACTCGAGCCCGAGGGCGGGAAGTGGCATCGCTTCAAGTGGGTCGGCCTTGCGGGCAACTACCTGCTCATGATGTTCTACACGGTGGTGGCGGGCTGGATGCTCGCCTTCATGGTGAAAAGCGCGATGGGCGAGTTCAACGGTGCGAGCACCGAACATGTCGCAAGCGTGTTCGGTCAGCTTCTAGCCGATCCTGTCCAAATGACGATTTACATGCTGATTATCGTGGCGATCGGCGTGATCACGACGCGCGCGGGCCTGAAAAACGGCGTCGAGCGCGTGACGAAGGTGATGATGGTCGCGCTGTTCGTCGTGCTCGTGGCGTTGTGCGTGCGCGCGGTCACGCTTCCGGGCGCTGAGGAGGGCCTCGAGTTCTACCTGATGCCCGACTTCGGGAAGCTCTTTGCGGGCAACACGCCCGCCGAGCAGTGGGCGACGTTCGGCGATGCGGTGTACGCGGCTCTCGGCCAGGCGTTCTTCACCGTGTCGGTGGGCATGGGCTCGATGGCAATCTTCGGCAGCTACATCGGCAAGGGCCGTCGCCTCACAGGCGAGGCCGTGCGCGTGGGCGTGCTCGACACGCTGGTTGCGCTCATGGCGGGGCTTGTCATCTTCCCGTCGTGTTTCGCCTTCGGCGTGGAGCCGGCTTCGGGGCCGTCGCTTGTGTTCATCACGCTGCCCATCGTGTTCAACGCGATGCCTCTGGGGCAGCTGTGGGGCACGCTGTTCTTCCTGTTCATGAGCTTTGCCGCGCTGTCGACGGTGATTGCCGTGTTCGAGACGATCATGGCGTTCTCCATGGACCAGTGGGGCGTGCGCCGCGAGAAGGCGTGCCTCGTGAATGGCGCGCTCCTCGCGCTTCTGAGCATCCCGTGCGTGCTCGGGTTCAATGTGCTTTCGGGCGTTGCCATTCCGGGCATCGGCGACATCCAGTCGATCGAGGACTTCCTCGTATCGAACAACATCCTGCCGTTGGGCGGCCTCTTCCTCGTGATGTTCGTCACGAGCAAGCGTGGGTGGGGATGGAAGAACTTCCTCGCCGAGGCGGATACGGGCGAGGGCTTGCGTTTTCCCGCCTGGTCGTACCGTTACATGAAGTACGTGCTGCCTGTGGGGATCGTCATCATCTTCGTGTTGGGGTATGCGCCTATCGTGAGCACGTGGTTGGGGATTTCGTAGCGATATATCTTTCCGCCTCCAGAGTGTCGTGTGCCAGGTTTTGATGAGGACTTGCGACCAGCGCGCAAGCCACCTGCGATGACTCCTCGCGGTCGCAGCTGGTGGCTTGCGCGCAAAAGAGGGCGAAACCGGAACGACGTGGCGGTAGAGCTGGAGCTATCGAGGAATATAGAAATCTCTAAGTTATGGGGGGTATAAATCATCCAATTGATTAAAAATACCCCGATAAACCTATTATTTGATATGCTAGCTCCAAAGGAGATCGGAGTAGCATGCTTTTGTCCCCTAGAGAAAACTATCTGAAGAAAATTCGCGGCTTCTACCATGACAACGGGATGATTAATGTCATCACCGGTGTGCGCCGCTGCGGCAAGTCCTGCTAGTGCTCTTGGTCATGGTCGTCCTCGAGCTCCTTTCGTCTCGAGGCTCCCTCGCGTG
>OKRW01000157.1_pt1 | contig 68997 bp, 65 predicted proteins | sample 1601151 | NCBI WGS metagenome assembly OKRW01 (sample SAMEA3541471, study PRJEB24748) | human gut metagenome | biome: human gut; feature: human-associated habitat; material: faeces | place: China | collected 2012 | reverse complement strand
TGGACGGATATTAACACCGGCCACTCACAAAGTCAAGCCTGTTTGCGTATAAAATTCAGTAAATTATGAAATTTATGAATCGTGAACGGGGAAACACGAATAAAAATGAATATACTGTGGATTTTGACAATGAATAAAAACAAATGTCCGGCGGACGGAGAACCGGCGGACATTTGTCGGAAAATGCTTTGGGATATCAGATTGCGATCGGAACGGCGTCCGGCTCGATGGGGCAGACGTAGCCGGATCTGGCTCGCCCGGCGTATTCCTCGCGGGCCTTTTGCAGCAGCGCGGGATCGTCGATGAGCGCGATGGCGGCGGTTGCCAGAGTTTTTCCGGCGCAGAGGATCGCCTTGTGTGCAAGGAATGCTTTCCCGCAGGCAACGACCTGCCACGAATGGCCCGGCACGCCCGCCGGCCACGCGGCGATAAGCGCCTGCGCTGTCGGCGTCTGCCAGCTCACGTCGCCTACGTCCGTGCTGCCGGGGAGAAAGCCCTCGCCGGAGTAGAGAGGGAGGAGGAAGTCGTTCATGGGCTTGGTCATATTCTCTGAAAGCGCACGGGATTCTTTGGCGATTTCGCTGTCAAACTTTGCGCCGATGCCGGGAGCGCGCGTCTGCGGCGGAAACGTCCGGCAGAGCGACGAGGCAAAGGCAAGCTCCTCCGCCGTATACTGCGGCACGCCGGTTTCGGCGAACGAGGCGTGCAGCAGCGCTTCAAGCGTGAAGTTCGGCAGCGTTTCCGCCGTGCCGTCGATGAATACGCGCTCGTAGCTTGTCCCGGTCATAAGCGCCGCGCCCTCGGCGATGGCGTCCACGCGCTTCTGGAGCTTTACGGAATCGGCGACCTTGTTGGCGCGGACCATGTAGAGCACCGAAGCGTTCGCCTGCACGACGTTCGGCGACACGCCGCCCGCGTCCGTGATGGCATAGTGGATGCGGCAGTCGTCGGTCATGTGCTCGCGCAGAAACTGCACGCCGATGTTCATAAGCTCCACGGCGTCGAGCGCGCTGCGCCCGTTGTGCGGGTCTCCGGCGGCGTGCGCGGCGACGCCGTGGAATTTATAGAGCACCTGGATGCACGAGTTGTTCGTGCCGGTGGATACCTCGTTCGTGTCGGACGGGTGCCAGGTGAGCGCGGCGTCGAGCCCGTACCAGAGCCCCTCGCGCGCCATATATGCCTTGGCCGCGCCGCCCTCCTCGCCGGGGCAGCCGAAGAAAACGACGGTGCCGGGCTTTCCACTCGCGGCGAGATACTCCTTTACCGCCGCGGCGGCGGCGAGCGAACCGGCGCCGAGCAGATTGTGGCCGCAGCCGTGACCGTTCCCGCCGGGGGTGACGCTCTGCACTTCGGCAGCGCCGCTTTGCTGCGAGAGGCCGGAGAGCGCGTCAAACTCGCCGAGGATGCCGATCACCGGGCGGCCGGAGCCGTAGGAGCCGGAAAACGCCGTTTCAATGCCGCAGAGGTTCTTCTGCACCGTGAAGCCCAGCTTTTCCAGCGCGTCCGTATAAAGCGCGGCGGCCTTGAATTCCTTGAGCGAAAGCTCCGGCTCGTCCCAGATCGCGTCGGAGATCGCGGTGAAAGTATTTGCGTGCGCGTCGATCGTGTGCAGCGCGGTTTTTTTGATTTCGTTCATATCACAACACCTTGGAAAGAAAATCCTGTAAACGGGCGCTTTGCGGGTGCTGGAAGATGTCTTCCGGCGTACCCTGCTCCACGATGCGGCCCTCGTCCATGAATACGACGCGGTTGCCGACCTCGCGGGCAAAGCCCATTTCGTGCGTCACGACGACCATCGTCATGCCGTCGCGGGCGAGCTGCTTCATAACGTCAAGTACCTCGCCGACCATTTCGGGGTCAAGCGCGCTCGTCGGTTCGTCAAAGAGCATCACGTCCGGCTCCATGGCGAGCGCGCGCACGATGGCGACGCGCTGCTTCTGCCCGCCGGAGAGCTGCGAGGGGTAAGCGTCGGCGCGGTCGGCGAGTCCGACACGCTCCAAAAGCTCCACGGCCTTCGCCTTTGCCGCGGCCTTGTCCGCTTTTTTTACAAGAATGGGGGAGATGGTCAGATTTTCGAGCACCGTTTTGTGCGGGAAAAGATTGAAGTGCTGGAACACCATGCCCATCTTCCGGCGGTGAGCGTCGAGATCGATCTTCCTTCCCTGCGCGTTTTTCTTCTTCGTGATATCCGTTCCTTCGACGATCACGCTGCCGGAGGTCGGCGTTTCGAGCAGATTGAGCGAGCGCAGGAACGTAGACTTGCCGCTGCCGGAGGGCCCGATGATGACGATCACGTCGCCCTTGCGGATCGTGAGATCCACGCCGTCGAGCGCTTTGACCGTGCCGTCGCGGAAGTGTTTGCAGAGGTCTTTGACCTCAATGAGCGTTTCACCGGTCTGCACGGCTCATCCTCCTTTCAAAGAATCCGAACAGCTTGCTGAGCAGGAACGTCAGAATAAAATAAATGACGCCGACGATCACGAGCGGCTCCAGAGGCAGATAGCTTGCGCCGCGCACGATGAGATACTGCGTCATGAGATCGCCGATAAAGAACGTGGACGCGAGCGAGGTGTCCTTCACGATCATGATAAACTCGTTGCCGAGCGCGGGAAGGATCGTTTTGAGCGCCTGCGGCACGAGAATGTACCAGGTGCGCTGGAACGAATTCATACCGAGACTCATGGCCGCCTCGCTCTGCCCGGCGTCTACCGACTGAATCCCCGAGCGGATGACCTCGGAGACGTAGGCGGCGCTATTGCAGACGAGCGCGATGGCGATGCAGAGAAATTTCTGCTTATTGAGCGCCGGGATGAGCGCGGGCAGGGCAAAGTAAAAGAAATAGAGCTGCAGAAGCATCGGCGTGCCGCGGATGATCTCGATGTAAGCTGTGGAAAGCCAGCGCAGCGGCGCGATCCTGGAAAGCTTCATTCCCGCGAGCAGACAGGCAATCACCGCGCCGAACGCCACCGTGATCGCGGCGAGCAGCAGCGTATACGATACGCCAGTCACAAGAAACTTTCCCCAGTACTTAGTGAACAGCTTGACGATGTTTTCAAATTTGATAAAGCTCATGGACGGAATCTCCCCTCCGCCCGCCGGAGAGATCCCCCACGGCGGGCAGCTTGTTATTTGCAATCAGTCTTCGACGCTTACTTCGGCGGCGTTCTCCGACTTGGCAAGCGCGACGGCGTCCTCGTACCATGTGCCGTACAGCCCGTCGGCATAGGCCTTGGCGAGAGCTTCGTTGACAACGTTCAGCAGCGCGGTCTCGCCTTTGGTGATGAGAATGACGTTCGCTTCGTACTCGGCGGCGACTTCAAATTCCCAGGGGCAGATCATAAGATCGGGGTTGGAATCAATGATCATTTCGGCGTTGCCCTTCGCAACGGCCAGCGCCTCGATGCTGCCGTTCTGCAGCTCCAGCACGCCCACGCCGAGATCGCCGATGGTGATGGGGTTCGCGTCAGGCAGCTGGGAGGTGAGGAGATTCATCTGGAGCGAGGCGTTCTGCGCGCCGACATCCACGCCGGAGAAGTCCTCGGCGGAGGTGTACTTGTCGGCGTCGGTCTTTTTGATGAGGATGACCTGCTCGGTCTCGTTATCGCCGGCGTAGTAGTAATCGGAGATCTCGTAGTTCTCGCCGCGCTCCTCCGTCCAGGAATAGCCGGAAATGGACATCGGCACGGAGCCGGTGTAAACGGCGGTCTGGCAGGCGTCAAAGCTCATCGGCTCAATGACAAGATCCACGCCGATGTACTCGGCGATGTACTTGGCGAGCGTCACGTCAAAGCCGACGTACTGCTCCTGCCCGTCCTTGGAGGAATCGACAAACTCCATCGGGGCAAAGTCGGGGGAGAGGGTGACGTAGAGAACACCGTCGGCCTTGATCTGATCGAGCACGCCCTGCGATTCGGCGGGAGCGTCGGCGGCAGGGGCTTCGGATGCGGGAGCGTCGGCGGCAGGAGCTGCCGTGGGCTCTGCGGCGGGAGTCTCCGCCGCGCCGCAGGCGCAGAGCACGAAAAGCGTAATAGCGGCGAGAGCGAGAGAAAGGACTTTGACAAATGGTTTCTTTTTCATGGATGTATGCCTCCGATGCGAGATGGATTTTTATTTAAGATGGTGCGAATATTAGCATACTTATCCACGCGAGTCAACACAAGAATGAGAAAAAATTCGGAATATTTGCGTTATTATAAATAATATACGGCGAATACGGAATATTATCCAAACAGTTTGTGCATATTTGTATGCAACGAGCGAAAAAATATCCGGCAGCCTTCCCAAGGAAAGACTGCCGGATGGCTGCATATAAATGAAAGAATTACAGAAGGTATTTCAGGATCTGCACGGCGTTGCTCGCCGCGCCCTTGCGGATCTGATCGCCGCAGCACCAGAGCGTGAGAGCGTTTTCCTGCGTGAGATCCTCGCGCACGCGGCCGACCCAGACGAGGTCCTGCCCGCTTGTGTCGAGCGGGGTGGGGTAGCACCGGCCCTCGTAGTCCTCGATCAGACGGCAGCCGGGGAAGGCACGGATGGCTTCGTTGGCCTCGGCAACGGTGATCTTCTCCTTTGTCCGCACCGTGACGGCGATGGAGTGCGAGCGCATAACGGGAACGCGCACGCAGGTGCAGGTAACACGCAGCCCGGGGAGATGCAGGATCTTGCGCCCCTCGTTCTGCATTTTCATTTCTTCGTCGGTATAGAGATTATCGAGCATGCTGCCGATGAACGGGATGACATTGAGCGCGATCTGCGTGGGGAATACCTTCGCCTCGCACTTTTCGCCGCGGGCGAGCGCATCCATCTGGTGTTCCAGCTCCTCAAGCCCACCCTGCCCGGCGCCGGACACGGCCTGATAGGTGCACGCGACCATGCTCTCGATCGGCGAGAGGCGGTTGAGTGCGCCGACGGCCATGGCGGTGATGATCGTGGAGCAGTTGGGATTGGCAATGATGCCGGAATTTTGCTTCGCGTCCTCGCCGTTGATCTCCGGCACGACGAGCGGGATAGCCGGATCCATGCGGAAGGCGGAGCTGTTGTCGATGTATACCGCGCCGCTTTTCACGATAGACGGGGCAAATGCGCGGGACATGCCGCTCTTCACCGCGCCGAGAACAAAATCCATGCCCTCGAACGAGGCGTCCGTCGCCTCCTCCACGGTGAGTTCCTCCCCGCGGAAGGGAATTTTGCTCCCGGCGCTGCGCGCGCTCGAGAGGAGCTTGAGACGCGAAACGGGGATGTCGTATTCTTCCAGTACGTTGAGCATTTCGCGGCCGACCGCGCCGGTCGCGCCGAGAATGGCGATATTGCAGTTTTTCATAAGAGGATCTCCTTTCCGTCAGCCGGTGAACCCGTCATACAATACGCGGATCGCCTTTTCAAAATCACAGTTTTCCACACCCACGATGATCGAAAGCTCGTCCGCGCCCTGGGCGATGGTGCGGATATTCAGCCCGTGCTCGCCGAGCGCCTGGAAGAGCTTGCCGGAGGTGCCGGGCCGGGCGGGCATTTTGCGGCCCACGGCAGCGACGAGCGCAATGCCGTCCTGCACGCGCACATCGTCCGGGCGGCAGGTCTTCTGAATATCGGCGATCACATCGTAGAGCGTATTTTCGAGTGCTGCCGATGAAACGACGAGCGCGAAGCTGTCCAGCCCCAGCGTGATGTGCTCCACGCTCGCGTGGTAGCGGTCGAGGATCTCCAGCGCGTTGCAGAGCGTCGTGGAGGCGTTCATGTTGCGCTTGAGCACCGTGAGGATCGTGAAGTTGCGCCGCCCGGCAATGCCGGTGATCGGGCGCTCGAGCTCGCTTTCGCTTTCGATGTGCTCCACGATGAACGTGCCGGGCTCGTCCGGCCGGTTCGTGTTGCGGATGTTCAGGGAAATGCCTTTTTCCTTGACCGGCAGGATGGATTCCTCGTGCAGTACCGAAGCGCCCATGAACGCCATTTCGCGCAGCTCCGCATACGTGATGCGGGGAATGGGGCGCGGATCATCCACGATGCGTGGATCGGCCATCAATATGCCGGAAACGTCCGTCCAGTTTTCGTATACGTCCGCGTTCACCGCGGCTGCGGCGAGCGCGCCGGTGATGTCGCTGCCGCCGCGCGTCATCACCTTGATCTTCCCGGTCGGCACGCGGCCGTAGAAGCCGGGGAGGACGATCTTCCCGTTCTTTTCGAGCGCGTCGGCGATGGCGGCGTCGGTGCGGGCGCGGTCAAACTGGCCGTCAAAACCGAAGAACACGCAGTCGGCGGCGTCCACGAAGGCGTAGCCGAGCGTTTCGGCCATGAGCCGCGCGGTGAAGTATTCGCCGCGGGAGACGAGCTCGTCCACGCTCGTGTCACGCGAGAGCGTCGCGGCGTAAGCGTCGAATTCGTCCTCCACGCGGTAGGAAAGACCCAGCTCGTCGCGGATGGAAACGAACCGGGAACGGATCGCGGCAAGAATGTCGGCGCACGAGACGCCGTAGGTCAGATGCGCATGGCAGAGATAGAGGAGGTCGGTGAGCTTGTGATCGTCGCTCGTGCGCTTTCCGGCGGCCGAGATGACGACGACGCGGCGCGAATCGTCCGAAAGGACAATGTCGCGCACCTTGCGGAATTGTTCCGCCCCTGCGACGGACGAGCCGCCGAATTTGCATACTTTCAGCATAGTTCTTCCTCCAGCGCCGCGAAGAACAGATCGTTTCCGTCCTTGCGGATGTTCTGCGCGAGCGCGTGCATTTTCTCCGCGCTCATCGGCTCGGTAACGGCGCGGACAACTTCGCCCTGCGCGAGCACCGACCGGAGCGGAAGCTGAACCGCGGCAAAGCCGCCGGTGCGAATGTAGTAGGAATGCACCGCTTCGCGGTTATCGGCTTCCGCGGCGCGGCAGTTTTCCGGAAACATGGAGCGCGCGCCCTGCTGCGCCGCAGAAAGATCGCGCAGCACCGCCGAAGCGGTGGGGAAGCGGCCTGCGCCCTGCCCCATCAGCACGATGGAGCCGCAGCGTTTGCCGGTATAGCGCGCCATGTTGTTATTCGTGAAAACCGAGCTCTCCGGCGCGGCACGGGGGAAGAGCACCGGCTCCACATACGCCGAAACGCTCTCCCCGGCGCGGCTGCCGCGCGCCATAAGACGGCAGACGAGACCGCGGCTTTGGATATCCTCCACGTCCTCAGCGGTGAAGTGCTCCATACCCTCGCAGAGCATGCCGCTTTGCGGCAGCACCCCGAAGGCGACCGCGCACGCGAGCTGCATTTTCCGCAGCGCGTCCAGCCCGGAGACGTCCGCCGTCGGGTCAGACTCGGCATAGCCGAGAGACTGCGCTTCCCGGAGCGCGTCGCCGTAGGAAAGACCGCGGCGCTGCATGGCGTCGAGCATGTAGTTCGTTGTGCCGTTCAAAATACCGGAAACGGCCTCAATGCGGTCGGTCTCCGCCGAGAGCGCGAGATTGTGGAGAAACAGCACGCCGCCGCCGCACGCCGCACTGAAGAGAAACGCCGCGCCCTTTTCCCGCGCGAGCGCCGCAAGCTCCAGACCGTGCGCCGCGACCATCGCCTTGTTCGCGGTGATGAAGTGCTTCCCGGCCTCAAGCGCGCGCATACCATAGGAATATGCCGGGTCGAGCCCGCCGAGCGTTTCCACTACGGCGTCGACCGTCGGATCGCCGAAAATGAGCGCGGCGTCGCTCACCATGAAGCTCTCGACCGCCTTTCCGGGGCGCACGAGCACCGGCCCTGCCTCCATGCCGGGGGCGTCCGACAGCATCGAATAAACGCCCGTGCCGACCGTACCGTATCCCAAAACCGCAACTTTCACGGCATCGCCTTCTTTCTCTGGTTGGTCAAATGTCCTTGAGCTAACAACAAATGTTCTTGATGGAACGTATTGTAACAGAACGCCCGCGAAAAAGCAATGCTTTTTCGCGGGCGATTCGATGAAATATACAGAAAAATGAAAGAAGTTTTTTACATATTGCCGGTGGCGTACATAAGTGCCGAGAGCGCGGCGACCGGCGCAGTCTCGCAGCGGAAGATGCGCGGGCCCATCGAGCAGATGTGCAGCTTCATAATGCGGGCAAGCTCCGCCTCGAACGGCTCAAAGCCGCCCTCCGGACCGGTGAGAATGGCGGCGGAGGCGATGCTTCCGGCGCTCTCCACGGCCTCGCGCAGCGTTTCGCGCTCGCCGGTTTCGTACATAAAGAGGGGCAGCGCGGTGGCATTCGCCTTGTTGAAGGCCTCCGCGAGATCGGGCAGGAATCCGATGGTGGGGATCACGCCGCGGCCGGACTGCTTGGCGGCCTCCTCGGCGATGCGCTGCCAGCGGGCGATCTTTTTGTCTGCGTCGCCCTGGATGCGCGCCACGCACCGGCTGGAGGCAAAGAAATAGATCTCCGACGCGCCCGCCTCGGTGCATTTCTGGAGAATGTAGTCGGTCTTGTCGCTGCCCTTGGGAAGGCCCGCGAGAATGACGGTGTGCACGCTCGGCTCGCCCTGACAGGGGACGACCTCAAAGATCTCGGCCTCGACCTCGTTGGGGGTGATCTTCGTAACGGTGCAGTGGTGGTCCTTGCCGCCGTCGCACACGATCATCGTGTCGCCGACGCGAAGGCGCAGCACCTTGGCGTGCGCGGCGTCCTCTCCCAGAATAAACGCCGTGCCCCCGGCGATCGAGCTTCCGCCAGAGAGAAAGAATCTCGGCATGAGCACATCCTCCCACACATAACATTATTTCTTATTATGGCATAGTTTGGCGCGGATTGCAAGACGGGAACCGAAGCGCGGCGGCGGAATAGACTGTACCGGGGAGGCGGTCGTATGGATACCGAGCGCATGAAGCGCGTATTGGAGCGCGTATATAGGCCCGCTGCGCCGGCAGAGGAGAAAAAACCACCGGATGCGCTGCGAGAAAGCATTCGTCTTGAGGCGAAGGCCGCGGCACGGCTGCGCTATCTTATGCGCACGAGCCGCGCATGTCAGAATGCTTTCGGCGAAGCGCTGCGCCGCTGTGAGACGCGGCGGCGGGCGCTGCACGCCGAGTTTTTCCTCCGCGAAGGGGAGCGGGCGCCGCAGCTTCGCTCCGGCACCGCGCCGGGTGTTCTATCAGCGCTGCGGCAGATCGTGCTTTTGGCTCGCGCGCGGGTGCGGCTCTATGAGAGCGCGAAGGAAAACGCCCTGCCGCTCGCGCCGGAAACGGCGCGCCGCTTTGCCGCGGAGTGCCGCGCCGAGGAGAGCGCCGCGGCGCGTTTGCTCGCGCTCTCGATGAAGTAATGCCTTGACAAAACGGTAAGGAGAAGGTATAAAAAATTATAAAATCGCAAAGGAGGGCAGACCATGACAAAGAAATTTCGTTTTATGACGGGCTTGCTGGCCGTAGTGCTGGCATTTGTTATGCTGTCCTCTGTTGCCTATATCGCAGCGGAAGCCGGGCATGACTGTACCGGCGCAGACTGCGCCATCTGTCATCAGATCCATGTCTGCGAAAACCTGCTTAAGAGCATTGGACTTGCCGGCTCCGCCGCAGCTGCCGCAGCGGCGATTCGATATGTTCTGTGCCGGATCCTTTCCTCCTGCACAGAGGCTGCCCGCGCCTTTACGCTGGTATCGCTCAAGGTCAAACTTTCGGATTAAAATATAAGAATTTTTACAAGGGTGGAGTCTATCTGTTTTCGATAGGCTTTTGCGGCGCTGCCGCTGCCCTTGTATTTTTGCGCCCATTTTTACGTTCTTATTATGATCTGGAGGTCTATTTACCCATGAAAAGAATAATTCCCTTGTGCCTTGCGTTGATAATGACCGTTGGTCTGCTGGCAGGCTGCGGCAAGCAGAATGAGCAGACGGCTTCGGATGAAACGAGACTGCGCGTCGTCACCACGATTTTCCCCGAATACGATTGGGTCAGAGAAATTCTCGGTGACAAGGCGGATAACGCCGAAGTGACCATGCTGCTGGATAATGGCGCTGACCTGCACAGCTATCAGCCCACCGCGGATGATATCGTCAAAATCTCCGAGTGCGACCTGTTCATCTATGTTGGCGGCGAGTCGGATGACTGGGTGGACGATGCGCTGAAAAATGCCGCCAACAAGAACATGAAGGTCATCAACCTGCTGGAGGCTCTTGGCGACAGCGTTAAAACCGAAGAAGTGGTCGAGGGTATGCAGGAAGAGGAACACGACCACGACCATGACCACGAAGATGCCGATGAGCATGACGATGCAAAAGAACACGACCACGAGGAAGAAGCGGAGTACGATGAGCATGTCTGGCTCTCTCTGAAAAACGCCCAAACACTTTGCAGCGCGATTTCCTCCGTGCTGCAGCAGATCGACCCCGACAATAAGGATACCTATGCTGCGAATGCTTCCGCTTATATCAAAAAGCTGTCCGCTCTTGACGCGGACTATCAGGCTGCCGTGGATGCTGCGGCCTGTAAGACCGTCCTGTTCGGCGACCGTTTCCCGTTCCGCTATCTGGCGGAGGATTACGGCTTGCGCTACTACGCTGCCTTTGCGGGCTGCTCCGCCGAGAGTGAAGCCAGCTTTGAGACCGTTTCGTTCCTTGCCGGGAAGGTGGACGAGCTGAACCTGCCCTGCGTGCTGACCATTGAGGGCGTACAGCACAAGATTGCCGAAACCATTGTCCGGAACACGGCTGCGAAAAATCAAAAGGTGCTGACGATGGATTCCATGCAGTCCACCACTTCCAAAGATGCGGCAAACGGCACGACCTACCTCTCCGTTATGGAGCGGAACCTTTCCGTGCTGAAGGAAGCACTGGGTTGAGGAGGCAGGATAATGGCTCAGCTCATTTGTCAAGATCTCTGCGTCGGCTACGACGGAAAGGCTGTTCTGCAAGACCTCAATTTTGCGGTCTTTTCCGGCGATTACCTCTGTATCGTAGGAGAAAACGGCTCCGGCAAGAGCACACTTATGAAAACGATCCTCGGCTTGCAGCAGCCTGTCCGCGGCAGGATTTTGACGCTCGACGGGCTGAGAAAAAATGAGATCGGTTATCTGCCGCAGCAAACGCAGGTGCAAAAAGACTTCCCGGCATCCGTGAGAGAGATCGTTCTCTCCGGGTGTCAGGGACGCTGCGGCAGCCGCCCCTTTTATAACAAAGAAGAAAAGCAGCTTGCGGCGGATGCAATGGAAAAAATGCAGATCGCGCAGCTTGCAAAGCGGTGCTACCGGGAGCTTTCCGGCGGGCAGCAGCAGCGGGTGCTGCTTGCCCGTGCGCTTTGCGCCACACGGAAAATGCTGCTTCTGGACGAGCCTGTCTCCGGGCTTGATCCCAAGGTCACGGCGGAGATGTATGCGCTTATCGAAAAGCTCAACCGGGAGGACGGCATCACCGTGATTATGATCTCCCACGACATTGCCGCAGCAGTCAAATACGCCAGCCACATTCTGCATATCGGCGACGCCGTTTTCTTCGGAACAAGGGCGGAGTATCTCCGAAGCCCGCAGGGACGGCTGTTTGCCGCGGAGAAAGGCGGTGGCACACAATGACCGCAATTATGGAAAAACTGGCCAGCTATTGGGCGTACCCGTTTGTCCGGTATGCATTTGTTGTCGGCGTGCTGATCGCCCTGTGCTCGTCGCTGCTGGGCGTGACGCTGGTGCTGAAGCGCTTTTCCTTCATCGGCGACGGGCTTTCCCATGTGGCGTTCGGCGCAATGGCCATCGCTGCCGTGCTGCAGCTCACCAACGAAATGCCGCTGGTGATGGCTGTTACGGTCCTCAGCGCCGTGCTGCTTCTCCGTACCGGGCAGAACACGAAGATCAAGGGCGACGCCGCCATCGCCATGATCTCGGTGGGAGCGCTTGCCGTCGGTTATCTGCTGATGAACATCTTTTCCACCTCGTCCAACCTCTCAGGCGATGTGTGCAGCACGCTGTTCGGCTCCACCTCCATCCTCACTCTGTCGCTGACGGAGGTGTGGCTTTGCGCAGGGATGTCGATATCGGTGACGGCGGTGTTTATCCTGTTTTATAACAAGATCTTTGCGGTGACCTTTGATGAGAACTTTGCCAGAGCGACCGGCACGAAAGCAGGACTTTACAATCTGCTGATCGCTGTTGTTACGGCTGTCATCATTGTGCTGGCGATGAACCTTGTCGGCTCGCTGCTGATCTCCGCACTGGTGATTTTTCCGGCGGTGTCTGCCATGCGGATGTTCAAGAGCTTCCGCGGCGTGACGATCTGCGCGGCGATTCTGTCGGTCGCGTGTTCGCTGACAGGTATTTTGGTATCGATCCTTGCCGGTACGCCGGTAGGCTCGACCATTGTCGCGGTTCAGATCATTGCTTTCGCTCTGTCCTGGCTGGCCGGCACGGTCGTTGGAGGTGTGAGAAAATGAAAAAACGACTCTGCGTATTGCTGATCGTCATAACGCTCTGCTCTCTTGCGGCCTGCGGAGCGGCAGCGTCTGCATCGGAGCAGACGCCGCCTGCGCTCCCGGCGGAAACGCCGCTGCCGACAAGAGAGCCGACGCCTCTCCCAACGGCGGAGCCTACACCGCAGCCGCTTTCGGAGACCGAAACCGGCGAACTGGATCTGACAGGCATGAGCGGCACCATGCTCTATACGATGATCTATAATATGATGAAGCAGCCGGATGACTATCTTGGCCGGACGATCCGCGTCAAAGGGCAGTTTTCCGCTTATGTGGATGAGAAGAGCGGGAGAAGCTATTATGCCTGCTACATTGCCGATGCCGCCGGATGCTGCGCGCAGGGGCTGGAATTTCTTCCGGCCGACGCGCTTGCCTATCCGGACGATTTTCCCGAGCCGGGGACGGATATCAGCGTGAGGGGTGAGCTTGCCTTGATGCAGGAAGAGAACGGCTTTCAATATCTTGTGCTGAAGGAAGCGTCCTTTACCGTAACATAAACATAAAATCACAGATGCAGACGCAGACAAAGAGCCGGTATCCCGGAAAAGGGGATACCGGCTCTTTGCCTGCAATGGCTTGAAATTTCTCGTTAAGGGTCGTTTTTCCAAAGGACTAGATCCCCCAGAACGATCTTCTGAATACCGTCTATGTTGATCGCGCTGCCCCATTCGCAATGGAGCTCCACTGCGCCGTTCGTATACGGAGCGCTCAGCGCGCCGCCGGTGGAGAAGGCCGAGCCGTCGGAGAATAGGAGCTGCGATTCGATGCATACCTTGTCCTCCAGCATGGACCAGACTTCCGCGTCCGCCGGATCGCCGTTCGGCGAATGGATGGCCTCGGCTCCCTCGTAGCGCACCTTCCACACCGCGCCGAACGGCGTCAGCTCGAGCCCGGAAATCTCGATCGACTTGCCCGACGCCGCGTCGGTGTAGACGGCGTGTCCAAAGTCAAAATACCGGGTCTGCTCGTCCACCGGCGTAAAGGGCACCGGCCCGAAGGTCTGCATCTCGATATTCTTGTCGGACATATGCACGAGAAGCGGGAAGCTGCCCGTGCCGAGCGCTACTGCGGCCTTTTCAAGGAACATGTTCTCAACGATGCACTCAAGCGTCAGCGTCTGCGTCTCTCTGTCGTAGGCGTATTGCAGCACGGCGTCGCGGATCGCTTCCTGTCCGTGCAGCGTGATGCCAGACGGGGTGCGGGGCGAGGCATAGCTGCCGAGATCGGTGCCGTTGATGCTCCAGGAAAAGTTCAGCGCTCCCGGATATCCGGGGTAATCGGCGATGCATTTCTCGCTTACCGGCGAGATATTCACATAGACGCGCTGAAATTCTCCGGCGTTTACGGCGGAGAGCAGGACAAGCTCACTTTCCGACCCTTCCTCTTCCGGAACGTCGGAGACCGTGCTGTTGGCTGCCTCCGGGACGGGGTATTCGGCATAGCTTCTCACGTTGTTTTCTTCGATCTTCAGATCGGCCTTGATCTCCTCCTGCCGGGCGGCGTGCGTGCTCCATGCCGCGTAAGCCGTGATCCCCAGCGCAAGGATCAGCGCCGCGGCGAGCACGATGCTGAGAAAACGTTTCTTTTTCATGCGTACGATCCTTTCCGGGCCTTCCTGCATCGTCCCGGGAGCATAGACTGCGGCTTCACTGACAAACCGGTCGTCCAGACCGCCCAGCGCCTGAGTGATGGTTTCCCGTTTCATACAAGCAATCCCTCCCTGATAAGGTAGTGTCGGAGTTTTTCCCGTAGGCGGTAAAGGCGGACAGCCACGCTGTTGGCGGTGGAGCCGATCATGGCGGCGATATCCTGCATCGAATCGGAGTACCAGTACCGGCGCACGAAAAGAAACCGGTCGGTATAGCTCAGCGATGAGAGAAATGCATTGATCGCCTCGGAGAGTTCCTTCGCATCGTACGCCTCCTCCACGCTGCCGCCGGCGGCGAGACAGTCTTCCAGCTCATCGAGCGCGGCGTCGTAGCGGCTGTTTCGCTTTTTCGCGGTGTTGGCGTGGTACTTCGCCGCGGCAAGATTGCGCGCAATCTTGCATACGAACGTCCGCAGCGGATCGGGCTTCTGCGGCGGGATGGCGTTCCATACGGCGAGATAGGTGTCGTTGAGGCACTCCTCCGCGTCCCTTTCGCTGCCGAGAATGTTCCGGGCCACGCGCGCCGCGGCGCTGCCGTGCGCTTTGGCAAGCTCTGCGATCGCCTGCTCCGAGCGCTCAAAAAACAGGCGGATGATCTCCTCGTCGGTCATGGGCTGTCACCTCCTTTCGCCTTCACCCATATACTATGGATCGACACCCACTCATTAACAGAAAAAAGAAATATTTAAGCAAATATGCGAAATGCGCCCCGAGCGGGGCGCATTTCATATTATGGATTCTTTAGAGCGTGCAGGCATAGACGAACGCCACGAGCGTGAGCAGCACGCCGGAGACGATCGAGCCGGACCAGAGAACATACCGAAGATCGGCGCCCTCCAGCGGCTTGCGCTTTGGTCTCACCGGCGCGGCGGGGCGCTGCGGCGCTGCGGCGTACGGCGGCGCGGGATAGCCCTCCGGCGCGGGAATGCCGCTTCCGTAAAAAGCGGCCTCATATTCCGGCTGCGTGGCGCGCGGCATCTCCGGCTGCGGCGGGGCATAGGGTGCCTCCGGCGCGGGGGCGGAGCCCTGCGGCGGGTAGGGCGGATAGACGGGCTGCGGCGCGTAATATGCGTTCGGGGGATAGGGGGCGTTATACCGCGGATCGTACGCCGGAACAGCGTAAGGATCGTAGTACGGCGCGCCGTAGGCGGGCGCTGCATAGCCCTGCGGCGGATAGGGCACGGCGGCGTAAGGATCGTACCCGGCCGGGGGATAGGGCGCTGCATAGCCGCCGTAGGGGTCATAGCCCTGCTGCGGCGCGTAGCTCTGCGGTATATACGCCGGAGCGCTGCGGCGCTCAAACGGCATATCGCCGCCGACCGTTTCGTATACCGGCACATCCCGCGCCGGTTTCTTCGGCTTTTCGGGCGCGGTGAACGGGTTTTCCCATTCCGGCTGCGCCATGGCCTCGGGAGCGTATGTACGCGCGGCGGCCTCGTCGCGGGGGATGCGGTCCTGCATCTCTTCCGCGGGGCGGGCAAAGCGCTGCCGGATGCTGCCCATGACCTCCGCCGCCGTGGGGCGGGGCTTCGGCGGGGTGAATTCCTGCTTTCGCAGCGCCTGCATCATTTCCGCCTCCGAGCCGAAGGCGCGGCTGGGGTCGGCACTCGCGGCGCGATCCCCGCCGGAAAATTTCTTTCGGATATCGGCAAAATTCATCGGCGCGCCTCCACGATCTGCCGGGCGCGCTCGCCGTCGCGGGCGATCTGCGCGCCAAGCTCGTCGAGATCGGCAAAACGCCGCTCCGGACGCAGAAAATCAAAGAACTCAAGCGCAAGCGTGCGGCCATAGAGATTCCCGTCAAACCCGAGCAGATGGCTCTCCACGGTGACGACCGGCTCGCTGCTCACGGTGGGGCGAACGCCGATGTTCGTAACGGCGGGAAATTCGCCCTCCGGCAAAAGGGCGCGCGCGGCATAAACGCCGTGCGGCGGAACGAGCACGCCGGGCGCGAACTGCATGTTGACCGTCGGCGCGCCGAGATGATGGCCGAGCCGGTGGCCGTGGCGGACGACGTCCGTGAGGAAATGCGGATGCCCCATGAAATACTCGGCGCGAAGCATGTCCCCCTCGCGCAGAAGCGAGCGGATGTAGGTGGAGCTGACGGTGATGCCGTCAATCTCGACCTTGTCGACCACATCGCATGTAAGGCCGTTTGCCGCGCAGTAATCGCGCAGGCGCCCGGTATTTCCCTCACCGCGCCAGCCGAAGCGGAAATCGTAGCCGACGACAAAGCCGACGACGCCAAGCTCTGCCTGGATGCTGCGCAGAAACTCCTCCCACGGCATATGCATCGTCTCCTCCGTGAAGCGGAAAAACTCCACGCGGTCGATGCCGAACAGCCGCCGGATGAGATTCGCGCGGTCAGGCGCGCTGTTGATGAGCGGCACGGGCGTGCCCTGCACGAGCGTGTCAGGGTGCGTGTCAAAGGTCATAACGGCACCTTCGACGCCGAGCGCTTCGGCGCGCTCGATCGTGCGGTTCAAAAGCGCCGCGTGGCCGCGGTGTACGCCGTCAAAAAATCCAAGAGCGAGAACGCATTTTCTCTCTGCCATGAATGATCAAACCTCAAAAAAACTTTTTACCGTAACGGCCTCGCCGTTTGCGACGCGCCCGATGGCGAGAAACTCGCCGTTTTCGGAATAAAAGCGCGTCTCTCCGTCCGGCGCGTCGGTCCGGAACGGATTTCCGCAGCGGCAGCGCTTTTCCTGCGCGGCGGTGAGCGTCAGAGACGCCGCCGCGGAAAAGAGCGTGTCCGCTGGGAGAAGCGTATCGCGGTCGGCGCGCGTGAGCTCGCCGATGCGCCGGGCATTTTCCACGGAGAAGTTCCCGGAGCGCGTGCGCCGCAGCGCCGCCATGCACCCGCCGCAGCCGAGATACTCGCCGAGATCGTGGCAGAGCGTGCGGATGTAAGTGCCCTTCGAGCAGCGGATACGGAGCATGTGATCGCCGTTTTCCTGCCCGAGATAGTCGATGGAATGAATGGTTATACGCCTTGCCTCACGCTCCACCTCCCCGCCGTGGCGGGCGATGTCGTAGAGCTTCCGGCCGTTGATTTTAATGGCGCTGTACATCGGCGGGATCTGCTCGATCTCGCCGGTGAACCGGGGAAGAGCGGCGCGGACATCCTCTTCCGAGGGTAAGACGTCCGACGAGCGCAGAAGGTTGCCTGTAATATCCTGGGTATCGGTAACGATGCCGGGCCGGAACGCAGCGATATATTCCTTCGTTTCCGCCTCGGCAAACGCCGCCGCGCGCGTGGCGCGGCCGACGAGCACGACAAGAAGCCCCGTAGCCAGCGGGTCGAGCGTACCGGCGTGGCCGATGCGACGCTCGCCCAGAATGCCCCGGAGCTTGGAAACGCAGTCCTGGCTTGTCCAGCCCTCGTCCTTATCGAGAAGCAGAATACCGTTTACGCCCATACTTCCTCCACGGCGCGGCGCACCGCGTCCGCCGTTTCGTCCGGCGGGAGATCCAGCTCGCACCCGGACGCCATTTTGTGTCCGCCGCCGCCGAACCGGGCGCAGACCTGCGAGGCATCCACGCCGCCGTCCGTGCGTAGGGATACCTTGCTGCGCGGCGGGTCAACGGAGAGCTCGCGCACCGTTATGGCCACACGGTTGCCCCGAACCTGTCCGGCGAGCGAGGCGAGATCGCTGCAGTCGTCCTCGGTAACACCGGCGCGGCGCAGCATGTCAAGCGTGATGACGGCAATATTGATCGCGTGATCGCGGTAGGAACGGAGCGAGGAGCACACCATGCCCTCGAGCGCGAGCCGCGCCGGGGACTTGGTGCGGAAAAAGATCTTGTTGAGCAGCGGCAGATCCGCCCCGGCGTCGTAAAGGCGCGCGGCGGCGCGGAACGTGGCGCTGTTGGTGTTTGCGTAGCAGAAGCAGCCCGTGTCGGTGGAGACTGCGATATAGAGAAGGTCGGCCTCCGTTTTGTCCGGCCCGCCGACCAGCGCATCGATGAGCGCGAGAACAAGCTCGCCGCAGGCGGCGCTGTGCGTCCAGATGACGGCGTTCTCCGGCTGCTCGCCGCGGGGGACATGGTGGTCGAGCTTGAGGGAGATCTTCCCTTCAAACCCGCGGGCAAGGAGCTTGTTCTCCGCCACGTCCACGCTCACGCACGTCTCGGGGACGAACCCCTCCGGCACATAGTACGGCGAAACGAAGGGGACGAACATCTCCGTGATCTCGGGGTTTTTATAAAGATGCGCCGTTTTTCCCAAACGGCGCAGTGCGTGGCACAGCGCAGAGGCGCTTCCGAGAGTGTCCCCGTCCGGCCTCTGATGCGTCACCAGAAGATAATTGTCGTGCGCGCGAAGATACGCGGCGCATTCCAGAAGTTCCATGGTTACCCGTTTTCCCCGTCTCTGGGCGAAGCGTCGTCCAGATGGCGGATGATGTCGTTGATGTGAGCGCCGTGCTCGATGGAGTGATCGAGCTCAAAGATCAGCTCCGGCGTATACCGCAGCGAGAGCGAGGTGCCCAGCGCGTGCCGCAGCCAGCCGCTGCACGATTTGAGACCCTTTTTGAGCTCTTTTTCGTTCACGTCGCCGAGCACGCTCAGATACACGGTGCAGTAGCGCAGATCGCCCGTCGTTTCGGTGCGGACGATGCTCAGCAGATCGCCCTGCTGCACGCGCGGATCCTTCACCTCGCGCAGGAGCGAGGCGAGCGTGCGCCGGATATCGTCGTTAATGCGCTGAATGTGATTGGACGGCATAATTTACCCTTCCTTTCTTTACAGCTGCTCGTTGACGAAGCACTCGATGACGTCGCCTTCCTTGATGTCGTTGAACTTTTCGACCTGCATGCCGCATTCGTAACCGGCGGAGACTTCCTTGACGTCGTCCTTGAAGCGGCGCAGCGAAGCAAGCTCGCCCTCGAAAATGACGATGTTGTCGCGGTTGACGCGCACGCTGCAGTTGCGCTGGATCTTGCCGTCCTGCACATAGCAGCCGCACACGGTGCCGACCTTGGACACGCGGAATGTCTGGCGGACCTCGGCGTGGCCGATGATGACTTCGTGGAACTTCGGCGCGAGCATGCCCTTCATGGCGGCCTCGACGTCGTTGATGCAGTCATAAATGACGCGGTACATGCGCAGCTCGACCTTGGAGCGCTCGGCGCTGTCGCGCGCGGCGTTGTCCGGACGGACGTTGAAGCCGACGATGACGGCGTTGCTCGTTGAGGCGAGCATGACGTCCGACTCGTTGATCGCGCCGACGCCGGAATGGATGACGCGCACGCGCACTTCCTCGTTGGAGAGCTTTTCGAGCGAGGTCTTGACGGCCTCGGCGCTGCCCTGCACGTCCGCCTTGACGATGATGTTGAAGTCCTTGAGATCGCCCTCCTGGATGCGGGCGAACAGATCCTCGAGCGAGACCTTCTTGCCCGCGCCCGCGGCAGCGGCGCTGCGCTGCGCGGCAAGGCGCTCCTCGGCGAGAGCGCGCGCCATGCGCTCGTCGGCGACGGCGTTGAACACGTCGCCCGCGGACGGCACTTCGGACATACCGGCGATCTCCACCGGGACGGAGGGACCGGCATCGGTGATGCGCTCGCCGCGGTCGTTCGTCATCACGCGCACACGGCCGACGGCGGTACCGGCAATGATGATGTCGCCGGTGTGGAGCGTGCCGTTCTGCACGAGAACGGTCATGATCGGGCCGCGGCCCTTGTCGAGACGCGCTTCCACGACCGTGCCGCGCGCCGGACGGTTCGGGTTGGCCTTGAGCTCCATGATCTCGGCCTGCAGCACAAGATTTTCCAGAAGCTCCTTGACGCCCGCGCCGGTCTTTGCGGAGATCGGGCAGACGATCGTGTCGCCGCCCCACTCTTCGGGGACGAGATCGTATTTGGTGAGATCCTGCTTGATGCGGTCGGGGTTCGCGCCGGGGAGATCCATCTTGTTGATCGCCACGACGATCGGCGTACCGGCAGCCTTGGCGTGGTTGATGGACTCGATCGTCTGCGGCATGATGCCGTCATCGGCCGCAACGACGAGAATGGCAATATCGGTCACCATCGCGCCGCGGGCGCGCATGGTGGTAAAGGCCTCGTGGCCCGGCGTATCGAGGAAGGTGACGGGGCTGCCGTTGACCATCACGCGGTACGCGCCGATGTGCTGCGTAATGCCGCCCGCCTCGCCCGCAACGACGTTCGCGCTGCGGATGCGGTCGAGCAGGGAGGTCTTGCCGTGGTCGACGTGGCCCATGACGACGACGACCGGCGCGCGGGGGACGAGTTCGTCCTCGGTATCGACGTGATCGTCAATAAGACGGTCCTCGACCGTCACAACGACCTCGTGCTCCACCTTGCAGCCAAGCTCCATGGCGACGAGCGCGGCGGTATCGTAATCGATCACATCGGACACGGACGCCATCACGCCGAGCTTGATGAGCTGCTTGATGACCTCGACCGCCGTTTTCTTCATGCGGGAGGCGAGCTCGCCGACGTTGATCTCGTCGGGGATGCTGACCTTGAGCTGCTGCTTCTTCGCGACCTCAAACTGCAGGCGCTGCATCTTGTCGCGCTCTTCCTGGCGGCGCTTGGCGCTTGCGACCTGCTGCTGGCGCTGCTTGTTCTTGTTCTGGATCTTCTCCTTGCCGCCGCGGCGGATGTCCTTGTCCTTCCCGGCGTTGCCGGCGTTGCCGGCGATCTTGTCGAAGCGCTCGTCGTATTTCGAGAGATTCGCTCCGGCGGAGCCGCGGGTATCGACGACGCGCTTTTCCACGACCTGCTTCGGCTGGGCGGGCTTCTCCGGCTTCGGCTTCTGCGGCTGCTGTACGGGCGCGGCAGCGGCTGCTGCGGGCGCCGGCGCGCTGCCGGCGGTCTTTTCCTGCGCGGGAGCGTCGGGCTTCTTCTCTTCCGGCGCCTTGGCGGGGGCCTTCTTCTCCTCCGGTTCGGGGGCGAAGATCTCGGCAATGCTGCCGACCTGGTGATGCTGCGTCAGATACTCAAAAATGAGATCCAGCTCGGCGTCCTCGAGAACCTGCATATGGTTCTTCGGCGTCGTGGCATAGTCGGTGAGGATCTGGGAAATATCCTTGGAGGTCATGCCGAAATCCTTGGCAACCTCGTGAATGCGGTATTTAAAATCAAGCGCCATACTTATTTCCTCCTTTTTCCGCTCTCGGTGTGCTTACGGGGCGCGGCCTTCCGCCGCTTGAGCTTATCCTCGCGCTGGGCGAGAAGTTCGGCTGTTTCCTTCCAGCCGGGAAGCTCCTCGGCAAGCGCGGCGGCGAACCGCGCGGCGAGGGGCAGATCGGTGAAGCAGAGCATGCTGCATCCGCGCTTGCCCAGCATGGCGGAAAGCTCCGCCTTCGTCCAGGGCAGCGTCTGCAGCGGTGCGCGGTGACCGTACAGAAAACCCGCGGCGCGTTTCTGCGCGTTGGGGGAAGCGTCGGCGGCGAGCATCAAAAGCCGCCCCTTTCCGGCGGCGATCGCCGTGCCGCTTCCTTCCTCGCCGACGGCGAGCATCCCGCCCTTCCGGGCGAGACCGAGATACTGCGCTGCCTTATCCATCGCCCGCCTCCAGTTCCGCCGTGAGCCGCGCCCACACGTCCTCCGGCACGGGGACGGACAGAGCGCGCTCGAGCGCGCGCGATTTGACCGCGCGCTTCAGACACTCGCTGCTGCGGCAGAGATAGGCGCCGCGTCCCGGCACCCTGCCGCGCAGATCGATGGAGAGCTCCCCCTCCGGCGAGCGGACGACGCGGATCAGTTCGGTTTTCGGTTTTTGTTCACGGCAGCCGATGCACTGCCGGAGCGGTACGGTTTTCGGCAAAAGCGCTCCTCCTGAAATGTATGTGGACTGGCGGGGTTTGTTTGATGGGTGGTTTATTCGTTCGCGGCGCTCTCCGGCTTGATATCGATTTTATAACCGGTGAGACGCGCGGCGAGACGGGCATTCTGGCCCTCCTTGCCGATGGAGAGAGAGAGCTGGCTGTCCGGCACGATCACGCGGCAGCTGTGGCCTTCCTCGAGCACCTCAACGGAGAGGACCTCCGCCGGGGAGAGCGCCGAGGCGATGTACTGCTCGGGATCCTCGCTGTACTTGATGATATCGATCTTCTCGCCGCCGAGCTCGTTGACGATGCTCGCCACACGCCCGCCGCGGGGGCCGACGCACGCGCCGATCGGATCGATCTCGGGATCGGCGGAGTAGACGGCCATCTTCGTGCGGCTGCCGGCTTCGCGGGCGATGGAGCGAATCTCCACCGTGCCGTCGAAGATCTCGGGCACTTCCAGCTCAAAGAGCCGCTTGACGAGACCGGGGTGCGTGCGGGAGATGAGCACCTGCGGGCCGCGGGTGGATTTGCGCACCTCGACGACATAGACCTTGATGCGGTCGCCCTCGGTGAGCTCTTCGCCCTTGATGCGCTCGGTGGCGGAGAGCATGGCCTCGGTGAATTCGCTGTTGGAGCTGATCTTGATGGACACGGCGCCGGTGCGCGGATCGATGCGCGTGACGACACCGGTGAGGATCTCGTGCTCCTTGGAGGTGAACTCGTCATAGATGATGCCGCGTTCCGCCTCGCGGATGCCCTGGATGATGACCTGCTTTGCCGCCTGCGCCGCGATGCGGCCGAATTTCTTCGTTTCGACCGGGATGCGGACGGTGTCGCCGATGCCGGCCTTCTTATCATAGTGATGCGCCTCGTCGAGCAGGATCTGCGTGGCGTCGTTCACATACTCGCTCTCCTCTACGATGGTCTTGAGAACGAACATGCTGATGGTCTTTTTATTCTCGTCCATGATGACCTCGACATTATCCTCGCAGTCGGGGTTGTCGCGCTTGAAGGCGGTCAGCAGGGCCTGCTGGATCTTCTCCTGCATGTATCCGCGGGGGATGCCCTTTTCCTTTTCGATCTGCTCGATGGCGTCAAAAAATTCGGCGTTCATTGCACTCATCTATTTTTGCTCCTTACGTTATATCACGTTGTGATTTTTTACAGCACGCGCAGCCGTACCTGCGCGATCTGGGCCTTTTCAAAGGTGGTCTCTTTTCCGGCGATCGTCAGGGTAACGTCGCCGTCGCGGTATCCGGAGAGCGTTCCGACAAAGGACTTGCTGCCGTTCACCGGCTTATAGAGCCGCACCTCCGCGCCGCTGCCCATAAAGCGCGCAAAGTCGCCGGGGCGCTTGAGCTCGCGCTCGGCGCCGGCGGAGCTGACCTCGAAAACGTAGCTGTCCGGAATGGGGTCTGCCTCGTCCAGCACGGGATCGAGCGCGCGGGAGAGCGCCTCGCAGTCGTTGATGGAAACGCCGCCGTCCTTGTCGATGTACACGCGCAGAAACCACTGTCCGGCCTCGCGGATGTATTCCACATCCCAAAGCTCCAGACCCAGCTTTTCGGCGACGGGCGCGGCCAGCGCGGTCACGGTCTCGGTGACTTTACTCATAAAAAATCCTCAATTTCCAGTTTCTGACAAATTCTTTTAAATCAACAAAAAGAGTGGGTTTTGCCCACTCTTCCTGTTTCTTACGTTCGTACGAGGGGATTATACCACCCTCCGCGCGCGATTGCAAGTGATTTCATTAAATTAATATAGAGTATACGGGAAATTTTCACCCGTTCATCGCGGTGAGGACGTTGCCGTAGTCCACCTGGTAGTTCGCGCCCTCGTAGGTGCCGTTGAGCATGGACATGGCGCGGTTCCAGGCGTCGCCGCCCTCAGTATAGGGCTGGGGCTGGTAATTGTTCAGCGTGTTCGGCCCGAGCACGGTGCTGTCGGGGCCGACGGTGCTGCTCAGCGAGCAGGGGATGAAGGAATAGCTGTCGAGCGTTACCTCGCCGCCGACGCGCTTGAGCGTGAGCTGCGCGATGCCGGTGTCGTAAGCGCCGGGGTCGGTGCCGTTGCCGGGGTTGGTGTGGCCGCCGAAGATGAAGTTGCCGAGACCGTAGAAGATAACGCCGCCGTTATAATCTTCTGCCGGCTGGAGCCGGTGGGCGTGCGTGCAGTACACGGCGTTGAAGCCGGCGTCCACGGTGTAGCGGCAGAGCTCGGTCTGCACGTCGGTCGGTTCATAGTACCCCTCGCGGCCCATGTGCAGGCACGCGATGGTGAAGTCCGCGCCCGCCTCCTCGAGCGATTTGAGCCCCGCGGCGATCTTGTCGCGCGACGCCGCGACGAGCTTTTCCTGCGCCTGCGCGGAGAGAATGCTCATGGCGTTGTAGGTGAGCTGGTTATAAAGGCAGTAAATGCCGACCTTCACGCCGCCGTCCTTTTCGTAGATATACGTCTCGTCCTCGCCCGCGTAGGCAACGCCCACGGCGTCGAGCGCGGCGGCCGTGTCGTCATAGGCGCTCTGGCCGAAATCCATCGTGTGGTTGTTTGCCAGCGTCACGAACTCCACGCTGCCCGCGGTGAGGATGTTCGCGTAATCCGCCGGGGCGAGAAACACGAACTGCTCAATGGAATCGTAATACTTGTCCGAGAGGTTGCACTCAAGATTGGCGATCGTGAGATAGTCTTTTTCAAAGTACTGCACGGTCTTGGCGAAGGGATAGTCGTAGATTTTCCCGACAACGGTCTGCAATGCCGTGCCCCACCCGCGGCGGGTCTTTGCCTCGGCGAGCGTGCAGTCGCCCACCATGGAAACGGTGAAGTATTCGGGGCTCGGCTCCGGCGTCGGTTCCGGTGTTGCGGTAGGCTCCGCGGTGGGCGCGGCCGACGGTTCGGGCGTGAGCTCGGGGCCGGAGGTCGGCGGCACGGGCGTTTCGCTCGCCGCCGGCGCGAGCGTCTCGGCGCTCTCCGCGTTGTTTACCGAAACGGCGCGCACGGCAACGAGCACAACGAGCGCGAGCGCGAGCAGACAGAAAACGATCAGCGCCGGAACGGATACCCGGCGGGAAGGACGGTGTTGCATGGCATATCTCCCGTGTTATTCGGTGAAATGGATGTGGTTGTTGATGTGATCCTGACAGAAGCAGTGATACCCCGCGCAGCGCGAGCAGTAACGGAACTCCAGCTCCGGATGGTCCGCGTCGGTGCGGCCGCACACGGCGCATTTGTAGCGGTACGGGGCGCTCTGCTGCTCGCGGCGGATGCGCTGCGCCTCGCGCTTGAAGTTCACGGTCTTGCGGATCTGCCCGGGCCGCCGGAAGTGTACGGAGCCGAAGAGCATATCCCCGCAGAAAAGCAGATAGTTGAGCGTCGCCACGACCGGCAGAAGATTGAGCGGGAAGCGGAGCGCGAAGATCTCATAGACGAAGTACGCCGCGTTCGCCACGGCGAGCCACTTGATCTTGATCGGGATGATGTACATGAACAGCACCCGCTGGTCGGGATAGTACGTTGCGAACGAGAAGAACATCGAAAGATAGATGAACTCCGCGCCGATGCTCATCGTGATGCCGCCGAACAGATAGACAAGGAAAGCGTACAGGATCGTGAACACCATACCGGCGAGAAAGTACATGTTGAACTTGGCCTGCCCCCACTCGCGCTCCATCGAGGTGCCGATGAAGTAATAGAAATAGAGGAACAGCAGCCCCCAGATGCCGCCGGTGTCCGGAATGAGCACGAAGGTCACCAGCCGCCAGATCTGCCCGCGCAGGACCATCTGCGGATTGAGCGCGAGAAAATAGCGCACCGTGCCGGTGCGGTCCATCAGCGTCAGCAGCCAGACGACGGCGTTGCCGATGATGAGATAGCGCATGAGATTTTCCACGCCGAAACGCGGATGGCGGACGCAGTAGCGCTCGACCCAACGCATGAATGCTTTCAAATCAAAACTCCTTTCCAGAGGAAAACTGTAACGGAATACTTAATTATACCACATCCGGACGAAATTTCAATCCATCGGGAGCGGGATGGGCTTTTTTAGCTCCAGACGGCCGTAGCAGACGAGCTCTGCCGCTTTGTCCGGCGGGATCATGCGGTCGTCTTCGGCGTGGGCGCGGTTCACGGCGAAGAGATACACCGTGCCGCGGCTGTCGGCGCAGAACTGCCGGAAGACGATCCCTCCGTCCGTTTCAAAAAGCCCGATGTCGCCGTCGTAAAGCTCGGTGCGCCGCCGGAGATACGCCGTGCCGCCCTTTTTGATCCACGGCGCGAGCGAGTCGTCCGTGACCGCAACGGCAAAATCGGCGTCCGTGCCCTTCGGCACGGGGATGGTGTCCCAGAGCATGCGCTCACCGCCTTTCGCTTGATCTTTCCTTCAGCATACCGATTCCGGACGGAAAGGTCAAGACGGCAGAAAAAAGAAAAAGCAAAAGTGGCGCTTTCCGTTGCAGATGGCGGGATCGTGTGGTAAAATATATTATCTATACCTATGCGCAATATCAATATGGAAATATAAAGAAGGAATTTAACGATATGGAAAACCGTGAACAGGAGATCCGTCAGGACAGGGAAGACCTGATCGAGGGGCGCAACGCCGTTGCCGAGGCGATCCGCGCCGGGCGGACGATCGATAAAATTTTCGTCGCGCGCGGCGACACCGACCGCACCCTTGCGCGCATTCTCGCCAAGGCGAGGGAAAACGGCATCGTCGTCACCGAGTGCGACCGGCGCAAGCTCGATTCTCTCAGCGCCACGGGCGCGCACCAGGGCATCATCGCGCAGGCGGCAATGCGCGAGTACGCCTCCATCGAGGATATTCTGGAGCGTGCCGCCGAGCGGGGCGAGGATCCGTTTATCGTCGTGTGCGACGAGATCGCCGATCCGCACAATCTCGGCGCGATTTTGCGCACCGCCGAGTGCGCGGGTGTCCACGGCGTCATCATCCCCAAGCGGCGCGCCGCCGGGCTCACCGCCGTGGTGGACAAGGCGAGCGCGGGCGCGGCGGAGCATATGCTCGTCTCGCGCGTGACGAACATCCCCGCGGCGCTCGGTGAGCTGAAGAAAAAGGGCCTCTGGGTCTACGGCACGGCGGCGGACGCTCCCGCCGATCTGTGGCAGACGAAAATGACCGGCCCCGCGGCGCTCGTCATCGGGTCGGAGGGCTTCGGCATGGGCCGCCTCGTTTCGGAGCAGTGCGACTTTACCGTGGGCATCCCCCTGCTCGGCAAGATCACATCGCTCAACGCCTCCGCGGCGGCGGCGATCCTTATGTATGAGGTCGTCCGCCAGCGCAGAGATTCCTGAGACGGAGGAAGCTATGGCAAAACGCGATACAGGCGGCGTTCCCCGGAACTTCGGCGTGCCGGGCTTCTCGCTCGAGAGCATTCTCGAGGAGTGCCGGGACAAGGCGCCGGAGGAGACCGCCGCGCCGGAAACGGCGGAAACGGAATACCTGCCGGAGACGGAGGGCTATTCTTCCGAGCAGGCGGATTACCCGGCAGAAACGGAGTACGAGGCCGAATATCCGGACGAAGAAGCGGAATACCCCGAATACGAAGAATATGATACCGGCGCGCCGGAGTATGAGACCGAGCCGGACACCGCGCCGGACGAGCCGGAGGAGACCGGGGAACCGGACGGGCGGTACTATGAGGACGCGCCGGAGCCGGAAGAGGCCGCCGAGGGCGAAATATACGACGAGGGCTTCGAGGACGACGCGGACTTTTATGCCCCGCCCCTTGAAGCGCCGGACGAGCCGGAAGCCTCGGAAGAAGGCGAAGCGCCGGACGAGCCGGAGAAAAAAAGCAAAAAGAAAAAGGGCCTTGGCAGCGTATCCCGCCGCGGGCGGGGCCGCGCGCCGGGGCCTTGGGGCAAGCTCGTGGGGCTTCTCGCCGCGGCATCGATCCGCCGGGCGAACGATCTCTCCCAGCCCGACCCGGAGCCGGAGGACGTAACGCTTGAAATGCCGCCGCAGCGCGCGGCGAAGCATTATGCCGCGCAGATGCCGAGTTTGCGCCTGCGCTTCTTTGCGGCGGCGGCAGTCTGCGTGCTGCTCGCGTGGATCACTCTTTCGTATGACTTCGGCCTGCCGCTGCCCGGCAGTCTCGGCACGAACGCGAGAGCGACGTCGCTCGTGTGTCTCATTGGGATGCTCTCGGTGATGCTCATCGGACTGGACGTTGTAACGGCGGGCGTCATGGGTCTCATCCGCGGCCGCGCCGGGGCGGAATCCATGATCGTTCTCGCCGCGATCGCCGCGGCGGCGGACGTGATCTATATCGCCGCGAGCGGCGACGGCTCGCACGGCGTCACCTTCGCGGTGATCCCCGCGGCGGCGGTCATGTTCGCGCTGCGCGGCGCGTGGTACAGCTGCCGGGCGTACGCCGATTCCTTCCTTGCCCTGCATCACGCCAAGGACGCCTATGCCGTCACCTCCGAGGTGCTGCCGGGGAAGAAGGAGCGCATCCTCATCAAGTCACGCCGCTCGTCGGACGGTCTTGTCCGCCGCAGCGAGGAGCCGAGCGGCGCGGAAGCGCTCGCCATGGCGGCGTTTGTGCCGATGGCCGTCGGCTCGCTCGCGCTGGCGCTGGCGCTCTCGCTCGGCGCGCAGGACATGAAGGCGTTTTTCCATCTCTTCTCGCTTATGACGGCGCTTTGCGTTTCGTTCAACTGGACGCTCTCGTTCCCAATCCTCTTCTCCCGCACGGCGCGCCATCTCATGATGCGCGGCAGCGCTCTGGCCGGATGGTCCGGCGCGCGGGATGTCGGCCGGTCGCGCCGGCTCGTGCTCACCGATACCGACATTTTCCCCGAGGACGCCATCGAGATCACGGGCGTGCGCTTTATGGACAAGAGCCGCGCCGCGCAGGTGCTCGGCATCACCGGCAGCATGCTCGATGCGGCAGGGACGGGTCTTGCCGCGCCCTTTGCCGAGCTGATGCGCCGGAAAAACGCCGCCATGCAGACCGTGGAGGATTTCTCCGTCGGCGAGGGCGGCGCGAAGGGTATGGTGCAGGGCGAGGAGGTCCGCATCGGCACGCTCGCGTATATGCATCTGAGCGGCGTGAAGATCCCTGACAAGATCAAGGAGGAAAACGCGCTCTATACCGCCGTATCCGGCGAGCTGGCGGCGGTGTTCCCGCTGCGCTACCGCCCGATGGCGAGCGTGCAGCGTGCACTGGCCGCCCTGCGCCGCGAGCATCGCAAGCCGATCTTCGCCGTGCGCGACTTTAATCTTGACCCTCTTCTTCTGCAGAAAACGTTCGGCGTATCCGCCGAGGGCTTCCAGTTCCCGTCCTCCGCCGAGCGGTACCGCATTTCCGGCATCCCCGCCTCGGCGGGCAGCCCTGCCGCCGGTATGATGGCGCAGGACGGTCTCGACACGCTCGTGGACTTTGCCGAATGCGGCACGAAGCTCCATTCCTATGGCCGCGCGTGCGCGTGGTGCTGCGTCATCTGCGCCGCGCTCGGCGCGATCCTTGCGGTGGTCCCGGCGTGGCAGGGACTGTGGACGGCGATCGGCGCGGGGCGTGTGCTGCTCTATATGCTCGCGTGGATCATCGTGCCGCTGGCGCTGCGGACGCTGCTGCAAAAATAATTATTGCCAAAAAAACTGTCATAGTGTATAATTTATCCTCGTGGCGCTCCCCTGTTTTTTCGGAAGAATGACAAGGCCGATTCACAGGACAATGAATTAAAGTTTTTTAAGATAATTATAAGGAGAGGACAACCCATGAGCTACACAACCAAGGACATCCGCAATGTCTGCCTGCTCGGTCACGGCGGCAGCGGCAAGACCACCCTTACCGAGAACATGCTCTACCTGACCGGTGCCATCGACCGTCAGGGCAAGGTCAACGACGGCAACACCGTCTGCGACTACGACGCGGAAGAGATCAAGCGTCAGGTAACGATCTCCGCGGCTATTGCTCCCATTTCCTTCGGCGGCAAGAAGATCAACGTGATCGACTGCCCGGGCTTCCAGGACTTCGCCGGTGAAGTCGCCGCCGCGCTGCGCGCGGTCGAGGCGGGCATCATCTTCTGCACCGCGAAGGACGGCCTTTCCGTCGGCGCGGAGCGCAACTGGAAGCTGCTCAAGGCCGCCGGCAAGCCGGTCGCCTTCTACGTCTCCAAGCTCGATGAGGAGCACGGTGATTACTTCGGCGTGCTCGAAGCGCTGCAGGCCAAGTACGGCAGCATCGTCTGCCCCGTGACGATCCCCGCCTCCGACGGCACCGGCGTCATCGATCTCGTGCACAACATCGCGTATGAGACCAACGGCAACAAGACCGCGAAGGTCGCCGTCCCCGCTGCCGACGCCGGCAAGGCCGAGGAGCTGCGCGAGGCTCTTATGGAGACCGCCGCGGGTGCTACCGAGGAGCTCATGGAGAAGTATTTCGAGGAAATGACCCTCTCCGAGGAAGAGCTTGTCACCGGCATCAAGGCCGGTCTGAAGGACCGCAGCGTCGTTCCCGTGTTCTGCGGCGTCGGTACGACCGGCGTCGGCACGCAGGCTCTGCTGCAGGCCATTCTGGACTATGTCCCCGCGCCCGACGAGGTCGAGGGCATCGATCCCAACGGCCCGACCGCCGGTCTCGTGTTCAAGACCGTGTCCGACCAGTTCGGCAAGTACAACTTCATCAAGCTCGTCAGCGGCAAGCTGACCGCCGATATGTCTCTGCGCAATTCGCGCACCGGCAACACCGATAAGCTCGGCCGTCTGTACACCATGTGCGGCAAGAAGACCACCGAGGTCAAGGACGCCTGCTGCGGCGACATCGTCGCCATCGGCAAGATGGACTGGAAGACCGGCGACACCGTGTGCGACCCGAAGGCCGAGATCGAGCTTCCCGCCATCGAGATCGCGGAGCCCTGCTACTCCATGTGCATCTCCCCCAAGACGAAGGGCCAGGACGACAAGATCGCCAACGGTCTCGCCCGTCTGAACGAGGAGGACATCTCCTTCACGGTCGTCAACAACGCCGAGACCCACCAGATGGTTCTCTCCGGCGCCGGCGATATCCAGCTCGACGTCCTCTGCGCCAAGCTGAAGAGCCGCTTCGGTGTCGAGAGCGAGCTCAAGCCCGCCCGCGTGCCTTACCGCGAGAAGATCAAGGCGAAGGTCGAAGCCCACGGCCGCCACAAGAAGCAGACCGGCGGCAGCGGTCAGTTCGGCGATGTCTGGATCCGCTTCGAGCCCCAGGAGGAGTCTGAGGAAATGATCTTCGCCGAGGAAGTTTTCGGCGGCAGCGTTCCCAAGAACTTCTTCCCCGCGGTCGAAAAGGGCCTGCGCGACGCCGTGCAGAAGGGCGTTCTCGCCGGTTACCCGCTCGTCAATCTCAAGGCCACGCTGTACGACGGCTCCTACCACCCCGTTGACTCCAACGAAATGGCGTTCAAGACGGCGGCGCAGCTCGCCTACAAGGACGGCATCCCCCGCGCGAAGCCGACCATTCTCGAGCCTATCGGCCTGCTGAAGGTCACCATTCCCGACGCGAACCTCGGCGATATCATGTCCGATATCTCCTCCAAGCGCCGCGGCACGGTGCTCGGCATGACCGCCGAGGACGGCATGCAGATCGTTGAGGCCGAGGTTCCCATGGCCGAGATGAGCTCCTACACGATCGACCTGCGCTCCATGACGCAGGGCCGCGGCTCCTTCACCTGCAAGTTCGTGCGCTACGAAGAGGCCCCCGGCAACGTCCAGCAGAAGGTCATCGAGGAAGCCAAGGCCCTCGCCGACGCCGAGTAATTCCCCAATCGAATACCAAAAGAGGCGGCTCTCGGAGCCGCCTCTTTCGTATGCAATAAAAGCCTCGCAGAGAGAGGTTAATATCAAAGGGGAGAACCGCGCAGCGGTTCTCCCCTCAGACTGTCGAAAAAGCCTCGCAGAGTTTGCGCCCGCAGGCGCAAAAAGATTCCAACCATTTTCTCCGGCGACATGTGCGTCGGAGAAAATACCTATCGGCTCGCAAACGTGCGAGCACAGCGAGTGCGCTGCGGCGAGCCGCAGCCTTTTCAAACGAGAGCCCAACGAAGTGGGTCTCGTTTGAGAGTTTCAGCCCTTCATATCCATGAGCTTCTGCTTGAGTTCGCCCTCGATGCGGCCAAGCTCTTCCTCGGCCTGGGCGCGGCGGGTGCGGCCGTCGTCCTGGATCTGGCGGACTTCCTCGAGCGTGGCGATGAGGTGCTCGTTCGTCTTCTTGAGCGTCTCCAGATCAACGATGCCGCGCTCGGACTCCTTCGCGACCTCGACCGAGCCGGTGTGCAGCGCCTCGGCGTTGCTCAGCAGGAGCCGGTTCGTCACATCGGAAACGGCGCGGGAGGCTTCCATCGCCTGCTTGGAGTGATACATGCTCAGCCCCAGCACCATCTGGCTCTTCCAGAGGGGTATGGTGTTCACGATGGCGGTCTGGATCTTCTCGGTCATGAGAAGGTCGTTGTTCTGGATCATGCGGATCTGCGGAGACATCTGCAGGGAGATCGTGCGGGTCAGCTCCAGATCGTGCAGCTTCTTCTCAAAGCGGCCTATGAGGTTCGTGAAATCGTTCACGGCCTGCGCGTCCTCGGGCAGACCGGACTTCTCCGCCTTCGCGCGCAGCTCGGCGAGATCCTTTTCGCGCAGCTCCTGCACGCGGAGCTTGCCCGCGATGATGTACATCGTGAGCTCCTTGAAATACGCCTGATTGAGCTCGAACATGCGGTCGAGCGAGGCAATGTCCTTCGCGAGGACGATCTGGTGGTTCTGCAGCTGCTGGGTGATCTTGTCCACGTTGATCTCGGCCTTGTCGAACTTCGCCTTCGTCTCCTCCATGGAGCGGGAGGCCTTTTTGAAGAGACCGCGGAGACCCTTCTTCTGCTCGGCTTCGTCGTAGTCGAGATCCTTCAGCTCCACGACGAGGCTCGTGAGCATGTCGCCGACCTCGCCCATGTCCTTCGTGCGCACCTTGCCGAGCGCGGCGCCGGAGAAATCGGCAATGTTCTTCTGCGCGGCGGCGCCGTAGGAAAGAACAAGATTCGTATCGGTCACGTCGATCTGCTTGGCAAACTCGCGCACGGCGGCCTGCTCCTCGGGGGAGAGACGGTCAATGTCGAGCTTTTCCGGCTCAACGGCGGGCTTTTCCTCTTCAACAACGAGCTGCGGAGCGGCGGGGGCTTCCTGCGCGGCGGCCTGCGTGGGATTGAGCGTCAGGGAAGGAACGTAAGTTTTTTCATCCATGGGAGGTGCTTCCTTTCATCGTTTGTTCGGAGCTTGTATCGGATGCGGGAGCGGGCGCGGCCTCGGCTGCGCTCTGCTGCTGTTCGTACTGCTTCATGAAATCCTTGATATCGAGATACCCCTTGCCGCCGAGCCCTTCGCGGGCGAGCATGGTGTTCATGGTGTCGATGTCCATCTGGATATCGGCGGCCTGATTGGCAAAGAGCGCGTCGAGCTGCTTTTTGTAGGCCGCGATCGTCGTATCGAGCATTTCCTCAATGCGCTGCATCGAGCCGGTGATGTTCTCTCCGCCGAACTCCTGCGCGCTCATGCGGTCGTAGGCGTTGAGCAGGCGGATCGTTGTGGGGAGATAGAAGTCGAGAAACTTCCGGATCTGCGGCACATCGGCGGGATCGTCGATAGCGTCGCGGATGATCTTGTCGGAAACGCTCATCAGCTCGTTGATCCGGCTGCGGATCTCCGGGTTGGGGATGGAGGCGTACAGCCGGCCCATCTCCTTGAGCGCCGTGCGGCCCTCCTGAATGACGGCCTGCACCTCGGGCGAGTAGGGGCTCGGCTCGGCGGCGGGCGCTTCCTGCGCGGCGGGCTTTTCCGGTTCGGGCGTTACTTCCGTGTACTGCACGGGGATCGCTGCCTGCTCGTCCTTCCTTTTTTCCGCCTTCCGGCGCAGCGCGTTGGCCGCCCACACAGACGCCATAATGGCGAGACCGGCGGCGATCAGCCCGCCGGACAGCCGGAGGACCGGAAGAATGAACGCAAAAAATACCCATATAAGAACGATCGTGCCGACCGGCCCGATGCCGCGGCGACGCTTTCCCCGCATAAAACCGCCTCCTTCGAGAATCACACTACATTCTACATGGATTCGCCTTTTCCGTCAAGCACAGTTGTATATCTGTTCACTTGAATTATGAGGCGGTTTGGTATATAATACAAGTTGGCCCGGTAGGCGCACAGCCGGGAGACACCGGACGGCCGGTGTCCCCCGTATCGAAAAAGACAGTGCTCGAGCCTCTGCCCGCAACCATACTTATGCCGGGGGACGACCCCGCGACACATACCGGAGGAATACCGCCATGCTGAAGATTGCCCCGTCCATCCTGTCCGCCGATTTCGCCCGTCTGGGCGAGGAGATCGAATCCGTCCGGCAAGGCGGCGCGGACTGGATCCACTATGACGTGATGGACGGCGTCTTTGTCCCGAACATCTCCATCGGCCTTCCCGTGCTCGCCTCGGTGCGGAAGGCGACCGATATGTTCCTCGATGTCCACCTTATGATCGAAAAGCCCGTGCGCTACGCCAGACGCTTCTGCGACGCGGGGGCCGGTCTTGTAACGGTACACGCGGAAGCCGACACGCCGGAGAATATCACGGCGGCCATTGCCGAGATCAAGGCCGCAGGGAAAATGGCGGCCGTGGCGCTCAAGCCCGCAACGGCGGCGGAGGCGGTGCTCCCGTGGCTCGATACGCTCGACATGGTGCTCGTGATGACGGTCGAACCGGGCTTCGGCGGGCAGAAGTTCATGGCGGATATGCTGCCGAAGATCGAAACGATCCGCGCCTGGATCACGGAGCGCGGCCTTTCCTGCGCGCTCGAGTGCGACGGCGGCATCGACGCGAACACCGCGCCGCTCGTGAAGGCGGCGGGGTGCGATGTGCTCGTGGCGGGCAGCGCCGTTTTCGGCAGGGCGGATCGCGCCGCGGCCATCTCTTCGATCCGAAACGCCTGATTTTTCAAGGAGTGTAATATAGTATTATGGCATCGTTCTTTCCGGCGGCTATGGAAAATCTCATCGACGGCTTCGCCTCGCTCCCCGGCATCGGGCGCAAAAGCGCGCAGCGGCTGGCGTTTCATGTGCTCTCGCTCCCGCAGGAGGAAGCGGACCGCTTTGCCAACGCTGTGCTCGAAGCGAAGAAGAGCGTCCATACCTGCCCGGTGTGCCAGAACCTGACGGACGGCGAGCTCTGCCCGGTGTGCGCGTCCGACAGCCGGGACAAAACGACGATCTGCGTCGTATCCGAGCCGCGCGATGTGCTCAGCATCGAGCGCAGCCGGGAATACCACGGCGTATACCATGTGCTCCACGGCGCTCTCTCGCCGATGAACCGCGTCGGGCCGGACGATCTGCGCATCCGCGAGCTTCTCGAGCGCGTGGCGCAGGGCGGAGTGGAGGAGGTCATCCTCGCCACGAACCCCGACACCGAAGGCGACGCCACGGCGATGTACCTCTCGCGCCTTTTGAAGCCCTTCGGCATCCGCATCACGCGCCTCGGCTTCGGCGTGCCGGTCGGATCAAATCTCGAATACGCGGACGACGCCACCATGCTCAAAGCGCTCGAAGGCCGCCGCGAAATGTAACGGAGGTATAAACCTCCCCAACTGCGAACATAATCCGGTAAGGGCGCGGCCCGTCCGGATACATATCTAAATCTATCTAACAGGAGTAACTATTATTTTATGGCACAAAAACTGAAGATCATTCCCCTTGGCGGTCTCAACGAGATCGGCAAGAACCTCACGGCGTACGAGTACGGCCGGGACATCATAGTCGTGGACTGCGGCATGGGCTTCCCGGACGACGATATGTACGGCGTGGATGTTGTCATTCCCGACGTGAGCTATCTTGTGAAGAACAAGAGCCGCATCCGCGGCGTGTTTCTCACGCACGGCCACGAGGACCACATCGGCGCGCTGCCGTATGTGATGGACCGGATCAACCCGCCCATCTATACGACGCGCCTGACCGCGGGGCTCGTGCAGCTCAAGCTGCAGGAGCGCGGCCTGCTCGATAAAACGAAGATCGTCACCGTTGAGGCGGGCGAGACGATCTCCGCCGGGTGCTTCAAGGTGGAGTTCATCCACGTGAACCACTCGATCGCCGATTCCGTGGCGTTTGCGATCAAAACGCCGATCGGCACCGTTGTCCAGACCGGCGACTTCAAGATCGACGTCACGCCCCTGCAGGGCGAGATGACCGATCTCACACGCTTCGGCGAGCTGGGGCGCGAGGGCGTGCTCGCGCTGCTCATGGACTCCACGAACGTGGAACGCCCCGGCCACTCGCTCTCCGAAAGCAAGGTGCATGACCGCTTCGACCAGCTCTTCAAGGACTGCGACAAGCGCATCATCGTAACGACGTTCGCCTCGAACGTGGACCGCATCCGGCAGATCATCGATCTCGCCGTCAAGTACAAGCGCAAGGTCGGCATCACGGGGCGGAGCATGGAAAACGTGGTGAAGCTCTGTGTGGAGCTCGGCTATATGAAGGTGCCGGACGGCATTCTTGTGGACATGAAGCGCATCGGCTCCGTGCCGCGCAATAAGCTCGTCATCCTTTCCACCGGCAGCCAGGGCGAGAGCATGTCCGCGCTCTACCGCATGGCGTTTTCCGAGCATAAGCAGGTGGACATCGGCTCGGGTGACCGCGTCATCATCTCCGCGAGCGCCATTCCCGGCAACGAGACGACGATCTCCCGCGTTATTGACGAGCTCTTCGCCAAGGGCGCGGAAGTCATCTACGAGCGCGGCACCGATCTGCACGTATCGGGCCACGCCTGCCAGGAAGAGCTCAAAATGATGTACGCGCTCGTAAAGCCGAAATTCTTCATCCCCGTGCACGGCGAGCGCCGCATGCTCCACAAGAGCGGCGACATGATCGTGGGTATGGGTCACGACCGCCGGAACATCATCATCGGCGAGAACGGCAGAGTCATTGAGCTGACCGCCAAATCCGCCAAGCTCGGCGCGACTGTCCCTTCGGGGCGCGTGCTCGTGGACGGCATGGGTGTCGGCGACGTCGGCACCGTGGTGCTGCGCGACCGCAAGCTCCTTGCCGACGAGGGCATGGTCGTCGTCGTTATGACGCTCTCGGCGGAGAACGCGCAGCTCATCTCCGGCCCGGACATCATCAGCCGCGGCTTTGTCTATGAAAAGGAAAACGACAAGCTCATCGACGAGCTGCGCCGCGTGGCGATGGAGAGCATCGCCTACTGCGAGGATAACGGCATCACCGACTGGGCAAGCATCAAAAGCCGCGTGAAGTCCGGCCTCTCCGGTTATCTCTTCAAAAAGACCCGCCGCAGCCCAATGATTTTGCCGATCATCATGGAAGTCTAAACGAGGAAAACCCCTCCGTCAAAAACTTCGTTTTTGCCACCTCCCCTGTTAGGGGAGGCAAGACCGTTTTTCGCAAACCCACTTGGCTCCCCTAACAGGGAAGCTGTCACGGCGCAAGCCGTGACTGAGGTGTTCCCCCTTGAAAATATAGAAAAAGGAGACTATCGCCATGGCTCTGCCGTACTGCATCCCGTATTTCGACGCTCACTGCGACACTCTGACGAAGTTCAATTCCCTGCGTCAGAGCAGCCGGAACCACATCGATCTTCTGCGTCTGCACCACTATGCCCCCGCCGCGCAGGTCATGGCGATCTGGGCACCGCCGGGCTTTGACGGCCCCACGGCGTTCCGCCGCATCATGCTCACCGTTGAGCGCGAGCTGAAGGAAAACCGCGATCTCGCCGCGCTCTGCACGAGCGTCGCGGAGGCCGACGCCGCCGCGAAGGACGATATGGTCGCCGTGTTCCTCTCGGTCGAGGGCGCCAATCTCCTCCGGTGCAGCGTCGCGGGGCTGCTCGACGGCTACCGCCGTGGCGTGCGCATGGTGACGCTCTGCTGGAACAAGGATAACCGCCTGTGCGGTTCGGCAATGGATACCGGCGCGGGCCTGACCGCCGACGGCGTCCGCTTCGTGAACACCTGCTGGGAAAAGGGCGTCGCGGTCGATCTCTCCCACGCCTCGGAAAAAACGTTCTGGGACGTGATGCGCATTGCGAAGCGCCCGGTGCTGTGCAGCCACTCAAACGCGAAGTCCGTGTGCGACCATCCGCGCAATCTGACCGACGCGCAGATCAGCGCCATCGTCCACAACGAGGGCGTCATCGGGCTGAATCTCTGCCCCGCCTTTCTCGGTCTCGGGCGGAATATGGACGCCGTGCTCGCGCACATCGACCATTTCCTCTGCATGGACGCGCGCGAAAATCTCTGTCTCGGCACCGATTTTGACGGCATCGAGTCGCTGCCGGAGGGCATCACCGGCGTGGAGAGCATGGAAGAGCTGTATGAGCAGATGCTCGCGCACCGCTTCAGCGAAGCGCTCGTGCAGGATATCTTCTTCCACAACCTCCACCGGTTCCTGGGGGAAGCGCTGTGAACATACAGATCTTCGGCAAAAGCAAATGCTTTGACACGAAAAAGGCGGAGCGGTACTTTAAAGAGCGCCGCATCAAATACCAGTACATCGATCTCAACCGCTACGGCATCAGCCGCGGCGAGCTGCAAAGCGTGAAAAACGCCGTGGGGCTTGAGGATCTCATCGACGAAAAGCACCCGGACGCGGCGCTGCTGCGCTATCTTGCCCGCGCGGACGATAAGCTCGAGCGCATTCTGGAAGACCCCACGCTTTTGAAAACGCCCGTTGTCCGCAACGGAAAGCAGGCCACCGCCGGGTACTGCCCGGACGTGTGGAAAAACTGGCAATAACGAGAAAAGACGCTGTTCCCAAAGCTGTGGAGCGGCGTCTTTTCGCGTCTTAAACGAAACTTAAAGAAATCCCATCTTTATTATTAAAGCCGGGGATGCTATGCTGTAGCTGTAAACGAGAGAGGGGAAGAGCCATGTACAAAATACTCATCTGCGACGACGAGCGCGATATCCGGAACGCGCTGCGCATCTATCTTACGGGCGAGGGCTACGCCGTCTGTGAGGCCGACAGCGGCTTAGCGGCGCTCGAGCTCATGCAGCGCGAGGAAGTACAGCTCGTGCTCATGGACATCATGATGCCCGGCATGGATGGCATGACGGCGACGGCAAAGCTGCGCGAGCAGAGCAACGTCCCGGTCATCCTCATCACCGCCAAGAGCGAGGACAACGATAAGATCCTCGGTCTCACCGTCGGCGCGGACGATTATATCACCAAGCCCTTCAACCCTCTTGAGGTCCTTGCCCGCGTCAAGGCGCAGCTCCGGCGCTATGCCCAGCTCGGCGGCATGCCGGAGAAAAGCACCGCGCTCACGCTCGGCGGCATCGCCATGGACGATGAGCGCAAGAGCGTCACGCTTGACGGCGAGGAGGTAACGCTCACCCCGACGGAGTACGACATTCTCCGTCTCCTGCTCGAAAACCCCGGCAAGGTGTTTTCGAGCGCCGATATCTACCGGCGCGTCTGGAAGGACGAACCGTTTTCCGCAGAGGGAACGGTGCCGGTGCATATCCGCCATCTGCGTGAAAAGCTGGAAATTGACCCGGCGAACCCCCGCTATCTGAAGGTAGTCTGGGGCAAAGGCTATAAGCTGGAGGAAATGAAAAAATGAAAAAGCTTACGCATAGCGCGGCGGCACGCGCCGTCGCCTTTATCCTGTGTCTGCTCTGCGGCCTTACGGCGCTGCTCTGCGCCGCGGGGTATTATATGACCCGGATCGACCGCGACCGCACGCTGCCTGAGCCGGACAGCGTGTCGGTGTATCAGAACAGCATCCGTGTTCTGCTCAACAACGCGCTGCAGGAGGAACAGTATACCGGCGAATACCCCGAGCTGCCCTCCGGCTACTCCTATGTAGCGACGGATACGTCCACCGGCAAGGTGCTGTACGACGGCAGAACGAAAAACGCCGTGCCCCTTGGCATTTCGGGCGGTTATTTCAGCGAAGGCGTCGGGATCGACGTGCAGGCGTATCTCGAACCGAAGCAGACGCCCGGCGAGGAGCTGACGCTGCTCCGCACCTCCGTCGGCACGCTGCTGCGCTATCAGAATGCCTATCTCCCCGTGGGCATCATCACGGCGGTGCTGTGTCTCGCGCTCCTCGTCTTTCTCATGGCGTCCATGGGAAAAAAGCCGGACGGCGTGAAGCTGCGCGGCATCCACCGCGTGCCGCTCGATCTCTTTCTCGCCGCGGCGCTGGCGGCGGTGGCCGTCCCGGCAAACTTCTATTCGGGAATTAACCTGCTCTATAACCCGCTCTGGGTATGTATGATGCCGGTTACGCTCATGGCGCTCTGGATCGGCTTTGTCGTGCTGCTCACGCTCTGCACGATCTCGGCGCGGCTCCGCGCCGGGAAGTGGTGGAGAAACAGCATCATCTATATCGTCTGCCGCTTTGTATACCGCGCCGTGCGCGGCTTCGTCCGCGCGCTGCCCATCGCGTGGAAGGGGATCCTTGTTTACGCCGTTGTTGTGCTGGTCAATGCTCTTGGCATGATACTCGCTTTCGGCGCTGGCAGCTTTTTCGTCTTCCTTCTGACGCTTGTGCTGGACGCCGCGGGGCTATACTTTGTCATCCACACCGTGCGTCAGCTCAAAACGCTGCAGACGGCGGCGCAGAAGCTCGCCGCGGGCGATCTCACCTACACGGTGGACACGGAGAAAATGTACCCGGTGCTCAAAGAGCACGGCGACGATCTCAACGCCGTGAGCGTCGGCATGAGCCGCGCTGTGAACGAGCGCATGAAGTCCGAGCGGTTCAAGACCGAGCTCATCACCAACGTCAGCCACGATCTCAAAACGCCGCTCACGAGCATTGTGAGCTATGTCGACCTGCTCAAAAAGGAGCCGACCGAAAGCGAGGCGGCGAGAGAATATATCGAGGTTTTAGACCGCCAGAGCCAGAAGCTCAAAAAGCTCACGACCGATCTCGTGGACGCGAGCAAGGCGAGCAGCGGCGCGCTGCCGGTGAATCTCGAAAAGATCGATCTCGGCGAGCTGCTGCGCCAGAGCGCCGGGGAGTATACCGAAAAGTTTGCTGCGGCGGCCATCACGCCGGTGCTGAATGTGCCGGAGGGGGAAACGTACGTCACGGCGGACGGGCGGCTTCTCTGGCGCGTGCTGGATAATCTGCTGGGCAACGCGGTAAAATACGCGCAGAGCGGCACGCGGCTCTATCTGGAGCTGACGCCGGGCGAGACGGAAACGGTGCTCACGCTCAAAAATATTTCCCGCGAGCCGCTGAACATCCCGGCGGAGGAACTGATGGAGCGGTTCGTCCGCGGCGACGGCTCGCGCCACACGGACGGCAGCGGACTGGGACTTTCCATTGCCAATTCTCTCATGGAGCTCATGGGCGGAAAGCTCACGCTGACGCTCGACGGCGATCTTTTCAAAGCCGCTCTTGTGTTTCCGCAGAAAACCGTATAATATTTTTGCCGGACGGGGAACCAAACGACCCCGTCCGGCGTCTATATTTCCGAACACCCAAAGGTGCGAGGAAAGGAAAGAGTTTATGAAGATGAAACGATTTGCCGCGGCGCTTCTGGCGCTGATTCTGTGCGCGGCGTTTATGACGGCCTGCTCGCCGAAGCCGGAGCAGCCCGCCGCAACATCCGGCAATGCGTCGTCCGGCAGCGCAGCCGCCGAACCCGCCGCAACGGCGGAGCCGACGAGCGCTCCGACGCCCGTGCCGCCGGAAACCACCGCGATGCCCGAGAAAACCGACACGTCTGTCACGGTGACGCCGGAGAAGAACGGCCTTTACGACGCGCTGTGCGACCTTTTCAACAACTATCATGAAGGCACCGCCGGCTGCTCGCTCACGGGAGCACGCATTGCTGCCACGATCATGGACTTCTCGCTCACGAACGGCATGGACGCCGTGCGCAGCGGCGCAGCCGCCTTTGATCTCGGCGAGGAGACGGAGTTCGGCGAAAAGCTTACCGATAAGCTCACCGCGATGTATGAGACCGCTATGGGCCTTTACGGCGAGAGCGGGAAAAACCTCCTTGCCGACGGCGGCTATACGCCGGCGCATTACCCCTACAGTGCCAAGGACGTGCGCGATACCTATACCGCGATCTTCGCCGAGCGCGGCTGCGAAGCCCCCGCCGTGGTGCGCATCTACCGCAGCGACGCGAACGCCGAGCACTTCCTTGCCTTCGGCGCCGCGCTCGACGGCACGGAGATCACCGCCGAAACGCTCAACGGCGCGATGGACGGCCTTATCTTTGAAAACGGCGCGGCGTTCAACACCGTTACCGCAGACAAGGACGGCCACATCAGAGCCGACCTCAACGACGCTTTCGCCGCGCAGGTGCGCTCTCTCGGCACGAGCGGAGAGTACTTCCTCGTCGGCGGCATCGTCAACACGCTGCTCGACGCCTTTGACGGCACGGAGGTAATGCTCACCGTGAACGGTGCGCCGCTCGAGAGCGGACACAATATTTACGACTACGCGCTCACGCGCTATGAGGAGTAACTATAACTGTATGAGCATGAAAAAGAAAGGCCTGTCCCTGCTGCTCTGCGCGGCGCTTTCCCTTTCGCTCGCGGCGTGCAGCACAAAGCCGGAAACTCCGGCACAGCCTACGGCGGAACCCACGGCGATCCCCGTGACCGCCGCGCCGGAGACTACCGCCGCGCCCACGGAGGCGCCGGCGGCCGAAAACCGCAATGTGCCGGTGATTTCCGTCCGGTGCGAGAACGAGGATTTTTATACCGCCGACAATGCGGCGCTTCTTCTCGTCTATGCCTGCGCCGAGCCGAGCGTTTCCATGAACGGAAACGACGCGGCCGCTGCCGCGATCAACGAAGCGCTGCATAAGCAGTATACGGATTTTGCCGTCGGTGTCGAATCGGGCAGCGAATACAGCATTTCCGGCAAGGAAAATTATCTGACCGCGGCAAAGGAAGAACTCGCCCGGCAGACGGAAAACGGCGATGCCTCGGGCTTTTCTTCCTACAGCCTTATGCGCCAGATGAACGTCCGCTATAATGCCCGGTATCTGCTGAGCATCACCTACGACGATACGTCGTATCTCGGCGGCGCGCACGGCTACACCGGCCGTTACGGTCACACCTTCGATATCCGCACCGGCCGGGAGCTGACGCTCGCGGATCTCACGGACAATTACGACGCTTTCCTCTCCGCCGCCGTCGATCAGCTCAAGGATATCATCAGCTACGGCGTGGAATACGCCGCCTACGGTCTGAACGATGGCTACGAGGATCAGCTTGCCGGTCTCTTCCGCGACGGCAACTGGTACTTTAACGACGAGGGCCTTGTCCTTATGGCAAACCCCTATGAGCTCGCGGGCTATGCCGCGGGGCTCATCGAGTTCACGCTGCCGTACGCCTGGCTCGCCTATCAGATCAAGGCGGATTATCTCCCCGCCGAGAGCGAGGCGGACGGCACGCTCACCGGCGAGCTGAGCGAGAGCGCCGACGCCGCCGGGAACGCAACGTATGTCTGCGACACCGGTACGGGCGGCTTGGGCGCGTGCGTCACGTTCACCGCCTCCGGCACGGTCGAGGACGTTGAACTCAACGCCGTGACGTATCTGGAATACTCCAACACCTACCGCACGGACGGCACGCTCTGGTACGCCGGGTGTCTCGCCGACGGCGAGAGCGTCTGCGTGCAGACATGGATCCCCGACGTGATGCCGAATCTCGCCATCTCCTGGCGCGACGCCGATGGCGAGCATGTAAAGTATATCTCCCAGAGCGGGATGGACGGCTCTCTCATCCTCATGGACGGAGAGCAGTATGCCGAGCGTCCGCTGAACATCTCCGGCAAGAGCGTCTATCATTACGATATCAACGGCGACTATGCCGCCGAGGAGATCACCGTGACGGCGAAGGATGTCGGCGGCATCAACGAGTACACGATCGCCGTGAACGGCACGGTGCTCGACCGCACCAATATGCCCGTGGGCGACCGGTACGATCTCTGGATCTGCGATCTGGACGGCGACGGCATCTGCGAGCTTCTGTTCGCCGCCGACCCCGGCAGCGACGATTACCGCACCTGCGGCTGGCACGGCGACACGCTCGAGCCCATCCGATTTACCGGCGACGCGCGCTACGGCGCGGACCCGAACGGCATTACCGGCAGTCTCGACGGGCGCGTCGTGTTCAGCGGCGGCATCCCGATGCTCGAGGCGTGGTACTATCAGCTCGGCACCTACGGCGCGGTCATCGGTATGAACGGAACGTCCGACGGCGTCGTAACGCTCGATCCCTCTTTTAAATGGAACTACCGCGGCAGCTACTACTATCTGACCGTGGCGAAGATCCTGCCGGTGTATCTCGATGAGGGCGGCACCGCCGTGCTGACGCCGGGCGAAAAGCTCCTGCTTACCGGCACGGACGGACAGAACACCTTCTTCCGCACCGATGACGGCCGCACCGGATCGATCCGGCTGGAATACGATGGGGAAGGCGGCTGGACCATCAACGGCGAGAGCGAAGAGAATTTCTTTGAGATGCTTCCCTATGTCGGCTGACGCCTTCAAACGAACCTCTGCTGTCAGACAAAATGACCGGAACACAGAAAAGAACTTGTGTTCCGGCCTTTTTTATAAAAACCGGTTGCAGAGCCGGGGAAAAACGGTTATAATGCAGCGCAGGGCCTTGGAATCGTTTCCACGGCACTATTCCATCACCGAAAGGACAGAGAACCATGATTTATTCTCCGCAGGATCTTCTGGGCACCACGGAATCTCTGCTGAAATATGACGAGGACGAGCGTCTGAGCGAGGCCTCGCCCCAGCACCTCCACAACGCTCTCGGGCGGGCGGTAATGATCGCAGTGGGGGACAACTGGGCCAAATCCCGCGCCCGCCGCGCCGGAAAGCGCAAGGCGTATTATCTCTCCGCCGAGTATCTTGTCGGGCGGCTCGTATACAATAACCTTTTCAATCTCGGCATTCTCGACGAAATGCGCCGGGTGTTTGCCGAGCGCGGCATCGATCTCGCCTGTCTTGAGGAGATCGAGGACGCGGCTCTCGGCAACGGCGGTCTGGGCCGTCTTGCCGCGTGCTATATGGACAGCGCCGCCACCTGCGGCGTGCCGCTGAGCGGCTACGGCCTGCGCTACCGCTTCGGTCTTTTCAAGCAGAGCTTTGAAAACGGCGCGCAGAAGGAATCCGCCGACGACTGGGAAAAGCACGGCGATCCCTGGAGCTTCCGCCGCGAGAAGCACACCGTCCGCGTCCGCTTCGCCGACCAGACGGTTCTCGCCGTGCCGTACGATACGCCGGTCATCGGCTATCATACCGACAACGTCGCAACGCTCCGCCTCTGGCAGTGCGAGGCCGAGCAGGAGCTCGACTTTGACGCGTTCAACTCGCAGGATTACGAGCGCGCGCTCACGAAGAAAAACCGCGCCGAGGACATCACCCGCGTCCTCTACCCGAACGACAGCACCGTCGAGGGCAAGCGTCTGCGCATCAAGCAGCAGTACTTCCTCTCGAGCGCGTCGCTGCAGGACATCCTGCGCACCTACAAATCCTCCGGCAACGGCGATCTTCAGCGCCTCGGCGAGTTCATCGCCGTGCAGCTCAACGATACCCATCCCGCCATGTCCATCCCCGAACTCATCCGTCTGCTCATGGCCGAGGGCATCGACTTTGACCGCGCCTTTGCTATCACCCGCAGCGTTTTCTCCTACACGAACCACACCGTCATGGGCGAAGCGCTCGAGCGCTGGGATATGGATCTTCTGCGCAGTGTTGTGCCGGAGATCTGCGACATTCTCGTGAAGATCGAAGAGCGCCTGCAGCAGGAGTTCCCCGGCGCGAATCTCCATGTCGTCTGCGACAATCAGGCGCGCATGGCCGATCTTTCGGTGTATATGTCCCGCAAGGTGAACGGCGTTGCGGAGATCCACAGCCAGATCCTCCGGGACGATCTCTTCCGCGCGTGGAACGAGAAATACCCCGGCCGCATCGTGAACGTTACGAACGGCATCACGCCGCGCCGCTGGCTCGGTCTCTGCAACCCGGAGCTCACCGAGCTCATCCGCGCCGAGATCGGCGAGGGCTTCCTGCGTGATCTCGACCGCATCGGCTATCTGCGCGAGCACGTGAGCGACGAGCTCGCCATGCTCTTCAACGCCGTCAAGCTGCAGAAGAAGAGCCAGCTCGCCGCGCACATCCGCGCCGCGGAGGGCGTGGACATTCCCGAGGAGTTCGTGTTCGACGTGCAGGTCAAGCGCGCGCACGAATATAAGCGCCAGCTGATGAACGCTCTCTGCCTTGCCGACTTCTATTTTGAGATCAAAACCGGCGGTCTCGCCGATATGCCGCCCACGGCGTTCATTTTCGGCGCGAAGGCCGCGCCCGGCTACCGCCGCGCGAAGGCCGTCATCCGCTATATCAACCGTCTTGCCGAGCTTGTGAACAACGACCCCGACGTGAACGGCAAAATGCGCATCGTGTTCGTGCAGAACTACAACTGCTCCTACGCCGAAAAGATCATCCCCGCGGCGGACATCTCCGAGCAGATCTCCCCGGCAGGCACGGAGGCCTCCGGCACGGGCAACATGAAGCTCATGCTCAACGGCGCTGTGACGCTCGGCACGATGGACGGCGCGAACGTTGAGATCGTCCGTCAGGCTGGATTGGAGAACAACTACATCTTCGGCGGCACCGTCGAGGAGAACAACGCCGTGCGCGATACCTACGACCCCGAGGCGCTCTACGATTCCGACGAGCGCATCCGCCGCGCGATGGATACGCTTGTGGACGGCACCGTGCCGACCGACGACGATCAGAAGGAGCTTTTCGACGCCATACTCAAGGGCGCGAGCTGGCACCGTCCGGACAACTATTTCGTTCTGCGCGATTTTGAAAGCTACCGTGAAGCCCGCCTTCACGCGCTCACGGATTGGAAGGACCGCGTATCCTTCGGCAAAAAGTGCCTTTACAACATCGCCGCGGCGGGCATGTTCTCGTCCGACCGCGCGATCCGCCAGTACGCGGAAACCATCTGGGAGCTGCACTGAACCGGCATACAAGATCAAAAATGTCCTCTGCGCAAATTGGTGCGCAGAGGACATTTTCCTATGCTCGTTTGACCGGTCATTCCGCTTCGTCCGGCAGGAAGGGGGCGAACGGCTTTTGCATGAGCCAGAGATCGGTGTAGCACGTCACGGCCGAGAGCAGCACGAGCCAGAGAACGCTCACGCCGTAAAACGCCGCCGGGGATACGGCGAAGAGGATCACCGGCAGCAGATGGATCACCGCCATGAGAAGCGTCCGCGGCAGATACCCGACGCCGAGAAGCACCGCGTTTTTTATCGTGTTCCAGAGCGTATTTTCAAAGGTCGCCGTGAGCGGGAACGCCCAGATGAACACCATCAGCCACAGCGCAAAGCAGACGCCCGGCAGCACGAGCCAGAACAGCTGCTCCGGGAAGAGCGCGCGGAGAATGTATACGTCCGCGCCGAGGAGCGCGAGCGCCGCAAGCAGAATGAGCCAGAGCAGCGTGGATTTTTTGAAATTATCGCGGAACGCGCGGAAAAACGCCGCGCTGTTCCAATGCCCCGAGCCGCGGATCATGTTCCGCACCGCCGTGCAGAGCGCCGCGGTCGAAGCGCCGAGCGTGAAAACCGGCAGCGAGCACACGACCCACAGAATGTTCAGCCACGCGAGCTCCGCCGCCTGCGTGAGAAAGCGCAGGATGGGGGAATCCGGATCAAAGAGTTTTTTCATATTGCCACCTCCGGGAGAATAAGCCTATTATACAGGAACAAATGACCGCATGACAAGACCAACCGCACAAAAAGTTGACGAGGTTTTTGTGTAAATGACATAAAGTTAAGCGTTTTCGCCGAAACGCACTTGCAATATTTCTACAAAGAGGATAGAATACAGACAAGCTTGGTTGGAATCGTTTCCAATTCAGCGCTTTACTTACGGAAACCCATTAAAAATTAGGAGGAAACAAACAATGAAGAAGCTTCTCGCTGTTCTTCTGGCTCTGGTCATGGTTCTGAGCCTCGTCGCCTGCGGCGCTGCCCCGGCGGAGACCCCGAACACCCCGGCTGAGCCCGAAACCCCCGCGACGGAAGAGCCCGCCGCGGAACCCGAAACCCCGGCCGCGACCGGCAGCGTGTACTACCTCAACTTCAAGCCCGAGTCTGACGCGGCCTGGCAGGAGCTTGCCAAGACCTACACCGAGCAGACCGGCGTTCCCGTGAAGGTCGTCACCGCCGCTTCCGGCCAGTACGACACCACCCTGACCGCCGAGCTCGACAAGGACGCCGCCCCCACCATGTTCCAGGTCGGCAACGTCGGCGCTGTCAACAGCTACGGCGAGTTCTGCTACAATCTCGAAGGCACCGACGTGTACAACGAGATGACCACCACCGACTTCAACCTGAAGAACGAAGCCGGCGAGACCGTTTCCATCGGCTACTGCTACGAAGCCTTCGGCATCATCGTGAACAAGGCCCTGCTCGAAAAGGCCGGCCACTCCGTCGATGAGATCACCAACTTCGAGTCTCTGAAGGCTGTTGCGGACGACATCCACGCCCGCGCTGACGAGCTCGGCTTCGACGCTTTCACGTCCGCCGGTCTCGACGGTTCCTCCTCCTGGCGTTTCTCCGGCCACCTGGCCAACATGCCTCTGTACTACGAGTTCCGCGATGACGGCGTGACGGAGCAGCCCGCCACCATCAAGGGCACCTACCTCGAGAACTACAAGAACATCTGGGATCTGTACATCACCGATACCGCGACCACCGGTGCTGCCCTCCTGTCCGCCACCGGCGATCAGGCCGAGGCTGAATTCGGCGAAGGCAAGGCTGCGTTCTATCAGAACGGCACTTGGGAGTACAGCAACCTGACTTCTGCCGACAAGTTCGGCATGAACCCGGACGACCTCACCATGATCCCCATCTACTGCGGTGTGGAAGGCGAGGAGAAGGCTGGTCTCTGCTGCGGCACCGAGAACTGCTGGGCAATCAACAAGAACGCCTCTCCGGAAGACATCCAGGCCACTCTGGACTTCATGTACTGGGTCGTCACCTCTGAGGAAGGCACCACCATGCTGGCCGAGCAGTTCGGCCCCTGCCCGTTCAAGAACGCCAAGACCCCGGAGAACGTGTTCTTCGCGGCTGCCAACGAGTACGTTGCCAACGGCAACTACACCGTGACCTGGGCGTTCAACTGGACTCCTGCCGTTGACGATTGGCGCGCTGCCGTCGTTGATGCTCTGAGCCAGTACACCACCGGCACCGGCGACTGGTCCACCGTTGAGACCGCGTTCGTCCAGGGCTGGGCTACCCAGTACGCTAACGAGCACTAAGTCCTCTGCGGATATCCGCTGAGACAAATTGACACACAATACAGGCGGGGCGGGCGATCACGTCCGCTCCGCCTGTAGATATATCCGCCGGCATGATAGCATATAGACTGTGACGGCGTGAGCTGCTGCCCGAGGCGTTCGGGCAGGAGCTGTCGCCATGACAATTTCGGCAGAACAGGAGTGAAAGAATGAAGCGTATAAACATACCGCGGGATCCAGCCGCACACAACAGCCGACTGATCCGCCGCCCCATTCAGCGAATGGTGTGGCTGTTTCTGCTGCCCACCTTTGCCGCCTTCTGCATCGGGTTCCTTTACCCGTTCTTTAAGGGCGCGTTTTTGTCCTTCTGCAAGTTTAAGCTGACGAGCCAGTGGACGTGGGTCGGATTCAGCAACTACATCAAAGCGTTCTCGGACAGCAGCTTCCTCCATGCCTTCTGGTATACGGCGCTGTTCGCCTTCGTGTCGGTAGTGTTCATCAACGTTCTGGCCTTCACGGTCGCCTACTTCCTCACGAAGGGCATCCGCGGCTCGAACCTTTTCCGCACCGTGTTCTTCATGCCGAACCTCATCGGCGGCATCGTGCTCGGCTACATCTGGTCGATGATCTTTGACGGCTTCCTTGTGAAGTACAACACCTCCGTGGTGCTCAACTCGACCTTCGGCTTCTGGGGCCTCATCATCCTTATATGCTGGCAGCAGGTCGGCTATATGATGATCATTTACATAGCCGGTCTCCAGTCCATCCCGGAGGACATGCTCGAGGCGGCCCGCATTGACGGCGCCAACAACTGGCAGACGCTCTGGAAGATCACCATTCCGAACATGATGAGCTCCTTTACGATCTGCATCTTCCTCACGCTCACGAACGGCTTCAAGCTCTTCGACCAGAACCTCGCGCTGACGGGGGGGCGGCCGTTCCTGCAGCAGCCGGACGGCAGCGTTATAAAGACGACGGAAATGCTCGCTCTGAACATTTACAGCGCCTTCTACTCCGGCGGCGGCAACAACCGCGGCGTCGGCCAGGCAAAGGCCGTGGTGTTCTTCATCCTTGTGGCCGCGATCGGCCTTCTGCAGCTCCAGGCCACCCGTAAAAAGGAGGTACAGCAGTAATGGCAAAGAGAGAAGAACGCGGCAAAATGGTGCTGACGATCATCTTCACGGTGATCTGCATCGCTTACATTATGCCGATCCTCATCGTTTTGATGAACTCCTTCAAGAGCAACGCCGCCGTCAACACGGAGACGTTTGCCTTCCCGAACGCGAACAGCTTTGTCGGCTTCCAGAACTATATCAAGGGCATGACCTTCGGCAACTACCCGTTTCTGAAGGCCGTGGGCTACAGCCTTTTCATCACGCTCGCTTCCACGGCGCTCATTCTCGTGTGCACGTCCATGGCCGCGTGGTATGTCTCCCGCGTCGGGAGCTTCTTCAGCAAGATCGTATATTATCTCTGCGTGTTCTCCATGGTCGTCCCGTTCCAGATGGTCATGTTCACGCTCTCCCGCACGGCGAACCAGCTCAGTCTCGATACCCCGTGGACGATCCCGGTCATTTATCTCGGCTTCGGCGCGGGTCTCGCGGTGTTCATGTTCTGCGGCTTTGTAAAATCCATTCCTCTGGAAATTGAGGAAGCCGCTGCCATCGACGGCTGCGGCCCGGTGCGCACGTTCTTCCAGGTGGTCCTCCCCATGATGAAGCCGACGATGATCTCCGTCGGCGTGCTGGAGATCATGTGGGTGTGGAACGACTTCCTTCTGCCGTATCTCGTGCTCGACCGCACGGAGTATATGACCATCCCCATCGTCATACAGCATCTCAAGGGAAGCTACGGACAGGTGGACATGGGCGCGACGATGGCGCTGATCCTTCTGAGCATCCTGCCGGTCATCATCTTCTATCTCTGCTGCCAGAAACACATTATTAAGGGTGTTGCGGCCGGCGCGGTGAAGGGCTGATGACGATCAAGGACCTGGCGGCTCTCTCCGGGTATTCGCTCGGCACGGTCTCGCGCGTGCTCAACAATCAGCCGCACGTCAGCGAAAAGGCAAGAGAGCAGATCATGGCGATCGTGAAGGAACAGGGCTTTGAGCTGAATACGAACGCCCGCAATCTCAAGCAGACCCACAGCAACAACATCCTCGTCATCGTCCGCGGCACGCACAACGAGCTGTTCGCCGCGCTGGTCGAACGGCTGCAGACCGTGGCAACGGGCGGGGAGTACCAGCTTGTGGTGGACTATATCGGCGAGCTCGACAACGAGGTGCGCCGCGCCGTGAAGCGCGTGCGCGAGGTAAAGCCGCAGGGCATCCTCTTCCTCGGCGGCAGCAGCGAGGATTTCATCGAATCCTTTGCCGAGATCCACATTCCCGCGGTTCTTGTCACAAACTCCGCCGCGGAATTCCAATTCAAGAATCTTTCGAGCGTCACGACCGACGATACCGCCGCTGCCGCGGCGGCCGTCGGGTATCTGGCGGACATGGGCCATAAAAAGATCGCCGTCATCGGCGGCGAGCGCGAATACTCCGATACGGGCCGTCTGCGCTATGCGGGCGTGCTGCGCGCGCTCACGGAGCGCGGCATGACGTTTGACGCGGACCGGTATTATAAGACCGCGCACTACAGCTTCGACGAGGGCTATACGGCCATGGCGGAGCTCCTGCGCGAAACATCGGAGATCACGGCGGTGTTCGCCATGGCAGACGTCATGGCCATCGGCGCGGCCCGCGCCGTCCGTGATGCCGGAAAGCGCATCCCGGAGGACATTTCCCTCATCGGCTTTGACGGCCTGCCCATCTGCCGGTACTACGAGCCGAGGCTCTCCACCGTTACGCAGCAGATCGCGTTCATGGCGGAAAAGAGCTACGCCGTGCTGCTCGACATGATCGAAAACGGCTCGGGCGCGCAGCATGTCCTCGCGCCGTACACGCTCGAAAAGACGGACAGCATCCGTAAAAATTAAACAGCATCCGCAAATTCTAACAGACGAAAGAGGCGTTTGCCATGCGAGCAAGCGGAATTATTCTGCATATCACATCGCTCCCGTCGCCGCACGGCGTCGGAACGCTGGGCAGAGAGGCGAGAGAGTTTGCCGATTTCCTCCGGAAAGCCGGACAGAAATACTGGCAGATCCTGCCGCTCGGCCCGACCGGCTACGGCGACTCGCCGTACCAGACCGACTCGGCCTTTGCCGGGAACCCGTATCTCATCGACCTTGAGCAGCTTATTACCGACGGTCTCCTCACGCGCGAGGAAGTCGATGCCGTTTCCTTCGGCAGCGACCCGGCGCAGACGGATTACGGCGCGCTCTACGCCGGACGGTTCGATCTTCTCCGCCGCGCCTGTGAGCGCGGCTGGGACAAAGAGCGTGAGAACGTAGACGCTTTCTATCGTGAAAACGAGAGCTGGCTGCGCAGCTATGCGCTCTATACCGCGGCAAAACGTCATTTCGGCATGCGCCCCTGGATCGAATGGGAGGACGAGGATCTCCGTCTTCGCCGCAGCGAGGAAGTGCTGCGCCGGCATGAGGAGCTTCTCGCGGAGGATATCCGCTTCTGCATTTTCACGCAGTATCTGTTCTTCCGCCAGTGGAACGCGCTGCGCGCGTATATCCGCGAGCAGGGCATCCGGATCATCGGCGACGTGCCGATCTATGTCCCGCTCGACAGCGCGGATGTATGGGCGGAGGGCAAGTACTTCCAGCTCGACGATCAGTGCCGCCCGACGGAGGTCGCAGGCGTCCCGCCCGACTACTTCACCGCCGACGGTCAGCTCTGGGGCAACCCCCTCTATGACTGGGACCGTATGCGAGACGACGGCTACCGCTGGTGGATCCGGCGTCTCGGCGCTGCGGGCAAGCTCTACGATACCGTCCGTATCGACCATTTCCGCGGTCTGGAGAGCTATTGGGCCGTGCCCTACGGCGAGACGACCGCGCGCAGCGGCCATTGGCGCAAGGGCCCCGGCGAGAGCTTTATCGACGCGATCAAGACGGCGCTCCCCGGTCTCGATATCATCGCCGAGGATCTCGGCTTTATGACCCCGGAGGTCATCGCCCTGCGCGAGTATTCGGGCTTCCCCGGCATGAAGGTGCTGCAGTTCGCCTTTGATTCCCGCGAGCCGAGCGACTATCTGCCGCACCGCTACCCGACGAACTGCATCTGCTACACCGGCACGCACGACAACGCCACGCTCGCCCAGTGGCTGGGCGACGCGAAGGGCGACGATGTGGCTTACGCCAAGCAGTATCTCGGCTTGAATGATGAGGAAGGGTACGTAAACGGCATCATCCGCGGCGGCATGAGCTCGGTGGCTGATCTCTTCGTCGCGCAGATGCAGGACTGGCTTGCCCTCGGCGGCGAGTCGCGCATGAACGTCCCCGGCGTCCTCGGCCACGGCAACTGGTGCTGGCGCATGCTGCCCGGCGCGCTCACCGACGAGCTCGCCGACCACATCGCCGCCATGACGGCCATGTACAGCCGGTAATATAGAACAAATGCCGCTCTCCGGCCTCATTCGGAGAGCGGTTTTTCATTTTTTCCCATACTCTTTGTAAGCTTTTTGCCCCGAATTGCGTCTATAAGGGTGAGTACTCAAGGGGCAGCCCCGTAAGAAAGAGGAAAGATCATGGAGGACAGCTTCATCGTAGACCTGTACTGGCGGCGCGACGAGCAGGCGATCGCCGAAACGGAGCGGAAATACGGCGGCGCGTGCGAAGGCATCGCGCGCCGGTTTCTCCCCGCGGCGGAGGACGCCGAGGAGATCGTGCAGGACGCCTATCTCTCGCTCTGGAACACCATCCCGCCGCAGCGCCCGGAGCACCTCGGCGCGTATTTGTTCCGTACCGTACGGAACGCCGCATTTTCCCGCTTTCGCGCCGACAGCGCGCAGAAACGCGGCGGCGGTGAGGCGGACGCAGCGCTCGACGAGCTTGCTGAGTGCGTCGCGGGGCGGGAGAATGTGGAGCGCACCGTGGAGGCGCGGGAGCTTTCTCATGCGGTGAACGCCTTTCTCCATACGCTTTCCCGAAACGACCGGATCATTTTCACCGCCCGCTACTATCTCGCTCTTCCCGCCCCGGCGATCGCCGAAAGGCTCGGCTGCCGGGAGGGAAGGGTACATACCTCGCTTTGCCGCAGCCGGAAAAAGCTGCGCGACTATCTCATTAAGGAGGAATTGCTGTGAAAGCGCTGGATATTATGGAAGCGGCCGGTGGGATCGACGATGAAATTCTTATGGAGGTCACATCGGCTATGCAGGAAAAAAATACAGGAAAACCCCTTCGCGCGAAGCGGACGATTCGCACCGTGCTGATTGCGGCGGCGCTCGTGCTCGTGCTTGCCGGGAGCGCCCTTGCCGCCGGACGGCTCATCAACAGTCCCGCGCAGGCGGTCAAGGTCGCGCGGCAGGAAATTGCGAAAATGCAGGATATGGGCATTCTCTCTTCGGAGTACCGCTTTTTTGATGGCGAACCGGACTATCTCGGTGAAGCGCCGAACACGGGCGTGAGCGACTACTGGTTCGGGCGCATTTTCCCCCACAGCTACATTGTCCGCGGCGGAACCGCCGACGGGAAGTATTACATGAATCTTTTTGTTGACACAATGAGCGGAAAGATCGTTCACATCAGTACGGAGGCCAAGGCGGACGAGACGGACACGCCCATCCCCGGCGGCGATGTAACGGTGGAAACCGGCAACGGCACGGAGACATTCCATACGTACAATAACTATGACGACATCCTGCCGGACGGCATGACCGTGGACAAGTTCTGCACGCTGCTCGCGAAATACTGGGGCTTTTCCGGTTACCGCCTTGCACAGACGGACGACGCCATGTTCCACTATGCCCAGCTCAATCCGGGCGGCGGCGAGCTGCTGACGGACTTTGCCGGCGCGAACAGCTACCTGACCGTATATTTCGACGGCGACCAGAGCGGCACGCCGATGTACATCAGCCTTGACCGGTTCCCCGGACGGGTGAGTGTGCTCTTCGGCATGCTCCACCAGGTCGGCTGATGCGGTGACCGTTCCGCTGTTCTGCCTTCTCCTTACATTCTTCCTGATAATCAAACAGGCCTGTCCATGAAGGACAGGCCTGTCAGCCTGTCAAAGAAGCTCGCCAGACGGCGAGTTTTTTGGTATTATGAGGGGGAGGAAGCAAGGGAACAGGAAGGTGAGAGGGTAATGGAGAAATGGGGACAGGACAAACGGGGGGACGTGGTATTGGTGGATATAGATCAGCTGGTACCGGCAGAGCAAATGATACAGCGCCATATCTGGGCAGAGCATCTGGAACTGGCGGAAGAATTACGGAAAACCAGATATGGCAGAATTCTCTATGCCCTGCGCAAGAAGAGCATAGAGCGCGTCCTTGCCGACGCGAAGGAAAAGCATGGAATGCGTTATACGAATCACAGAGGCTTGGTCCGGGTAAGACAATGGGTCACGCTGAAATTTGCATGCATGAATCTGAAAAAGCTGGCGAACTGGCGGTGGGAATTGCCGCGCTTCTCCCATGTTTTTGCCTTTTTCTTCCATTTCCAATACAGAAACGCGGTACTGGTTTAAGCCAACACCGCGTTTTTTGACAGGCCTGTTTGTGCGTATGGATTTCAAACGGAGAAACGGTACATATTGAAGCCGCAGACGGCGACGATCACGCAGAGAAGACCAAGAAACAGCTTTTCGACCATGCCGTTGTCGATCTTTTTGTTGATCTTGCGTCCGACCATGCCGCCGAGCACGCCGCAGGCGATGGAGACGACGAGGAGCACGGCGGGAAACTCCGGTATGGACCGGGTGATAAATGAGGCGATCAGACTGGCGATCTGCGAGACCATGATGATGTACAGCGAATTCTGCGCCGCGGTCTTGGCGTCCATAGAGAAGAAATAGAAGAGGACCACCAGATTGATCGGGCCGCCGCCGATGCCGAGAAAAGCGGACAAAAGCCCGGTCATAAGACCGATCAGAACGCAGGCGGTAGGCGACGTGACATGGAGAGAGCGGATTTTTTTCTTTTCCACGGTGTAGAGGATCGTAGCCACTGTGAGAAGAAGCAGCACTGCCGACTGGACTTCACCGACAAATTCCGGATTTGACGCCCCAGCCTTGATGATGCTGAACAGCTCTTTTCCGACGATGCCGCCGACCGTCGCGCCGATGACGATGTACGCGCTGATCCCTTTTTCGAGACGGAGCTCCCCGGCGGCCTTGGCCTTGCCGATGGAGTATGCCGTCATCGAAAGGACGATGCATCCGGACATGAAACTCGCCGTGCTGACGGAGAAGATCCCGAAAGCGTCCGCGACAGGCTTGATGATCACGCCGCCGCCGATGCCGCAGATGCAGCCGATCACCGACGAGAAGAAACTGATCAGCGCGAAGAAAACATATTTCATTTCTTCATCACGGCAGTCGCCATGATCTCGATCTTCAGACCGGCGGCAAGCCGCACATCGCCGAAGCAGAGTCTTGCGGGCAGGTGCGCGGCGTCAAAGTGCTTCACATACTCCGCGTTCATCTCGTCCCGCTCGGCGAAATTCTTCAGCAGAACTTCAACGCGGATCACATGTTCCATGTCCGAACCGTATTCGGTCAGAATGGCCTGGAGATTTTCCAGAACGGTGCGGGTCTGGAAGGTGATGTCGCCGTCGAGAAGCTCTCCAGTCTTGAGATTTTCCGAAACCAGTCCGGAAAGGAACAGATATTTTCCATCGACTTTTACAATGTCGGAATAAACCCGTCCGGGTTCGTTATCAAAGCAAATAAATTCCATAGTGTTGAGCCCTGCTTTACTTTTCAAATTCGTCGCGCATGCGGTGGAGATAATCAAGCCCGCGGCGCAGAGAGGACATCTGCATCTCGATCATTTCATCGAGATACTCGCCGCCGTAGGAGTAATAATGCAGCGGCTTGACCTTTTCCATCGGCATGGGAGGCTCGGCAAATGAGAACGCGCCCTCGCCGAGTTTGGTCACGCCGCCGGTACCCACCGGGCGGGTGAAGCGCCCGGCGTAGGGGAAGGAGGTCTCCACGTTCAGGCGGTCAAGCGTCGTGTGCTCCATGATGTACTTGGAAAGGCCGATAACGTCGCACGCGCCTTCGCCGACGCCGGTCTCGGACATGCAGTATTCCAGTTCATTCTCTTCGCCCGTTTTGCAGATGACCTGATCCTTCAGATGCACGCCGAAGAGCTTATCGGTGCACAGTTGCAGCGCGTGCATGGGATCCTCATACACCGGAATGGCATTGCCGTAATCAAAAAGCACGCCGACCCAGCGGGAATCGACACGGTTGACCAGATCCATGACCTCGGTCATGGTCTCCGCGCAGTGGTTTTCAATGGCGAGCTTGATGCGCTTCTTCTCGCAGAGCGGAACGATCTTTTTGAGATCCTCGTAGGCCTGATCCATGCCCTCCTGCGAAAACTCCCCGACGAGATTCGTGTGGGAGAAGGAATTGCCGACCATAACGAACGTCCGCAGAAGGTCGGCGCCCAGCATATCTGCAACATCGAGCATGTGACTCAGATGCTCAAAGCTCGTGCCGCGCGTATCAACGGAGACATATAATCCGCGCTCCTTGATCTTCTGCGCGACCTTTTTGATGTGTTCGGGATCGTCCTTTCCGAGCGCTCCCAGACCTTCCTGCAGGTTGCGCTTTTCGATCACATTGATCACAACGCCGTCGAAGCCGGTGTCGGCGGCGAAGTCGATGAACTGGAAGATGTCCATCCGCTTATTCTGAAAGCTGAGATGGCAGCACTCGGTCTCCAGACCAAATTTAAGCATAGCGATACTCCTTTTCTTTGCCGGTGCCGCAATAAGAGGATACAAACGCTCCTCTTATTGCGGCTTTTTTCTGCTGTGAAACTACAGGGAAAACCGATCCGCTTATTCCGCGGCGAACTTGTTGAGAGCGGAGCCTTCCTTGTTCTTCGTGAGCAAACTGACAACAACGAGCGTGACGCCGTTGAGAAGGCTGCAGATGACGACCGGATCGACCGGGCTGTTGCCGGCGATGGTCAGAATGAGAGAAGAGATCATACCGACGAAAATGCCTGCCGTGATGCCCTGCTTGGTAGCGCCCTTCCAGAAGAGGACGGCGACCAGCGGGAAGAAAATGCTCGAGCCGTAAAGGTTGGTCTGGATGTTGAACATGATCATGACCTGAGGGATGAACATGGCAATGACCCAGGAAACGATCGCCCAGAAAATGGTGGCCCACTTGCAGACCTTGAGGACTTCGTCATCGGTGACATTCTTTTTCACATGGGCATAGATGTCGCTGCCGAAGATCTTGCCGGAGTTCTGCACCCAGATCGTAGCGGTAGAGAGAACAACGGCGATAAGCGCGATAACGGACAGGCCGCGGATGACCGGCGGGAAGATGTTGAGGAAGGAGAATGTCAGCACGGAGCTGGGGTTTTCCAGATTGGGGAACACGTTGATGAGAACGAGCGTGCAGACCATGATGATGCCGGGAATGATGAAGTAGGAAATGATGCCGCCGATGGAGCCGTTGCGCGCGGTCTTGGCATCCTTCGCTGCGAGCGTGTTGTTGACATAAGCAATGTTGGAGCCTGCGGTGAAGCAGTACTTCACAATGGCAAGCAGCGTTGCGGAAACGGAAACGCCGGCGAAGAGGTCTTTGAAGCTGGCCGGCAGGATCTCAATGTTCGTGATCGCCTGCGAAGCGCCGCCCGCTGCAACACATGTGAAGATGGGGAGGCAGATGACGAACACGACGGCGAGAATGAAGAAGTTGAACGTGCCCGAATACGCCGAGGAATACAGGCCGCCTTTGAACACGGCGAAGACCATAATGACGCAGGAGATCGTGACGAAGATCTTGTAGTCCAGATCGATACCGGCGACGGAGAACACGACCTTGAACATGTTGCCGAGACCGATGAGCTGCGTGGACAGAGCCGGAACGGAGAACACGAGGCAGGCGAGCGCCGCCGCGAGGCGGGTCGTCTTGCCGCAGGATTTGCCGAAAACGTCAACGACGCTGGAAGCCCCCGTAGACCAGAGACGCTTTGCCATGAAAACGAGCATGAGCCAGCCGATGTTCCAGCCGATGATCTGCCAGTAGCCGCTGACGCCCTTGGTGTATACGTCGCCGGCCAGGCCGATCGTGCCGCCGGCGCCGATCGCCGCACCGGCCAGAGAGCCGATCATAACGATGATGCCGAGACCGCGGTTGGCGGAAATGTAGTCCTTGGCGTTCTTCACTTTCTTGGAAGCGAGCCAGCCGACAACCACAAGAGCTACTACGTAAAGCGCGATCACCATATAGTCCCAGAAGTTTAACATGAAAATCCCTCCTACAAGTTTTTTGTATCCTTCGATACGATATGGTGGCTGTGATAGTGATATAATACTAATATATCACCAATATGTCAACAAAAAAGTGAAAGAACCGTCAAATTTTTTTGGCGGAATTTACCCGTCACCCTGCTGACACGATTTCTTTCATAAGAATTGACACATTCTTACAAAGGATGTAATATATTAGTCAAACTATCAGTAATATATCAGAAGGCGCGTGAAAGTAATGAATTCGATCGAAAACGTAAAGGCGTATTACACCGCAAAACCCTACACAAATCTGTCGCAGAAGGCATACGACATGCTTTTGGAGCTGATCATGTCGCTGATCCTTGAGCCGGACCGGATCTATTCCGAACTGGAACTGAGTTCAATGATCGATGTTGGCAGGACCCCGGTGCGTGAAGCGGTGCAGAAGCTGCAATCGAACATGCTGGTCGATGTTATCCCGCGCAGCGGCATAAAGATCGCACCGCTGAAGCTGGAGGATTTTTATCTCCAGATCGAGGTCCGCCGTGTGTTGGAAAAGCTGATCGTCTCGCGCGCGGCGCGGTTTGCCACCGATGCTGAGCGGCAGTATATCCGCGAGCTGTCCGGACGATACCGTGCGGCGGCCGAAAACAAGGACGATATTACGTCTCTTCGGACAGACAAGGAGTTTCACGAATATATCGCCACATGCTCGCGGAATCCTTTTGCCAAGAAAGCGCTCGAACCGTTCCAGATCCTGGAGCAGAGACTGTTCTATATCCAGTACAAGGCCGAAGAATCGGTCATCAGCCGGATCAACGAGCTGCACCTGCTGCTCATGAAGGAGATCGTGAACGGAAACATTGAGGGCGCATGCGCCTATTCCGACACAATGCTCGACTGCACGGAAAAGCTCGTCCATGCGCGCATGACCATGTGGACCTCGCCCTGAACCCAATAACACGGCAGCGACCCCCGCTCTTCGGATCATTCCGGAAAGCGGGGGTCGTTTGGTAATTTAAGCGTCAGCCGTTGAGACCGCGCGCCTGGCGGTCCATGTCCTCGACGACGATATCAAAGATCTCGCCAAGCGAGGCGCAGTATTCCAGCACCTTCCACGGCTCGTTGGTGTGGTAGTGGATCTTGATGAGCTCATCGTCGCCGACGGCGAGCAGACAGTCGCCCTTGAAGTTGGCGCGGAAATAGTCGTTGATGGCGTCCTCGTCCAGGCCGGTGCCTTCGATGAGGAGCTGCGTATCGTAGCGGTAATCGATCATGGAAATGTTCCTTTCTGCAAAGAGTTACCGGTGCTCGCCGAGGAAGAACAGCGCGAGCGTGCCGGGGCCGGAGTGCGCGCCGATCACCGGGCCGACGACCACGATCTCCTTGACGGAAGCGCCGTAGCGCTCCTTGAGGATCGCGGCGAGCGTGTCGGCGTCCGCGCGGCAGTCTCCGTGAGAAATAAACACCGTTCCGCCGGCTTTGTCAAGAGCAAGCTCGCCGTATTTGTCGGCCATCGCGTTGAGAGAGGCTTTGCGGCCGCGGACCTTGAACATGTTGATGAGATGGCCGGCGTCGTCCATGTGCAGCACGGGCTTGAAGCCGAGCGTGTTGCCGACGAACGCGGTGGCGGCGCTGATGCGTCCGCCGCGCTTGAGATAGACGAGATCGTCCACCGTGAACCAATGGCAGAGATGGAAGCGGTTGTCGAGCACGACCTTTTCGCACTCCTCGATCGTGCCGCCCTCGCGCTTTTTCTGCACGGCCATATAAAGCAGCAGACCGAACCCACCGGACGCGCCGAGCGTATCAACGCAGCGGATGTCACGTTCGGGATACTTTTCGCGCAGCTCCTGCGCGGCGATGCACCCGGCGTGGTATGTGCTGCTCAGACCCGAGGAAAAACCGATGTAGAGGATATCCTTGCCGTCCTGCAGGATCGGCTCAAAGCCCTGCACGAAGGCGTCCGCGTTCACGGCGCTCGTGCGCGCGACGCTGCCCTTGCGCATCTTGTCGTAGAACTCGGGGAAGGGGAGCTCGTAGTTCGAGTACTGGCGCGCATCGCCGTCGAACACGTAGGTCAGCCAAGAGTACGGCACGCCCCACTCCTTCAAAAGCTCCGGCGGGATGTCGCATGCGGAATCGGTGTAGATCACAAAGTCGTTCATGGTATCCTCTCCTTATATATACAGCAAAATATATACAGCAAATTATTTCGATCGGACGTTCTCGTCCCCGAGAAAAAACAGCGCCAGCGCGCCGGGGCCGACGTGCGAGCCGGTCACGGGCTCGTACATCACGGTCATGATCTCCTTCGGCGGCGCAACGATACGCAGCGCCGAGGCGAGATATTCCGCGTCCTCCGCGCAGTCGGCATGGGCAATGCCTACGGTCTGCGTCTCGGGCGCGACAACATATTTGCGGTAACGCTCCACAAGCGCGTCAATGGACTTGCGGCGGCCGCGGATCTTGTCCACGGCGACGATCGCGCCCTCCTCGTTGCCCTTGAGCACGGGCTTGATGTGCAGCACGGAGGCGACAATCGCCTTGGCGTTGGAGAGCCGTCCGGTGCGGCGCAGGTACATGATATCGTCCACGGTGAAGATCTGATACATCCGCCAGCGCATATCGCGCAGCGCCGCCGCCGTTTCGGAAAGCGAAGCGCCGTTCTCGCGCATCTCGATGGCGCGCAGAACAAGAATGCCCTCGCCGAGCGAGGCGCCGAGCGTATCGACGAGCTGGATATCGCGCCCGGGAAACTCCTCGCGCAGATCGCCCGCGGCGAGCTTGGCCGAGCCGAACGAGCCGCTGATGCCGGACGACATGCCGACGAAGAGAACGTCTTCCCCGGCGGCGAGCAGAGGCCGCGCCGCGGAGATGAACCGGTCGGGGTTTACGAGCGAGGTCGTCACCACCGTGCCTTTCCGCATCGCGCCGTAGTACGCCGCGCCGTCAAACGACTCGGTATCAAGACAGGTGTGCTCCGCACCGTCATAGGAATAGGAAAACGGCGCAACGGTGATGCCGTGCTTCTGCAGAAGCGGCGTCGGCAGATTGGCGGATGTATCGGTAAGGATAGCAAAAGACAAGATGTTTGCCCTCCAAGTATCTAATATTTGATATTATTATAAATCAAGGTCAAAATTAAGTCAATGGGAAAAGACACAATTGCTTCTTGTAAAATCAGCAGGATGTGGTATAATCCTGTCTGCGAGGTGATGAAAATGGCATACGATAACGCGCTCGTTGCGGGCAAGCTGCGCCGCTGGGAAAAGTATCTGGACGATTTCCGGCTTCCGCGCTGGGAGGAGATCCCCAATCTGGGATTGTATATGGAGCAGGTCACGGTGCTGCTGCGCGAATATCTGGACTATCTCCCGCCGGAGCTCAAGGATGAGCAGTTCATTACGGCGGCGACGATCAACAACTACGTCCGCATCAAGGTCATGCCGGAGCCGGTGAAGCGGCGGTATTACCGCGTGCATATCGCGTATCTCATCATCATTCTGACGCTCAAACAGTCGCTGAGCATCGCGCTCATCCAGAAGGTCATTCCGATGGGACTTTCGGAAGAAGAGGTAGAGCATATCTACACGGCTTACGCCTCCCGCCACCGGCAGGCGGCGCAGTACTTCATCCAGCAGATCCGGCTGACGGCGGGGCCGATCCTCAACCATGAGGAGAACGCGGAGATCACGACCGAACACGCCGAGGATCTTATCATGCTCTCGGCCATCATGGGCGGCTTTACGCGGGTGTTCGCCGAAAAGCTCCTTCTGCTCGACGGAAAGACCCTCTCGGACGGCGGCAGCGTCGCCCAGTCCGGCGTAAAGCGGGATAAAAAGAAAGATAAAGAGTAAAAAAATCCTCCGATGAAAGGGCAATGCTCTAAGGGAACCTTTTTGAAGTGAAAGAATTGCAGTGTGATGTACGAGAGTATGTCACGCTGCTTTTCTATCTTTAAGAGTTCGTTGGGCGACCACATGAGAGGTCTCCAGGTCGCCAACGAAAGAATAATAGATGTCAATTTTTTGAATGCGATGGCCGCTGCTCTTGTCACCCTCATGCACCACGATTTTTTCGACAAGTTCGTGGAGCATACCCGGCGTAAGCGTTTCAAAGGAAGTGTACTTCTTCGCCACAGTGAGAAAGCTGTTGATGTTGACCGCCTTAGAAGTCTGTTCCTCAATCTGTGATTTGAGTTCTTCGACTTCGGCTTTCAAGGTGTGCTGTTCATCTTCATATTCTCTGGAGAAAATCATGTACCGCTCATCTGACAGCTTCCCGGAGAAGTTGTCCTCGTACAGCTTCTTGATGATTCCATCCAGTTCCTTAATCCGATGTTCTTTAGCTGCCAACATCTTCTGGAGGGTTTTGACACCTTCTTGCTGTTTGGTAAGCGTCCGTTTCATAATGCACTGAGCAAATTCGTTTTCATGTTCCGTAGCGAACTTGACCGTCTGCTTTAGATTATCAAGTATGAGCTCCTCCAAAACCATAGCTCTGATGTAGTGCATGGAGCAGCTATCGGTACGCTTTCTGTAATTACCACAGCAGTATCGCTCCTGTTCACGGCTTATGGATACACCTCTTGCAAGGTACATCAGCGAGCCACAGTCCGCACAGTAGAGCATACCAGAGAAAAGTCCAGGTTCGTCCTGCTTTTGATTTCGACGCCGGTGTTGTCTTATCCGCTGAACCGTGTCCCAAATCTCTTGCGTAATGATAGCTTCATGCGTATTTTCGAAAACCACTTGCTGATTTTCTGGAGTAGCATGGCGTTTTTTGAACTTATAAGATTTGGAATAGGTCTTGAAATTTACTGTATGCCCCAGATATTCCTTGTGGTTCAGAATATTGGCGATTGAGTTACTTGCCCATTGACATTCACTGTCAGCATGATAATTCCGTTTGTGTCCAGTACGGTAATACTCGACCGTTCCCGGTGTAGGAATATTCCGCCTTGTCAACTCACTGGCAATCTTACCAATACCAAATCCCTGCACACATAGGTCAAAAATAAGTCTGACTACCGGAGCAGTTTCCTCGTCAACAACCAGCTTTCCATCCTCACCATTTAGGTATCCGTAAGGAGCGTGGGTAGAAATTCTTTCCCCAGCCATTCCCTTCATCCGCTTGACTGCCCGCTGTTTCTTGGAACAGTCACGGGCATACCATTCGTTAAAGAGGTTGCGGAACGGGGTCAGGTCGTTTTCGCCCTTCTGGGAGTCTACACCGTCGTTTACGGCTATGAAGTGAATATCGTACTCTGCGAACATGATCTCCGTGTACATTCCTACCTGAAGGTAGTCACGTCCAAATCGGGACATATCCTTGATGATTACCCGCTTGATAGAGGGAGGTCAGCAGGTAAGCCCGGATGTTTCGGACTTTCGTTGTGTTCTCTTTCAGGCAGTCTATGACATACCCGATATGCTCCCCGTTGATTTTAAGCAGGCGGTTCTTTACGACTTCCCGTGGGTAGTCCTCGCCGCCTATGCGTATCATGCGCTTGGAACTGCAAACCGTGTCCACCATGATGTCCAGAATGTCATCCAGCAGGACGGCATTGTAGCCTAGCTGTTGCCGCATGATGTCATATTCGATATTTTCTTTTATGACTTCTCGGTATGCTTCCATCGTATCCATCTCATCAGCCGCCGCAGGCGGTCTATCTTCCGGCAGCCCTCTGACCGGATAGATAGATGGATCAGTCTCATTCAAATCAGTATTATTTATCTCAGTATTATTAGAGGCCGTTTTCTGGAAGTCTTGACTTCCGGTTTGCGGAACTTTAGACTTCCGTTTTTCGGAAGTCAAGACTTCCGCTTTCCGAACGAAGTTCTTCACATAGATTTTCGTGGGCTTTCCCTGACCTTGTTTCTTGCGCTCGATCAGCCCATTCTTATCCAGTTCGCCAAACAGCAAAACAGCTTTCGTATGCCCGCAGCATAAATACTCCAGAGCGTCCTCCAGCGTGAAGTAGATGAATACCCTTTGGCAATCGTCCAGCCAGCCATTCCGAACTGACAGCCCCATGCGGTCGAGCATAAGACCATAGAGGATTTTAGCGTCGGAAGAAATACGCCGATAAGCCGGGTCTGTGAACAGCACCTTGGGTATCCGATAAAAAGTGTACTGTTCCGCTTCATCGCCGTAGAAGTAGTCCAGCATGGCGGGTTCGGGCATGGGGTTCCACCACCTTTCCGCAGGCGGCTGACAGGTAAAAATGGGTACGAAAAAGGCACATCACCGTAAAATGATGTGCCTTTCGTGCATTGTGCTGAAAAACCCGTGCCCCTTAGCCGTCTGTTGTTAAGAAATTTAGTAGTTCTGTTGGTTCCCTAACAACACTCGCCTAAAATCGGAGGATTTTTTTCAGTCTTATGGCTCGCCGCAGCCTTTTCAAACGAAGCGTAAACGAAGCGGGTCTCGTTTGAGAGCGGTTACCGGATGGTCTGCACCTTCACCATGTTGGTGCTGCCGTGGGTGTTGAGCGGGATGCCGGCAGTCATAACAACGGTGTCGCCGGAGTGCAGATAGCCGAGCTCCTTCGCCTTTTCAATGGCGCAGTGGAAGAGCACGTCCACGCTGTCCACCGGCTGCGTGCGCAGCGGGTACACGCCCCAGACGAGCGCGAGCTGGTGGTAGACCTTCTCGGACGGCGTCGCGGCGAGGATCATCTGCGCCGGGCGGTATTTGGCAACACGGCGTGCGGCCTTGCCGGTGCTCGTGTCGGCGATGATCGCCTGCGCATACGTCTGCTCGGCCATCGTGCAGGCGGCGGCGCTCACGGCGTTGGTGTTGTCGGAGTGATCCATCGCGTGCCAGATGTTCTTGTAGATATCGGCGGCGAAAGCGTCCTGCTCGGCCTGCTCAGCGATACGCGCCATAGTCTTCACGGCGTCCACGGGGTACTTGCCCGCGGCAGTCTCGCCGGAGAGCATCACGGCGCTGCTGCCGTCAAAGACGGCGTTCGCCACGTCGGAGATCTCCGCACGGGTCGGGCGGCGGTTTTCTTCCATGCTGTCGAGCATCTGCGTGGCGGTGATAACGGTCTTACCGGCCTGGCAGCAGGAACGGATGAAGTGCTTCTGGATACCGGGGAGACGTTCAAACGGGATCTCCACGCCCATGTCGCCGCGGGCGACCATGATACCGTCGGAAGCGGCGAGGATCTCGTCAAACTTCTCAACGCCCTCGGTGTTCTCAATCTTTGCGATGATGCGGATGCCCTCGCCGCCATGGGCGTTGAGGAACGAGCGCATATCAATGATGTCCTGCGCGCGGCGCGTGAACGAAGCCGCGACGTAATCGACGTTCTGCTCGATGCCGAAGAGAAGATCGCTCTTGTCGCGTTCGGAGAGGAACGGCATGTTGAGCCGCGCGCCGGGGATGTTCACACCCTTCTGGCTCTTCATCATGCCGCCGTCTATAACGGTGCAGCGGATCTCGGTGTCGGTCGTCTCTTCCACGCGGAAGGAGAGATCGCCGTCGTCCACGAGAAGCATATCGCCGCTCTTCACATCAGCGGGCAGTTCGGCATAGTTTACGAAGCATTTTTCGGCGGTGCCGGGCGTTTCCACGGTGGAGAAGGTGTATGTCTGACCGGGAACGACCTCGACCGGCTCATCAAAGAGACCGAGACGGATCTCCGGACCCTTGGTGTCGAGCATTACGGCGGCGGGGAGCTTCAGCTCATCGCGCACCTTGCGAAAGCGCGCGATCATTTCGGCGTGGCTCTCGTGGGTGCCGTGGGAGAAGTTCATGCGGGCGACGTTCAGCCCGGCGAGCAGGAGCTCGCGCATGACCTCTTCGCTGCAGCTGGCGGGACCGATGGTGCAAATGATCTTTGTTCTGCGCATATATCCCTCATCCTTTTCTATAAATTTCTCTATTACCAAGCGCATAATACCACAACCTCCGTCATATGGCAACGCACATTCTACATAGTTTTTCCACGGCAAACCATACAATTTTCAGCATGCCCCGCGGCGCAGGTTTTATTTGCATTCTGTATAAACTCCTTGCTTTTTCGCCGGAATTTGATATAATACGAAGCTGGATACGGAAACGTTTCAAAGTTAACAACGGGCCGGTGCCGGTTCTCCGGCTGCGGCTCTTTTAGGAAAGGATGGATACACAATGATCTACTCAGCGGAAGTCCAGCATATGTGCCCCGTTGCCAAGGGCGCATACCACGGTCCTGCGCCGATCCCCGAAGAGGGCAAGTGGGTGCAGGCGAAGGAAATCAAGGACATCAGCGGCCTTACCCACGGCATCGGCTGGTGCGCGCCGCAGCAGGGCGCCTGCAAGCTGACGCTCAACATCAAGGACGGCATCATTGAGGAAGCGCTGGTGGAGACCATCGGCTGCTCCGGCATGACCCACTCCGCGGCCATGGCGAGCGAGATCCTGATCGGCAAGACCATTCTCGAAGCGCTGAACACCGACCTCGTGTGCGACGCGATCAACACCGCCATGCGCGAGCTGTTCCTCCAGATCGTCTACGGCCGCAGCCAGACGGCGTTCTCCGAGGGCGGCCTGCCCATCGGCGCCGGTCTGGAAGACCTCGGCAAGGGCCTCACGAGCCAGGTCGGCACCATGTACGCCACCAAGGTGAAGGGCCCGCGCTATCTGCAGCTCACCGAGGGCTACGTCACCCGTCTCGCACTCGACGAAGAGGATCAGATCATCGGCTACGAATTCGTCAAGACCGGCCCCATGATGGAAAACATCAAGAAGGGTATGGACGCCAACGAAGCCGTGAAGAAGGCCACCGGCAGCTACGGCCGCTTTGCCGACGCCGCCAAGTACATCGACCCGCGTCACGAATAAGAGAGGAGGACGGAAATAATGGCACTGTTTGAAAGCTACGAAAGAAGAGTCGACAAGATCAACGCCGTCCTCGCCGAGTACGGCATCAACTCCATTGAGGAGTGCCGCGCTATCTGCAAGGAAAAGGGCTTTGATCCCTATGAGATCGTTAAGGGCGTGCAGCCCATCGCCTTCGAGAACGCCGGCTGGGCGTACTGCGTCGGCGCGGCGATCGCCATCCGCAAGGGCGTGAAGACCGCCGCCGAAGCTGCCAAGGCCATCGGCATCGGCCTGCAGAGCTTCTGCATCCCCGGCTCCGTCGCCGACGACCGCAAGGTCGGCCTCGGCCACGGCAATCTCGGCGCGATGCTGCTCTCCGACGATACGAAGTGCTTTGCCTTCCTCGCCGGCCACGAGTCCTTTGCCGCCGCCGAAGGCGCGATCGGCATCGTCCGCAACGCGAACAAGGCCCGCAAGGAGCCCCTGCGCGTCATCCTCAACGGTCTCGGCAAGGACGCCGCCCAGATCATCAGCCGCATCAACGGCTTCACCTATGTCCAGACCCAGTTTGATTATTACACCGGCAAGCTGACCATCGTGCGCGAGATCCCCTACTCCAAGGGCGAGCGTGCCGCCGTCCGCTGCTACGGCGCGGACGACGTCCGCGAGGGCGTGGCCATCATGCACCACGAGGGCGTGGACGTGTCCATCACCGGCAACTCCACCAACCCGACCCGCTTCCAGCACCCGGTCGCCGGCA
>OKRW01000154.1_pt1 | contig 69289 bp, 54 predicted proteins | sample 1601151 | NCBI WGS metagenome assembly OKRW01 (sample SAMEA3541471, study PRJEB24748) | human gut metagenome | biome: human gut; feature: human-associated habitat; material: faeces | place: China | collected 2012 | reverse complement strand
GCGCCGCGCTGACTAGGTAAGCGCAACGACGTTGCGCTTACTTTTTCAACCTACGTAAAGTTGATGGGGGTTCAGATTCCCCTATCCATAATCGCCATGCCCTTGCGGAGGGCATATGCCTTGCCGGGCGCCATCTTCCTCGTGTCCGCCTGATGCGGGGGAAGGTATCCCGACCCGATCGATTTTACCACCTTGCCACTGCCGCCCTGCTTCTCGTAGAACGAAAGCTCCTTGCCCTCGCGCCTGCCGCGGCGGCGCTCGCCCTTCGAGCCTTCGCGCGTGCATCTGGGGACTTGCGCGCCGGATTCCCTCCTGCTGATGATTCGCGCCATGTCCGACGCCCCCCGGACCGACCAGGCGCAGGGGAACGAGTCCATGCGAACGCCGTAGAGGTGCTGGTTCTCCGACTCCATCGTGCCGAGCGAAGGCCCGTCGAGGGCGATGTGGTCGATGTTCCCCTTGAGGTAGGAGATGGCGGATCGCGCCTGCTTCTCGCGAGCCAATCCCTCATCCAGGCAGGCCTCGAGCAGCGCGACGGCCTCCTCCTTGCCGCCGTCGTTGATGACCTCCAGGATGTTCCAGGCCAACTTGGGATCGGCGAAGCACGCCAAGACGGCGTGGTTCACGTGCCATGGGTCGAGATGGAACGCGACCTCGGCCTTCGGCAGGTACCGCCCGGCGTCCCTGCACCATCTTTCCCCGTCGCCTCCCAGATGGACGCGCTCGATCTTCGACAGGTCGTACTTGCGACCGACCGCAGAGGCCACGCCTTCGCTCCAGAGCCGCTCCGGCGTCCCGACGAGGGCATGATGGGCGCATCTTTTCCTATGCACCTTTCCTCCCCTCGCCTCCTTGCCCGCATAGGCGACCATCGCCTTCACCTCGAGCCGCTTAGGCGCATCGTCGGCCGCCGCGCCCTGCACGCTGAAATACGTGCCGTCGGCCTCCATGCAAAGCTCTTTCTCGACGCTCTCCGCCTCGGGCACGACGCCGTCGCGGTAGAGCGACAACGCGGCCGCTTCGTCCTGCTCGGCGCAGAGCCGACCAGCTTGGCGCATGCACGCCATCACGGTCTGCGGGCGGACGGAGGAGCCGTGGCGCGCGAGGAGCCTCGCCGCCTTCGCGTACGAGACGTGCGCGGCCGCCTCCACGAGGAACTCGGCGGCGCCGGGCGATATCCTGGTCCCGTACGCGATGTCGAGCGCGTCGGCGAGGGGGTAGACGTCGCAGCCGCATTCGTCGCGGTACCGCCTGATCGAAAAGCTCACGTCGCCGACCTCGCTCGCCAGCGTTCGAGGTCGAATGTCATGCGAGCGCAGTCCTTTGGGCCTATTCGCCGAAAGATGCGCATCCAGAGCCTCTAAGGCTAGGCCCAGCGCTTCTGCCATGCACCTGTGACCGAGGTCTATCGCTTCGCGCTCAAGGTCGGAAAGGCTCGTCTTGGTGCGCGCCTTCTCGAAGAACATCTCGGCGAATGCGGCTATCGCGCGTGCTTTGGGATTGGTATCATTAGCCATAGGGATTCTCCTTCTTCTTTTAGTTTTAGGCAAACCAAAGAATAGGGGAATCCTTCTTTTAGTGCTCCGCCTCATCGGGCAGCCTTGCGGCTACCCTCGTCGGCGGAGTGATGCATACCCCCAAAAACGTTACGCCGTGTCGAAAGTCTTCGAGAGGGGAGGGTGGGAGTGGTCTGGGGTCGGTGCTTCGAGCCGATGGGGGAGAGGGCGCGTCGCTTGCTGGCGCAGGGAAGTCGCGGGCGCACTATGCGCAGCGAGATGGCCGCTTGCTCGAAGAAAGATTGCCCGTCATCGTATGCTTAACTTGGGCGAAACGCGCAGGAAACACGTATCGGGTATCTTTTGGGTGTCGAAACGCAGACGCTATTGCAATGAACACCCCCTAGGCGGCTCTGCGGCACGATGCCCCCAACCCACGTGTCGCACCCGCCGACTTCTTTCATGTCGATGTGGTTTTCTCGAACGTCCGACCTGCGGATTTCAGCTGCAAAGTCGCCATTCAGACATCGGCTCCATATTCTCGAACATGTACGGGTACGCCCGCGCGAACATGTCTGTTGGCATTCACTCGGGCGCACGACAGGCTCATGTGTTCAAATTATGCACGCGGACATGCGCGCAAATATGTATGGGCCCATGCGCTCGCTTCCTTTTATGTGCAGTTGCTGCACAGAAACGGGGCTTTTTCGTGCGATTTCCGACAGGTCTCGGGGCGCAGGCGTTGAAAGCCCGCTCGCTTACCTCCGCCGTCGGCGGGTTTTGTGCACATTGCCGATATTGCAACCTTGCGCTCTCCGGCATGCACTACATTGTTAAGGCTGTGTAAAGAGCGGTCTGCATGAGGCGATATGCCTCGCGCTTGACACGCACGGGACCAAGACGAACTCCCGAAAGGGTGTTCGACAACATAGACGGGGTTGCACGTGGCGCTTACGTTCGTAGATTTCTTCACCCAAGCGATGGCTCAGCCCATCCTGTTCGTGATTTTGATCCTCGTCATCGGCGTGACCGCCGTTTCCGGCGCCACCGACGCGCCGAACGCCATCGCGACGGTAGTTTCCACGCGCTGTCTTACGCCGAACGCCGCGATCGCGCTCGCCGCAGTGTTCAACTTTGTCGGCTTGGTCGGCATGACGTTCATCTCCACCGCCGTCGCGAAGACGATGTTCGGGATGGTTGACTTTTCAGGAGACACGAATGCCGCGCTTTTAGCCCTGGTAGCAGCTATGATAGGCGCAATTGCATGGGGCATCGTCTGCTGGATTTTCGGTATCCCGTGCTCGAAATCCCATTCACTTATCGCAGGCATCACCGGCGGCGCCATCGCGCTCAACGGTTGGGCGGGAGTGGTTCCCGTCGAATGGGCGAAAGTCATCTACGGCATGGTGTTTTCCCTGGTCGCTGGCTTCATCTTGGGATGGGTGTTCACCAAGGCGATCGAGGCGCTCTTCCGCAGTGTGAACCGCATCTATGCGAACCGCTTGTTCATCATCATTCAGGATCTGTGCGCTATCGCGCTGTCGTTTCTCCACGGTGCGCAAGACGGCCAGAAGTTCATGTCCATCGCCATGCTCGGCGTTGCCCTGTCTTTCGGCAGCTCGACGCCCGATTCGAGCGGCTTCCCGATGTGGATCATGATCGTGTGCTCGGCCGCCATCTCGCTCGGCACCGTCGTCGGTGGCAAGCGCATCATCAAATCCGTCGGTATGGACATGGTGAAGCTCGAGAAATACCAGGGTGTCGCCGCGAATTTCTCGACCACGTTCACGCTCCTGTTCGCAAGCCTGACGGGCATGCCCGTCTCAACGAGCCACTGCAATACGTCCGCCATCATGGGCGTGGGCGCCTCGAAATCGATCAAGCGTGTGAACTGGAGCATCGCGAAGGGCATGCTGCTTGCCTGGGTCATCACGTTCCCCGCATGCGGCGTTATAGGCTTCGTGCTGGCAAAGCTGTTCATGCTGTTCGCGTAGGCGAGCGCTCGTCTTTTGCCGCATGCTTGTCGATCGGCTGCATCGAAGTCTTGCCTAGCAGGTGATCTGCGGGTTTTCGGTTATCCCGTTCCCCACGTCAACGCAGGCGGTGTGCGCGTTGACGCAAGCGCGAGCTGATTTGCGCCCCAGGAGCTTCGGTCTCGCTTTCGAGTGAGTCGGCCCCTTCCGTTATGCGGCGTTTTCGATGCGTGCTGCCCGCTTCTGCTCGCGTGCGGCGATCTTCGCGCGCTCCTTCGCATAGGTGCGCTTCCTTGCGAAAAGATAGAGTGCGATCATTGTAGCGCCGGTGACGAACCAGGTCACAGGGTAGATGTTCAGCAGCGCTTCGAAGCTGCCGAGCAGCGGGAACAGCGTGAACACATAGATGACGCGCAGCACGCACGATCCGATGATGACCACGACCGTTGGGAGGATGGACCAGCCCATGCCGCGCAGTGCGCCTGCCGTTATCTCGTAAGTGCTGGGAAGGCATTCGAGCAGTTCGACGTGCCAGAGCCTTGTGGTCGCGAAAACGAGGGCGCCCGCCTCGGTGGTAAAGATGCTCAGGCCCGTGTTTCCCAGGCTGACGAGTGCAACCGATACCGCAAAGGAAAGCCCAAGGGAGAGGCCCATCGACCAGGCGACGATCTTGTCGCAGCGTGAAAGGTTCCCCGCCGCGAAGTTCTGCCCAACAAAGGTGATGGCGGCCTGGGAAAACGCGTTGATGATGAAATAGGTGTAGTACTCAAAGTTGAGCGCAGCGGTCGAGCCCGCGATCGCATCGGTGCCGAAGCTGTTGATTGACGTCTGAATGATGATGTTCGATACCGCGAACACGACGCCCTGCAAACCCGAGGGCACGCCGATATAGAGAATCTGGTGCAAGGCCCGCTGGTCGACGCGAAGCTCCCGCACGTTCAGGCGGAAGTCTTCTTCTTCGTGCATGAGCATCACGATTACGATCGCCGCGGCGAGTGCGTAGGCGGCAACGGTGGCGGCGGCGATTCCCGCGGCGCCCAGGTGAAGGACTGACACGGAGAATATGTCGAGCACGGCGTTCACCACTGCGGAGATGGCGAGCGCATAGAGAGGACGCCGCGTGTCGCCCTTTGCACGCAGGATTGCCGAGCCGAAATTGAACACGAGGAAAAAGGCGACGCCGGCGAAATAGATTCGCAGGTAGCTAACCGATTCGGCGCGCGCTTCATCGGGGATCCCCACGCTGTCGACGAGGAAGCCTGCGATGGCGATGCCGATCACGGTTACCAACACGGCGGAGACAATCGCGATCACCGCGGTGGTGTGCACGGCGGCGCGGATCTTCGAGCGGTCGCCTTGTCCGATGCGTATGGCGATCGTCGCGTTCGTGCCGATCGAGACTCCTACGAAAAAGCTGATGAACAGCGCAGTGAGCGGAGCGACGCCGCCGATTGCGGCGAGTTCGGTGGAGCCGAGGAGGCGCCCGGCAACGATGGCGTCGGTCGAGTTGAACAGCTGCTGAAAGATGCTTGAGAAGGCCAGCGGAATGGCGAAGAGGAAGAGCTTGCCCACAAGCGGCCCATGTAGCATATCGATGCTGTTGCGGTTCGCCTTCTTCTCCACAGTGTTTTGCGACGACATTCGAAATCCCCCAGATACTTCGATCGTTTGCTTTTGGCGCGCCCGCATATTCGCATTATTTACGCAAATGCGCAGTCGCCGAATCTCCTTTCTACCGCGCTGAGGGAGGTTGTGCAAGGGAGAAGCGGCGTGAACTTAAGCGAGCGGTACCTTTATGCTTGCGGGGATGATGACGTCGTAGCGCACCGCCTTGCCGGCGAGCGAATGGCTCGGCTTCACGCCTGCGAGATGCGGGCCCTTCGCAGGGCGCTTGACGACTACTTTGCGCGGGCCGGCGGAGATGGCTGCGGCGAGGAGCGCCCCTTCGTTTTGGCAGGGCGCTTCGAGGTGGTGGATGAGCTGGAACTTCTTCTTCACGGCGGCGCTCTTGCGGCGCTCGGGGAACATGGGATCAAGATAGATTACGTCGGGCGTGTCCCCAAGATGCGACATTGCCTCGATGCTGTCTTCCTCGAAAAGCTCCATACGGCAGGCGATGTCGGCGAGATCGGGGTTGGCTTGTGCGCGGTTGAGCGCGTCGCGCACAAGGGCTGCGACGGTGGGGTCTGACTCGTACATGCTTACGCGGAACCCGGCAGCTGCCAGGAGAAACGAGTCCTCGCCAAGGCCTGCCGTGGCGTCGATCGCCCATGGCTCGGCGCGGTCTCGGACCTTCGCCGCGCGAACGAGCAGCTCGCTTGAGAGGCGGCCTTTCCGGATGCGGGGGAGCAGCTGCGAGAAATCGCCGCGAAGCACCATCCCGTCGCCGACAAGGGCAAGTCCTTGCTCGTCACGGCGAAGCGACGTGCCTCCAAGGGCGGCGGAAGCCTCGCGTTCGCCGTGCTGCGACGGCGCGATTGGCGAGGGGCCGTTTGCCCCTTGCTGCTCTGCGTGTGTGCTCTGTTGCTCGACTTTTCTCATGGAATAGCATTCTAGCGCGTTTCGCTTGATATCGGCGCTATCCGCGGGCGATGTGGCGGGGGTACCACTTTTGGAACCACGCGGTGAAGACGCCCATGAGCGCGGGAAGGACCGAGTTAATCGCGCCGACAAAGCTGGCCGCGTCCGTCTGCATGATGAGATACGTCCAGATGGGCGTGACCAGGTAGAGGATTCCCCACGCTGCAGTTAGGATGCGGTTTGTCCTCATGAAGATCGGGTTGCGCAGCGCCGCGTCGCCGTTGTAGCTGTTCTTGGAGTAATGCGCGGTCAGCGGCACCTTCGCAAAGCACGAGATTGTCCACATAAGCCCGAACAAAAGGTACGACGCCGGAATCACCAGGATGGGAGCGGCTTCTGCCAAAAGCGCGATGGAGCAGGCGCCGACCCCCAAGCCCGAGATCTGGTCGTAAAGGGTTGCCTTCGTTCGATGCATCAATACGGGTAGCAGCACGCATACCGCCACGCTGACCAGGCTGCCCCAGAACCCGTCGATAGAGGCTGCAATCCAGAAGACGATCCAAGGGGCGAGGAGCAGCATCATGTTGGTTTTCGGCTCGACCTCGTTCTTGCCGCGTGCCGCCGCGCCCGTGCTGCCCGCTGAGTCCGCGCCCGCGCCCGTGCTGCCTGCGTTGCCCGCCGCGCCTGCGTTCGCTGCCCCGAAGAACTCATCCCAGTGAATCATCAGGTCGAAGTCACCCTCGACCGAGTACATATGCCTCATGAGCGCCTCATCGCCGGCAACCTCGCCGCCGGCAATCGAGCGCCAAACGCTTAGAGGCGTGTTGATCTTCGTGGTGAAATCTGCGGCAAAGCCTGCGGCGGGTTCCTCCTCCACGTGGCTTCCTCCCTCGCCGAGAACGATGCGGTAGGTCTTGCGGATGTCGGTGTAGTTCATGTCGAGCACGACGTCGCGCCCCGGCCACGCCTGCCTGCGATAGAGGGCAGCCATCTGACGTGTGAACACCAGGCTGGGGTCTTCCTTCTCGCCGGACTTGCCGACTCCCCAGCTCGCGTCCGCCATCGCCTCGAAGACGTCGCGCGGGAACAGGTTCTGGTCAAGCTTGTCGCGGGTCTCCTCGCTGATGGCGCTGGATGCGAACTCCTCCCCGGCCTTTCTGACCCAGGAAAGGTACTCGTCGGTGCGCTCGGCCAGCTCGTTCACCCTGAAAAGCTCGCCCTGCCCGCAGAAGATCGCGGTGTAGCCGCCCTTCCCGCAAAGCCGGTCGAACAGGTCGCTCACGCAGCTGTAGTTGCCCTTCGCGGTGTAGAAACCGCAGGTCGAAATCACCACCGTGCGCTTGTCGCTCATGTCGTAGCGCGATGGGTGCCCGCCGTTTTCCGCCTCCGCGCTCATGAAGGGGAGCGACATGGGAAGCTGCCGATCGATCAGGTTCTTCAGCGGGCCGGGCAGCCCGAAGTAGTACAGTGGGAAGCTCCAGATGACGACGTCGGCTCGCAGGATCTTCTCGATAATCTCCTGCATGTCATCGTGGATGCAGCATTTCCCTGGCGTCTTGCTCCAGCAGGAGAAGCATCCCCGGCAGGGCTTGATGTCGAGCGCGCCGACGCTCAAGGCATCGACTGTGGGCGCTTGCCCGTGGGCGTCTTCTTCTTGGGCGGTGATGCCTTCTATGAAAGAGCTGGTCAGACGCCAGGTATTGCTTTGCTTGCCCTTGGGGCTGCCGTTGATTGCCAGAATTCTCATTTCGCGCTCCTCAGTTCGGCGGCGCAGTGCTCGGCCCAGTCGATGTGCATTCGCAGGCTTCTTCTGCCGAAGTCGGCGGCCATCTTCCAGTACGGGCTTTGGTCCTCAAGGCCGAGCTTGCCTTCGAATTAGTCGATGATATACCACAATTGGAATATTGGTGGCAGGTTGGGGTGGCTTTTGTAACACGTCTCCCGCTTTTGGTGGCATGACCTCATTCCGCCAGTTTTCGCGACGGTGGGTTAGGGGAAGGCGACGGTGGCTACCTCGGCGTTGTCGGTGGCTCGGGATACCCGGCAGACGACGAGGCGGACCACTATAGCGTGGTCGGCTATCTCAAGTACGCGCGCAGCTGCTCGGGTGTCGCCGAGAAGTCGGACTCTCCGACGCAATAGAAGGGGAAATTTGCCCAGTTCGTGGCTTCTTGGGCGAAAGGGACCCGCGTGCTGTGCAAGGTGATAGCATGGTGAGCAAGATATGACGACGAAGGCGCCCGCGCGGCGCCTTTTTCAGGAGAGGAGGCCGCAAGGATATGTCGGCGGGTGTGATCAAGCGACACTACGAGAAGGTGATCGCGGCATGTTGCTTCCTCATCTTGTTCACCAACGTCGGCCTGCCCTCCACCTCGTTTTCCGTGTTTCAGCCATACCTGGTTGATCTGCCTGGCGTTGGCAACACCGGCGGCTCGATCATCATCTCGGTGCGCACGTTTATGTCGCTGATTGGCATGCTCGTGGTCGGACGCTATTACGACCTGCTCAACTGCCGCATCGGCGCGTTTTTCGCATCGCTGTGCGTCTGTGCAGGCTTCTTTCTCTATTCGCAGAACACGGGAAGCTTCATCGGTTTGTGCGCAGGCTCGGTGTTCACGGGGCTTGGGTACGGCTTGGGCGGCATGATCGCTTCGACGATGCTGATCAACCGCTGGTTCCGCTCGAACGTCGCCACGGTGGCGGGCATCGCGGCGGTCGGGTCGGGGGTGGCTGCCGTCATCTTACCGAACGTAACGGTTGCGCTCATCGGCACGTACTCGCTTTCCGCGGCATTCCTCTTTGAGTCGGCCCTCGCGCTTGTCCTCGGAGTGCTCGTCTTCCTGCTTCTGCGCAACTACCCGCGCGACCTGGGGCTTGAGCCTTACGAAGCGCCCGAGGGGAAGAAGGCGGGCAAGCCCGGCCGCGCCCGCGCCGCTCGTCGCAACCGCAACGTTCCCGAAAAGCTTGCGCCGCTCGTGCTGGTCGCGATGACGTTCGTCGGCTGCATCTCCGTCGGCGGCACGAGCTATCTGGCCGTGCTGTTCACCTCGGAGGGCTTCTCCGCCGAGGGTGCGGCGGCGCTTGTGGCATTGTGCGGAGGCTGCCTCACGGTTGCCAAGCTCGCAAGCGGGGTCGTGTTCGACCGCGTCGGAACGAAGCGCGGCTCGATGTTCTTTTTCGCCCTGTTCATCGGTGGCACGTTGCTGCTCTGCCTGTCGGATATGGGAAACGTGGGGCTTGCGGGCGTTGGCGTGTTCCTCTACGGGTTGGGGCTCTCCCTCGGCACCGTGGGCATATCCGTTTGGTCGATCGAGCTCGCGCCGAAGGGGCGCGAGGCCAAAACAATCAAGAACTTCCAGCTCTGCTATGCGCTCGGCGGGTTCATCTTCACGTTCCTCCCCGGCTTTTTGGCAGAAGCGTTCGGAACCTATCTTGTTACGTACGTGATTTTGCTCGCGATGATCGCGTTCGCCGCCGTGGTCGTCGTGGGTGTGTACCTTTTGGGAGACCGTCGGGTTTCTGATAGCATACGTTCGTAACACGCAACGGTTCCACGACAAGGAGCGGCAATGACCGACGATCCAATCACCTCACCTGACGTGCAGCAGGCGCCGGCATCTCCCGCGGGCACGCGACCTGCGCCCATTACCGACGAGCAGCTCCGCGAGTTGATGCGCGACGAGGAGCCCTCGTTTTTCGAGCGCAACTCGGGGCGCGTGGTGACGCTTGTGCTGATCGCGGTGAACGTAGTGTGCTTCGTGGCGGAGATGCTCATCTCGGGCACGGGCCAGGACATCTCGATTCTCACGTTGGTCCAGATGGGGGCCATGTACGCGCCGATGGTGCAAGGCCCTGCCGACCTGTACCGCTTCGTTGCGCCCATGTTTTTACACATGGACCTCATGCATCTTCTGTTCAATATGGTCGCGCTCTACAGCGTGGGCGAGCTTTTGGAACGCGTGCTCGGGCGCGGGAGCTTCCTTTTGCTCTATTTCGTCGCGGGCATCACGGGCAACGTCGTCTCCTACGCGGTCGACATGGCGCAGGGTGGCGGGCTGTCTGTCTCCGCCGGTGCCTCGACAAGCGTGTTCGGCCTGTTCGTAGCTGTGGCGCTTCTGTGCGTCCTCGTTCGCGGTAACCGCGCGGTTTTCCGCGACTTCTCGAAGAGCATGCTCTCGATCATCGCGGTGAACGTCATCTACACGCTGCTCGTGCCGAACATCTCGATCAGCGGCCACCTAGGTGGCGCCATTGGCGGCGCGATTGCAATGCTGCTGCTTCCTGCGGCGAGCCTTCGCACCCCGCGCCCGGTCCGCATCGTTGTGGCCGTGCTGTGGGTGGTGGCCATCGCTGCCGTCCTCGTCTGGGGCGGCGTTTTCTAGAAAGCAATCGACGGGAATGCGGCGTGCTGTGCGGGATGAGCCGCTTTCTGCAGGATGTGCTCCCGCTGTCGCTCGCGTCGCGCCCACGCTTGCCGAGCACCTCTGCTGCGCGAGCGTGCGTCGCGCGGGCGCCTGCCCTGTCCGATGCGCGCTGGTTCGATCGTGTCAGTTTCCGCGCAGGTAAAAATCTTGCGAGTTGGATGCCGTATTCGTAGCTGGAAACCGCCTCGAAGATGCCAGCCGCGATAGAAGGTTACGAATTTGTTTCGGTGTGCGCGCTGACTGGTGGGATAGTTTGGCGCCTACGAGCGAGAGGTTGTGTCGGGGCATGTGACGGTTTGGCTCCTATGAGTTGGGCGTCGCGGCTGCAGGAGCGCTTCGAGAGCTTGCTTGGCGCCTGCGGGTTGTCGCCTTGCTGCTATGCGCGAAGGGACTCGAACGCGCCTTCGATGAGGGCTTGGCCTGCAGAGCCCATCGCGCAGGCGAGGGCTGCGAGCTCGTTTAAGGTGAGCGTGCCAGGGTGGCGCTCCACTTGGGCGTATTCCGATATCGGCAAATCGATAGCGTCCGCACATTGCTGTGCCGTTAGCCCCGATATCTCGCGTGCGCGCGTGAGCCAGTTTTTCACGCCGCCTCCCTTCCCGTGAATTTGGCGCTATTAAGTTTAACGGGTAACAAGGCCTCGTCAATCGAGGGAATATGCAAGTTTGGTAGCATTGTTGCGGCAATGGGAGGTGCGCGTGGGCGATACGACGGACAATGCGATCGGCAACAACATCAGGGCGGTGCGCGTTGATGCGGGGTTGACCCAAACCGAGTTTGCGAAGCGCCTCCAAGTTTCTCAGACCACGGTTTCGTCGTGGGAGACGGGCAGCTCGCAACCGCGTCGCAGCAACCTCTTCATCCTGCTCAGCGAATTTCCCGGCCTCACCCTTGAGGATATCAACAGCGAGAAGAACGGTTTTGCTCGCCGGTCTCTTCGCCGCTCGAGCGATTCACAACCTGAGCAAGCGCCATTGCTCGGGCGCGTGGCTGCGGGAGCTCCGCGCGACGCGTTTCCTATCGAGGAATACGTCGCTGTGCCGCATTCGCTGCACGAGCGTTACCCGAACGCGTTTTTCCTGCGCGTGTCCGGCGAATCGATGAATCGTGTGCTGCCGAACGGCTGCCTGGCGCTCGTTGTGCCCGAGTCCGAGGTGGTCAATGAGCACGTGTATGTGTTTGGGACGGAGAGCGGCGACTTCACGGTGAAGCGTGCAAGCGTCACCGAAGACCGCATAACGCTCATGCCCGATTCCTACCTTCCCGGATACGAGCCGATCGAGTTCACCCGAAGCGGAGAGCGCCCCCTCCCGCGCGTGATCGGGCGGGTGGTGTGGTTCACCATGCCGGAGAGATTCCGCGTCTAACTTTCGATGCCAGCGGGCTGGGACTTGTGCGTTTTTTCGTGAAATACCAGTTTAGAGGTGCGTGAAAGCAAGTCGCATGAACCACGTGCCGCCAAACTTTCCCGCAAAGGTGCGACAGGTGCGTCTAGGCGGGGCGGGCGCGTCTTGGCGGGGCGGGTGCGCTTTCGCCGCCGCTGCGAAAACGGCCGCATGGCATCGGTTGCCTGGAAATCGTCTTGGTCCCGTTCCTCTCTTATCTCGAAATCGACTCGTCGCGGACAAAAATCGCCGATATGTGAGGAGTTGCATTCGGAAAACTTTATGTTGAAATTTCTGACCTGGGAAAACGCGTGGGGCGAGTTCGCATATCCCCTCATTCGCCTTCGAATGGCTCACATATCGGCGATTTCTGTCCACGACTTCGCTAATTCAGGAAGAAGCTTGCTCGCGCGGCGCCGATCTTGATGTGGGGGCGCGGTGGAAGTGGGCGCGCTGCGCGGCATCGCGCTTATACTTGGGACATGGCTAACAATGATCAGGGATACGATCCGTTCGAGCCGGGCCATTCCACGCCCGAGTTCGAGCAGTTCGCACGCGAAAATCAAAAATATCGGAAGGCGAATCACGCTCGCGGTGGCGCGTCCGCGCAAAAGCGCACGTCGTCTGCGGGCGCGCGCTCTCGCTCTGCCGTCGCGGGTAATGCTGGCTCTCGAAGCGGCTCGCGCAGCGGCTCGCCTCGCGCTGCGGCTTCTGCAGGTAGGGGAGGCTCGCCGTCCTCTGGCTCGGCGGGAAGGCACGCTTCGCGCGGCGCAGGCAAGACGCTACCGCAGACGCGTGCTGCCGACAGCCGCAAAACGGCAGGTCGAACGGCTGCCCCCATGCAGAAGGCCCCCTCGCGCTCGTCGCGGCCCGTATCTTCGCAGCCTCCCCTGCAGGCGCCCGAGCCTCAGCCCGTGCTCGCTCGTGCGCACAGCAAGGCGCACAACGTCGTAGGGGTTCTCGTCTGCGTGTTGCTGGCGATCGCACTCGAGGTGTTCGGCTACAACTTCCAGTTCTTCTACTCCATGACCTATCCCGATGCGGGAAGCTATCTCGTCAATGGCGCGCAGCCCTCGCAAGTGGGAACGATTACGCTCGATTCCTCGTCGAGCTCCTTTGAGATCACGGGGCTCAACTCCACGGTACGCTCCATCCACTTCACACCGGTGCTCTCCGATGCCGCAGGTGCCGCGAAGGCGACCGACAGTAAGATCCAAGTCGTCATCTCGCTCGCCGACGAGGGCAACGCGAACTACTACGCGAACCCTGCCGTATCGGTCGACCCCGCCGACCCCGCGACCACCTACATCTCGCTCGACCCCGCTGGCAAGTGCCATTCCATCAAGGTGAACATGACGAACTTGAAGGATATCGGCGCAGTTCAGGTGTCGGGTATCTCGCTTAATCAGAAGGTTCCGTTCGATTTCGACCCCCTGCGCGCGGGCTCGGTGCTCGCTATTCTGCTCGTTCTCTTTGCGCTGCGCCCGGCATCAGGGTTCTACAGCCGCGTTCGCGACTCGCGCCTGACGAGCCACCGTATTCTGCTTGTCGTGCTCGTCGTCGTGCAGTGCGTGGTCGTGCTTGCGCTCGTGCTCTCCAACTCGCACTACGTGTCCTTGACGCAGACGCCGTCCTACGAGAACCAGTTCCAGTATCAAAAGCTCGCCGTCGCGCTCACTCAGGGGCATCTGTACTTGAACGACGTGCCCTCCGACGCGCTGCAGGCGATGGCGAACCCCTACGATACGCAGGCGCGTGCGGCGCAGGGCGTGCCCTATCTTTGGGACCATGCGTACTTCCACGGGAAGTATTACGTTTACTTCGGCATCCTGCCGTGCCTTGTGTTCTACGTGCCGTGGCTGCTCGTGACGCACACGGGCTTTCCGACGTGGCTCGGCATCGCCATCTGCGACTGCGTCTATGCGGCGGGGCTTATGTACCTGCTCTCGGCGGTGTGCCGTCGTTGGTTCCCGCGCACGTCGATCGGGGTGCTCGTGGTGCTCGATGTGATGCTGTTCGTCGCGGGCGGCGGCATCATCCTTGCGCGCACGCCGTCGATGTACTTCATGCCCGAGGCGATGTCGCTCGCACTCGTTTCGTGGGGCCTGGGGCTGTGGATTTCGGGTACCTCGCGCGGCTATATCGAGCGGGGGAAGATCGTGCTCGGCGCGCTGCTCATCGCGCTCACCATGGCCTCCCGCCCGCAGATGGTGCTCTCCGCGGTGCTCGGGCTCGTCCTTTTCTGGCCGTTCCTTCGCGACTCGAAGGGCGATCGTGGGGCTAGACGTGACGTCATGGGCGCCTTCAAGGTGGCGATGGTGCCGTTTGTGCTGGTCGCCGTCGCGGTGCTTGCCTACAACGCCGCGAGGTTCGGCTCACCGTTCGATTTCGGCGCGAACTACAACCTCACCACGAACGACATGACCCACCGAGGGTTCCACCTTGACCGCATCCCGTTCGGGCTTTACGCATACTTGTTCCAGCCGCCCGTGTTCGGCAGCCAGTTCCCGTTCCTGCGACAGGCCTACCTCGACCCGGCGTACCAGGGCATCACCATCTACGAGCCCATGTTCGGCGGTTACTTCTTCCTGTACCCGATGGCGCTGGCTGTTCTGGGCATCGTCATCGGGCGTGTGCGCGCGCAGCTTAAAGAGCAGCGACTTTTGCCGCTGTTCGTGGCGCTTGTGTGCGTGGCCTTTGCGCTGTGCATCTTCGATTTGCAGGGCGCGGGCATCCTCATGCGCTACGTGTGCGATTTCGGGTTGTTCTTCGCACTGGCGGGCGCGATTGTGTTCCTTGCGCTTCTGCAGGTCAAGAGCGAAAAGCGCCTCACAAAAGACTGGACGACGCAATTCTCTGCCGTAGGCTCGCGCGGGGCTGTTGCGGCGGCGGGCGAGGGTACCGAAACCGTATCGGTGTACCGTATCTCGCTGTACTTCATGTTCGCGACGCTTGTGCTCATGGTGGTTATGAACGTTATGCTCTGGAACGCTTTCGGCATGTATTGATGTCGGCGCGTCCCCCGCTGTTCCTCGCTTGCCTTTGTCATTCGCGCGTTTTCTCTCTTGCATATACCCCTAGAGGGTATATAATGCCGACTGAAAGATACCTCCAGGGGGTATGTGAGAGAAAGGAAAGGTTGCGATGGCCAAGGCAAACGGCAAGCGCTCGGTAGAGGATGCGAACACGGTTTCGGCTGATGGAGAGCCCGCTGCTTGCGAAAGCAAGAGTCCGCGTTCGCAAAGCTGCTGCTGCCATCATAAGGCAACGCCGCGCTCGGAGGAGTTTCAGCGCGACCTGCAGAAGCGCCTCAATCGCGCAATCGGCCAGCTCAACGGCGTGAAAGCCATGATCGACGACAACCGCTACTGCGGGGACGTCCTAACACAGCTCGCCGCCGCGGAGTCCGCCGTGCACTCTATTTCCGCCATCCTTCTGCAAAACCACCTGGAAACCTGCGTCGTCGAGCAAATCGAGGCGGGTAACACCGCCATCATCGACGAGGCGATGCAGCTTATCAAGAAGTTCGCGAGGTAAAAGATGACCCAAAAACAAACCTTCGACGTTTCGGGCATGACGTGTGCTGCCTGCTCCGCTCGCGTCGAGAAGACGACATCGGGCGTTGCCGGCGTCGAGCACGCTGTGGTGAACCTGCTGAAGAACTCGATGGAGGTGGAATACGACGGAAATCCCGCCACACTCGCCGCGATCAGCGCGGCAGTCGAAAAGGCGGGCTACGGTGCCGCGCCCCGAGTCGAGGCCACCGCAGCCGCGGGCGCTCCGAGCGGTCCTGCCACCGCGTCCGCCGCGCGGGAAAACGCCGCCGCAAAGGAGGCGGCGCACGTGCGCATGCGGCTCATCGTGTCGTTCGTGTTCACCATCCCCTTGTTCTACTTATCCATGGGCCACATGTTCGGCTGGCCCCTGCCCGAGTTCTTCCTGGGTCACGAGAACATGCTTGCGTTCGCGTTTACCCAGTTCCTGCTCTTGTTACCCGTGATTTTCGTGAACTTCAAGTTCTTCCGCGTGGGCTTCAAGACGCTCTTCCACGGCTCGCCGAACATGGACTCGCTCATCGCGCTGGGCTCGACTGCCTCGACGGTCTACGGCATCGTCGCGATCTACCGTATCGGCTGGGGGATGGGCCACGGCGACATCGATTTCGCGCACATGGCCGCGATGGATTTGTACTTCGAGTCGGCGGCGATGATCCTCACGCTGATCACGCTGGGCAAGTACTTCGAGGCGCGCGCGAAGGGGAAGACCACCGACGCGATTGCGCAGCTTATGGATCTCTCTCCGAAAACGGCGATTCGCCGCAACGTCGACGGTGTCGAGGAAGAAGTCCCTGCGGAGCAGGTGCGACCGGGGGATATCCTCATCGTTCGTGCCGGCGCGAGCGTGCCCGTTGACGGAGTGGTGGTCGAAGGCGCGGGCACGGTCGACGAATCCGTCATCACAGGCGAAAGCGTACCGGTGGAAAAGGGCGTGGGGGCTGCGGTTACGGGTGCGACGGTGAACCGCACGGGATGGTTTGCAATGCGCGCCGAGCGCGTGGGCGCAGACACCGTGCTCGCGGGGATTGTGCGCATGGTCGACGAGGCGACAAGCTCTAAGGCGCCTATCGAAAAGCTCGCCGACAAGATTTCGGGCGTGTTCGTGCCCGTGGTCATCGCGATTGCGCTTATCACCTTCATCATCTGGATGTTTGTCGGTGCAGGTGTGGCGACCGCTCTTTCCCATGCGATCAGCGTGCTCGTCATCTCGTGCCCTTGTGCTTTGGGGCTCGCCACCCCGACCGCCATCATGGTGGGGACGGGACGCGGTGCTGCGAACGGCATTCTCGTGAAGTCGGCAGAGGCGCTGCAGATCGCGCACGGCGTGAAGACGGTCGTGCTCGATAAGACGGGGACCATCACGAAGGGCGCGCCCGAGGTGTGCGAGGTGCTGGTGGCTGAAGGAGACTTCACTGGAGCCCCGATCACGGCAAATGGCTCCCGAGGCGCCCACAAAGCGAGTTCCGCACGAGCCGAACAGTCCAGTGGGCTGTTCGTGCGAGTCAGGACTGCCGAGCGACTGGGTGCCACCGAAGCCATTCAAGCCTCTCAGGTTGACGCTCAAGCAGCTGCATTCCTTTCCCTTGCATACTCGCTTGAGAAGCGCTCGGAGCACCCGCTCGCGCAGGCGATCGTGGCATATGCCGAGGCGCGCGACGCCGAGGCTCGGGAGGTTGAGCGCTTCGAGCAGATTCCCGGCGGTGGGATTCGCGGCGTGGTTGCGGGGCGCACGTGCCTTGCCGGCAACGCGCGGCTCATGGGGGAGGGCGGCGTCGACGTGGCTGCAGTGCGCGAGCAGGCGCAATGTCTTGCCGACGAGGGCAAGACGGTGCTCTACTTCTCGCTCGACGGTGCGCTCGCAGGCCTTATCGCGCTTGCCGACGAGCCCAAGCCCCGAAGCGCTGCGGCGCTCGCCGAGCTCTCGCGCATGGGCATCCGTGCCGTCATGCTCACGGGCGACAACGAGCGCACGGCGCACGCCATCCAAAAACGCGTCGGCACCGACGATGTCATCGCGGGCGTGCTTCCACAAGGCAAGGAGGAAGTCATCCGCGACCTGCAGAAACAGGGAACGATCGCCATGGTCGGCGACGGCGTGAACGACGCTCCCGCCTTGGCGCGCGCCGATGTGGGCATCGCCATCGGTGCGGGCACCGACATCGCTATCGACAGCGCCGATATCGTGCTCATGAAAAGCGACCTGGCCGATGTGCCCGCGGCGATCTCGCTTTCGCGCGCGACCATGCGCAATATCAAGCAGAACCTGTTCTGGGCGCTCATTTACAATGTGATCTGCATCCCCGTGGCGGCCGGCGCGCTCTCGTTCGCGGGCGTGACCTTGAACCCCATGATTGCCGCGGCGGCGATGTCGTGTAGCTCGGTGTGCGTGGTTTCGAACGCGCTTCGCCTTCGCGGATGGAAGCCTGTGGTGCTCGGCGCGACGGCATCGGCGCTGGAACCCGAGGCTGCACCCGATGCCGCATCCGGGGCTGCACTCGCAAGCGAGGCGGGTGTGCCCACGATGGACGGGCCCTCTGCGGAAGACGGCGATGGTTCGCCCGTTTCTGCTGGTCATAGTGAAGAAGTGCAAATCGTGAAACCGAAGGAGATCATCATGGAGAAAAAGCTGTCCGTCGAAGGAATGATGTGCCAGCATTGCGTCGCCCACGTGAAGAAGGCGCTCGAGGGTATCGAGGGCGTTGAGGAAGCCGTGGTCGACCTCGATTCCAACAGCGCGACGGCGAAGCTTTCCGCCGACGTGGCCGACCAGGTGCTTGTCGACGCCATCGTCGATGCGGGATACGAAGCGAAGGTCGTCGAGTAGCAAGCCACGCTCTCGCCCCCCCTAATTCGCCAAAGCCCACCGGAAGGAACGAACCCATGGCTAAGACAGCCGAACCGAACACGACCCCCGCACCTGATGGGCGCCCGCTCGTTGCGCGAACGTCCCCTCTCGAGGATCGATGGGGGAGGCTCTCCATCGTGTTCGGCCAGGACGGCGTCGAGCATCTTGCAGGGAAGAAGGTGCTCCTCTTCGGTTTGGGCGGTGTCGGCTCGAACTGCCTTGAGCCCCTCGCGCGCGGTGGTATCGGATCGTTTGTGCTGGTCGATTGCGATGTTGTGCAGCCCTCGAACGCGAACCGCCAGGCAGTTGCCTGGGAGAGCACCATCGGCCGGCGCAAGACGGACGTCGCGCGCGAAATGGTGCTCGCGATAAACCCCGAGGCCCAGGTGGAGACGGTCGACAAGTTCGTCCTGACGGAGAACCTGCCCGCTTTCCTTGACGCACACGGCGACGTCGACTTCGTGATCGACGCAATCGACACAGTCTCGGCGAAAATTGCCCTCGCGAAGCTGTGCGAGGATCGAGGGCTTGCGCTCGTGTGCTCAGCGGGTGCAGCGGATCGCTTCTTCCCCGAGCGCCTTTCGTTTGCGAACATCTACGACACGCACGATTGCGGGCTTTGCCGAATCTTGCGCAAAGAGGCACGCAAGCTTGGCATCAAACGCTGGATCATCCTGTATTCCGACGAGCCTTCGGCGCGCGAGCTTTTGGGCACCCCGCGCCTGCCTGAGCCCGAGCAAGTGCCCGGAGAGCGGCGCCGAAAGCTTCCGCTCGGCACTACTTCCTGGATGCCTCCCATCATGGGACAAATGATCGCGGGCTATGTGATCTGCTCGCTTATGGGTTTGGAAAACGGCGGGCGATCGCTATGATGGAGGGGATCCCGCTCATCGACACGCACTGCCATCTGGACTTTGCGGGCAATGCGGCGGAACTTGCTGCCGCTTATGCTGCATGCGGCGGTGCGCTTTCGGGAACCTGCGATCCGCGGGATTTCGATCGCGCGTGCGCGATGCTTGCCCCCTACGCCCTGCGCGTGCGGGTTGGCTTGGGGCTTCACCCGTGGTGGGTCGCCGATGGCACCTGCGGGGAAGGGGAAGTCGCGCTGTTCGAGCGCCTGGCTCCCGCTGCGTCCCTGATCTCGGAAGTGGGGCTTGACTTTCAGCCGCGACGCGCCGATACGCGCGATGCACAAATCGAGGCGTTTGAGCGCGTCTGCGCCGCTGCCGCGCGCCCTTCAGCGGAATTCCCGCGACGTATCATGTCCATCCACTCGTCGGCGGCAGCGGCCTGCGTGCTCGATGTGCTCGAACGCACGGGGTGCCTCGATGCTTGCCTCTGTATTTTTCACTGGTTCTCCGGCTCGCAAGAGGAGCTGACTCGCGCAATCGAGTCGGGATGTCTCTTCTCTGTGAACGAGCGCATGCTCAAAACGAAGCGCGGACGTGCCTATGCGCGCGCAATTCCCAAAAATCGCCTGCTCATCGAGACCGACTTCCCGAGCAAACCCACCGCTATGACGATTTCCCAAGACGTCGCCCCACGCCTCGAGCGCACGATGTCGTTACTTGCTGAAGCGCGCGGCGCCGACGAGCGCTCGTTGGCTACAACCATCGCCGCCACAAGCGAGCGCATTCTCCTCCCATAAGGAAAAGAGAGGCTATCCCTCAAAGGGGACAGGCATAGCGACAAGCGCAAGAAGGTTATCATTTCGCCAAAATGCCGTCGACTTCAGTTGGAAGCCTTAGTAACATCCCAATTACAAGACCCCAAATTAAGACGCCATAACAGTATCCTACAGCTAACTTTATGAAGTTTCCATGAACTAACTTAAAAAGGAAGCAAATCGATAGGTTAGAAAAGTTAGTTAAGGGTTACAGTGGCCCGGTGCACTTAGAGTTACCCATATGTAACTTGTGGCCGAGTTCAGCCGATAGGCTGCCGACGGTTTGTCCAAAACAATAAGGAAGCTCACCGTCAGTCGAAAAGCCGCCCCAAGTTTCTCGAGAGGTAACAGCCCTAATGTGGAAATGAGAGGAAAGGAAGTGGGATGGAAAATAATTCGCAACCGAACGACAAGGGAGCCGCGAGAGCGAGCCTTTCGCGCAAGGATCCCCTGGTGGCGGCCCTGCCGCGTCGTGCCACAAATGTAGTTTTGGCGGCAACGCTGGCTGCAAGCATGGTGCCTTCGGCGGCGTTTGCGTCGTTCATGGACGAAGTGAACCAAACCACGACGCAGAACCAGGGCGAGGTTTCTCAGAACCATGACGCCATCGACCAGGCGGACGAACTATATGCGCAATCCGTGGCTGAAGAGGGAACGAGCTCTGCGGTTCAGACCTTGGCTACAACCGCCGACGATACGGCAGCATCCCTTGACCATGCGAACCTGCCCGATGGTCAGTACAGCGTGAACATCAAGATAATGAACGCCAACAGAAAGCAGGTGTCCATGGCCAACGGCGCCGTGGGCAATGTGGTGGGCGACGACTATTGGCACCAGATGACGCTTGACGTGGTGAACGGCGAGTACTGGTTGACCATGCGTTGGGTGCCGCTTGACCGTATGCTCGGGAGCGCGCACTTCGTCGGCTATCTGGCGAACCTGTCCTACTTTGAGGACTACGCGACTACGCCGTACATCAAGGGCACGCAGGTCGACGCCAAGGTGCTTTCGCGCTATGTCAACGAAGACGGGACGCCTGTCTACGACAGCTACAACGACCCGTCGTCGTCTTCGTTTGTCGGAAACAACGTGTACCCGAAGGACGTGCAGATCAAGATCTCGGGCAGCGCTCTCGAGGACGGCTATCAGCCGGTGCATGTGTTCGTGCCGGTCATGGAGGCCATCATGGCGGGTGCTGGCGACCAGAACTGTTATGTGCAGCTGGATTGGGACACTCTGTCAACGAACTACCTTTCCGCGGATAAAAGCGAGTTGAAGAAATCTCTCGATGTGGCCAATGCCACCGAGCAGGGGTCTAAAAGCGATGATGCGTGGAGTGCTCTTGAGGCGGCCATCGCAACTGCTCAAGGTGTCTACGACAACGCCTCCGCTACCCAAGATGACGTGAACAGCGCCACCACCGCGCTCGACGCTGCCGTGAAAACCTTCCAGGATTCGGCGGATGTTTCCTCGAATGATCCCTACGAGGGCAAGCTCGAGCAGGGCGTTCGCTACAAGACCGCCCAGCTGCTCTATAACGCCGATGGCAGCGATTTCAAGTCCTCCGATGGCGAGCCCAATGTGCTGAACGGTTTTTGGACCACGTTTGAGACTGTGGGCAACGCTGATGGCAAATATGCTGTGACTATCGAAGATCCCTACAATACGGCGACTCCGGCAACCGATCCCGTTGCGGACTCCGTCGCATATGTCGCCTCTGACGGTTCGGTCAAGCAAGCGGTTAAGGTGTGCGATCGCCAAAAGGGGTCGGAGAACAGTCGTCAGGCGGAATGGGTGGTGTACACCGACAACCTGAACGAGAAGATCCAGCTGAATCTGTCCTACACGATTGATGGTCAGGCAAAAACCCAGACTGTGTATTTGCAGCCGGCAAAAGAAGGCTCGACGCTGGTCACAAGCTTGCTCAGCGCTCTTTCCGGAAGCGGCTACATGAAGTCATCGGATACGAATTACTCGCCGTTGTATCTGGCGATTCAGGATGCGAAGGCCGTTGAGCAGGGAAAGAAGACTGCGGAATCATACGCCGCTTTGCAGCAGGCTATTACCGATGCGCAAACGGTGCTGGACAGCAATAACAAAAAGCAGCCTTCGGTGAACACCGCCACGGAAACCTTGAAGACGGCGGTCGAAACCTTCAATGATTCTGCGGATTACGTTGACCCGTTTGAGGGCAAGATCGTCCAAGGCGAGATGTATCAGCGCGATGCCGAATTCGTCGACGCATCGGGCAACAAGCTGTCTTCGAACCCTCTATCCGGTACCGATTGCTTGAGCACGTTCGGCCTGTCAACGGACGGAGATTCCAAGTACTACGTCACATTCAGGAACAACTACAACACCCAATCGAGCTTGCGCGACAAGTATCCCAAGGTCACTGCTATCGAGTATAAAGTCGGCAACGTTTCTCAGTCCGCCGTGCTGACCTGCGATCGTTCGGTTGGCAACAACATTCATTACGGCCTTTGGAAGCTCGGCCTTGACGATTTGACCCAGCAGGTTGAATTGACCGTCCACTACACCACGTCATCTGGCGAGCAGAAGTCCGACGTCATCTACTGTACGCCGCTTAAGGCGGACGCGAAGTTCGGAACGTACTTGGATGTGGTTTTGGACAAGGCGGTTTGGTGCGTTGCTGCAAAGGGCACGAAGGTGGACTATGCTCCGCTGTACGCTGAAATCCAATCTGCTAAGGCATTGCAACAAGGTGATCATTCCGATGAGAGATGGAATGCGCTGCAAGACGCCATAACTGCCGCTCAGATGGTTCTCGATACGGATACCACCGACGGGAACACGCAGGAAAAGCTTGATGCTGCCGTAGCGGACCTGCGGGCTGCAGTCGATGAGTTCAATAAGAAGGAGATCGTCAATTCCTACGAGCTTGAAGTGGGTAAATGGTACGGCGTGTATGGTGGCTACACCGCGAAAAGCGACATGTCGTCTGAGGGTCTGTTCTCCATGTCCGACTACCGCTTCACCGAAGACGGCACCTACGACTTGAACGTCTGGTTCCTTGCCACGGAAAAGCCGACAATGGTGAAATACTCCACTGAAAATGATCTTTCTCAAGCCGAGACCGCATGGATGTCTAGCGCCATGACTGCTCGTTTGAACGTTTCGGAATTGAGCAAGCTGTTCATGTGGGTTACCTACACGGATTCAGAGGGTGCCCTTCATGAGAACGTTCCGTTCACGGTCGACTACAAGTACCTGAGCAAGGGCAATTTCAGCATGCGCGATAACCAGCTTGATCAGGGCTATCTGTATGCGGCCTTGCAATCCGCCAAGGCAATCGAGTACGGCGAGAAGAGCGATGAGGCTTGGGCTGCTTTGCAGGATGCCATCGCAGCTGCAATGAAGGTCCAGAAGACAAGCAGTTCCGAGAAGAGCCAAGCCGAGGTCGATAAGGCCACTGCCGATTTGAACGCTGCCATGGAAACCTACAACGCCGCTCCCAATGCGACTTCCCGAACGTATGGCTTGGAAGTCGGGAAGCAGTACTCCAATCTGTATGAGGAGCTGGTCGATGCAAGCGGAGCTGCTGCCCCTATCGGCGCCGAAAGCCCATTCTATGTATATGGTCCGTTGTACTCGCTGCAGCAAGACGGAACCTTCTCCATGGAGGTCGATACCCACGACAACGTTGGTTCCAATGCGAATGAAGAAGTGAAGTCGTGCCTGGTCAGTGCTATTAAATGGAATACCAGCGACGATGAGTCGACCGCGAAGGACGCGGTGAAAGTGGGCGGTTACGTAGGAAACTACACGCCCGGCACCGGAAAATGGATGCTTGAAGGCGTTAACGATCCAGCTCAGTTGTATTACTGGGTGACCTACACCGACGGTAATGGCGTAAAGCACGAGAACGAGAACTACTCGGCGAAGCTGACGAAGCTCAACTCCTCGGATCACGGTTTCTTCGAGCAGAGCACGACCTACACAACCGACGATACGAAGCTCTATGCCGCGTTGAAGAAGGCGGAAGCCGTTCAAAAGGATGAGAACAAGACCGACTTGGCGTGGACCACGTTCGAGCTGATGCGCGAGACGAATTACATCTACTACGTCAACGAGGCCCTTGCGCGTCCGCAATCCGAGGTTGACGAGCATACCAAGACCGTTGAGGACGGAATCGCTCTGTACTTGAGCAGCCAAACCAACAAAGCCGATTTCAGTGCTTTGACTTCTTCTATCGCCGAGGCCAAGAAGGCTCTGGCTGATGCGAGCGCGATGCAGGACAAGGCCGCTGCCCTTCTTCAGGGGCAGATCGACGCTGCGCAAGAGATCGCTGATGACGGCAATTGCGGTCAAGAAGCCGTCGACAGTGCAAAGCAGGAGCTCGACGCGGTCCTGGATTCCTACAAGGTCTCCGCAACGAAGGCAAGTGTGAAGTCGCTCTCCGATGCGTTGGCCGAGGCCGGCAAGCTGAAGGATGCGGGCAAGGGCACGGCAGAATCCCTCGAAACCCTTGGGGTTGCCATTGCCACAGCTCAGGGAGTCTATGATAAGGCAACCGGGTTTGCTGGCAACCGCATCCTGGGCACCGATGCCGAGGTAGGTGAGGCGACCGTTGCCTTGAACGCCGCCATCGCCACGTTCAAGGAGGCAAACCCCGAGACTCCTCCTGCGGGCGACCTCGACTTCTCCAACCTGGCGGAGGGCACCTACACGGTGAACGTCGACATGTACAAGATGGACCGTGTGAGCAAGTCCATGTCCGACCAGGCCATCAACCACGAGGTCGAGCTGACCGTCAAGGGCGGCGAGTATTACTTGACCTTTGATTTCCAGGGGCTGAAGTACCTGGGGCAGTTCGGCTATCTGGGATGGCTGAAGTACTACGACCAGGGCTACACCTACTCGTACGGATACCCTCAGGGCTCGACTTCCGATGCCACGGTGCTCACCACGCAGAAGAACGACGACGGCTCCGACGTGTACGACGCTTTCAACGCCGACGGGTCAGCCGACAAGCTGTTCAGCGGGCTGTATCCGGACAAGGTGCGGGTCAAGTACGTGCAGACCGCGCGCGATGACGCCGACGGCTTCGTTCCACTGCGTGTGTTCGTGCCGGTGATGGAATCGATCAGCGCCGGCAGCGGCGAGCAGGACGTGCTGGCCAAGGTCGACAAGACGTCGCTTAAGAAGAAGGAAAGCGCCGCCGTCGATGCGACCGAGCTGCAGGCCGCCATCGCTTCTGCCGAGAATGCGCTTGCCACCAGCAAGAAGGGCGATGCCGCGAACGAGAAGCTTCAGGCAGCCGTGGATGCTGCCCGCGCCGTTCTTTCCAAGGATGGCGTGACGCAGCCCGAGGCCGATGCTGCCTTGGCCGCGTTGCAAAAGGCTACCGACGAGTTCGACGCAGCCCCTGATGCGGTGGTCGTCGACAAGACGGGGCTCGCTTCCGCCATTTCCGAGGCCAAGGCTTTAGAGCAGGGCAAGAAGACCGATGACGCCTGGAACGCTTTACAAGCTGCCATCGCGAAGGCCGATAAGGTTAACAGCGACGCTGACGCCACGCAAGCCGATGTAACTTACGCACTGGAAGCGCTGACCAATGCTGTGAACACGTTCAAAGCCTCCGCCGATAAACCCGCGGAAAGCACGCTCGACTTCTCGAACCTGCCTGCCGGCACGTACAGCATCACCATCGACATGTACAAGATGAACCGCACCGACAAGTCGATGTCCGACGTGGCTATCAACCATAAGGCGAAGCTGACGGTCGACGAGAACGGCGAGTACTGGATTACCCTCGATTTCGGGAGCGTGAAGTCCGGCACCACCAACGGTTACCTGGGCAGCCTTTCCTACTACGACGACGGCTACACCTACAGCGGAGCCAAGGTCAACGGCACGCTGGTTGCCGGCACCGTCGTGGACTACCAGACCGGCGTGGACGGCAAGCAGTATCCTAACCACGTGACGGTGAAGTTCGTGAAGCAGGCGCGGGAGGACTCCGATCGCTTCATTCCGTTGCAGGTGTTTGTCCCGGTGATGGAAGAAATCGCGGCCGACTGCGGTACGCAGGACGTGCTCGCGAAGTACGACCCGTCTTCGATTCAGAAGCTTGACGGCGAGATTCCCGACCAGACCGAGCCGGGTGTGAACGGTACCGATACCCCCACTGCAACGACGCCGACTACCACGACTGGTCCTACCACTGCGACGAAGGCTGGCGTGACAACGGCTACCAAGGCGTCGTCTAGCTTGGGGAAGACTGGCGACGCGGCAGCTAACGGCCTGATGGCAAGCGCGGTTGCAGGTATCGCCGCCGCGGCGGTTGCTGCATGCGCCGCTGTGCGCCGCCGCTTCGGCAAGCAGGAAGGCGAGGAGTAATCGATCATGCACACCCGCAACTCCTCTTTGCGCGTAAGCGCGATGTTTCTGGCGGTGTGCGCGGCTTGTACGGTAGCGCTGGCCCTTGCGGTCGGCGTTACCGCACTTCAGCCGGGTGCCGCCTATGCTTCCGACTACTATTCCGCTACGGCGACCCCGTGGTATCGCAACCCTGCAACGGGTATCATCGAAGACTCTGGCGGCGAGGACTCCGAGGTCTTGGGCCAGTCCATGACCGAGGGTTGCGTCTCGCCGAACGCGTTCCTCGAAATCGACGACGCAGGCAACCGCTATGTCACGTTGCGCCTGGGCCTTATGGACAACATCAACAACGTGAACATCCTGGCCGATGATGACTGGGTGAATGCGTATTACCAGTGCTCGCCCCAAACCATCGCCGTCGATGGCGCCACCACCGATTTCCGCTTCCTCGTGGGAAGCGAGGGCGCTATCTTCCGCATCAACATGTACGTAGTGCCCATGGGTCGCGAGGTTATCTTCTATGTGACGCTCTCGGGCTTTTCGGAGGGCGTGAACAACGGCGGGTTCTACGTGGAAGGCTCGAGCGGCTCTTCGACGACGGCGACGCCTTCTGCGGGCACCGTCGCGGGGGTGACGGCGTCCACGGGGTCGGCCGTCACCGCGTCAACTGCGCAGTCGGGGGTTTCGAGTGCATCGAGCGCGTGTCAGCAGCTGAAGGCCAAGATTGCCGAGGCCGAGCAGCTGCTGAAGAGCTCCACGAAATCCGACGAGCTGAACCAGGCACTGCAAACGGCCCTCGACGAGGCCAAGGCTGTGCAGGAGAAGACCGATCCCGCCGATGACGAGCTCAAGGCTGCTGCCGATAAGCTTGGCGATGCCCTGACCACGTTCAAGAACTCCGTTTCGGCCCAGTCCGTGGCGGGCTCCTCCGATGGCATCGAGGAATACGACGCCGGCGGCAACAAGGTGTCGCAGGACGACGGCGCATCGGCTGCTAGCGTGAACGTGCCCGTCTCGACCCTGGTCGTCGGCGGAGTGCTGCTGGTTGTGATTATCGCGGGCCTGGTGTGGTTCTTCGCGTATTATCGCCCGCGCCATGTGGGCGGTCCCTCGAGTGCCGCTGCCGCTGCGGCAGCGCCTGCGGGCGGGGCGTTTCGGCCCTATGAGGCCGGCCCTGCCGTGTTGCCCGAGGAGGGCGAGTCCACGAATGCATCCGCTTCATCTTCCGCATCTGAACAGGGGAGATAATTGTGACAAGCAGCTTCAACGCGTTTGCGCGGCGCGGCTGCACCCGACGCAGCGCCTTGACCCTCGTGGGCCTTGGCGCTGCATCGCTGGCGCTTTCCGGCTGCGTGAACCAGCATCCCGATCGCGATTCGGGCGAGGACGGCCAGCTGCGACTCGTCGCCACGTCGCCCGCTTCCGCCGACATCACCGATAAGCTCAACCTCGACTTGGTGGGCGTGTGCTCAAGCTCCATCAGTTCCATTCCCGATCGCTACGCCGACGCTACGCAGGTGGGCACGGCTATGTCGCCTGACCTGGAGGTTCTTAAGTCGCTCGACCCGAGCTACGTCATTTCGCCGAACTCGCTGCAAAGCGACTTGCAGCCGAAGTACGCTGGCGCGGGGCTTGCCTGCATCTTTCTGAACCTACGCAGCGTGGACGGCATGTACAAGTCCATCGAGGGACTGGGCAAGAAGTTCAACCGCGAATCGGAGGCGAATTCGCTGATCAGCGACTACAACGCTTTTATGACGGATTATCGCCAGAAGAACGTGGGGAAGGAAAGTCCGCGCTGCTTGGTGCTGATGGGCCTGCCCGGCAGCTACATCGTCGCGACCGACAACAGCTACGTGGGCAGCCTCATGGCGCTCGCCGGCGGAACGAACGTGTACCAAGATACGGACATGGAGTTCCTGAACGCCAACACCGAGGACATGAAGCAGAAGGAGCCCGACATCATCCTGCGTTGTGCGCACGCGCTGCCCGACCAGGTTGTGGAGATGTTCAAGGAAGAATTTTCCACCAATGACATCTGGCGCCACTTCAAGGCCGTCGAGCAAGGGCGCGTCTACGATCTGCCCTACGATCAGTTCGGCATGAGCGCGAAGTTCAACTATCCCGATGCGCTGGATACGCTTCAGCCCATCCTGTATGGGGAAGGGTAGGCCGCCATGGTAAGTATGGGAAGGAAAGTCGCCGCCTTCTGCGTGGTTGTCCTGGGGCTGCTTTTGCTGTTCGTGTTCGCCGTGAACACCGGCAGCCTTCAGGTTTCGCCATTGCAGCTGTTCAATGGCTTGTTCGTGGCGTACGATCCCGATGTCGCAACCATCTATGACCTGCGTTTCCCGCGCATCTTCATCGCCATGGTGGGCGGTGCGGCAACGGCGACCTCGGGCGTGTTGCTGCAGGCGGTCATCCGAAACCCGCTTGCGGATCCGGGAATCATCGGCATCAACGCAGGCGCCTCTCTTGCCGCCATTTTGGTGACGGCGTTTGTGCCTGTACTGTTCTACTTCACGCCGCTGTTCGCCTTTGCGGGCGGATTGGTGGCGTTTGCCCTGGTCTACAGCTTGTCATGGAAGGGTGGGCTTTCGCCTTTGCGCATCATCTTGGTGGGTGTTGCGGTCAGTGCCATGTTCACGGGCATCGCGAGCGCGCTCGATAGCGGCACGGGTTCAAGCATGTCGAGCGTCACGAGCATAGTGGACGCCAATATCACGATGAAGACGTGGAGCGATTTTTGGACGCTTTTGGCGTACGCCGTGGTGGGCCTGCTGCTCGCCGCGTGTGTGTGGAAGCGCTGCGATTTGCTGGCGCTCTCCGACAAGACGGCGCGCTCGATCGGCGTGAACGTGGACCGCACGCGCATCTTCGTGTCATGCATTGCCGTGCTTTTGGCCTCCATCTCAACGGCAATCATCGGCCCAATCAGCTTCTTGGGCCTGATCGTGCCGCATATCGCGCGCCTTCTGGTGGGGTCAGGGCACAAGACTCTCATCCCGTTCTCCATGCTGCTTGGCGCGCTTTGCCTGCTTTTGGCTGACACAGTCGGACGCACCATCGCTGCACCGTACGAGATTTCGGCGGCAATCATTATGAGTGTCGTGGGCGGCCCGGCCTTCATCCTGCTGCTGAGGAAAGCGAGGGCGAGCTATGGCGAATAGGGACGAGAACACGACGTACGCCCAGGTGGAAAGCGAGTTGCGGGGTGCAAGTGCTTTGCACGCTTCGGGCAGCTTGTTCACCATTCGGGGCCTAACGTTTGCCTACGGTGACCACGTGATCTTCGACGGCCTCGACTTGACGTTGCGCGAGGGGCTTGTGACCACGCTCATTGGCGCGAACGGCAGCGGCAAGACCACCCTGTTCAACCTGATGACCAAGCAGTTGCGCCCTCAGGCCGGGGATGTGTATCTTCGACGCGGCAACATCGCCTACATCGGATTGCGCGATTTCGCACGACTGGTTTCAATCGTGCATCAGAACAACACTGCGCCGGGCGATTTGTCCGTCGAGAAGCTCGTGCGCTACGGGCGCGAGCCTTATCACGGCATCGGTCAGGTTGCGAGCACTGAAGAGGATGACGCCATGGTACGGTGGGCTATCGATACGTGCGACCTGCGCGGATTCGCCGAGAAACCAGTGGCTTCGCTTTCGGGCGGCCAGCGTCAGCGCGCCTGGATCGCCATGGCGCTGGCTCAGGGCGCGCGCGTGCTTCTGCTCGACGAGCCCACAACGTATTTGGATGTCCGCTATCAGCTGGATATTCTGCGTTTGGTCCGCCGCCTGAACCGCGAGTTCGGCTTGACGGTGGTCATGGTGCTGCACGATATCAACCAGTCGCTCTATTACAGTGACGAGGTGGTGGCGCTTGCGGGTGGCCGCATTGTGGCGCAAGGCGCTCCCGAACAGTTGGTGACTCTGCAGCTGGTGAAGAAAGTGTACGGCGTTGACCTGGGGATAACCGAGATTAATGGTAAGCCTTTCGTGCTGGCGGTATAAGGCAGGTCTCCCCCTCGAGCGTGTTAACCTTGGTTGATTTCTTATCTAAGCCATGGTAAACTTTTTCAAATTTGTGAGAGATGTCAAACAGTAAGCAGGTACGATACGTGAACGAACAAGCTGCGCAAATCGAGCAGGGCGTTGCGGTTGAACAGGCAAACCAAGAAAACTTTCGCCTGCGCCACGGCCTGTGGGCGGCGGGAGGCTTTCTCTTCTTCGTGCTGGGGATGGCGGGCGTGGTGCTGCCGATTCTGCCTACGACGCCGTTCATCCTGGTTGCCGCCTTCTGTTTTGCGCGCAGCTCCGATCGCCTGAACAGCTGGTTTAAAGGTACAAAGGTCTACAAGATGGTGCTCGAGGGCTATATGACCAAGCGCTCCATGACGCTGCGCGCGAAGCTCATCATCCTCGTGCCCGTTACCGTGCTTCTGGCTGTGGGCTTTGCCATGATGAGCAACGTTCCCGTCGGCCGCGTGATTGTTGCCATCGTGTGGGTGGGCCATATCGTCTATTTCGGGTTCGTCGTGAAAACCGATCGCTAGGACGTTGTCTCACGTCAGCTGGGACGGTTTCGAAAGCCGAAGCCCTCGCCCGAGGCGATTTCCTCCAGGTCAGAGCTCTTTGAGGCTTGCGCCCTCTTCGCCCCATGCGCCTAGCGGCCCTTCTACCTTGCAACCCCCTGCTGCCCTTCGCTGTAGAGGCGGCGCCCATCGCCGACCCTCCTCCTTGTGCGGGTGACGCTGGCCATTGCGCCCGCGCTCCCTTACAATAAGGCGGTTTGGCGATTTGGTATGGAAGGAAAGCGGCCGCGTGAGGCGAATGGGCAAAAGCGATCGTGCCACGATGGTGGGCTTTCTTGCGCTCGTGTTCTGGAGCATGATGTTCGGGTTTGTGCGCCTGACCTCGCAGGGTTTCGGCGTCTTGCTCGGCGGCGCGCTCATTTACACGCTCGGCGCGATCTCGCTGTTCATCGTTTTGCGCCCGTCGGCACCGAGCGCTTATCCTTTGAAGTACTTCCTGGTCAGCGGCGGGCTTTTCGTGTTCTACGAGGCCGCCATAAGCGCCTCGATCGGCCTTGCCGCCTCGTCCACGCAAACGGTCGAGCTCAGCATGGTGAACTACCTTTGGCCTTCGCTTACCGTCCTTTTGAACTCAACGGCGATGCGCGGCGCTCGCGGACTTGCCCGCGCTCTGCCGGGTGCCGTGGTTGCGACGGTGGGTGTGATGCTTGCGCTTGGGGGAGACGCCGGCCTTGACGCGGGCGTCGTCGCGGCGGATATCTCCTCGAATCCGCTTCCGTTCGCCCTGACGCTCGCGGCGGCGCTTGCCTGGGCGTCCTATTCCGTCGTCACGCCGCGCATCACGAACGGCAAGGATGCCACGCCCTATTTCGTGATCGGCGTCGCGGCGGTGTTCTGGGTGATGTTCGCCACCTCGGGCGCGCCTGTTCCCCAAAGCATGCCGTCAACAGGGTCGATTCTGGCGCTTCTTGCCGCGATGGGCTCGATCGCCGCGGGATACGCGTGTTGGAACCACGGGCTGCTGTTCGGCAACGTGTCGCGCATGGCGCTTGCATCGTATGCTGCGCCCTTTCTCTCGGTGACGGCGAGCTCGATTATTTTAGGGCTCGCGCTGCCTGGGCTTTTCTGGGCAGGCGTTGCATTCGTCGTTGCAGGGTCGTTGCTGAACCTGCTCATGGGCAAACGCGCGGAGGGTCGCGGAGATAACTAAATCGGGAAGGGAAGGCTTGGGGAACTCACCCGATAGAAGGGCGTCTCTGGCTCTTCTGCGCCCTGACTGCTCGTTTTCTCACCGTTTGTCCGCTTTAATTCTGGTTTCGCGCGAATTTGCCGCTTTGCGCTGGTCTTTCGCTCGTTCTTCCAATACCATCAAGGTCGATTTGACCTTTTCTTTACGGAGGAACCCCCATGTATCCTTGCTCCGATGCCGAAGCGCTTGCTTTCGCCCAATCCGAACCTGCAGGAACCCGCACCGCCGCGCTCGTTCGCGATGCCGCCGCGTCCGCTGAGGGCGCCATCATCGAGTGGCGCCGGCTGTTTCATCAGCATCCTGAGGTTTCGGGGCAGGAATCGCATACGCAGGAGATGCTCTGCGACGAGCTCGATCGCCTGGGGGTGGAATATCGGCGCCTCGACAACAACGGCATCATCGCGACGATTCGCGGGGAGGCCTCTGGGTCCTATGATGCAGCCGGTGTCCCTGCGCGTCGCGTGGCCCTTCGCGCCGACATCGATGCGCTTCCTGTGACCGAGGACACGGGCGTGCCGTTCGCCTCCGAGAACGAGGGCGTCATGCACGCGTGCGGCCACGATGCGCACATGGCCATGATGCTCGGTGCGATCCGCATTCTTCTCGAGACGAAACCGCAGCTCAAGGGCGAGGTTCGCATCTTGTTCCAGCCTGCTGAGGAAATCTCGATCGGCGCGCTCTCCATGATCGACGCTGGCGCGCTCGACGGCGTCGACGCCATTTACGGCGCGCACATCTGGAGCGAGGTCGACGCGGGCACGGTGTCGTGCGCGCCGGGGCAGCGCATGGCCAACACCGACTGGTTCCACATCGACATCGAGGGCGTCTCCGCGCACGGGTCCATGCCGCACAAGGGTGTCGACGCCGTTGTCGTGGGGGCGGAGATGGTGAACGGGCTGCAGGTGCTCGTTAGCCGCGACGTGTCGCCGTTCGACCCGGTCGTTGTTACCGTTGGTGAGTTCCACGGTGGCGAGGCGCGCAACGTTATGGCTGGTCACGCCTACCTTTCGGGAACGGTGCGCACCTGGACCGAAAAGCTGCGTCGCGAAGTTCCCGATCGCCTCGAGCGCATCGTGAGCAAGATAGGGCACGCTTTCGGGGCCAAGGTGAAGTTCACGTTCGAGGAGGGCAATGCGGGCCTCTCGAACGACCCCGTGTGCGCGGAGGTCGCGCGGCGTGCGGTCGTGGACATGCTGGGGAAGTCCGCAGTTTCGGACTACCGCGGCACGCTCTCGGGCGAGGACTTCAGCGAGTACCTGAACATCGTGCCCGGCGTGTTCTGCTTCGTTGGAACGCGAAATCCCGAGGTGGGGGCTTCGCACCCGCAGCACAGCTGTCATTTCGCCATCGACGAGAGCGTGCTCGCGAAGGGCAGCATGGTTGCCGCCCAATGGGCCTGCCGCATGCTGGCGGCGGAATAGCGGGCATCATCGTGCGCACTTTGCGGGTTCCCTGAGGGCCCGCGGCTGCTTGCGGGCGCTTCGCCCCGATGTCGCCGGAGATTCCTCGCGGCTGCGCGTGCCAGGTTCCCGTGCGCCTTCCCCGAAAAACCATCATTTGTTCGCTGTGTTAGCCATGCAAAACTTGCCACTTGCTGTTATGATTAAACGCGAGAAAACAGCTGCGCACCCACACTTGCAAACACACTCCGCGCGCATACCACGTAAGCGATTCGAGGCATATCCATGGCGTTCGTACATTTGCACAATCACACCGAATATTCCCTGCTCGACGGCTTGACCCACGTGAAGGACATGGTTCGTCGCGCCGCCGATCTCGACATGCCGGCGGTGGCTATCACCGACCACGGCGTCATGTCGGGCGTGCCGGAGCTGTGCGACGCGTGCACGGCGGTCGAGAAGGAAACGGGCAAGAAGGTCAAGCCCATCTACGGCTGCGAGGTCTACTTCACCACCGACGAGGAGCTGCGCAAGGACGTAAAGCCGAAGCTGTACCATCTGCTGCTCCTTGCGAAGACCAACGAGGGCTATCACAACCTGTTGCACCTGGTCAGCGAATCGCATGTCGACAACTTCTACTATAAGCCGCGCACGACGTTCTCCATGCTGCAGAAGTACGGCCACGGCATCATTGGCTCGTCCGCGTGTATCGCGGGCATCATCCCGAAGCTTCTGGACAACCGCCAGTTCGACGACGCGGTCGAGTGGGCGCGCCGTTTCGCGAGCTGCTTCGACGAGGGCGACTTCTACATCGAGCTGCAAAACCAGGGCCTGCGCACCGACGCCGGCATGACGCAGACCGAGCTCAACCGCCAGCTCACCAAGGTCGCCCAGCTTGCGGGCCTAAAGACCATCGCCACGAACGACTTCCACTACCTTAAGAAGGAAGACGCAAAGGCGCAGGATATCATGCTGTGCATCGGCACGGGTTCGGCGGTGAACGACGCGAACCGCATGCGCTTCGAGAACGACGAGTTCTACATGAAGACGGAAGAGGAGATGCGTGAGGCGCTCTCCGAGTTCCCCGAGGCGTGCGACAACACGGTTGAGGTGGCCAACAAGGTCGACGTTGTGCTCGAACGCGACTCCATTCTGCCGCGTTTCCCCTTGCCAGAAGGCGAAACCGAGGAAAGCTGGTTCCGCAAGCAGTGCGAGTGGGGCTTGAAGAAGCGCTACGGCGACCCGGTGCCCAAAGAGGCATGGGATCGCTATGAATACGAGGCTGGCATCATCTTGCAGCAAGGCTTCCCGGCGTACTTCCTCATCGTGCAGGAATACATTGCCTGGGCCCGCAGCCAGGGAATCGGCGTCGGCCCGGGCCGTGGCTCGGCTGCAGGCGCCATCTGCACTTACGCCATGGGCATTACCGACCTCGACCCGCTTCCCAACGGGCTTCTGTTCGAGCGCTTCCTGTCGCCCGAACGCGTGGAGATGCCCGATATCGACGTCGACTTCGAGGATGAACGTCGCCAGGAAGTCATCGAGCATATTAAAGAAGTCTACGGCGAGGACCATGTGTCGGGCGTTATCACGTTCGGCAAACTGCAGGCGAAAAACGCCGTGCGCGATGCTGCGCGCGTGCTTGACTACCCTTACAGCGTGGGCGACCGCATCTGCAAGATGATCGGCGACGAGCTCGGCATCACCATCGACAAGGCGCTCGAGACGAATCCCGACCTGAAAAAGGCATACGACGGCGAAGAGGACGTGCGACAGGTTGTCGATGCTGCGAAGTCAATCGAAGGGCACGTGCGCGGCGAGGGCGTGCATGCCTGCGCGACCATCATCTGCCGCGATCCCATGGCCGACCACGTGCCCATGAAGCGCGATACCAAAGGCGGCGGCATCATCACGCAATATGACGGTCACTACACGCCTGACCTGGGCTTGCTCAAGATGGACTTCCTTGGACTGCGCACCTTGGGCGTGCTCTCGCGCGCATGCCGCAACGTCGAGCAGACCACTGGCGTCAAGATGGTGCCCGAGGAGATTCCCACCGACGACGAGGGCGCATTCGCCCTCATGCGCTCGGGCAACATGGACGGCCTGTTCCAGGTGGAAGGCTCGCTGTACGTGAGCCTGTTCGCACGGCTTCCACCGCGCCGCTTCTCCGACATCGTCGCATCGATCGCCCTCAACCGCCCGGGCCCGCTCGAGTCCGGCATGGTCGACGACTACGTGAAGGTGGCGAGCGGCAAGACGCCCGTCCACTACTACGACGATCGCCTGCGCCCTGTGCTCGAGGAAACCTACGGCACCATGGTCTACCAGGAACAGATCATGCAGGTTTCCATGGTGATGAGCGGCTTTTCCGCCGGCAAGGCAGACAAGCTGCGCAAAGCAATGGGCAAGAAGAAAATCGACATCATGCGCCTGCTCCAGGAAGACTGGAACAACGGTGCCGTCGAGAACGGCTACTCACTCGACATCGCGAAGAAGATTTGGGATGACGCGGAGAAGTTCGCTAAGTACGCGTTCAACAAGTCGCACTCGGCTGCATACTCCATCCTGGTCATGCGCACGGCGTACCTGAAGGCGCATTACCCCAACGAGTACATGGCCGCAGTGCTGTCGAGCTACATGGGCAACACCGACCGCCTCATCCGCTACATCGCGAGCTGCAACCACAACGGCACGCCCGTGCTGCCGCCGGACATCAATTCGTCGAACGCCGAGTTCACCCCGGTTAAGGATGGCATCCGCTTCGGGCTCGTCGGCGTGCGCGGCGTCGGGCGCAACGTGGCCGACGCCATCATCGCCGAGCGCGAGGAAAACGGCCCGTTCACCAGCCTGCATGACTTCGTGAACCGCGTCGATGCGAAATGCTTTAACCGTAAGACGCTTGAAGCGCTCATCAAGGGCGGCGCCTTCGATTCGACGGGGTACACGCGCAAGCAGCTCATGTACTTCCTGGAGGAAACGCCGCTGCTCGAGAACGCCTCGAAGCGCCAGAAGGACCGCGACGCCGGCCAGGTGAGCATGTTCGACCTGTTCGCCGCCGACGAGGACTCAGGTTTTCAGGAGGACGTGCCTGCGCCCGACGGCATCGAGTGGGACAAGCGCACCAAGCTTGCCTACGAGAAGGAAATTATGAAGATCTACGTGTCTGAGCACCCGCTTGCACCGTACGAGAGCGCGATTTCCCGCATGACGAAGTTCCAGCTGGGCGACTTGGCCGAGCGCACGAAGGAAATCAAGTCAGCGACGTTCGTCGGCATGGTGTCCAATGTGGTGACCAAGCTTACCAAGCGCGGTACGAAGATGGCCACGTTCACGATCGAGGACACAACGGGCCATATGGAATGCATCTGTTTCAAGTACGACGAGAACGCAGAGGCCATCCATGAGGATGCCATCGTGAAGATCAAGGGCAAGTTCGAGCACAGTGACCGCGGCAACCAGATCATGGCGTTCGAGATTGAGGAAATCGAGCTGAACGAAGAGGATGCTCGACCTTCGCATCTGCAGCTTAACGTGCCGTCGTGCGAGTTCGACCAGCAAAAATTGTTGCGCTTGAACCGTATCTTGCAGTCGTATCCGGGCCGCGATGGGGTTGTGCTCCTCGTCACGCAGTCCGACGGCCGCCGCTTCCGCGCGGAGCTGCCGGTTACGGTCGACTCGGGCTCGCCGGTTATGCGAAGCGAGCTGCAGGATTTGTTCGGACGTGGCGCGCTGATCGCATAGAGAGTTTGCTATCGCTGGCCCGGGGATTAACCTCGGGCCAGCGTTTTCTTCTCCCCGATAGCTCATTGCGCGCCGCAGTGTTGCAGGTCGCCCGCGACTTGCCTCAGGTAGCCTCCCTTGTTTCTTCGCTGGTTGGTGCTTCGCGTCCCCCTGGCTCGCCGCAGGTCGCCGAATCTCGTTCCGGCCCTTTGCAGTTCGCTCTAGCTCGATATGAGGTTCGCCGCCTTATTGCTTGTCGTGTTCGCGCGCAAATGAGGTATCATGCTCGATATGGATAATGTCAAAAACAATATGACGCTTTCGCTTGTCGTCGCCTACAATGGCAAGCCTTTCAGCGGCTTTGCGCGCCAGCCCGGCCAACTTACGGTGCAGGGCGAGCTGGAACATGCGCTTGAGCTGCTGTTTCGCCGCGAGGTTGAAACCACGTGCGCCGGCCGCACCGACGCGGGCGTCCATGCGCGCGCTCAAGTCGTGAGCTTTGATATCTCGCCTGATGAATTGCGTGATCGTACGCTTGAAAGTCTCGCCCGGTCGATGAATGCGCTCACGCATGAGGCCATCGTCGTGCGCTCGGTCGACGAGCGCGAACCCGGCTTCTCTGCCCGCTTCGACGCGACGGAGCGCGAGTACCGCTATTTCATCTGCACCGAGCCCGCGCCGCCCATTTTCCTGCGCGATTTCTCCTGGCACATCCCGAAGCCGCTCGATGTCGAGGCTATGCGCGAGGCGTCCCGCGCGCTCATCGGCGAGCACGATTTCAAGAGTTTCTGCATGGCGGCAAGCGCGGTGGGGAAGCCGACGTGTCGCAATGTGCATGAAATCTCGTTCGCTCAAGAAGAAGTGATGGGGGAGCGGGCCATCGTCATCACTGTGAAGGGCAACGCGTTTCTCCACTCCATGGTGCGCACCATTGTGGGCACGCTTGTCATGGTCGGCCGCGGCCAGCGGAAACCCGAATGGGTCGCCGACGTGCTCCAGGCGTGCAACCGATGCGCTGCAGGGGAGAACGCACCTGCAGCCGGTCTCGTTTTCTGGAACGTGAGCAACGACGGCGTAAGGGACCACATCTGATCATGGTGGAACGGAAGACACCTTTTCGTGATAAGCGTGAGTACGTCACGTTCGGCGATGGGTTTCCCGGCTTTGGGGAATCCGACGAGCACAAGGCTTCGCGCTGGAATGCGGACCTCTTCGAGGAAGCGCCTGTTTCGGAACCTGAGAATGCGCCTGTTGCCTATACGGGTGATGAAGATTTCCCGACGCGTGGCCGCTACAGTGGAGTCGGTGTCATCGTCGACGAAGGCGCCGACTTCGATCCCGAGCCGGCCTTGTGCGACGGCGCCAAAGCTGCTGCAGTTTGCGAGAGCCCCGCGCAGGTCGCGCCCGCAAAAGGCGCCGGACCCGCTGCTTGCGCAAGCAACCTCGAAACCGCTGTTCCCGCAAGCAATCCTGGGCGCGCCGCTTCCGCAAACAAGCCCAAACCAGCCGCATCTGTCGAGGCCAAGCTCGATCTCTCGCTGTTCCGCGAGCTCTATCGAAGCCGTGATGGGCGGCTCGTGTTCTTCGAGCATTGTGCGACCGGCCATCTTGCCGCCGTCGACGCATCGAAGCTCGTGTAAGCTGAGCATTCTCCGCTTTGGGCGCCGTCGACGCATTCCGCCGCCCTACGTTTAATCGCACGGGACTTAAGCGGGGAGTAATAAGCACGCTAACGAATAACGCCCCTTGCATCGATTGGTCGAGCAAGGGGCGCTGCTGTTCTCGCCGTAGGGACGAATTCGTTAGCGTGCTTCGGGCTTTTCCGGCACGGTGCGATCGACGAAGTAGATCTTGTACCACATGAGGAACATGTACACGATCCAAATCTTGCGCGAGCGATCGGCTCCCGCCTTGTGCTCGTCGAGCAGGCGAACCAGCTCATCGGTGTTGAAGAACTCGCGCGCGATGTCGCCTGTGAACCACTCCTTCACCATGGTGCAGTAGCGCTCCTCGCGCAGCCAATTCACGACAGGCACAGGGAAGCCGAGCTTCTCCTTCTGCGCCCAGTCCTTCGGGATGGCGAACTCCGCAGCGTCGCGCAGTGTGAGTTTCGTCTGCTGCTCGTTTGCCTTAAGCGGCGTGGGAATGGTGGCCGACAAATCGAACACGCGGCGGTCGAGGAAGGGCACGCGCGATTCGAGCGAGTGCGCCATCGACATCTTGTCGGTCTTGAGCAGGATGTCGCCCACCAACCAGAAGTACAAATCGACGTACTGCATGCGCGTCGTCTCGTCGAGATCGGCAGCCTCGGCATATACGGGCGCCGTGAGCGATTGCGGGGTGGGGGCGTTGCAGCCGCCCTTGAGCAGGCTTGCGCGCTCCTCGGGTGTGAAGGCGACGCCGTTCGCGTTGGTGTAGTACCAGTCTTCAGGCGTCTCGCTTGCGCGCTCAAGATAGTTCGCACCGCGCAGATGAAGCGCGCGCATCGCATGGGATGCGCCCTTGAGCAGGCCTTTCGGCGCCCAGCTTACCTTCGCGTTGGAGAACGGCGTCTGGTAGATTCGATAGCCTCCGAAGAACTCGTCGGCACCTTCACCGGAAAGCACGGCCTTCACCTGGGTGGCGGCAATCTGGTCGACGAAGTACAGCGCCACGGCGGAAGGGTCGGCGGAGGGCTCGTCCATGTGCCACTGCACGCGCGGAAGGCTCGCCCAGTATTCCTCCTCGCCGATGTATTTGTCGGTGTTGGCGATATGCAGGTCGTCTGCCAGCTCGCGCGCCCAGGAAATCTCGTCGCGCATGGTCTTGCCGCCTGCGCCTTCGGCATTGTTCGCGGCCGCCTGCTTGTAGCACTCGAAGCCCACGGTGAACGTCTTGATATCGGGGTTCTCCTTGGCCAGGCATGCCGCCATGTAGCTGGAGTCGATGCCCGACGACAGGAAGCTTCCGACTTCGACGTCGGCCACGTTATGGTAGCGCACGCTGTCGCGCATGACCTCGTCGATGGCGCGCGCGGTGTCCTCGCGGTTGCGGCTCTCGTCGAAGTGGTACTCGGGGCGCCAGTAGCGGCGCTCGGTGATGGAGCCGTCGGCGTGCACGGTCATGCAGTGCGCGGGCGCAAGCTTGAAGATGCCCTTGAAGAAGGTCTCCGGCAGCGCGCTGAACTGGAAGCACAGGTACTGCTCGAGTGCCTCGCGATTGAGCTCGCGGGTGTAGGCGGGGTGCTCCAGGATGCATTTGATCTCGGACGCGAAGATGAACTGGCCGTTTTGCTGCGTGTAGTAAAACGGTTTGATGCCGAAGAAATCGCGCGCGCAGAAGAGCTCGCGAGCCGCGCGGTTCCAGATGGCGAACGCGAACATGCCGCGCAGGCGGTCGAGCACCCCTTCGCCCCATGCGAGGTAGCCCGTGAGCAGCACTTCCGTGTCCGATTTCGTCTTGAACTGCCAGCCCTGCGTCTCGAGTTCGGCGCGAAGGTCCTGGTAGTTGTAGATTTCTCCGTTGAACACGATGGCGAAATCGCCCTTTGCGAGCATGGACTCGGGCGTGCCGCACGGCGTGCCGTCGGGCATGAGCGCGGGGGAGGTGATCGCCGAGTCGTGCTCTCCTGTCGCGCGAACCATGGGCTGGTTGCCGTTCGCCAGGTCGATGAGCGAGAGGCGGCGGTGCCCGAGCGCGATGCCGCTTTCCGCGTCGAGATACTGGCCCTCGCCGTCGGGCCCGCGATGCGCCATGATGTCGCACATGGCCTTGAGCGCGGGGGCGTCAGCGCTGGTCGCTTGGGTGAATCCGCAGATTCCGCACATGCAAAAGCTCCTTCATATCGATGTCGTGCGCTCGCGCGCAGCGATTCTCGTGTGGGTAGGGTTCCATGATAGCGAAAGCGCATGACGTGCAGCCTTCTTCTGCGAAAACTGCGGAAACGCCGCGCAAATGGGCGCTAGCGGACGGGCGGCTTGGGGGCGGCCGGAGGAGTGGCTTGAGCGCGGGTGTCGGGCGTGGAGGCAATCGTCACGTCGGGATTCTCGTACACCACACGGGCCTCGGTCTCCGCACGGGCGAAGTCTTCGGCGGTGAGGGCCGATCGGAAAACCACGTCGACTGTGCAGCCGAGGTCCTCGGCGATGAAGCGGCGGAACTGCGCGGCGTCGGCGCGCGAGAATGTGCACCCGACGTCGAGCAGAAGGCAGGCGTCCCCGCCCGTGCGTGCCTGGTCGGAGGCGTAAAGCGAGAATACCGCGACCTTCGCGATGGCATAGCGCGGCGCAACGCGGAAAACGGCGTCGCGGATGGATCCGAAATCGTTCATGAGATGGCTCCTTTGTAGCCTGGTGGGCTTGGCAATTGCGTAGGGTTCCAGTATATCGCCAATCGCGAAGATGGGCGCGCCGGCGGGGGTCTTTCATAGGTCGAAAAACGCTCGTTTGCTTGAGCCATTCTCTAACAACACTATTTCGTGATTAACGTGTTAATTCAAATTATAATGACACTTTATTCTATAAAAAAGTTGTTAGATAATATACTTATTGGATAATCACGCAAAAGTGTCATTAGGGGCAGTATGCAGTGGCAAGATAAAGGTCAAGGTTTTCTGAGGAAGAATCTTTCGGGCGAGTCGGAGTATAGTTCGTTTATTCCCTCCTCGCTTGATACCGTCGTTCCGGTGGAGCTAAGCGAGGAAACCGTCAGATTGCTCAGCGCTTGCTCCCGAAAACTCGGCGAGCTTGAAGGCATGCTGCGTTTTGTCCCCAATGCTTCCATGTATCTTGCGATGTACGTCCGCAAAGAGGCTTTACTTTCAGCCCAGATCGAGGGAACTCAGTGCACGTTCGACGACATTCTCGATCCCGAGAACGTCGAATTGGCTCAACGTGATGTCGCCGACGTAGTTAACTATATCAGGGCAACAGAATATGCTGTGCGGAGAATGAACGAACTACCTCTTTGCATGCGCTTGCTTAAAGAGGTTCATGCGGAATTGCTGTCGGGCACGCGCGGCTCTGAAAAGAATCCCGGAGAGGTTAGGTCGTCTCAGAATTGGATAGGGCCAGCTGGATGCGGCCTGAGAAACGCTGCATATATTCCCCCTAACATCGATGATATGCATGATGCTTTGGGTGAGCTGGACAAATTCATCAATAGCGATATCGCAATCGATCCAATTGTGAAGGCCTCCCTTGTCCATTATCAATTCGAGACGGTGCACCCTTTTCTTGATGGAAACGGCCGTCTGGGGCGCCTGCTCATCACTCTTTCCCTGATGAATGACGGGGCGCTCAGCGCTGCGATATTCTATCCTTCTTATCAGCTCAAGTTTCGTAGAAGGGAATATTATGAACGCCTGATGGCGGTTAGGGAGAATGGCGAGTATGCGCAGTGGGTCGGCTTCTTCTGCGATTGCCTTCTGGCCAGCGCGGTGGATGCCATAGGTTCGCTCGAAAGACTCGTCGATTTGCGAACCAAGAACACGAATCTGATTAATGGAGGATTAGGGCGCTCGGCATCAAATGGCCAGCGTTTTTTGGAGCTTCTTGAGGGCAATCCCATCGTTGATGTGTCTTTTGTCGCAGAAAAGCTTGATATTGCTAGAACCACCGCCGGCAATCTTGTTAAGGATTTCGTTGGACTGGGGATTCTTGTGCAGCGAGAAAAGGGAAAGCAGCGTTATAGGACGTTTCTCTATGAGGATTACTTGAGCATCTTGAGACAAGGTAGCGACCCCTTGTAGGAGACTGATAAGAAGGCGGAGCCGATTGGGCAGTGCAGCCTATCCCGCCTTCCCTGTGGGATACCTCGGTTTTCGTGCAACTTCTGAGCAGAAAGACAACGCCAAGTGCGCGAAGAAAGCGGTTTGGGACTATATCAATCGCCTCCGCATCGACGAAGGATACGAACGCAGGGAGCAACACGATGCATCCTTCCTTGCAACTGCCGAGAACGTGATCAACGCTTTTGCGGGATACGGGGATGACGATTCCTCGTTCGGGTTCGGCAATGCGCAAAAACTCATCAACATGACCGCGAAATACATTGCCCTGGGCATTTACATGGATGATTGCAGGGAGGACTTCCAATACTGTCATTGTCCTATGGATGGCATAATGGTGGATAAAGTTGTCAAGCTCGTAGGAAGGTTGGTGGACGAGGGGGGAAGAAGGACTCCGTGCTTCGCTGGAGAATTTCGCATACAAGCGCCCACGTGCCCACGACTGGGCGGCCAAGAACGAAGTCCGTTGGAGCAAGCTGGCCCTCGAGAACCGAAAACCATATGAGGGTTTCCAAGAAGTTGTTCGGGCTCTAGCGGAAAGAGAGGGGCTATCCCCGCTTGAGCTCGACTTTTGCATTTGGGGCAGTGACGGAGATGAAAGATAGTAGCTCCGTGGGCGATTCTACTGCTGGGATTTTTACAGAAATCCCAGCAATGTAGCATCCTCGAAACTCAAATACCGAGCCCATTCGTTTTCATCCCCCGGATCGAAGGAGGTCGGGTTTGCGCCCAAAAGCCTTGCCGCTCACGCCCGACGCGACGCAAGTCACCCGACCCCTGTCTCACCCCGTCTCGCACTGGGTTTCCTCGCTGTTTCTTTCTGACGCAACCGACGCAAAACCGACGCAAAATTTTTCGTCGGTTTTGCGTCGGGCGAAAAAGCAGCCCCCGTCGCCTTTCCTTACGAAGCTTTGAAGTTGTAAATTGGCCTCATGACGTCGATGATGTCCACCGCGTCGGCGATGGGGCCGATGATGTCCTCGATGGGCTTGTAGGCGCCTGGAGCCTCGTCGATGGTGCGCTCGTTCACCGAGGTCGAATAGATGCCCTCCATGGCGGTCCGGTATTCGCGCAGGTTGAGCGTTTCCCTTGCCTCGCGGCGCGACATGACGCGGCCCGCGCCGTGGGGCGCCGAGTTGTTCCACGCCTCGTTGCCGCGCCCTTTCGCGATGATGGAGCCGTCGCGCATGTTAAGCGGAATGAGCACGGTCTCTCCCGCGTGCGCAGCGATGGCGCCCTTGCGAAGAACCATCTCATCCACGTCGATGTAGTTGTGGACGGTATGGAACTCCGACGAGGCGTCAAGCCCCGTTCTCGCCAGAATCTCCATCAGCATGCGCACGCGGTTGTGGGCGGCGAAGCGCTGGCAGACATCAACATCGTGCAGGTAGTCGTCCATGTAGCTGCCGTAGAGCCAGCACAGGTCGGCGGGCGCGTCGGGCTCTGCGCCTTCGTACCGCGCCGCGAGCTCCTTGAGTGCCGCCTGGATCTCGTCGCGGCGCCCGGCCGACTTGTACGCGTCGATGAGCTCCTGCTTGCGCTCGAAGAAGCCCTCCTTGCCGCTGTGCAAATCGACGGCGAGGCCTTGGTAGTAGTTCGCCACCTGCAGCCCCAGGTTGCGCGAGCCTGAGTGGATGACCAGGCGCTGCATGCCGTCGGAGGCGACGTCGATCTCGATGAAGTGGTTGCCGCCGCCGAGGGTGCCCAGCGAGTGCTTGAGGCGCTTGACGTCCCTGAGCTCGCGGTAGCAGCGAAGCTCCTCGAAGTCGAATTGCTCCTTGCGCCTATCCCAGACGCGGGCACCCGAGGGGATCTCGTGGCACGCCTCGTCGAAGGCGGGCAGGTCAATGGGCTTGTGGCCCAGGTCAGCCGTGAGCATGCCGCATCCGATGTCGACACCCACGAGGTTGGGTACCACAGCGTCCGTGACCCTCATCGTGGTCCCGATGGTGCAGCCTATCCCGAAATGCGCGTCCGGCATGATGGCGGTGTTTGCGCCCTCCGCAAACGGCATGCCGAGCATCGTGCTGATCTGCTCGACGCACGCGTCCTCTATGTTCGTCGCGTAGCACGCTGCCGTGCCGTGCGTTCCCTCAATCGTGAACATGGCAATCCTTCCTGCTCCTCGGCGGCTCCTAGGAGTCTGACGTGATGCATCATAGGCGCTTTTTATGAAGTGGCTGTCCCCTTCTTCGGACAGGGCTCATGCGCGATGAGGTCGGGTTGTCCTAGCATAAATTGCATTCTTGGTGATTGACCCTTTCCCAATTACTTTCGGGAGTCACTTCTTTGGAAGAGTAGTCTTGCTTGACTTGCTATCGGCTTGCAATTTAGGCGGCTGTGGGAGAAGAGGAAGGGAAGGAGTGAGAAAGGGAAGGGAGATGCTCTGACGATAAAAGCGGTAATGACGATAATCGCGAAAGGCCAGGTGGGATTGTGGAGGGAAAGAGCAAGTCCAAAACTAACCCATTCTAGTCAACGGCAAACGCTGATCCACCTGCGCCTGCCGGGCCCAATCAAAGATTGGGCAGAAGATAATCCCTAGTATTTCTGGGCTTCCTTGAGCGCTTTGAGGTAGGTGGCGTAGTGCTCTACCCGGTGGGCATCGCTTGCGAGGTAGTCGACCAGCCCGTTCTTGAGCAGCGCCGTGGCGGTGCGCCGGCGCGGGTTGAAGATGCCTCCCTCCACGAAGTTCGCGGAAAGCTGAAGCCGGCAGCCCATTTCCCTCATCTCGCGCGCGACGTCGATATCCTCCTGCACGGGCTTGTAGCGCTCGGGGTGGGCAATCACGATGTCGACGCCCTTGCCCTGGATGGAGTAAATCGCGCGCTGCCAGTTCGCGGGCAGATGGCTGCTTGAGAACTCGAGCAAAAGCAAGTTGGTGTCCTCGATGCAGAGGCTGGGCGCCGCGTCGAGCCCCATGTCGGCGAGCTTCTTCCAGTGCACCTCGTATCCCAAGCTCAGGCGCACGCCGTTCTTCTCCGCATGCGCCTTGAAGGCTCGATAGCGCTTTGCGATAAGCTCTGCGTCGAAGTCGGAGTGCTTGCAATGCGGGGTGCACACGATGTGGTCGATGCCGGCGTCCCGCGCGGCAAGCAGCATCTGGTGGGACTCCGCCGGCGTGCGCGAGCCGTCATCGACTCCGTTTAAGATATGGCAATGGATGTCGAACACGCCCTCTCCTTTCCCACGCTGCCTCGCTGCCCGCTCGCTTACCGCACGCTCGCTTCGCCGCACGTGCCCGTGCCCGCTCTCTTGTCGAGCACGGCGGCCCTATTCCTCGCTTCCCGCCTCGTGGTAGTACACGTTGAGAACTGTCTCGTACACGTTCGTCTTGTCCAGGTAGAACTCCGCGAACTTGTCCCCCTGCTGCATGGTGCCCTGAAGGGTGGTCATGTCGACCGACGTGATCCCTGTCGCCAAGACGGAGCTTGCCAGGTAGCTGAACTCGTTGAGCCCCAAGTTCGTCACGGCATAGTTCGAAGCCGTCGTGTATAGGTTGACCAGCGTCCCGACGTTACCCTGGGCACTCGAGAGCGCCTGCTTGCAGAAAGCTTCGACGAACTGCGACTGGCGCGCCTGACGGTCGAGCGACGAGGTCAGCACCGATGTGTCGCGCCACTGCACGTACTTAAGTGCGTTGCTTCCGAACAAAACGGTCGGCTCGCCCTCGACGATGTTGGTGTTGGGAATCGACTGCGTCGGGGTCAGCGACACGCCACCGATGGCATCCGCGAGCGCGCCGACGCCGTCCATATCAAGCGAGAAGTAGTAGCTTACGGGCATGTTGTACAGTACGCGCGAAACTGCGGAGGCAGTGTATTGGCTGCTCAGTTCACCGCCGTCACCGTACGCGTAGGCCAGGCACAGCTGCATGGTCGACATGCCGGTGAAGGTGTCTCCCATGAATTCGCCCACCTCGACCATCGAGTCGCGCGGGATGCCGATTCCCGTCGTCTTGCCGGTGTCGAGGTTCACGGCGAGCACCATGATGGCGTCCGCCTGCCCGACACTTCTGCCCGGCACGACCTCCTCGGTCTGGCGGTCGTAGCCTATGACGGCGACGGAAACCATATTCTCGTTCAACGCGTACGTCTTCCCGTTGTACTCGACAGTGCGGCCCCCGTCGTAGGTCACGGCGCTGTCGTCCGCCTGAATGTCGTCGGCGGTGTTGGCCTGCTTCACAGCGCTCTCTCCCGACTTCATGAAGGCGAAGGCGGCGATGGCGATGACGACCGCTATCGCCACGAGAATCCCCACGACGATAGCGACGCGCTTCAAGATTTTCTTGCGACGCGAATGATGGCGCTTCTTCTTCCTGATGAGGACTTCTTCCTCCATCGTCTGGGGCGCCTCGGGGGTTGTGGGCACCGGGGTCCCCTCGGGCGCCTCGGGCGCCGGGGTGGTGCCGCTGCCCGCCTCATCCCGGGCGTTGTCTTTCGTTTCGCTCTCTTCCAAAGTGCTTCGTCTTTCGCGCTAGTAGGTCGGTTGGTCGCTGACGAGAACTCCCGTCACGAGGTATCTTCTCACGATGTGGTTGGAATCGCCGGTGCAGGTGCTCAGCTGCACGATTTTATCGCTTGAAGTGAGCGTTGTTCCCTCGCGCACGTTCTCGACGAGCGAGTCGGGGCTGAGTATCGAGTCGAAGTACTGCTGGACGACGGTCGGGTCGGAGAAGTTGAACGAGTTCAGGATGTGGCGGTTGTCGTACTGGTAGGCGGCAATCACGCGGTAGGTGAGGATGCGTCCGTCGGTGTAGAGGTACATGTCCTCGTGGGAGTCGAAGAAGTCTTTGTTCTCGAAGCGGTGCAACGTGGTGAACATGGTTCCCTGCACCAGGTTGTGCCCGTAGATCACCGTGACGGGGTCGGAGAAGTCGGTCTTGTTCGCCAGCTGCGTGTAGATGGCGCCCTCCTCGGACCATTCGCCGTCCTTGTTGTGCTTCAGGTAGAACGTGTCATCGGTCGGGTGCTGCACCACCGGGTAGTTCACGTCGGTGCCGGGGATGTAGATCCAGGCGTAGATGTCGGGGTTCTCCAGGCGATGCGACGCGAAGTCGATCGGGTTTTCCACTCGCGGGTCCGCGGCATCTTGCGAGGTGGTGGGGGCTTCTGGCTCGGGGGTAGTGGCTGCCTCCTCGGCCGATTTCGCAATCTGGGCGTTCTGCCACACGAGGTACGCCCCGCCGGCGATTGCCGCGCACACTAACACGACGAGCAGCACGACGAGCGCCGCGATTTGCGGGCGTTTCTTGTGGGAGCTGTCGCCCGTGCCCGATGCGTCGGCGCTCGGTGCCTTCGCGTGCTTGGGGGCTGTGTCCTCTTCGGTCGGTTTCGTCTTGTCGTTTGCCATGTGTTCCTTACAATGATGCTGGTCAGCGAGCTGCCGGCGGCCCTGCTCGTGTGGATTGTCGGCAGCGCTGCCCGTGTGGATTGCACGCGCCACCGCCTGCACAAACCGCCCGTGCGATTCGCCCTTTCCGCTGGCCGAGTGCCTCTTTCTCGCAGGGCGTTTGAAAGCATGACGGGAAGCTCGCTTCGGCTTCCCGTCAGGGGCGCTGCGTTAAATCCTCGTGTTCTTGTGGCGTGGTGCGCGACCGTCGGCACGGCGTGGCACTGCCGGCTTGAAGGCGCCGCGCGGGAACTGCTCGTCGGCGCTCGCTCGAGTGGCCCTTTGCGGCATTGCGCCCGAGGTCGCACCAGCGCCGACGCCAGCACCCGGAGCCTGCCCGGGGTTTTGCCTCCGTGGCCGCTCTCCGGCTTCCCTGCGTTCCGCCTGCTTGGGGTCGATTCCCGCTTTGCGTGCCCATTGGCCGATGTCGTCTGCGGCCAGATCGCGCGCGTTGGGGTTCTCCATCAGCTGCTTTTCGCGGTCCTTGCGGGAGACGCGCTTCCCCTCGGAGTTGTAGTAGGCGTAGTAGTAATCGTTGTTCGCCTCTTCGCGCGAGAACGTGATGACCGATCCCAAGATGCGCGCGTTGGCTGCCTTGAGCTGTTGCACGCCGGCGACGACGTCATCGCGCTTCGCCGCGCGTTCGCGGATGACGTACAGCGTGCCGTCGACCAGGTTAGAGATGATGGCGGCGTCAACGAAAAGCCCGATGGGGGGCGAGTCGAATATCACGTAGTCGAACATCTCGCGCAGCGTGTCGACGAGCGCCGCGAAGCGTTTGGTCGAAAGGACGTCAGGAGGGGAGGGGATGTTCGGCTCGGAGTCCATGAAGTACAGGTTGGGACGGTCGGTCGGGTAGATAGCGCTCTTGAGCGGCGCCTGCCCGACGAGCACGGAATACAGGCCGCACTCCGTGTGGATGCCCAGAAGTCCCGCGATGCAGCGGCGGCGCATGTCGGTGTCGACGATGAGCACCTTCTTGCCCGAGCTGGCGATGGCGCACGCAAGGTTGGTGCTGACTTGGGTCTTGCCCTCGTCCATGCCCGTCGAGGTGACCACGATCGTCTTCACCTTCTCGTCGATGGAGACGAAGCGGATGTTGGCGAACAGCGTTTTCGAGGCGTTGCTCAAAAGCGGATTTTGGAACTGACTGGGGCGCTTGCGGTTTTTCTTGGCCATGTTACCTCGCCTTCTTCGGCTTGGGCATGCGGCCGAGGACGGGAATCCCCAGCAACTCTTCGGCGTCGTCGCCCGACTTCACGGTGGTGTCCAGCATGTCCTGCAAGACGATAATCGCGATGGCGACGAACAGCCCTGCGAGCAGGGCAACCGCGGTGTACATGACGCGGTTGGGGCCGGAGGGATTTTCTGGCACGCTCGCTCGGTCGATGATGTTCACGGCGTCGAGCTTCATCGCGTCGATGGCGGCCTTCGAGGTGCGGTCGGCGAGCTCGTTGGCCACGCTCGCGGCGCCTTCGGGGCTTTTGCCCGTGACGGTGAGCGTGATGACGCGGCTCGTGGTGTCGGAGGTTACCCCCACATCGAAGCCCTTGAGGTCGCTCATGCCGAGGGCACTCGCGGTGGAGCTCATCACGGTCGACGTCTTCGCGATCTTCGCCAGGTCGTTCGCGAGCTGCTGGGAAGCCGAGGTGTCGGAGCTGGTCACGCGGCCGGATCCATCGGCCGCGTTTGTCGTTTGCGTCAGCACGTAGAGCGACACGTTGGCGGTGTAGTTGTTGGTCATGAATCCCCAGCAGTATGCCGCGGTCGCGCCCGCGAACACCAGGGGGAACACGAGCACCAGGTACCATTTCTTTCGAAGGAGCTCGAGCAGCTCAAGCAGGGTCATTGAAGCGGTTCTCCTCTATTCTTCCTACAACAAAGAAGAGGGCAGCTGCGCCCTCTTCTTTGCAATGTCATGCGCGCAGTACGGTTTCCCAGGTCGGGAACCGCGTGTGCTGTCAGTGCTATTCAGCGAGCTTCTTGCGAAGGACCGCGCCCACGCCCACGGCGGCGATGGCGCATGCGGCGGTGGCAACGGCGATGCCGGCCATGTCAACGCCGGTCTGCGGGGAGGTGGCGCTTGCGTCGGTGGTGGCGCCGGTGACGGTGGAGGAGTCGACCGCGATGGTCACGAGCGAGAGGCCATCGGTGGAGATGGTCACATTGCCGTTGGAGACGGTCGCCGTCTTCGTCTCGGTGCCGAGGTTCGCGTCGCGGCCCTGGTGCTCGATGAACACGGTGGCGGTGGCACCGTTGTACTCAGTTCCCACGTTGAAGGTGAGGGTGTAGGGGCCGTAGGTGCTGCCCTCGGGCACGTCGTAAACCTTGAAGGTGCCTACGATCTTCTGGGTGGCGCTGAGCGACACGTTGGAAGCCTGGTCGGAGGTTGCCTCGACGACGAGCTTGCTTGTGGAGTCGTCGGTCTTGCCGCTGACCGTGAGGGTCGCGCCCTGGGATGCAGTGCAGGTGTTGGACGTTACCTTCTGCGGGCTGTTCGATGCCCATGCCAGAGTCGGCATCGCCATGGCGAGGGCGAGCGCGCAAATCATGGCAGTAAGCTTCTTTTTCATCGTTTCCTCTTTCACTTGAGTGAGTGCTTCAATGCTGATGATGTGTTGCATCATAGCACATGGGGACGGGGACGTGCGCCACCGTTGGGCAAGCAGTGGGCGGGAGCCCCATTTTGCGGCGAACCAACGGCAACTTACCTATCCTCATCACGATAATATCTTCCTTGTATAATGGCTTCAATGGAGGTTGCCTATTCTTAACAAAATTTCGCAATGGGGCGTTTTGTTTGAGGACTTACTGTTTATTTTCTATCGAACCTCGACATTTATGCGAAATAGGTCCTTATTCAGGATACGGTAAGTATACTGTAATTAACTTAAGAGGTAGGGCGAAAGCGACCTGATTTAGGTCGAGGTTTTTGTGCGCGGACGAAACGGGAATATGACGAGCGAAACCCTGCATGTCGAGCACATGTGGATGGAGATGGCGAAGATTCTTCAAGAGGTAGACAGGCTTGGGGGCACGCGAGCTGGCATGGAGGGAGAGGGACATTTGGTATCGCAGAGCGCTATGGGCATAGCGTTCCGCGCTGCCAAGAGATCCTTCGATATCACAGCTGCGGCTGTGGGTATGGTGAGGGACCATATCCTCTCGCGCATCCCGGAAATGCATCTCGCAAAGCTCACTTTTAGGGCGGTGGGCGCATAGTGTCCGTAGAAGATGTCATGACGCCATTGGCTGTGTCTGCAGCTAATGGCGGCGTTGAGGAGCCCCTGCCTACACCTCCGTTGAGCGCCGTGAAGCGGCGAATATCGACGCAGTTGGGAAATATGAACCCAAGTTAACTGAGAACGGCATCCCTGCGGATGTGCTGGCGAAGCTCCTCCCGGGCGACGATGTGATTGAGCTCGAGATGCCGGTTGTGGGTGGCTACTTAGCTTACCGCTTCGTGAAGCGCGCTTTCGATGTGATTTCATGTAGTTGCGCGCTGATCATTCTCGCTATTCCCATGGCAATCATCGCTGCGAAAATCAAGCTCGAGAGCCCCGGGCCTGTCATCTACTCGCAGAGGCGTGTCGGCAAGAACGGCAAGATCTTCAACGTCTATAAATTCAGAAGCATGTATGCCGACGCCGAGGCCCGCGGTGCGCGGTGGGCCTCGGAAGACGACCCACGCGTCACTCCGTTCGGCAAGTTCATGCGGGAGAAACGCATCGATGAGATTCCTCAGTTTTGGAACATCGTAAAGGGGGATATGAGCTTAATCGGCCCCCGTCCTGAAAGGCCGGCGTTTTGCCAAGAATTCGAGAAGAGGATTCACGGTTGGGATTACAGAACGCTTGTGCGGCCGGGTCTTTCAGGGCTGGCGCAGGCGACGGGCGGGTATGACCTGCTTCCCAAGGAGAAAGTGGTGCTTGACCTGGAGTACATCGAGCACAGAAACATTGTTATGGACGCGAAGATTATGTTGAAGACGCTCGGTGTCGTGAGCACGGGGGAGGGCGCTAGGTGACGAGGCTCTTGTTTCTGACCGACAGCTTCCGCCCCAGCCGCTCCGCATGCGCCAACCGCGCATGCGTTCTTGTCGACGCGATGCGCGAGGCCGGCATCGATGTGCAAGTTCTTGCTTCAAGCGACAGCCTGCTCAACTCGTCCGAGGGCTACGCGAAACCCGATTACGTGACTTTCTTCGAGACCTTCCCCCTGCAGGAGAAGACCCTCGTGAACCGCCTGCGGAACAACTTCGGGGGTCAACGCGCCTCCGTTAAGGCCGCCGAGGGTATGGGTGACTTCGACGTTGTGGTCTGTACCACCCCGCCGCTGCTCCTGACAACCTCCGCCATCAAGATTGCGAAGCGCAATGGAGCCAAGCTCGTCTTGGACGTGCGCGATGTGTGGCCCGACGTGGCCTACGAGATGGGATCGTTCACCCCCGGAAGCCCCTACGGCCGCTTCTTTTCCCACATAGCTAAGCGTGGCTTCAAGGCCGCTGACATCGTGTCTACCGTGTCCGCCGGCAAGGCGGAGAAGCTGAGGCACCGCGTCCCCGCTGGGACTCCAGTGGAGCTTGTGCCCAATGGCATTGATGAGGCTTTCGTTGAAAACGAAGAGGATCTTGCTGTCGTCGAGCGCTTCGACCTCGAGCGTGGTCCCATTTGCTGCTATGTCGGCAACATCGGCCTGGCTCAAGGCCTTGGCACGTTGTTGGACATAGCCTCTGTGCGTTCTGACGTTCGCTTCTTGCTCTTCGGGGCGGGTGCGGACAAGAAGGCGCTCGAGCAGCGTGCCAAGGTCGAGGGGCTGAGCAACGTCGAGTTCTGCGGCAGCGTCGATGCCCGCGGCGTCTACACGGTGTTGAGGTATTCAGCCCTTTCTTACGTGCCTCTGGTGAGCTCGCGTCTGAGAGACAGTATTCCCACCAAGCTTTACGAGTGCGTAGCGTGTGGGTGTCCCGTGCTGCTGGCAGCGCAGGGCGACTCCGTGGATTTGCTTGAGGAGACTGGCCTGGGCGCGCATGCCGCACCTGAGGATCATGAGGGGTTGCTGCGCGCGTTCGACGAGCTGGTGGCTCGCGGCTTCAACGTCGAGGAAAGGGCAATTGCTGCACAGAGTATGTTAGCGGCGCATTCGCGGCAGAAAGTTGCTCGCGAATTCGCGGAGACTTTGCTGGGCATCTTCGGGCAGGGTAGGTAGACGTGAAGGCATCGGCATTGGACAAGGCGCTTCTCTACGCCCGCACCGTTGCGCGCATGAGGCCGTCCATGGTTGTCGCTAGGCTGCGTCGCGCCCAGAGTGTGCCCGAGGCGCCCGTGGGTGTCGGTGTGCGCCCCATGAATCTCTCCTTGGCCGCTCTTGACCTCGACGAGGTGTATTGCTCACGCTTTGATGCTAACGCGCTTGCTGGTGGCGAGTTTCTGCTAATCAACAGTCGCCATAAGGCTGATTTGGGCACCTGGCAGGTGCCCGAGGCGAGCCATCTCTGGAACTTCAACCTCCACTATTTCGAATATTGCGTTCCCATTGCGGCGCGGTACGTGCGTACGGGTGATGCGACGGGCCCCGAATTGTTCAAGCAGCTCGTCTGTTCCTGGATTGGCGCGTGTGAATATCCTCGCGGCGACGCGTGGCACCCCTACACAATATCGTTGCGTCTCGTTAATTGGCTAATTTGTCTTGACTTGTTTGGCAAGGTCCTTACTGCTGACGACGACTTCATGGGCGCGTTTTCTGCTAGCATATACCGGCAATACCGTCATCTGCTCGCAAACCAGGAGAAGCACCTACTGGCGAACCATTACCTAGAGAATTTGAAGACGCTCGTTATTTGCGCACTTCTGTTTGGCGAGAACGATGTGTTGGCGGACGTTGAACGCGACTATCTGGCTCAGCTCGACGAGCAGGTTCTGCCTGACGGCGTTCATTACGAGCGCTCCATGATGTACCACAAGCTTATCTTGGAGGGTTTGCTGCGCGTGGAGCTCGCGTACCGCTCGGCAGGCAAAGCCGCGCCGGTAAAAGTCGCTTTCAAGGTCAGGCAAATGCTAGACGCCATGGCGTCTATCGAGCGTGGTATGGGCAAGACGCCTTTCTTTAATGACGCGGCCGACGGTGTGGCCAAGGAATGCGGGTCGCTCATTTGCGCGTGTCGTGACGTCTATGGCTATGAACCTGATGACACTAAGACGGCCTTTCTTGACTCCGGCTTCTACAAGCTCTACGACGGGAATGCTGCTCTCGTCTTCTTTGCAGGAGAGCCTGGCCCCCGGTATATGCTGGGTCACGCTCATTGTGATCTGCTGAGTTTCGAGCTTTCCATCGACGGCAAGCCTGTGATTGTAAATTCGGGCACCTACGCCTATCAGAGCGAGATGCGCCCCTACTTCCGCAGCACGGCGGCGCATAATACCGCGACCATCGATGGCGAAGAGCAGATGGAGTGCTGGGCCGAGCATCGCGTGGCGCGAGGCGTGAGCGACGTGCATGTCGAGGAGCGTAACGGGCATCGTATCGTTGCGAGCTTCCATAACTGCAAAGGGCGTCTGCATCGTCGTAGCATCGAGATGGAAGATGGCGTGTTGATGGTCGAAGATATGACGGGTTGTATTGATGCCGAGGTCGTGCAGCGCTTTCATGTCATAAACCAAAACAATGTTAGCTTGGTTGCTGATCGGAGCTGCATCGTAGGGGCCGTCGTCTCGGTCTTCTCGTCTGAGTTTGGCGTGCAACGCCAAATTACGGAAATTTCTGTCGCAGGGCGGGGAACTGTCTTGTCGAAGCTGTCCATTAAGGGGTTGCCCGATGCATAAGACGCTATATATCGGGAGCTTTCCGCCACCCTACGGGGGCGTGACCGTAAAGAATGCACTGCTTTTCGAAGCTATTTCGGAGAGGGTGCCGCTGGAAAAGCTCGACCTCATGGATGTTAAGAGACGCGACTTCAGAGCGATTAAGTCGTTCGTCAAGGCGGTCGCTGGCCGAGACGGCGTGCTCATCATTGGCGTAAGCGGCGATTTGCGTAAGCGCATAACTGATTTCATGTACCGCTTCAATCGCCCCAAGATGCGCAGGTCGTTGCTTTTCGTCATGGGCGGAAGGGTGCCGGATGACGTGGCCTATATTGAAAAGCTCGGCTGTTACAAGCGCGTTTTCGTTGAGACGGAGAGCATGCGCAAGGCTTTTGAGGCAGCGGGTGCGCAGAACGTTTCGGTCTACCCGAACTGCCGCAAGCGGCCGGTGGTGCCTTGCCAGGTTCGCAAGACCGTCGGGGGGGGCGTCTAGTGTACTTTTCTCTGATTAGCGAGGAGAAAGGCGCGCAGCTTGTCATAGATGCCGCCAAGGCGCTGCCTGCTTGCCCCTTTGTCTTTTACGGTCGCATCGATCCTGAATATGAAGCGAAGTTCGCGAGCGAGCTTGAGCGAATGCCCAACGTTGAGTATCGAGGGATATTCGATTCGGTCGCAGGGGATGTAGTCAAAGAGCTCAATCAGTACGACATCCATCTCTTCCCAACGATGTGTCCTCATGAAGGGGTGCCAGGCGTTATAGCTGAGACGAAACTGGCGGGGATTCCGACCATCGCATCGAATCGCGGATACAACGGCGAGCTAATCGAAGATGGCACCGACGGCCTTTTAACCACGCGGGACTCTGTCGAAGAGCTTGTTGATGCGATATCTGCGCTATTCGATAATCCCGCTCTGCTTGATCGAATGAAGGAAGCGGCGTTAGATTCGGCGGTGAAATTTTATGTGGACAGTTACATTGACCTAATTGTTTCCGAGCTTCCACAGGAGGGGAGCGCGCAATGAATTTGATGAATGTGTACGACAAGCTTCCGGTGTTTGCGCAGAACATGGCCTTCTCTTATATGGGCGGGCGAATCCAGAGGACCCGTTTTGGTGAGGGCTTCCGCAAGAGGCTTGCCGAGTTTGAATCTCATGATGGGTGGAGTCGGGATCAGCTCTTCTCTTGGCGAAATGAGCGTCTCCACGAGATTGTCGCCCATTGCTACGAGACGGTACCGTATTACCGCAGTGTGATGGATGAAGGCGGAATCAACCCCGCTTCCATCAAGGATGAGGAGTCCCTGAAGGCACTGCCCGTTATCACTAAGGCCGATGTCAAGGCGAATCCCAGCGCGTTCGTCTCCTCCAAGGCGAAGGACATGAACATCATTCACGTTCACACGAGTGGAACGACCGGCTCCGGGTTTCAGTTCGACAGTACGGTTGACTGCGAGCAGGCTCAGTTTGCGTGCTTCTGGCGATATTACCGTACTCACGGCCTCGACTTGGGAATGTGGCAGGCCCAGTTCTCGTCAAGGCAGGTGGTGCCGCAGCGCATCTGTAACCCTCCGTTTTGGCGCATAGACAAGCCGGGAAGGCGCTACTACATGAGTGCCTTCCACGAGAGCTCCTCCAACATGCGGGCATATTACGACGTGATACGCGAAAACCGCTTTCCGTGGATAAGCGGTTACCCTTCGCTTATGGTACTGCTAGCGCAGTGGATGAACGAGCGTGATCTCAGCTTCGATTTTGTGAAGGCCGTAACATGCGGTGCCGAAAACCTGATTGAGCACCAGGTCGATGCTATGGAGAGAGCCTTCGGCGTACGCCCTGTGCAGACATACGGGCAGACCGAGAACGTGGCCATTTTTTCACAGGCGCCTGATGGGAAAATCCTGGTGGACGAAGACTTTTCCGTTGTGGAGTTGTACCCGGAAGCTGAGAGGGGGTTCCGCGTTGTGGGCTCTTGTCTGTTCAACTATGCGACTCCGCTTCTGCGCTACGACACGGGTGACATCGTGCAGCTGGGTGATCAAACGGGGCCGCGCAGGGAGGTCGCCTCTATCGACGGTCGTCGTGAGGATTATGTCCATATGCCGGACGGCACAAAGATTGGGAAGCTCGACCACGTCTTCAAGGACACGCCGCACTTTCAGGAGGCTCAAATCTACCAAGCAGCGGATTATTCCCTGCAGCTTCGCGTTGTCGGGGAGCCCTATCTATGCGTAGAGGACGAGAAGACGGCGCTTGTGGCATTGAGGGCGTCGATTGGTTTTGATCTTCCCGTGAGGTTTGAGTATCTATCGGAGTTGCCGCGTTCGCGGTCGAGGAAGCTCCGGTTTGTCGTCTCGGACGTGGTTGCCAATGAGTAGCGGCATCAGGTGTGTCTTCTTCTCGCTCATAGGCGAGGCGAAAGGGGCAGATTTAGTGCTCGAAGCTGCAAGAAATCTGTCTGAGGTTGAGTTTCACTTTTACGGGCGCGTTGATTGCGGTTTCAAGCAGCGCTTCAGAGCTGGTCTATCTGGTCTGCCAAACGTCGAATACCACGGCATTTTCGACTCGGTGTCTGGTGATGTGCTGGCAGAACTGAACCAGTATGACCTGCATCTCCTACCGACAAGCTGGCCCAACGAGGGCGTTCCAGGGGTCCTTGTGGAGACCAAAAGCGCCGCAGTTCCTTCCATCGTGAGCAACTGTTGCCACAACGTCGAGGTCGTCAAGGACGGAATCGACGGAATTGTTCTTGAGGAGTGCACCGCGCAAAACTTGAGTGCAGCGATAGCAGGCTGTGCGAGGAATCCTGATCGTCTTGACGAGATGAAGCGTGCAGCGCTCGTCTCCGCGGAACGATTCTATATAGATCGTTATGTGGACTTGATCGTCTCTGAGCTAGTTGCATAGGCGCTCGCATCCAAAGAAAACGTTTTCAACCAAGGAAAGGAATCAATAATGGTTAACGTTATCGGTCTCGGTTATATCGGACTGCCCACCGCGCTCATGATGGCCACGCACGGCGTGGAGGTCGTGGGAACTGACTACAACGAGGAACTCGTGGCAACTCTGAATGCCGGGCATACCACCTTCAAGGAGGAGGGGCTTGACGAGCTGTTCGCCGACGCGTTGAAATCTGGCATCAAATTCACGACCGAGTATCAGGTGTGCGATACCTACATCGTGAGCGTGCCGACGCCCTACGATAAGCTAGACAAGAAGATCGACCCCTGCTATGTGATTGCCGCCTGCAAGACGGTGCTCGAGGTCGCCCCGAAGGGCGCCGTGCTCGTAATCGAGTCGACTATTTCGCCCAACACGGTGGATCGCTTTGTGCGCCCGCTGCTCATTGAGGCTGAGCGTGAGGATGTTAAGCTCGTGCACGCCCCGGAGCGCATCATCCCCGGAAACATGGTTTACGAGCTGCTGCACAACAACCGTACTATTGGTGCAGACGACCCCGAGGTGGGCGAGGAGGTTGCTAAGATTTACGCAACCTTCTGTCAGGGCGAAATCAGTGTGACCGACATCCGTACCGCTGAGATGACCAAAGTCGTCGAGAACACCTTCCGCGCAATTAACATCGCATTCTCCAACGAGCTTGCCAAGATCTGCCGTATCGGCGGCATGGACGTGGCGGAGGTCATTCGCATCTCCAACAAGCACCCGCGCGTGAACATTCTGCAGCCTGGCCCCGGCGTGGGTGGCCACTGCATCCCCGTCGACCCATGGTTCCTGGTGGGCGACTACCCCGAAACGGCAAACTTCATCCGTCTGGCGCTTCAGACCAACGCGGGCATGCCTGAGTATGTGCTGCATCGTGCCCACGAGGTTATGGCCGAGCGTGGGATCAAGGATGCCTCCAAGGTGGGCATCTACGGCCTGACCTACAAGGAGGACGTTGACGACGTGCGCGAGAGCCCGACGCTGCAGATGCTTGAGTCCATGGAGGAACACCTGTGCGGTGGCGCCGTGAAGGTGTACGACCCGTGGGTCGAGCGCGACGAGGTCCCGGGTCAGGTGCACTCCATGGAGGAGTTCCTGGATGGCCTGGAGATGGTGATTGTGATGGTGGGTCATTCCCAGATCAAGGGCAAGCCCGAAGTGTTCGGCGACCGCATCCTCATCGACCCGCGCAACGTGTGTGGCGACGGCGAGAACGTCTATAAGCTGTAAGGAGCATCAGTGAAGGCTTTTAACGCCATAAACAAGTATCGGCGTGCGCACTGGCTCTATGATCACGGCTTTAAGCTGCTGTCGCGCCTCTATGAGCTGCGTATCTACCAGGCGCACAACTCGTTCATCCCGGCGAGCGCCCAGATTGGCGAGCGCACGGTGTTCGGCTACAAGGGTATCGGCGTCATCGTGCACAAGCGCGCCGTCATTGGCAAGAATTGTATAATAGGCACGAATGTGACCATCGGCGGGAAGTCGGGTCACTACCAGGTTCCCCGTATCGGGGACAACGTCGACATCTCGACGGTGGCGAAAATTCTGGGTCCCATCACCGTCGGCGACGGTTGCGTTATCGGCGCGAACGCCGTGGTGATTAAGGATTGCCCCCCCATACGATTTGGGCAGGTGTGCCCGCCGTTGCATCAAGGCGGCAGAGGAGTACGAGGCTCAGAAGCGCGAGCATGTGGAGAACGAGGGGCCGCATTGAACGCCCTGCCGATTACCGCTTGCGTTCTTGGCTCTGCGTATGGTTTCAGTTGTTTGATGATGGCAGGTGTCTGATTTGATCTGGATATTGCGATCGACCAATTCGGAGGTCACCGACTTTTACCTCGAGACCGTCGCTAGTGCCTTGGAAAAGGCCGGTTTTGCGACGATGGCGGTGTCCGCCGAAAAGGTGAAGGAATGCGTCGCTGCGCATGCGCGGAGTGAGGACTGGTTTCTTTCTTCGAATGTCATGGAAGCTTGCAGGATTTTTTTATGGGGAGCCAGAAATGTCATTCTCTGGTGCCAAGGTATCATTCCGGAGGAGAGCTATCTGCGCAACGGGAGCAGGGGCAAGTCGGCTATTCTCTCTTTGATTGAGAAACGCGCTCTTAAGAAGGCTGCGTTCTGTCTTTTCGTTTCCGACGATATGCGTCGGCACTATGAGACGAAATACGGGCTTTCCTTCGAGGGTCGATGTTTCGTGATGCCCTGCTTCAACTCCACGTTTGAACAGGGGTCTTTCCTCGCCGAGGGGAAATACGATTCGCCGACTTTCGCTTATGTTGGCTCGATGGCCGCCTGGCAGTGCTTCGAGGCCACCGTCGATCTTTACAAGAAGCTGGAGGCCCGACTGCCTGGCGCGCTTTTGAAGGTGTTGACCTTCGACCAGGACGGGGCACGGAAGATCTTGAGGGCCAAGGGCGTCGAGCGCTACGAGGTAGGGTGCGTGCCACCCGAGAAGGTCGCAGGTGAGCTTGCCAAGGTGGCATACGGTTTCGTCATCAGGGAAGATGACCCCGTTAACCGGGTCGCCACGCCGACGAAGCTCTCGTCTTACATGGCAGCCGGGGTCATCCCCGTGTTCAGCGACTGCATCGGCAGCTTTTCGGGTTTGGCGCGCGGACTGAAATACGCCATTCCCGTCGGTAGATCCGTCGACGTGGACGCGGTTGCTCGGCGCTGCGCCGAGCCCGTTCGGCGGGAAGAGGTTCTCGGGGAATATCGTCGAGTTTTCGATACCTATTATTCGCGCGAGTACTACGTCGAGGGCCTTGCGCCGCTACTGGGCTCCGTCATACGTGTAGGAGGGCGCGCTTGATAGAAAAACTGAACAACGAAGCCGGTTCTGATTGGAAGAGCGTCGCTTCGATGCTCTTCTTTGTCGTGCCGTTCTTCCGGCCGACGATTATAAACGATTGGGCCGCTGCGTCGGCTTTGAAAAGTGTGTTTGCGATTTGGCTCCTTGCGGCGTGCGCCGTTGCCGTTGCCCGATTTATTGCAAGGAACGGCAGGATTGGCCTTTTCTTGCTGGGGCTCGCCTCCATGCTTCTGGTGATGTATATATCGACGTTCGCCCACGGCGGGTCGAGCTACGATGCGATGATTAATACGGCGATGATTCTGAGCTCGGCACTGCTTGTGACGACGCTCGAGAAGCGCGAAGTGAGACCGTTCCTTCTTGCGCTTGCGGGGCTCCTGCTCGTTCTCGTGTCCTCTGAGCTCGTCTTGCGCTTCGCTGTTCCGCAGGGGATTTATCGCATGGATGGGAGTGCCAGGTGGATTCTTGAGAACGGCAGCTTGCAAAGCCGTTGGTGCTTCGTTCTCGTCTTTGCCGCTGGAGCGCTTGATTATATGAAAAAGGGCAGATATGGTTTTTTTTTCTGCCTCTGCGCGGCAATATCGCTGCTCCTTGTGCTCCGACTTTCGAGCGCGACCTCTACCGTAGCGCTCGTCGCGGAGGTGGTCATTTTTATTTTCGCTGGCAACAAGCGGTTCCAGCGAGCGCTGACATGCCGCAGGGTCAACCTGGTGTTCATCGTTTTGGCGATAGCTATCGTTTTCTTACGGATTGCCGACTACCTCCCGTATGATTCCATTGCATCGTTCCTCGGCAAGGACTTGAGGTACATGAGTGGTGCAACATTCACGGGACGCACCTATATATGGGACTCCGTGATCTCGTCCATTGCTCAATCGCCCGTTTTCGGATACGGCTATCAACAGTTCGTCGCGACTGACATTTACCAGTTCTATAGCCAGACGAATTACGGCAGCGCTCACGACCTGTGGCTCCAGATTGCATTCCAGGGCGGTTTCGTCGGACTCTTTTGTTTTCTCCTCGCCTACTTCTCGCTTTGTCACAAAGCCGATGCTGTTGGTCTAGGACGCGCCAGGACTCTCTTCGTGGGCCTTCTGATTGCTTTTCTTTTGACGTCTATCTTCGAGAATACTTTGAACAGCACGCTCATCCTCGCTCTCGCCATTCCGACTTCGGGTGTGATGCTTGAGGCGATAGAGGGGCGCTCTGTCCCGATGGGGGGCGGTGCCGATGCTGAGGTTTAGCCTTGATGAGAATGGCAGTCTAGGGGGCAACATTGGGTTAGCTATTCTGGCACAGGGGATTTCTTTTGTGTCAAGCGTTATGATGGCTATCGTGGTTCCCAAGGCTCTCGGTGTTGAGGACTATGCTTATTGGCAGCTCTTCACGCTTTATGTCGGCTATATCGGTCTTCTTCTGTTTGGTGTACACGATGGCGTATTCCTGAGACTCGGCGGCGTCAGAGTGGGGCAGGTGGACTGGTCGAGGGTCAAGGCGCAGTTTGCGCTCATTGTGGGTTTTCAAGCGGCTGTGCTTCTCAGCGCAGGGGTAGCTATCGTATTGGGCGGCGGAGCCACGACGCGCACCGTGGTGCTTCTTTTCGTTATCGTTGACGGCCTGATTGCGAACTCAGCTGCGTTCCTCTTCTATGTTTTGCGCGCTGCTAACCTGCCTAACATTTTCTCCTTGGGGAGCATGCTCTCGGGCGGTGTCTGGGCAGTTCTTCTCGTGGTTCTGACTATTGCACGGCCTGAGGGCTTTTTTCTTTATGCTTTAGGTTATCTATTCACCCAAGCGCTTTCGACGTTGTATTGCTTCCTTCATTTTCGTGAGGTTTTCAGATGCAAGGCCGGTTCCTTGCGCGATGCTCTTCTTGACTGCAAGACTGATTGCCTTGCGGGTCTCAAAGTCACCGTTGCCTATTATGCGGGCACGTTGGTGGTTGGCTCCTGTAGGATGCTTGTAGACTTCAAGTGGGGGATTGAAGCGTTCGGGTTGTTTTCCTTTTCGGTCTCGCTTGTGAACTTCCTGCTGACGTTCATGGCGCAGGTTTCTATGGTGATATTCCCCGTCATCAGGAGAATGGGCAAGCAGTCGCAGGGTAAGGCATATCTGCTTATGCGCGGCGCGCTCGTGTCGGTGCTGCCGCTCGTCTATGTCCTGTATTTTCCTGCATGTGCCGTATTGGAATGGTGGCTACCGCAATACGCCGACAGCTTGCGATACCTTGCGATTATGCTGCCGGTCTGTTTCTTTGATTGCAAGATGCAGCTTCTTGTCAACACTTACCTGAAGTCCATGCGCAAAGAAGCCGCGTTGATGTGGATTAATATTGCCTCCCTTGCGGGCGCGGTGTTCCTGATGGAGCTTGTGGCGTTTGCAACGTCGAGTATAACTGCCACTGCGGTTGCGATGGTCGTCGCCATTGCAGCCCGCAGTGTCTTTGCGGAGGCATACCTTGGACGATTCATGGACGTTGGGTCGCCGAGAGTGATTGCCGGCGAGGTAGTACTTGCGGCGCTCTTCGTTGTTTTTGCCTACGGGTTTTCCAGCTTGCCGCTGACGATTGTGGCTGTGGTGGCTTTCTATTTCGCGAATCATGGTTCTGTAAAAGAGTTTGTCGTTCTTGTTTGGGGCTATGCGAAAAGGCGGCTCCGCTAATCAAGCGGTTGTGTCTTTGTCCGGTGTGCCATATCGCAGAAGTCTATGAAATTTGGGAGGATGAAGGATGTCTAAGACAAAAGTAATGCTTGTATTCGGGACGCGTCCGGAGGCAATCAAAATGTGCCCGCTTGTTAACGAGCTGAAGGGTCGCTCCGACGAGTTCGACACTGTGGTAACCGTTACAGGTCAGCACCGTGAAATGCTCGATCAGGTGTTGCGTGTGTTTGATGTCAAACCCGATCACGACCTGGCAATCATGAAGCCGGGGCAAACGCTTTTCGACGTGACATGCGATGTGCTTCTGAAGTTGAAGAAGGTGTTAGAGTACGAGGAGCCTGACGTAGTGTTCGTGCACGGCGATACCACCACGAGTTTCGCGGCGGCCCTCGCCTGTTTCTACTTGCAGATTCCCGTGGGACACGTTGAGGCTGGCTTGCGCACCCATGATATATACTCGCCCTGGCCGGAGGAGTTTAACCGTCAGGCGGTGGATATCGTGAGCGAGTACTACTTCGCGCCCACTGAGGCGTCCAAGAAGAACCTGCTGGATGAGGGTAAGCCCGAGAGCAAAATCTGGGTGACTGGCAATACTGGTATTGATGCGTTGCGCACTACGGTGCGCGAGGGATACAGCCATCCCGAGCTGGAATGGTCGAAGGGTAGCCGCATGATACTGATTACGGCGCACCGCCGCGAGAACCTGGGTGCGCCGATGCACCGTATGTTCCGCGCGATTCGCCGCGTGATGGAGGAACATCCCGACACCAAGGCAATCTACCCCATTCACATGAACCCGAAGGTGCGCAAGGCGGCCCACGAGGAGCTCGATGGGTTCGACCGCCTGCACATCATCAATCCGCTGGAGGTTCTTGATTTCCATAACTTCTTGGCGGCAAGTCACTTGATTCTCACCGATTCTGGCGGCATCCAGGAGGAGGCGCCGAGCCTGGGCAAGCCGGTACTGGTGATGCGCGACACCACCGAGCGTCCCGAAGGCGTAGCTGCGGGCACTCTGAAGCTTGTGGGCACTGAAGAGGAAGTAATCTACCGCGAGTTCAGTCGACTGCTCTCCGACGAGGCCGAGTATGCGGCGATGTCGCATGCTTCGAACCCCTACGGCGACGGCTACGCAAGCGAGCGAATCGCGGACGTGCTGGCGAAATAAGCAGGCAACATCGGCAGAGCTATGGAGCTGCTCTTCTGGAATATGGGCAAGAATGACAACGCAGCCCTGGCGTTGGAATGCATGCTCGGCAACGGCGTCAGCATTGCCGCCTTTGCCGAGCACTCGGGAACTGAGTTCTCTGACGAGCTGCTGCGGGGAACAGGATATCGCGTGTTGGGTTTCGGGGGTTGCGACAAAATCCAGGTGATTGTTAATCGCACCGTTGATGTTATCAACTGCTTTGAGGAGTCACGATTCACTGTTTTCACTCTGGTGTGTTCAGGGGTTGGGTTTGTGTTTGCCGCAACGCATCTTGTTGACAGGATGTCCTCGCCGGGTGCTCAGCATCGGCTGGAGGACATACGGCAGATGATGGGCGTGGTCCATGGATACGAGCAAAGCCTTAAAATCGACAAGACGATTGTAATGGGCGACTTCAACGCTAATCCCTATGACGAGGAGCTCCTTTTGCCCAGCGCCTTCAATGCGATGCTGTTCAAAGGGATTCTGAGGGCGAGGGGATCAAGGACCTGGCATGGCAAGAGCTATCCTTTTATGTACAATCCGACCGTGCATTGGTTATCGGAGGATACTGAGACTTACGGCTCGCATTATTACTCATCTGGCGATGGTACCAGCCCCGTCTGGAACTGCTACGATCAGGCACTTGTGAGCAGAACTCCGATGGACGGTGTGAGGAGCTACAGCTACTTACGGAGAATAGGCGAGACGGACTTAATCGCGAGGCGGCGACCAAAGCGAAAAATTAGTGATCACTTGCCCTTGCTCGTCGACATTGAAATGAGGTAGGTTTTCTATGGCTGCAACTGACAACCCTTGGTTCGAGGTGCTATCTAAGCCTCAGGGCAAATCAACGGCAAATATTGAAACGTATTTTTCAGTGCAGGGAAAAATGCTATCTGAGGCTTCTGGCGGAAAGATAGAAGGCGTCTTCGCTGAGACCCATGTCGTCAATGACGCCCTATCCTCAAGTGTCGATATTGCTGGGATGGCTGCTGCAATTTCTAAATTCGGGGAGATTCGACGAACGCCAAACCTTAATCTGCTCAATGCTGATGAGATGTATCAGAAGCACGATTATTGCTTTGAAATTAGATCGGAAGCCTATAGGTTTAGGCTACTGACATTGGAGTTTGGACCGTTATACCCTGCCACCATGCATGTTGACGATGGCGTATATCTGGAGTTCGTCGAGCCTTTTGGGCGGTTTGTCTTATCTAAGGAAAAAAGACCGCGCCCTTTGATCATCGAAGATGATGATGACCTCGACACTGTTTTTAGATTGCTGCTGGGCAGCAAGAAGCTGAACTATATCTGCAACCGGTTGATGACTGAGGTGAAAGAGGACGCGGACGGGGAATAAGTCAACGTTGGCCGCGTATGCTGAGAAAGGTATATGAACATGGACGGGACTACGATTGAGGCGGAGATTGCCAGCGCGGGCGTGCAGCTCGCGGTGCTTGCGAGCAAGAACGTTGCAGGCGTCGTTGCGAACAGGTTTCAGGCCATAAGGACTAAGAAAAGCCTTGAAGAGGCTTGCAACTCTTATGAAGAAATCATTAACGAGCTGATTGCCGAGCGTTCTCAAATCATCGCCATCGCGCAGGCCTACGAGACGGAGTTGAAGCGCTACACGCTCGGCGACGAAGACATAGAGTACCTTCAAAGCACTGCGAGCGCCGCGTTCGACGCCATGGCTGCATTTTCACCCGGTACGAACCTCGAGAGCCTTGGGAGTCTAAAGTCTCTTATATCCGTAGACACGCTGAAGGCTATGCAGCTTCTTGGCTTCGATTACAAGAAGGCGATAGGCGATCCTTTGACTGAGGTATGTGCGCGTGCTATAACGAACAGCTTAGGCGGTGGGGCGAAAAAAGGCGCCAAAGCCGCAGGTGGTCAGAGGTCTGGAAGTAGGAAAGGGCAATAAGGAATTCTTTGTCGTTTGACTGTTTTCGTGCATCTTCCTTCTTCGCCTTGTTAGCGCGTGTTTTGCTCGACGTATGAGTTAGCATTTGCATCCCTTTTACCGACTAGCCCGGTACGGGGGTACCGTTAATAGTTTTGCGCAAATTCAGCCAGCCGTCAGCACGACTGCTCCTTGAGAAGCGACACGTCCAGGTAGCGGCGGGACCCCCACTCGCTGTCGGCGACGTACTTCAGGCGGGCGGCCGCCAGCACGAGCGCGGACTTGCCGTCGGGAAAGGTGCCGACCACGCGGGTCCTGCGCCTTATCCCCCTGTTGAGCCGCTCGATCGCGTTGTTCGTGCGGATGCGCCGCCAATGCTCGCGCGGCATCCCGCAGTACGCCAGCGTCTCGGCATACCCGTCGCGCACCACCTTGGCGGCCACGAACATGCGAACGCCGCGCAGCCCGCGGGACTTGAGCCACGACAGGAAGTCGCGCCAGCACTCCGACGACTCGGTGAAGCCCTCGGCGCAGCCGATCACCTCGCGGCAGCCGTCCTCGTTCACGCCGATCGCCGCCATGACCGCCACGTTCTCGCAGGAGCCGCCCCAGCTTCGCTTCAGGTAGATGCCGTCGACGCAGACGTACGGGTATTCGCGGGTCAGCGGCCTGCACCTCCATTCCTCGACGGCCTTGAACGCCTTGTCGCTGAGGTTGGAGACCGTGCCGGCGGAGACGCTCGCGCTCCACAGGATCTCGCTGACGTCCTCGATGCGGCGCGTGGGCACCCCGGCGAGGTGCATCTCGATGATGGCATCCTCGACGCTGGTCTCGCGCCTTTTGTGGCGCTCGATGACCGCGGTGGCGAAGCGCATGCCCTTGAGCTTGGGCATCTTTAGCGTGACCTGGCCCAACGTGGTGGTGAAGCCGCGCTCGTAGTGGCCGGCGCGGTAAGCGGCGCGCTCGTCGGTGCGCTCGTAGGGCGCAGCGCCCACCAGCTGGTCGGCCTCCTCGTCGAGCATGGCGTTGATGGTCTCCTTGATGGGTTTCCTGACCAGCTCGCGCAGTTCGTCTTTCACGGCCTGCTCGTCAAATGATACGGTTGGGTTGGACATGGCCTGCCTCCTAGCATGATTGAATTCGACACTCAAATCATACCGACGGCACGCGCCATGTCCTTTCTCTTTTCTGGGCGTGCTCAGCTTTCAAAGTGCGCATGGTGTCTTATGTTATCGTTGAAGAGGAAGTAGCGCCTACTATCGCGCCGCTGTGCGCAAGCGCGATTTTTGGATGCAACGTCGTCGCTGGTGATTTGGTGCTTAGACATGTTGGAGGGCCGTAATGAAGCCAAATGAATTCTCGCTCAGCGCGAGACGGGGAATTCCTAAAGGTGCTGCGTGCCTCATCGCTATCTGCATTGCGGTTATCGTCATCCCACCCTTGATCGTTTTCCTGCTGTACTCTATTGGCAAAAGTTGCCCTGTGATTGTGGTTTCCTGGACCGCAGGCGAGACGCTCGGGTATTGCGGAGCCGTGGATGCTGCCGTCGTCGCCTTGCTCGGCTTGTTTTTAAGCATACGAGATGGATGGGAGCAGCAGCGCGCGCAGCTTAGGGAAAGCGTCGCCCCGTACTTCTTGATGGTCATTCCGAAGGCGATGAACAAAAAGAATCCCTTCTCTCCCTCCGTGAGCGCCAAAGGGAGTGAGACGAAGACAGGTTGTGACGACGATTTGCCGTCCGGCTATTGCGAGGTCGATGTTCGTGAGGTGTATGCCATAGTCGGCGACGACATCGTTTATCGCTCGAGGCTTACCGACAATCAACGTGAGCGCGTTGAATCGACTCTGCTTACGGAGGAGGTTGCCGAGGGTACATTCGCGATTGTCTCGAACCCCGTTATCAGCATTCCCCTGAGGTTTCGTAATGTTGGCCAGGGCTGTGCCAACGGCGTCCACGTCGGAGTGAACCGCAAGGAGGGGTTCATTGATGAGCTTCGTAAAATCACGCAAGGATGATTCGATTAGCTATCTATCGAAGAGGGCGATCGATGAGCTGCTTTCTATTCAGGAGCAAAATGGGCTTGCGAAAGAGGTGGCCACTGGCAAGCTTATTGCTCAAAAGCTCCATTGCCGCGACAAGAAAGACATAGCCTTTGCTATTCGCGTAATGGAAGACGACATTGCCTCCTTATGCGGGAAACCAGAATTTCTCTCTTTCGAATCGATGCTGTCGGTTATAGCGGTTATCGTTGCAATTGCGGCGGCTATCCCTTCGTTTCGGTCCGTGCTTCAAAATGATTGTTCCTCTGCGCTAACGTATGTTGGCCTTGCTGTTGCGATAGCGGTATTCGCAACCTTGCTATTGTTTCAGAGCGTGCGCCAGTGGGCTTGTCCTCGTAAGCGCAATGGTATTGCTAAGCAGCTTGAAGAGGCTAAAGATTGTCTCATTTCGTTTTACTATTTCGGGCAAGACGATGTTGAAGTGAAGTGCGACAATGAAAATATCTGCGAATCGCGTAAATGCGACGAAGAGCCGGGCGATAAGCGGGGGGCAAGTAGCGGCCTACTTCAATGAGCTGGACACCTACTGCGAGGCGCGAGGGCTCTCTACCGCCGACGTCATCGAGGGCGTGTGCCTGGAGCCGCGCATCGGCTCCCACTACAACAACCCCAGCTTCGGCTACGGCGGCTACTGCCTGCCCAAGGACACC